>OJAM01000406.1_pt1 | contig 19635 bp, 18 predicted proteins | sample 1589071 | NCBI WGS metagenome assembly OJAM01 (sample SAMN03283243) | human gut metagenome | biome: human-associated habitat; material: feces | host: Homo sapiens | place: Peru | collected 2012
CCGCCGTGAACGAGCGGAACGAAAGTTATGTCAACTACATCATCACCGGCGAGAACTCCATCGTCCGCCGCTGGCTCCGCGCGGGCGCGAGCGCGTGGCGGCTCGACGTCGCCGACGAGCTGCCCGACGAATTTATCTTCGCCATCCGCGCCGTCATGCAGCAGGACTTCCCCGACGCCTACCTCCTCGGCGAGGTGTGGGAGGACGGCACCACCAAGGTCGCCTACTCCAAGCGCCGCCGCTACCTGCTCGGCGGCGGACTGCACGGCCTGATGAACTATCCCTTCCGCACCGCGCTGCTGTCCTATCTTGCCGGCACGTCCGGCGCGGAGGACTTCCGCGACGCGATGGAGACCATCCGTGAGAACTACCCCTCCCCCGCCTTCTACGGCGCGATGAACTTCCTCTCCACGCACGACACGCCGCGCCTGCTGACGCTTCTCGGCTGTGAGCAGCCGCCGGCGGACCGCGATGCGCGCGCGCACTACCGCCTCTCCCCCGCCGAGCGCGAGCGCGGCACGGCGCTGCTCAAGCTCGCCGCGCTGGTGCTTTACGCCTTCCCCGGCTCGCCCACGGTCTACTACGGCGACGAGGCCGGCATGGAGGGCTTTGAGGACCCGTTCAACCGCCGCACCTACCCATGGGGGCATGAGGATACCGCGCTGCTCGATTGGTTCCGCACGCTCGGCCGGCTCCGCGCCGAACGGGAGTCGCTGCAAAGCGGCGGCATCACCTATCCTCTTGCTGCGGGCCGCGTGCTCTGCTTTGCCCGCCGCGCGGACGATGAGGTCTCCCTCTGCGCCGTCAACGCCGGCGCGGAGAGCGCCTCGGTCGACCTGCCGTGGGCAGCGCCGCTCGCGCACGACGCGCTCAGCGGTCAGTCGTTTTTAGCCGAAGGCGGTCGGCTGCATATCACCCTCGCCCCCTACGACGCTCTGCTGCTGACGGAGTAGATCGCCTTCTTCCGTTCGGTTCTCCGTGCCGCCGCTTATTTGCGCTCTGCCGATTCTTTTCCGCTGAATTGCGCGGCGCAGTCTCAAAATGTTTCACGTGAAACATTTTGCTTTGCTTTATCCTTTGGTCATTACCCTCTCATTTTACGGGGAGTGATGTTTCACGTGAAACATCACTCCCCGTTTTTGCATATCGCGCAGAAATTTCGTGCAAAATTTTTTCTCTTTCCGGTTGAAATCAGTCTGATTTGTGCTATACTGTTTTCTACTATACTTGAATGGCCGGGATCAAGCCGTTCCGGCAGAAGGCGGGTGTCGTTTTTGGCAAAAATCATAGCGATCGTCAATCAAAAGGGCGGTGTCGGCAAGACGACCACCTGCGTCAATCTGACCGCCGTGCTGCGCGAGCGCGGCAAGCGCGTGCTGCTGTGCGACTTTGACCCGCAGGCGAACTCCACCTCCGGCATGGGCGTGGACAAGACCGTGTCGCAGGGCGTCTACGACGTGCTCATCAACGGCGCGGATGTGAAGTCCGCCGTCGTCGCCACGCGCTACGGCGACGTGCTGCCCTCCTCCAAGGCGCTGGCCGGCGCGGGCATTGAGATGATCGACCTGCCGGACCGCCAGTTCCGGCTCAAGCAGGCGCTCGACGTTCTCGCCCCCGACTACGACTACATTCTCATCGACTGTCCGCCCTCGCTCGAGCTGCTGACGCTCAACGCGCTGTGTGCGGCGGACTCCCTGCTCGTGCCCGTGCAGGGCGAGTATTACGCGCTCGAGGGCCTTTCCGATCTGATGAACACCGTGCGCATCGTGCGCCGCAGCATGAATCCGCGGCTGGAGCTGGAGGGCGTGCTGCTGACGATGTTCGACGGGCGCACCAACCTCGCCATGCAGGTCGCCGAGGAGGTCAAGCGCTACTTCCCCGGCAAGGTGTATGCGACGGTCATTCCGCGCAATGTACGTCTTTCCGAGGCGCCGAGCCACGGCAAGCCCATCAACGCCTACGACCGCACCTCCCGCGGCGCGGAGGCCTACGGCGCCTTCGCCGACGAGTTCCTGAAGAAGAACGGCTGAGCGGCGGCACGGGCAAAAGCAGTCAGAGACAGCCCCGCTTCGCAGCAGCCCAACCTTATTAAAAAGACAGCCGCGGGCGGGACGCCCGGGCTGTTCCGATCATCGCACCCCGACAGAAAGGAGAATTTTCATGGCAAACGCAAACCGCGGGCTCGGCCGTGGGCTTGGCGCGCTGCTCGGCGACGCCGCCTTGCAGACCGAAAGCGCCGACAGCCTCTACCTCCCCATTTCGCAGGTGGAGAGCTGCGCCGGTCAGCCGCGCAAGCATTTTGACGACGCTGCGCTCGCCGATTTGGCGGACTCCATCCGCGAGCACGGAATCATTCAGCCCCTGACCGTGCGCAAGCTCGCCTCGGGCTACTATCAGATCATTGCCGGCGAACGCCGCTGGCGGGCTGCGAGGCTTGCCGGTCTGACGCAGGTGCCCGCCATCGTCATCGAGGCGGACGACCGCAAGGCGATGGAGCTGGCGCTCATTGAAAACCTGCAGCGCGAGGATCTGAACCCCATCGAAGAGGCCGAGGGCTACAAAACGCTCATTGAGACCTATCACATGACGCAGGAGGACGCCGCCGCGACGGTCGGCAAGTCGCGCCCCGCCGTCGCCAACGCCATGCGCCTGCTCACGCTGGACGAGAGCGTGCGCGAGGCGGTGAAGGACGGCAGGCTGTCCGCGGGCCACGCCCGCGCACTGCTCCCCCTCCCTGCCGCCAGGCAGCGCGAGGCCGCGGAGACCATTGCAGCGCAGGGACTGAGCGTCCGCCAGACTGAGGCGCTCGTCAAGCGCCTGACGACGGAAAAGAAGGAGCGCGAGCCGTCCATCGAGGAGATCACACACAAGCTGCACGCCCACATCGCGGAGGAGGAGCTGGCCCAGTCGCTCGGCCGCGGCGTGAAGATCGTGGCGGGCCGCAAGAAGGGCCGCATCGAGCTGGACTATTACGACATGGACGACCTGAACGATCTGCTCGACGCGCTCGGCACCCTGCAGCAGCGCAAAAACGGAGGAACCAAAAAGTGACCGATTTCATTCACGAAGCACCGCCGCCGGAGAACCCGAAGCCGGCGGCTCCCGAAAAGCCGACCAGTGAAAAGGAGCGGCAGAAGCGCGTTTACGCTTACATTGCCGTGCTGTTCACCGTCGCCTTCATCCTTATCCTGTGGTCATTTTTAGCGAACCACCGCTCGAACCAGCAGGTCATCGACCAGCTCAAGGGCAGCACGAGCATGATGCAGTCTACGCTCGAACAGAACGCCAAGCTGGAGGCCGAGGTCAAGGCGCTGGAAACGCAGGTCGGGGAGCTGGAGCAGACGCTCGCCGAAACCGAAGACGCGCTGAGCGCGGCGCGGGAAGAGACGGAAAAGTACCGTGCGCTCTACGAGGAGCTTGCCGGTGAGGAAAGCGGAACGCCCTGACGGCAAGCCGCGCTTCACCGGTATACGCACCCTTTCATACGATATTATGATAGCGAGGTAGAAAATCATGCTGGATATTCGATTTATTCGTGAAAACCCCGAGCTTGTGCGGGAAAACATCAAGAAAAAGTTTCAGGACGCCAAGCTCCCCCTCGTGGACGAGGTACTGGAGCTGGACGAGAAGAAGCGCGCCGCCATCACCGAGGCGAGCGAGCTGCGCGCCCAGCGCAACACGCTGAGCAAGCAGGTCGGTATGCTGATGGGACAGGCCAAGAAGGACCCGAGCAAGCTCGAGGAGGCCGAGGCCATCAAGGCCAAGGTCAAGGCGCAGGCGGAGCGTTTGGCGGAGCTGGAAAAGTTAGAGGTCGAGTACGAGGAGAAGCTGCACCAGGATATGCTGCAGATCCCGAACATCATCGACCCCAGCGTGCCCATCGGCCCCGACGACAGCTATAACGTCGAGGTGCAGCGCTTCGGCGAGCCGAAGACGCCGGATTTTGAAATTCCCTACCACACGGAGATCATGGAGCGCTTTGACGGCGTGGACATGGACGCCGCGGGCCGCGTGTCCGGCGCGGGCTTCTACTACCTGCTCGGCGACATCGCGCGGCTGCACGAGGGCGTGCTCGCCTACGCGCGCGACTTTATGATCGACAAGGGCTTTACGTTCTGCATCCCGCCGTTCATGATCCACGGCAACGTGGTCGAGGGCGTGATGAGCCAGACCGACATGGACGCGATGATGTACAAGATCGAGGGCGAGGACCTCTATCTGATCGGCACGAGCGAGCACTCGATGGTCGGCCGCTTCATCGGCGAGATCCTGCCCGAGGAGAGCCTGCCGCAGACGCTGACCTCCTACTCCCCCTGTTTCCGCAAGGAGAAGGGCTCCCACGGCATCGAGGAGCGCGGCGTGTACCGCATCCACCAGTTTGAAAAGCAGGAAATGATCGTGGTCTGCAAGCCCGAGGACAGCATGAAGTGGTACGAGCAGATGTGGAAGTGGAGCGTGGAGCTGTTCCGCAGCATGGACATTCCCGTGCGCCAGCTCGAGTGCTGCTCCGGCGACCTCGCCGATCTGAAGGTCAAGAGCTGCGACATCGAGGCGTGGTCTCCACGCCAGCAGAAGTATTTCGAGGTGTGCTCCTGCTCCAACCTCGGCGACGCGCAGGCGCGGCGGCTCAGGATCCGCGTCAAGGGCGCGGACGGCAGGATGTATCTGCCCCACACGCTCAACAACACCGTGGTCGCGCCGCCGCGTATGCTCATCGCGTTCCTGGAGAACAATTTGCAGGCCGACGGCAGCGTGCTCATTCCCGAGGTCCTGCGCCCCTACATGGGCGGCAAGGACAAGCTGGTGCCAAAGCATTGATTTTTGATAACAAATCATATTATTTCAATAATAAAATACTATTCGTTTTCAAAAGCAGACAAAGGAGACTTCTTATGAAGAAGTTTATGGAAGAATTCAAGACGTTTGCCATGCGCGGCAACGTGCTGGATATGGCCGTCGGCGTTGTCATCGGCGGCGCGTTCGGCAAGATCACGACCTCGCTGGTGAACGATATTATCATGCCGCTTGTCTCCATTCTTACCGGCGGCGTGGACTTCTCCGCGTGGAAATGGGTGCTCAAGGAGGCCGTGATGGAGGGCAGCGAGGTCGTTGCCCCCGAGATCGCCGTCAACTTCGGCAATCTGATCTCCGTCATTCTGGACTTCATCATCATCGCGTTCGCCGTGTTCTGCATGGTCAAGGCCATCAACAAGATGCACGACAAGCTCTCCAAGCCCGAGCCGGAGGCCGAACCGGAGACTGAGGAAGATCCGGAGCCGACAAAGGAGGAGCTGCTGCTCGCCGAGATCCGCGACCTTTTGAAGGAGCAGAGCAAGTGACCGCGCTGCTGCGCGAGGGACTGCGGGAGCTGGGGCTGGACGAGAGCCGGGCGGAGACGCTTGAGCGCTTCGCCGCGCTGCTGCTAAAAAAGAACGAGGTGATGAACCTCACCGCCATCACGGAGCCGGAGGCCGTCGCGCAGCTGCATCTGCTCGACAGCGCGGCGCTGACACGGTTCGTTGACCTCTCGGGGAAAACGGTGGTGGACGTCGGCACGGGCGCGGGTTTCCCGGGGATGCCGCTGCGTATTCTCAAGGACGACTTCGATCTGACGCTGCTCGACAGCCTCGGCAAGCGCATCGCGTGGCTCGACGAGGTCTGCGGTACGCTGGGGCTGAAGCGCGTGGAATGCGTTCACGCGCGGGCGGAGGAATTTGCCGCCGGACATCGGGAAAGCTATGACCTTGCGGTGTCGCGCGCCGTCGCACAGCTCAATGTGCTCTGCGAGCTGGCGCTGCCGCTTGTGAAGGTCGGCGGACAATTCCTCGCGATGAAGAGCGTGGACACCGAGGAGGAGATCGCCGCGGCAAAGGGCGCGATCAGAACGCTCGGCGGAAAAATCGTCAAGGTCGAGGATTACGCCATCCCGACGAGCGGGGTCACGCACCGCGCGGTGGTGATCGAGAAGGTCTCCCCTACCCCGCCGAGGTATCCGAGGGCGTTCGCAAAGATCAAAAAGCAGCCGCTGTGAGCGGCTGACGGGAGTTTTCTATGGGACAGGTCATCGCCGTGGTGTCCGGAAAGGGCGGCACGGGAAAAACTTCATTCACCGCGCTCGTCGGGTCGGCGCTCGCCGAGATGGGACACCGGACGCTGTGCCTCGACTGCGACGTGGGGCTGCGGAATCTGGACCTGGCGCTCGGCATGAGCGACAGCGCGCTGATGGACTTCACCGACGTCATTCTCTCGCGCGCGACGCTCGAGCAGGCCGCGGTGCGGCACCCGCGCTGCGACCGGCTGTATCTGCTGACCGCGCCGGTCGGGCTGCACGAGGACATCCGCACGAGCGAGATGAAAAGGCTGCTCGACGAGGTGCGGAGCAGGTTCGACTATTGTCTCATTGACTCCGGCGCGGGGCTGGGCGACGCCTTCCGGCTCGCGACCTGCGCGGCGGACCGCGCGGTGGTGGTCGCGACGACCGATCCCACGAGCCTGCGCGACGCGCAGCGGACCGTGATGGAGCTGCGCGATTACCCGAACGGAAGGCTGCACCTGGTGGTCAACCGCGTGCGGCGCAAACTGCTCAAGGCGCTGAGCAGCAACATCGACGACGCCATCGACGCGGCGGGCCTGCCGCTGCTGGGCGTGATCCCCGAGGACGAGGGCATCCCCATCGCGCTGGGGCGCAGCGCCCTGACCGTATTCTCCCGCGAGAGCAGCGCCGAGATCGCCTGCCGCAACATCGCGCGCCGTCTCACCGGCGAGCGCGTGCCGCTGATGAAGCTGCCGCGGCGATAAAACAGAAAATCATAAATTTACGATAGAAAGGGGCGCGGTTATATGAATATCGCTCTCATGGCACACGACAACAAAAAAGACCTGATGGTGCAGTTCTGCACAGCCTATGCAGGCATCCTCTCCAAGCACACCATCTGCGCGACCAACATTACCGGCAAGATGGTCGCCGAGGCGACGGGTCTGCCCATCCACCTCTTCCTCGCGCGCGTACACGGCGGCGCGGAGCAGATCGGCGCGCGCATCGCCTACAACGAGATCGACATGGTGCTCTTCTTCAACGACCCGCGCGATGAAAAGTCCTGCGAGAGCGTGAGCTATATTTCCCGCCTGTGCGACCAGAATAACATTCCCTTTGCCAGCAATGTGGCGACGGCGGAAATGCTCGTCCTCGGCCTCAGCCGCGGCGACCTCGACTGGCGCGACATCGTGAACCCGAAAACCAAGCCGTTTACGGCGTGATTTTGAATACAAACCGTATTATTTCAGCTTGAAATTACAGATAGGAGTTGTTATTGTCTTATGATGCAGTCCCGTACACACAACTGTAACCAGCTTCGCATCGAGAATGTGGGCGAGAAGGTCAAGCTCGTCGGCTGGATGGAAAACGTCCGCGAGGTCGGCGGCAATCTGGCGTTCGTCGTGCTGCGCGATTTCTACGGCACGACGCAGGTCGTCGTCGAGGACGAGGCCGACCTGAAGGTCATCAAGGGGATCAACAAGGAGAGCACCATCTCCGTCGAGGGCACCGTGCGCGAGCGCGCGAGCAAGAACAGCAAGCAGGCCACCGGCGAGATCGAGGTCGTGCCCGAGAAGATCGAGGTGCTCGGCCGCTGCCGCTACAATTCCCTGCCCTTTGAGATCAACCGCAGCCGCGAGGCCGACGAAACGCAGCGCCTGAAGTACCGCTACCTTGACCTGCGCAATCCAGCCGTCAAGAAGAACATCATCCTGCGCTGCCAGGTGATCGCCGCGCTGCGTCAGGCGATGATGGCGCACGACTTCCTGGAGATCACGACGCCGATTCTGACCGCCTCCTCCCCCGAGGGCGCGCGCGACTATCTCGTGCCCGCGCGCAAGCACCCGGGCAAGTTCTACGCGCTGCCGCAGGCGCCGCAGCAGTTCAAGCAGCTGCTGATGACGAGCGGCTTCGACCGCTACTTCCAGATCGCACCCTGCTTCCGCGATGAGGACGCGCGCGGCGACCGCTCCCCCGGCGAGTTCTATCAGTTGGATATGGAGATGTCGTTCGCGACGCAGGAGGACGTGTTCGCTATCTGCGAGGACGTGCTGCCCCCCATCTTCGCGAAGTTCGGCACCTATGATATTGCATCCCAGCCTCCGTTCCGCCGCATCGCGTACAACGACGCGCTGGCGGTCTACGGCAGCGACAAGCCCGATCTGCGCATCGACCTGACTGCGACCGACGTGACGGAGCTGTTCGCCGAGAACGAATTTGAGGCGCTGCGCGGTCAGACGGTCAAGGCCGTGCCCATCACGGACTGCAAGCTGACGCGCAAGCAGATCGACAAGCTGCTCGGCGACTGCGAGGTGCAGAGCGGCACGAAGAGCTATTGGTTCAAGGTCGATGAGACCGGCGAGCTCGCCGGCGGCATCGGCAAGTTCGTCGCCCCCATCAAGGCCGAGCTGACCGAGAAGCTGGGGCTCAAGCCCGATACGCTGGTCATCGTGTGCGCGGGCAAGCTCGCGACCAAGGCCGTGGGCGTCGCCATCAAGACCTTCGGCCCCGCCTGCGAGGGTCACATGGACAAGGAGCGCTACGAGTTCTGCTGGATCGTCGATTTCCCGATGTACGAGATCGGCGAGGAGAGCGGCGAGCTGGAGTTCTGCCACAACCCGTTCTCGATGCCCAAGGGCGGCATGGAGACGATGCTGGCCGCCGAGCGCGGCGAGCTCGACCCGCTGAGCATCACCGCCGACCAGTACGACCTTGTCTGCAACGGCGTGGAGCTCAGCTCCGGCGCGGTGCGCAACCACGATCCCGAGATCATGATCAAGGCGTTTGAGCTGGTGCGGCTCGGCGAGGACGACGTGAAGGCCAAGTTCCCCGCGATGTACAACGCCTTCTGCTACGGCGCGCCCCCGCACGCCGGCATCGCTCCGGGCGTGGACCGCATGGTGATGCTGCTCGCGGGCGAGGATTCCATCCGTGAGATCATTCCGTTCCCGATGAACAAGAACGCGCAGGACATCATGATGGGCGCGCCGAGCGAGGTCACGCAGAAGCAGCTCGACGAGCTGCACATCGCCGTGACGGCGCACGAGGACGAGTAATCTTAATACCGGCCGCGCGAAGCGCGGCACCGATCAAAGGGGGAGGTCTCTTGGTTGAAGAGACCTCCCCCTTTAGAACCCCCAGAGACAACGAGGGGCTGTCGCCCCTCGACCCCCGAACCTCTCATATTAAATCAGCTTTTCAGCAACCGTATGAGAATGCGGCGGCGCGGCGCAGCCGCGTTTGCTGCGGCTTTCGATTTGGTCTGCTCCTTGCGGCCGCTGCCGCTCTGCGGTGGGGTTACGAGGCTATTATTGCTCGTCCGTGAAGGTAAAAAGCTCGTTTGGTGTACAATCAAGAAGCTGACAAAGGACCTCGATATTTTCGTATCGAATCGACTTTGTCTGGTTGTTTACCATTTTGCTGAAGTTCTGGTAGCTCATACCGAGCTGCTGATATAACCAATACTTTGTTTTCCCTTTGCGTTCCAAAAGTGCCAATGCATTTAATGTTACCATATCTCATGCTCCCATTAGCTAATGAATTAGTGCTATTCTAAGGAAGCATTCCTCTTGACATATAGACTAATGCATTAGATAATGTTTACATCAGATATTGGAGGTAACAGGATATGGGGATCTATCAGCTTTGCTATTTGAAAATGCACAGCGGTATGCTGTTTTTGGCCGGACATACGGAGGATAAGGAGAAGGAAACACTGCTAAAGGCGTTGTCTGATGTGATGGACGCGGCCCGCAAGGCGATGGCAGGCAAAAGCTTTGCGCGATCTCCCTATCGCGCTCCCATTGCGGCACTGGCCGCGGGCGCGGCTGCCGCGCTCGCCTATCTGGAGCAGGGAGAACGGGAAAAAATGCGCGAGGAAATCCTGACGGCTTTGAACGCCGCCGCAAAATAATTGTCCGTAACCCCGCCGCAGCAGCGGCTGAGCGGACATAGGCGCAGATCAAATCGAAAGCCGATAAAGAAGCCGCACGCGCTCCTTTGCGCAGCGCGTGCAGTTGTTCTATAGAAAACCTCCAATGGCAGGTCAAGGGCGCAGCCCTTGCGCTCTCCGGGGGTTCCAAAGGGGGTATTCTCTACGGTAGAGAATACCCCCTTTGATATGTGTGCCGCGCGGTGCGCGGCGGCTTTTTGATGCAAGCGCTATGAATACGCCGCGACGTGCTCGCGGTAATACTGCACAGCGAGCCAGCTGCGGTAGAAGCTGCGGTCGGTGTCGCTGAGGACGGAGGTCAGGACACCGTCGTGCAGGAAGAGCCCGTTCGTGTGCAGCAGCGGCGAGATGTCCCGCATGGCGCGGGAGAGCTGCATATAGCCGGGGCCGGCCCAGCCGCACGCGTCGAACAGCCGCGTCATCAGGAAGCAGGGCGAAAAGTCGCCGCCGTCGCCGGTGAAGTCCGCGCCGAGGACCTCCTTCGCCGCGCGGTTCGCCCAGATGAGATAGGGCGTGGCGTAATAGTTCCGGAAGCCGGCAAGCGTGGACGTGTCAAAATCAATGCCCATCTCCTCATAGACCGAGCCGCCGTTGCCCATCCACGGCTTGTGGTCGCCGAAGAGCACGAGCACCACGGGGGTATCGCGCGCGTCCAGCTCCTGCGTCAGACGGACATATTCGCGGACCGTTTCATTCACGCCGAAGAGGTAGTTGTTGAGAATATTACAGCTCTCCTGCGACCAGCCGCTTGCTTCGGGCGAAACATAGGGAACGGTGCTCTCCGTTTCGGCGTAGGGGCCGTGATTCTGATAGCTCACCGCGAAGGAGAACAGGGGCGAGCCGTCCGCCGCGTCGAGGTCGGCGAGCAGGTAGTCCGCGAGCTGTTGGTCGGAATGCCACATGGCGACGTAGGGGTCGACCAGCTCGCCGAAGCCGTTTTCCGTGAAAACGCTCCGTTCAAAGCCGAGGTAGTCGTTCACGCGCTCGCGGTCATAGAACCAGCTGTAGCCGGGGTGCGCGTAGTGCGCCGCGTAGCCTTGTGCCGTGAAGTAGCGGACATAGGAGCCGGTCGCGCCGCGGTATTCGTCGTGCTCGCTCGCGCCGGTGAGGAAGCCCCACTCGGTATCCACGGTGCCGCCCGCGAAGATGTTCGTGAGCAGGCGGCCGGAGAGGCTCTGCTCCTCGAGCGCGTGCCAGGGGGCATAGACCTCCTGCACCGTGTCGAAGCCCGCGAGGGCGTCAAAGTCGGTCAGGTCGCAGAACGCCTCAAGCATCACACCCATGACGGCGACCTTCTCCCCCTCCGGAATGTCTTCATCGGGGAAGGACTCAAGCAGCGTCTGCGCCGCGCGGGCATCGTAGCCCTCCGGCTTTTCGGGGAACAGCTCCGGCACCGAGTGCAGGAAGGAAAGCGCAAAGCCGCGGGAAAGATAGACCTCGTTGTCCGACCAGATATTGATGAGCGAGTCGTTCGCCGTCCTTTCGTAGACGGCTTCGTCGGCGTAGGCGCCGAGGTACGCGCCGACGCCCAGCAGCACGCAGGCCGCCGCGCCCAGCGCGCGGACGCGCCGTCGTTTATCGCCGCGCGGCATGAGGAGCACGGCAAAGGCCAGCATCGCGCCGAGGAGCGCGACCGCCGTGTTGACCTCGGCGGTCCGTTCAAATTCGTATTGACTCATGATGCCGCCCGCCGTGCGCAGGAGCAGGATATCGCTCGCGCGCATCGGATCGCCGCGCAGCATGACCTTATAATAGTTGATGAGCGGGAGGCCCACACCGAAAAGGCCGCTGAGCAGCACGCCGCACCAGCAGCGTCCGGACAGAAAATAGCCCAGCCATGCGAGCAGCAGCGGCGGGAAAAGGTTCAGCGCCAGCAGCAGCGGATGATCGAGATAGGACCGGTACAGCTCTGCCTGCGGGAGGGCGGCATCCGCGCAGGCCGTGAGCCACAGGCCGAGAAAGCCGATGCCGACGCCGAGGAGCGTGAGCAGCACGGCGAGGTAGGCGCGGTGGGCGCGGAGCGTCCCGCGGCTCGCGCCGTCGGGCGGAAAAACAAGGCGAGAAAGCTTCAAATCGGGTTCCCCTTCAAAAAGAATAACAGAATTATAACAGATTTTTCGGCAAAAACAACCGCCATTTCCCACCATTCCGCCAAATCCCGCTCAATGTGAGAAAAAAGGATGGTGAAACGGGGGTGAGGGTATTGCATTTTCTTGGCAAAGCCTTTATAATTATACTAAATCTTCGTCATGCGGCCTGAAAATATTTTAGGTGTTATGACGAAACAAAAGAAAGGGAGAATATCATGGAAAAGCTCTTTAAGCTCCAGGAGAACGGCACCACGGTAAAAACCGAGCTGCTTGCCGGTCTCACGACGTTCATGACGATGGCTTACATCATCGCCCTGAACCCCAACCTGCTGACCAACTTCGCGGTCGGCACCCCGCTGTGGAACGGTGTGTTCCTGGCGACCTGCATCGCCTCCGCCATCGGCACCATCTGCATGGCCTTCATGGCCAACAAGCCCTTCGTTATGGCTCCCGGCATGGGTCTGAACAGCTTCTTTGCCGTGGTCGTGGCCAACATCGCCGTCATCAACAACTGCGAGTATGAGTCCGCGTTCCAGGCCGGTCTGGTCATCATCCTCGTCGAGGGCATCGTGTTCCTCGTCCTCACCCTCCTGAAGGTCCGTGAGAAGATCGTCGAGGCCATTCCTCTCGGCGTCCGCTACGGCATCGCCCCCGCCATCGGCCTGATGCTGATGAACATCGGTCTCGGCTCCAACGTCGGCATCTATGCCGAGGGCAACGGCTTCACCAGCCCCTTCTACATCATGCGCGACTTCTTCGGCGCCCTGACCCCCAGCATCATCAAGGGCAGCATGGGCGACATCGGCTATCACACCATGGTCCTCACCGCCATCACCGCCTTCCTCGGCGTGTTCATGATGGTCGTTCTGGCCAAGAAGGGCATCAAGGCCTCCGTTCTGCTCGGTATGCTCTTCTCCTCCGTGCTCTACTGGGCCGGCAGCTTCCTGTTCCTGGGCGTGAATCCGTTCGCCAGCCTTGAGACCGCGAGCTTCGTGCCCCCCTTCGCCGACATGGTCTCCACCACTCTCTTCAAGTTTGACTTCGCCGGCTTTGTGAACATCGGCTGGTTCACCGCCATCACCCTGATCATCACCTTCTGCATGATCGATATGTTCGACACCATCGGCACCCTCGTCGGCACGGCCTCCCGCGCCGGCATGGTCGACAAGGACGGCAATATGCCCAAGATGAAGGAAGCCCTGCTCTCCGATGCCATCGGCACCATCGCGGGCGCTGCCACCGGTACCTCCACCGTCACCACCTTCATCGAGTCCGCTTCCGGCGTTGAGGCCGGCGGCCGCACCGGTCTGACCGCGCTGACCACCGCCGTTCTCTTCCTCGCCTGCATGTTCCTCGCCCCCATCGCCGCCATCATCCCCGGCGCTGCGACCTCCGCCGCGCTCATCTACGTCGGCGTGCTGATGCTCCAGGGCCTCAAGAACGTCAACTTCGACGATATGGATCAGATGCTGCCGGTGTCCATCATGCTCATCGGTATGCCCGTGTCCGGCTCCATCGGCCACGCCATCGGTCTGGGCCTGATCTCCTACACCGTGGTCAAGGTTTTCTCCGGCAAGGCCAAGGACGTCAGCGTTCTGACCTATGTCATCTCCCTCCTCTTCCTCATCAAGTTCTTCGCGGTGGTGTAAGACCCATACAGCGGCATAAGAAAGAGCGCCCGTTCGGGCGCTCTTTCCTTTTGGCTTTTTACTTGTAGAAATCCGTGCCGTCCTCAATGACGATGGGCAGGCCGTTGTGGTAGACGGGGATGGTCTCGAACTTGAAGCGGCTGACGCGGTGCTTATGGTCGATCTGCTCTTTAATGGCGGGATCGGCGACGCCCTTGCGGACGTATTCGTTCACCGCGTGGTAGGAAAAACCGAGGTTGTCCTCGTCGGTCTTGCCGGTCAGGCCGTCGGACGGGGGCTTGATGAGGAAGCGCTCGGGCAGGCCCAGCGCGCGGCCGATGGCGATGACCTCCTCGGTGGTGTACATCCCGATGGGCGAGAACGCGCCCGCGCTGTCGCCGTAGATGGTGCAGTAGCCGACCCAGTCCTCGGAGAGGTTGGAGGTGTTGACCACGATGCCCGCGTCCACGCTCTGGGCGATGGCGTACAGCGTCGCCATGCGGATGCGGGAGGGAAGGTTGACGGTGGTCTGGCGGCTGGCCTCGATGCCGAGGCGGGCCATCTCGCCCAGAATGCCGCTCGTGCCGCCGTGGATGTTGAAGGTGTAGTGCTTGATGCCGAGGAAGTCCACGATGCCGTTGGAGTAGTCGATGTCGGGCTGGACGCCGTCGGGCATGAGGACGCCGACCACGTTCTCGCGGCCATACGCCTCGACGCACAGCGCGGCGATCACCGAGCTGTCCTTGCCGCCGGAGATACCGACGACGGCGGTTTTGCCGCCGCAGCCTTTCATCTGCGCGCGCATCCAGTCGAGCAGGGCGGGAATGTGGTCCGCGGCCTTGAAATCCTTGAGATCGTACATAGCTTGCGCTCCTTTTTTGAAATTTGCTGTCATTGTAGCGCAAAAAAGCGCGGATTGCAATGGAGGGAGCGCAGAAATTCTCATTTCATCGGTCTTTTCCGCGCACGGATGTGACAAAATCAGTCGATCAGGGCGCGCAGCTCGTCGAGCGAGAGCGAAGGCTGGAGGGCAAGGCCGACGCCAAAGCCGACGACGCGGGCAAGCTGCTCGGCGCGCGCGTCGATGTCGCGCGGCGTGACCATGACGCTCCCCTGTCCGCGCAGGGCGGCGGGATCGGGGAGGTCCGCCCCGGCCTCGTCTAAAAGGTCGAGCGCGAGCGTGGCGGCGTCCACCACGGTGGGGACGCCGACGGCGAGAACGGGAACGCCGAGCGTCTCGCGCGTGAGGGCGCGGCGGTGGTTGCCGACGCCCGAGCCGGGGACGATGCCGGCATCCGTGAGCTGGACGGTGGTGCAGACGCGCCCGAGGCTCTGCGACGCCAGCGCGTCGACGGCAACGACAAGGTCGGGGCGCACGGTCTCCACCGCGCCGCGCACGAGCTCGGCGGCCTCCAATCCCGTTGTGCCGAGGACGCCGGGCGTCAGCACGCTGACATCCGCGAGCGCACCGAAGGCGGCGCAGCCCTTCAGGTGGCGCGTGGCGGGCACATGATCGGCGGCGCGGGGACCGATGACGTCGGGCGTCATGGCGCGGTTGCCGAGTCCGACCACGAGGGCGGTATCGACCGTTCCTTCGAGGAGAGCGCGCAGCTCGTCGCGGAGCGCGAGCGCCGCGCGCTCCGTGTACGCGGGGTCCTCGGGAGAAAGCGCGCGCAGGTCGAGCGTGACGTAGGTCCCGCGCGGCTTGCCGAGGGCGCGCGAGGCCGCCTTGCTCTCCACCGTCACCGTGGTCACGGCGCAGCCGCGGCGCGTCCGCTCGGTGAGCGTGAGGCCGTCGATGGCGTCGTCCTTTTGCGCCGCGCGGAACAGCGCGTGCGCCTCCAGCGCCAGGTCCGTCCGCCGTGCGTTCATAAAACCGCCTGCCTTCCACTAAATCTTGTATATTGCTCTCATTATGTCCCCTAAATTTTGAAGCATACAAAAAAGTGGAGAAAATCTGAAAAAAGTGCTTGCAATTCCTCGAAAACTTTGTTAAAATACCATTCTGCACGGTGGATTTTTTGTGTTCGCCGTCAAATCCCAACCGGAGGAGGTGTTTGGTTTGCCGAATATTAAGTCTGCCAAGAAGCGCGTCCAGCTCGCTGAGGTGCGTAACGCCCGCAACAAGGCTGACAAGTCCGCACTGAAGACCGCACTCAAGAAGTTCGAGGCGGCTGCCGCTGAAGGCAATCGCACCGAGGCCGAGGGTGCTTACAAGGTCGCAGTGAAGATCGTGGACAAGTCTGCCGCGAAGGGTCTGCTGCACAAGAACAACGCTGCTCACAAGAAGAGCGCTCTGACCACCAAGCTCAACAGCATTGGCTGATCGAACCAAACAGCGAGAGACGTCCGCGAGGACGTCTCTTTTTTTCGATAAAACCGCTTTTGGGCTGCTTATTTACAATTTGTTCACACGGTTTTCAAGTTTTAGCCATAAATCGCTGGTATCTTAATACTTGCAAAGGGGTTACGTGATCCCCGATGTGATTTTCTCCCTCCTAAAAATACACACAACACACAGCCAAAAGCCCCCGTCTTTCGACGGGGGCTTTTGGTGTCTTATCGGGGGCAAAGCAGAATTTAACGCTCCCACCCTGCAACTTTAACTCCAAAAACCTTGAACTCGCCAGACACAAATGAATCGGGATATGTGAGATAATAGGTTTGTGAGAAACCCAAACTGCTATAAGCATCAATTTCATCAGCAATATGTGCGCCGCCAAGCACTATAAGCGGAGCTTTTCCGGGGTCTGTGCTTCCAATTAAAAGCAAGCCCTCAAGGGCAACAAAAAATACCCAGCAAATAAAAAATGCTAAAGCTGCTTTCAAAGCTTTCTTTTTCATATCTCCCCTCCAGATTAAATCCCGATCCGTCTTATTCCGATATAGATGGTTTTGCACAAAAGGGTTCTGTGGGTATTTTATCATGTTTGGCCCGCGGGCGCAAGGACTTCCTAACGGTTTGCCGTTGGCGGCGGGCGCAAAAGCCGATGCAGAGCGCGGGGCGGCGGCTTGCGTTTGCGCGCGCGGCATGGTAAAATCAGGGAAAGAGCCGCGAAACGCGGCAAAGAGAAGCACACAACGCGCGAACAAATGAGGGAAATACACGATGAAACGAAGAATTTTTGCGCTGCTTGCGGCGCTGTGCCTGCTCGCGGGCTGCGCGGGCAAAACGGAGCCGGACGCGCCGGTCGTTGACCCCGCGCCGCCGACGGTCGACCCGACGCCGGTCACACCGACGGAGCCGAGCGAGGCCGAGCAGGCTGAGGCGCGGCTGCGCGAACGCATCGCGGGGATGTCGATCGAGGAAAAGGTCGGGCAGATGTTCTTTGTCCGCTGTCCCGAAATGGGCGCGGCGGAGGATGTAGCTGCCTACCACCTCGGGGGGCTGCTGCTCTTCGGGCGGGACTACAAGGACGCAGACGGCGGCTGGCTGAGCGCGGAGGAGCTGACGGCGAAGCTCGAGAGCTATCAGGCCGCGGCGGAGCTTCCGCTCTTCATCGGCAGCGACGAGGAGGGCGGTACGGTAACGCGAGCGAGCCGCGACCCGAAGCTCTTCGCGCAGCCGCTGCCCTCGCCGCAGGAGCTGTATGCCGCGCGCGGCATGGACGGTCTTGCCGCGGAGACGCTGGACTATAACAAGCAGCTTCTGGCGCTCGGCATCAACGTGAATCTTGCGCCGGTGTGCGACGTATCCACCGACGCGGGCGACTTCATCTACGCGCGCTCGTTCGGCGGAGACGCCGCGGCGACGAGCGAATTTGTGACGGCAACGGTCGGCGCGATCCGGGACGCGGGGGTGGCGGCGGTCCTCAAGCACTTCCCCGGCTATGGGAACAACGCCGACACGCACACGGGCGTCGCCATCGACAAGCGGCCGTATGAGACGTTTGAGCAGAGCGACTTCCTGCCGTTCCGGGCGGGCATGGAAGCGGGCGCGCCGTTCGTGCTCGTGAGCCACAACGTGGTGGAGTGCATGGACGCTGCGCTGCTGGCGTCCCTCTCCCCCGCCGTGCATGAGGTGCTGCGGGAGGCGCTGGGCTTCGACGGCATCGTGATCACGGACGATCTGGCGATGGACGCGGTGAAGCAGTACGCGAACGGTGAGGCCGCGGTGCTGGCGGTGCTCGCAGGGAACGATATGCTCATCACGAGCGACTACCAAAACGACATTCCCGCCGTGCTTGCGGCGGTGGCGGACGGGCGCATCGCGGAGAGCGACATCGACGCGCACGTGCTTCGCATCCTGCGCTATAAGCAGGCGCAGGGGTGGATCGAATAGGATTTTTTGGAATTTCGGAACAAAACGGCGCGGTTTTGCGTCAAAAGATGCAAAGGTCCTGCTTTTGGAAGAGGCAGGACGGAAACAGAAAGGAGCGAAAGAAATGAAAAAGTCTCTGCGAAACAGTATTCTCTTGCTGCTGACGGCGATGCTGCTGACGGTATCGGCCCTTGCCGACTCGGGGCCGAAGGCCCAGCTGACGGTGAAGGTCGAAAACGCGCCGAGCGAGCCGTACTACCTCGATCTTTTGGAAAAGGGGGATTATCAGGGGCACACCTATGGCTCCGGAGACGGGGATGACACATACAGCGGGCTGGATTGGAGCTACTCCGAGGAGGAAATCGCCGCGCTGGATGACGAGCTGCTGGACGCGCTGCGGGCAGCGGTGCCGGAGGGCTGGCACGCCTGCACCGCGCAGGGGACAAACGGCGCGCCCATGTGGGGCGACCTGATCGGCAGCGACGCAGGCGGGGTGCGGCTCCACTCCTTCCGCTACCATGGCGTACCGGATACATATCGGATCATTCTGGTAACAAAGAGCGGCGAGAGCTGGGTGTCCGATACGCTGCACCGCGCGACGCTGCAATCGAGCGCGACGGTGGATTGGGCGAAAAGGACCGCGAGCGCGCCGAGCGCGGCGGTTGCCTATCTCCTGCAATTTTTCTGTATGCTGCTGCCGACGCTGCTCATCGAGGGCGTGCTGCTGCTCGCCTTCGGCTATCGGAGCCGTCGGAGCTTGCTGGTGTTTCTGCTCGTGAACCTTGTGACGCAGGGCGGCTTCGCGCTCTACCTTGCCGTGACGGTGCTCAACCACGGCGTGAGCGGCTGGTCGCTGCTCTTCTATCTCCCCATTGAGCTGATCATCACGGTGGTCGAGAGCCTGCTCTACCGCCGGCTGCTGACGGAGCGGAGCTGGGAGCGCGCGGTGGGCTATGCCATCGTCGCAAATGTGTGCTCCGCGACGGTGGGGCTGCTGCTCATCGACCCGCTGTGGCGGTTCATCGTCAGCATTTCTTAGGAACTATTTTGCGCCCCGCACGGGCGCGGAAACGAAAGGAATTTTTTTCATGGAGACCGAAAAGCTATACTATGCCGACCCCTTTCTGACGGAGTTTGACGCGAGGGTGCTCGCGTGCGAGGCGGTCAAGGACGGCTTCGCCGTCGTGCTCGACCGCACGGCGTTTTATCCCGAGGGCGGCGGGCAGCCGTATGACACCGGTGTGCTTGGCGGCGCCGAGGTGCTGGACGTACACGAAAGGGCGGGCGTCATCACGCACAAATGCGCCTCTCCCCTGCCCGTCGGCGAGACGGTGCATGGGAGGCTTGATTGGGCGCGGCGCTTCGACCACATGCAGCAGCACTCCGGCGAGCACATCTGCTCTGGGCTGATCTGCGCGCGCTACGGCTGCGACAATGTGGGCTTCCACATGGGCGCGGAGAGCGTGACCATCGACTTCAACGCCGACATTCCGTGGGAGGAGCTGCTGGAGCTTGAGGCAGCGGCGAACCGGTACATCTATGAGGATCACGCCATCGACATCCAGCTCCACCGCGGTGCGGAGTTGGACGCGATCGACTACCGCAGCAAAAAGCCGCTCGAAGGCGATGTGCGCATCGTGACCTTCCCCGGCGCGGACTGCTGCGCGTGC
>OJAM01000413.1_pt1 | contig 19349 bp, 24 predicted proteins | sample 1589071 | NCBI WGS metagenome assembly OJAM01 (sample SAMN03283243) | human gut metagenome | biome: human-associated habitat; material: feces | host: Homo sapiens | place: Peru | collected 2012
GCGGGCTGGATGCAGTGCCATTACCGGCTGCAATTCGACGAAAACGGGTACCCGCGCATGTATGTGTTCAAAAATTGCAGGGCGTTTATCCGGACGGTGCCGCTGATGCTGTATTCACAGACGCGGCCGGAGGATCTGGACACGGCGATGGAGGATCATGTGTGCGACGAATGGCGGTATTTCTGTATGTCACGGCCGGTGAAGCCGATGATGCAGGCGCAGACGGCGGCGGTATGGTCAGACCCGCTGAATCAAATCAGAAGCTAGGAGGAAGCAATGGAGGTACGGACAACAGGCGTTCCCGTCATTGGGGCGCGGGAGCTGCGGCGGGCGGCGGATATTCTGCGCCGCTACAAGCAGGGCAAGCAGAATCTGGAACGGCGCATCATCGCCGACGAGGACTGGTGGAAGCTGCGGCAGTGGCGGCAGTTTGCGGACAAGGGCAATCCGAACGACGACCGGCCCGCGTCCGGGTGGCTGTTCAACGTCATTATGGGCAAGCACGCGGATGCGGTCGCGGCCTATCCGGGGCCGATCATCCGACCGCGCGAGCCGGACGACCGGCAGGAAGCGCAGATGCTCTCGTCGATCATCCCGTGCATTCTGGAGCAGAACGACTTTGAGGAGGTCTATTCCGACACGTGCTGGCAGAAGATGAAGCAGGGCACGGGCGTGTGGGGCGTGTACTGGGATCAGGATAAGCTCGGCGGACTGGGGGATATCTCCATCCGGCCCGTGAATGTGCTGAATCTGTTCTGGGAGCCGGGCGTGACGGATATCCAGAAGTCGCAGAATGTGTTTTATCTGGAGCTGGAGGACAACGAGACGCTGCTGGCGGCGTATCCGCAGCTGGCGGGGAAGCTCGGCGGGAGCAGCGCGGTGCTTTCGCGGTACCGGACGGACGATGCGGTCGATCTTTCGGAGAAGACGCTGGTGGTGGACTGGTATTACAAGAAGCGCGTGGGCGGAAGGAGCGTGCTGCATTACTGCAAGTATGTGGGCGAGACAGTCTTGTACGCGACGGAGAACGACACGTTTGTCCCGTCGGTCACGCGCGAGGCACGCGACCCGGAGACGGGCGAGGCGGTTTTGGTGCAGACGCCGGTGCGTGCGCCCGCGTGTGAGCGGGGGCTGTATGACGACGGGGAGTATCCGTTCATCTTTGACCGGCTGTTTCCCATCGAGGGCTCGATCTGCGGGTACGGCTATATTGACATCGGCAAGGGCGCGCAGGAGCAGATCGACCGGATGGATCAGGCCATCGTGAAGAACACGATCATGGCGGCGACACCGAGGTGGTTCCGCCGCTCGGACGGGTCGGTCAACGAGCAGGAGTATGCGGACTGGACAAAGCCGTTTGTGCACGTGGACGGGAATCTGGGGCAGGATTCTCTGCAGCAGGTGCAGGTCAATATGCTGCCGGGCATCTGCGTGCAGGTGCTGAACAACAAGATCGAGGAGCTCAAATGGACGACGGGCAACACGGACGTGACGAACGGACAGGTTTCGTCCGGCGTGACGGCGGCCTCGGCCATTGCGGCTTTGCAGGAGGCGTCCGGGCGCAGCTCACGCGCGTCGACGCAGTCGGCGTACCGGGCCTATGCGCGGCTCATCCGCATGGTGATCGAGCGCATCCGGCAGTTTTATGATCTGCCGCGCAGGTTCCGCATTGCGGGTCTGAGCGGGGCGGAGGAATTTGTGTCCTACTGCAATGCGCGGCTGAAGGCGCAGAGCATGGGGCCGGAGGCGCTCATGCGGACGCCGGTGTTCGATGTGACGGTCACGGCACAGAAGCACACGGCGTATACGAAGCTGGCGCAGAATGAGCTGGCGCTGCAGTTTTTCCAGCTGGGCTTTTTCCGGCCGGAGATGGAGCAGCAGGCGCTGGCGTGCCTCGACATGATGGATTTTGACGGCAAGCAGCAGATCTTGCAGAAGCTCCGTTCGGGTGCGGATGCGGCGGCGTGGCAGCGGATGGCGCTGACGCTGGCGGGACGGTATGAGCCGGAGCTGTACGAGCGGCTGGCAGGACAGCCCTCGCCGGAGGCTCCGGGGACGGTTCGGACGGCGAAAAAGCAGGACGCGGAACCGGCCAGAGTGCAGCAGGCGCGAAAACGCGCCGGAGAGGCGGCGCAGCCGGGATGATCGAGGTATGGCTGGACAGAACGGCGCTGACGGTGCGCGGCCACGCGGGTTTTTCGCGGTACGGCAGCGATATCGTCTGTGCGGCGGCGTCGATGCTGGCGTTTGCGCTGGCGGAGGCGGTGCAGGCGGCGGGGATGAAAACGCCGCCGGTGATCGAATCGGGCTGCGGACGCTTCCGGCTGGAGGCGTTCGCGGACGGACAGGAGCAGGCGCGGCTGGACGGGATGTTTGAGACGGTTCGCGCGGGATACCGGCTGCTTTCGGCGCGGTATCCGGATCATGTGCGGGTTTTGGGTGAACGTGACCCTGAAAATATGATGCAGAGACCCGAGCGTCGCCCGCTTGAAGGGCAGAAGGAGGAAAAGGATGAAAAACTTTGATTGGCTGCAGGCATTTGCGATGGAGCAGCAGGAGCAGCCGGAGCCGGGCGTATCGGCGGACGCCGCGCCGCAGGATGAGCAGGAGCGCGCAGAGGCGTTCCGGGCGCTCATCCAGGGACCGTATAAGAAGGACTATGACAGGCAGGTGCAGATGATCGTGCGCGAACGGCTGAAAAACTGCGCGAGAAGCGAGCAGGTGCTGAAGTCTCTGGGGCCGGCACTGGAAAAGACGTTCGGCGTAGATGCGGCACAGCTCACGCCGGAACAGGCGGAGCGGCTGGCCGCGTGCGCACCGGAGGGGAAAGTCCCCGTGACAAAAGAGCAGCGCGAAGAGGCGATGCGGCAGGGGTATGAGGCGCTTCGGGAGCAGTTTGCGGCGGTGCGCGAGGCGTATCCGGGCGCACAGCTGCATGAGGAGCTGGAAAGCCCCGTGTTCATGCGCCTTGTCATGCGCGGCGTGGATGCCAGAAGCGCTTACGAGCTGACACATTTACGGGAGCTTCGTGCAGGCGCGATGGCATACGGCGCAAGACGCGCACGCGAGGAGCTGACGGCGGCCATGCAGGCGGGTTACCTCCGCCCGCGCGAGAGCGGCATGGCCCCGGCAGCGGGCGGCGCATTTGCCGAGAGTCCGGAGAACTGGTCCAGACAGACGAGGGAGGAACTGAAGGCGCGGGCCAGACGGGGCGAGACCGTCCGGCTCTGAGAAAAGGAGAGATTTTAATGAATCTGAAGCAGGAACTGAATTTGCAGCTGTTTGCCGACGCGGGTACGCTGGTGAACGCCAGCGGCAATTACGTGAACGCGTATTCCGGTGAGACGAGCGCGTTCCCGGATGGCGGCGGTATGACGGCGTCCATGAAGACGTTTTACGACACGGAGCTGCTGGAAAACGCGCGTCCGGAGCTCATCCACACGCAGTTTGCACGCAAGCAGGTGCTGCCTGCCGGACGCGGCAAGACCGTGGAATGGCGTAAGTGGAACACGCTTGAGGACGCGGGCGCGCTGACCGAGGGCGTCATTCCGACGGGCCAGAAGTTCGGCCAGAGCGCTGTGACGCAGGCCATCACGCAGTACGGCACGTATGTGTCCGTGTCCGACCAGCTGGAGCTGCACGCCATTGACGACGTGATTCTGGGTGCGGCGGAGGAGCTGGGCGCGTCCGCCGGTACGACGCAGGATAAGCTGGTGCGCAATGTCGCCGCAGCGGGCACAAATGTGCAGTACTGCGACAAGGTCGGCACGAACGGCGCACATACCGCCGTGACCAGCCGCGCGGGGCTTGACACCACCGCGAAGCTGACACCGGACGAGGTCAACAAGGCCGTGACGCTGCTCAAAAAGCTCAAGGCCCCGAAGATCGACGGCAAGTACATTGCCATCATCCACCCGTCCGTGGCATACGATCTGCGCTCGTCCGAGGCCTGGATCGAGGCGCACAAGTATGCGGGTCTGACGGAGCTGTTTACCGGCGAGATCGGCGAGCTGCATGGCGTGCGCTTCATCGAGACGACCGAGGCCAAGATCTTCAACGGCGAGGGCTGCCCGGTCAAGACGGAGGCGGACGAATCCAAGGGCACGCCTGCGGTGTATTACAGCGTCTATGCGACGCTGTTCCTCGGCAAGGACGCCTACGGCATGATCGACCCCGAGGGCGGCAATCTGGAGATGATCATCAAGGATAAGGGCCAGGTCGGCGGACCGCTCAACCAGTTCTCGACGCTGGGCTACAAGTTCTCCAGCGCGGCGAAGATCCTGTATGAGGACCGTATGGTGCGCGTGGAAAGCTGCGGCGCGTATTCTGCCGAGGACGAAGCAAACTGAGGAAACAAGATGGAGACCGGCGCAAGCCGGTCTCCGGAAAAGACGGGACAGAAAAGACGGGACAGAAAAGGAGAATTGCTATGGAAAACGCATTTGCAGTCATGAAGACCATCACGCTGCCGCGCGCGGGCGGCACGGAACAGCAGTCTGAGTTCGTCTGCGTCAACGGACGCACGTTTCAGGTGCCGCGCGGCAAGGCGGTCGAGGTGCCGGAGCCGGTGTATGAGGTGCTGGAAAACGCAAGACGGCAGCTGGAGGCGGCACGGAAGCTCGAGGATGAGCTGGCCGCCGGCTGAGGGCTGCGGACAGAAGAAAGGAGGCGGGGCGCATGACCATCCGCGAGGCGCTTGAGACGGTCGACCGGCTCAAGCCCAACCAGTATGGGAGCGCGGACAAGCTGCGCTGGCTGTCGGAGCTGGACGGAGCGGTGTACCGCGAGATCCTGACGCAGCATGAAATGGACGTCCCGGCGTTCGCGGGCTACACGCCGGAAGCGGATCTGGACGGGACGGTGCTTCTGATCGAGTGGCCGTATGACGAAATTTACCGGTGGTATCTGGAGATGAAGATCGACGACGCCAACGGGGAGATGACGAAGTACAACAATTCCGCCGCCAAGTACAATATGTACTATCAGGCGTACCAGAACGCGTACAACCGGGCGCATCTGCCGAAGAGCGAAGCGGCGTATATCAAGCTGTAGGGGGGATAGCGGGATGTTTTATCCAAAGCTGACGGAGCAGCGGCAGCAGACGCTGACGACCGAGGCGTTTCTCGGCTATGACCACGATCTGAAGCTTTCTGACGGAGAATTCTACGACATGGAGAATCTGACGTCGGACTGCTATCCGCTGCTTGCGCCGAGAGTGCGGCGGGGGACGGTGCAGGCGCTTTCAGGGGTGCAGGCGATCTGCGCGCGGGACAGGCTGTGCTGGGTGCAGAATCAGGTTTTGCATATCAACGGCGCGTCCATGGAGGCGTATATGCCGTCGGTGAACATCAAGGCGGGAGAAAAGCAGCTCGTGTCCATGGGCGCGTATCTGTGTATCTTCCCAGACGGAATTTACTTCAACACGGAGGATTATTCCGACAACGGGTACATGGGGCATGAGAATACGGTCGACGCGGCGGAAACGCCGATCAGCGTGTCGCTGTGTCTTGCGGACGGGCAGGCGCTGACACTGAGCTTCTCGCAGGCGGCGCAGCCGGAAAGCCCGTCAAACGGGCAGTACTGGCTGGACACGTCGGGGAATCTGCACACCATCAAGCAGTGGGCCGAGGCCTCGGGGCAGTGGGTGTCCGTGCCGACGGTGTATGTGAAGCTGGCGGCGAACGGCATCGGCAAGGGCTTCAAACAGTATGACGGCATTGAGATCTCCGGGCTTTCCGGGAACGAGCAGCTCAAAAAGCTGAACGGCAGCCAGATTTTATACGGCGCAGACGAGAGCTCTATCGTCATTGTGGGGCTGATCGACCAGGCGGCGGAGGTCACGAGCGGGACGGTGAAGACGGCCCGGCGCGTGCCGGATATGGACTTTATCACCGAATGCGGCAACCGGCTCTGGGGCTGCAAGTACGGTGTGGCGGACGGGAAGACGGTGAACGAGCTTTACTGCTGCAAGCTGGGCGATTTTAAAAACTGGGCGTGCTATCAGGGGGTGGCGACGGATTCGTGGCGGGCCAGCTGCGGCACGGACGGAAAGTGGACGGGCGCGGCGACGCTGGCCGACAGTCCGGTGTTCTTCAAGGAGGACTGCTTCCACCGGGTCTATCCGTCGGCCTCGGGCGCGCATCAGGTCGTGGTGCAGAAGTGTGCGGGTGTGCAGAACGGGTCAAGCAAGAGCCTCGTGGTGGTGGACGACCGGCTGTATTACAAGTCGCGCATGGGCGTGTGCGTGTACGACGGGAGCCTGCCGCAGGAGATCGGCGGCTGCTTCGGCACGGTGCTGTATGCCAACGCGGCCGCGGGCGGTGTGCGCGGGAAATACTTCATCAGCATGGAGGATGCGGCGCACAGCTGGTCGCTGTTCGTCTACGACACGCGCAAGGGTCTGTGGCACCGGGAGGACAGCACGCACGCAAGCGAGTTTGCGCGGGTCGGCGACGAGCTGTATTTTCTTGAAAATGGAACGCTCAGGACCGTTTACGGCACAGCCGGGACGAAGGACGGGCCGGTCGGGTGGATGGCGGAGACGGGGATCATGACGTATGGCCTTGTCGGAAAGAAATACGTCTCGCGCATCAATCTGCGGATGCAGCTGCCGAAGGGGTCGAGCGTCGATTTCTGGGTGCAGTATGATTCGGACGGCGTGTGGCGGCACTGCGGGCACATCGAGGGCCGGGGACTGCGGACGTTCCTGCTGCCGATCCGGCCCGCGCGGTGCGACCATCTGAAGTTCCGGCTGACAGGGAAGGGCGAGATGAAGCTGTTCAGTCTGGCGAGAGTGTTGGAGGGCGGAAGCGATGCGTAGAACGCTCTGTAGGGGCGGGCGACTCTGCCCGCCCGATGGATTGTGCGCAAACGAAAAGAGGGCGGACAGAGTCGCCCGCCCCTACAACGCACGGAAGGAGGTGCAGAGGACATGGGCAGCCTGACGCTTGCATACCCGTCCATTACGGGCAGGACGGCGCAGGAGCAGCTGGAGAGCATGCGGCGGTATCTATGCGGGATGGCGGAGCAGCTGAATCTTGCCGACTGGTCGGCACGGGCGGCGCTGACGGAGATCGCGCGGGCCATCGACGCGGACGGGCTTTCCGAGGAGGAAAAGAAGACGACGCTTTCCGGCTATGTGGCTTTAAAGTCCCTCATCATCAAGACGGCGGATTTTGCGGCGGCGAATTCGGAGGTCTGGTCGGCGAAGCTTGCGGGGAATTATGTCGCGGCGTTGGACTTCGGGACGTATCTGGAAAAGACGCAGCTGACGATCGAGGGCAATTCCGTCGGGATCAAACAGCTGTATGATTACACGGCGGGCGTGAACAACGCGTTTTCCGTGAATGCGCAGCAGTATATCAAGACGGGGCTGCTGTATTACAACGACGTGACGCCGGTGTACGGTGTGGGCGTGGGCAATATCGAGACGACCGTAACAGACGGCGGCGGAAGGATCGTCGACCGGACGAAAAACGAACTGCTGACCGTGACGCCGAAACGCATTTCCTTCTGGCAGGAGGGGATGGAGGTTGCGTACCTGTCGGAGAAGAAGCTGCATTTCCCGTCCGGAACACTGGAGGCGTACAACGCGAAGCTGACCGGGACGATCACGGCGGCGGCAGGCTCGGCCTTTGGGCCGTGGACGATCTCGGACGGGAGCATCTACCGCGTGGAAAACGTGTTCGGCAGCAGCGCGGGTATGTATTTCGGGACGGGCGGCCTCTCCGTATCAGACCGGTTTCAGGTGGACGCGAACGGATATCTGACGTGCTCCGGCGCGACGATCTCCGGCGCGATCAGGGCGACGAGCCTGAATGTGACGGGCGCAACCATCACGGGGCTTACGGTCGATGCGGCGAGTGTGACAGGCAATCTGTCCGCGTCGCGCATCAACGGCGGCATTCTGGATTTCAACAATTTTTCGGTCAATCACCTGTCGGCAAACGACATTACAACGGGGCTTTTATCGGCGGATTATATCAAGCTGGGCGGCGATATGGCGGTATACGATGCGCTGAACAGCGGTACCGTCGGCGGGTGGCTCGGCTATACGACGGGCGCTTACGGCGGCGCGGGGATCCATATGCAAAGTGGGCTTGGCGAGGTCGTGGCGACGGCAAGCGGCGCGAAGCTCTGCTATGGCGGCAATACGCTCTCCGTCACGGAGGGCGGCGCGCAGACGAACTGCCGAATGGCGGTGGGCGGCGATCTGGTCGTGAGCGGCAGCACGGCGCCGTCTGTTGACGGCGCGGGATCGCTCGGGTTTTCCGATTACCGGTGGTCGGCCGTGTATGCGCAGACAGGCACAATCACCACGTCCGACCGGGAGCAGAAAACGGAGATCTCGTATGCGCTGGAGCGCTATGACGCGCTGTTTGAGAAGCTGCGCCCGGCAAGCTACCGGCTGAAGGGCGGCGCGTCCGGCAGGACGCACACGGGGCTGATCGCGCAGGATGTGGAGCAGGCGCTGCGGGAGTGCGGATTGACGGGAAAGGACTTCGCGGCCTTTGTGAAAACGCCGAGGGAAGACGGCGGCGCGGACTACGGCCTGCGCTATGAGGAGCTGATCGCCCTGTGTATCCGGCAGGTCCAGAGGCTGCGGGAAAGAGTGAGGAAATTGGAGGAAACGGCATGAGTAAGCTTTCGAATGCGATCGGCGCGCTGCGTATGGGGCTGGTGGAGGCGATCAACGCCTCCGAGCTTCCGCCGTGCGTCGTCGGAATGGTGCTCGATCAGGTGCGCGAGCAGGTGCGGCTGCTCGAGGCGCGGGAGGACGCGGAAACAGAGGAGAAAAAGGAGGAGGACAATGGCGCTTTACAGAGTGCAGGGTAACGGAAAGGCTCCGGCAGGGCTGCAGGCGGGCGACGAGGTCGTGACGGGCGGCGGCACGTACCGCATTCTCGGCGTAAACGCAGACGGCAGCTACCGCAGCTCGCTCAGCAACAAATATCAGACGATCTATAACTATCGCGGCAGCTACGGAACGGCTCCGGCCGGTCAGACGGACACAGCGCAGGTCAGAACGCCCGGCTATACGCCGTCCGGCGCGGCAAGCGAGGCGAAGGCGGCGCTGGACCAGGTGCTGTCGGAGAAGCCCGGCAGCTATACGTCCCGGTGGGACAGCGAGCTGGACGCGCTTTATGACCAGATCGCGAACCGGAAGGCGTTTTCCTACGATCTGGGGGCAGACCCGATGTACCGGCAGTACCGGGAGCAGTACCAGAGCGCGGGACGGCTGGCGATGGAAAACACGATGGGCGCGGCGGCGTCTCTCACGGGCGGCTACGGCTCAAGCTACAGCCAGCAGGCGGGGCAGCAGGCGTACAACGCGTATCTGCAGAAGCTCAACGAGGTCGTGCCGGAGCTCTACGCGCAGGCGCGCAGTCAGTATGACCGCGAGGGCTCGGCGCTTTCCGAGCGCTACGCGCTCATCAGCAGCCGCGAAAAGAGCGACTATGACCGCTACCGCGACCAGGTGTCGGATTATTACGCGGCACTGTCCGACGCGCGCGGTGCGTATCAGAGCGAGGCGCAGCGCAGCGAGAATCTGGCGCTGCAGTATGCGAAGCTGGCGAACGACAATTACTGGAATGAGCTGAACTATCGCTCTGACCGGGAGGATGCGGCGAACGCGCAGTACTGGAAGCAGCTCGCCTACGCGGACAAGCAGGCTGCGGCGGCAGAAAAGGCGGCGCAGGCCCGGCAGAAGGCGGCGCAGGGAGCGGCGAAGGACAAGCAGACAAAGCGCTCGTCTTCCCTTGCCAGAGGCAGAGGCGAAAAGCGCGGCAGAACGGCGCCCGGCACGGCGCGCCGCGATGAGATCAACTGAAAAGGCCGGAAGGAGGAGAACAGATGACAAAGCTTCCGGGCGCAAAGCCAAGCCCGCGCATTGCGGGCGGTGTGCTGCGCTGGTACGCGGGCGATACGTTTTCCGTGACGCTGGCGCTGGAACTGCGCGATCAGGACGGCGATCCGGTCACGGTCGGCGCGTCCGACAGTCTGACGGTCCGCTTTTTTGACGCGTCGCACGCGCCGGTGCATACGTTTCAGTTTGACCGCGTGACGGGAGGGCAGGCAACGCTGACGTTTGACGATACGGTCAGCGCAAAATTTCCGAAGGGTGCGTATTTCTATGACATTTTGTATACGCACGGCGACAAAACAACGCTTGCGCGGGACAACCGCGCGGCGGCAGAGTGAGGTGCAGGTATGCGGGTAGAGATTCCGAATGCGATCACAGTGACCATTGGCGGACTGATCTCCAGAGGCGTGAAGGCGGTTGAGGTCACGGACGGGGGACGGCTCGTCTTCACGCTGACGGACGGCAGCACCGTCGATGTTGGAAGCGTCGTGGGGCCGCAGGGCGAGAAGGGCAGCACCGGCGCGCAGGGCCCGAAGGGCGATACCGGCGCGCAAGGCCCAAAAGGCGAGACGGGTGCACAGGGGCCAAAAGGCGAAACAGGCGCGCAAGGGCCAAAGGGTGAAACAGGCGCGCAGGGTGAGAAGGGCGACACCGGCGCACAGGGTCCGAAGGGCGGCACCGGCGCACAGGGCCCAAAGGGCGACCCCGGCGAACGCGGCCCGAAGGGGGAAACCGGCGCACAGGGTCCGAAGGGCGAGACTGGCGCGGGCTTTCTCGTGAAGGGGTATTATGAGACGGCCTCCGCGCTGGAAGCGTCCGTGCAGGCGCCGATGGCGGGCGACGCTTACGGCGTCGGTACGTCGGAGCCGTATGACATTTATATTTTCGACGGCGTAACAGAGAGCTGGATCAACAATGGGCCGCTTCAGGGCGCAAGGGGCGAAAAGGGAGACAAGGGCGACCCCGGCGCGGACGGTGCGCCCGGAAAGGACGGCGCACAGGGCCCGGCGGGCGCGGACGGTACGCCGGGGCAGGATGGCACAACGTTCACGCCGTCTGTTTCTGCAGCCGGTGTTCTCAGCTGGACGAACGACGGCGGGAAGCAGAACCCGGCCAGCGTCAGAATCAGAGGCCCGGCGGGGACACCCGGGCAGGATGGGTCTGCCGGGCCGGCAGGTGCGGACGGTGCGCCGGGACAGGACGGCACGACCTTTACGCCCCATGTTTCCGCAGCCGGTGTTCTCAGCTGGACGAACAACGGCGGAAAACAGAACCCGGCCAGCGTCAGCATCAAAGGCCCGGCGGGCGCAGCAGGCAAAGACCCGGAGCCGTTTTATGTGACCTGCACGCTGTCGGGGCAGGATGTGTACGACGAGGCCGTGGCGCACGATAAGACGTATGCTGAGATCCTTGCCGCCCATCAGGCAGGGCGGCCATGCCGTGCAATTTTGAAGCTGGACGGGGGCACAGGTGATGATACCGTGCTGCTTCCGCTGGCAGAGCTGCATGCGGACGCTTCGGACGGATATGCAAAATTTGCGCTGACAGAAATGACGCAGGGTGATACGCCGGAGGAACTGAGGGTCCGCTACGTGTGGATCAATTCGGCGGACGCCGCAGAGGGCTTCTGGGGAACCAGATATACGCTGTCCGGCGATGAAAAATTCCTGCCGGAGGTGGCGGCCTCCGACAACGGAAAGTTCCTGCGGGTGTCCAATGGCGCATGGGCGGCGGCGACGATCACGAACGCGAATGGAGGCAGCTTCTGATGGCGGAATTTTTGACATTTGACACCGACCTCACGGCGGTCGCGAACGCGATCAGAGCCAAGGGAGGCACGTCCGCGCAGCTGGTCTATCCGAACGGCTTCGTGTCGGCGATTCAGGCGATCCAGACCGGCATCACGCCGAAGCTGGTCGTGACCACCTCTGCCGGGGCGGCAGTCACGGCAGTGAAGGGCTCCAAAACGGTCACGGGAACTGCCGGGACAGACGGAGTGTGCACGCTGGAGCTGCCGGAGGCAGGCGCGTGGAGCGTTACGTCGGCGAAAAACGGGGTGAATGCCGCGCAGAGCATCGTGATCGGCACGCAGAGCATGAAAATGCCCCTGTATCTCGACAGCTTTGCCGACAATACATGGGAAGAGATCATCGCGGTGTGCAGGACCGGGATCGCCCCGGACAGCTGGGCCGTGGGCGACAGCAAGACCATGAACATCGGCGGGACGGCCTATCAGGTCGATATCATCGGCAAGAACCATGACGAGTATGCGGACGGCTCCGGCACGGCTCCGCTGACGTTCCAGCTGCATGATTGTTACAGCGAAGCAAAGCAGATGTACAGCACCAACCTGAGCGGTCTCGGCTGGAAGAACACCGATATGCGCCTGACCTATCTGCCTGCGATTCTGGCGCTGATGCCGGCGGAGGTGAAGAACGGCATCCACGCGGTAAACAAGAAGACATCTGAGGGAGGCAACAGCACGACGATTGAGACAGTATCGGACACGCTGTTCCTGCTCAGCGAGGTGGAGATTTTCGGGACTGCAAGTTCTTCCGTAGCCGGGGAAGGAAGCCAGTACGACTATTACAAGGCAGGCAGCCCGAAGATCAAGAAGAGAGAAGGCGTTGACGAGTTCTGGTGGGAACGGTCGTCAGCCAGCGGCGGTATGTTTTGCAGAGTCAGAGCAAACGGCCAGGCGGGCGCGTCCAATGCCTCAAGCAGCCTCGGCGTAAGCTTTGCGTTCTGCTTCTGAAGGGAGGAAGCGTATGGAATATCTGAAGGTAAACGGAACGGAGTACCCCGCGCACTTCTGCGGAAAGCAGATCGACCGCGACTGGGATGGCCGCGCGTCGAAAACCGTCACGCTTGCCATGCCGTATGCACAGGCTGTGCAGCTGTTTGTGGATGGGCTGCGCTGGGTCATTGTCCGGCGTGAGGCCGGCGCAGATGACGCGGCGCAGGAGCAGGACTGCTCCGGCTACTGCGTCGCAGGCCCGATCACAGACAACCGGGACGGGACGCTCAGTATTAAAATGGGCAGCTATACGCAGCTGGAGCAGGCGCTGCGGGAGCTGGAGGAGGCGCTGGCATGACGAGACTGGAACGGGAAACGCTTGCACGGATCAGGGAGCGTCTGGCGATCTTCGACCCCGGCGCGGCGGAGAAGCTGGCGGTACTCCTGCCGGTGCTCAGGCGCTTCGCACAGAGCTACGCGGCGCTCGGGCCGGCAGCGAAAAAGACCATCGAGGCGCTGCTGCCGGAGCTGGCGGCGCTGCTGGAGGCGGCGGAAGGAGCGATGCAATGAGTGCAGAGCAGACGGGCGCATTCTTCGCGCTTGTAAGCGTGTGCAGCGGGCTTGGTTCCGTGCTGAGTCTGCTGCTGCTTCTGGCAAAGCCGGTGCGCGAGCGGATGTTCGGCCTCAGCGCGATCCGGGAAGGGCAGCGCTGTATGCTGCGCGCGGATATGCTGGCGGCATATTATAAGCATAGGGAAGAAAAAACCATCCGGCAGTATGAATATGAGAATTTTCTCTATGAATACAAGGCGTATAAGGCGCTGCGCGGCAATTCGTTCATCGAGCGCATTGCCCGCGAGGTCGCCGAATGGGAGATCGTGACATAGACACAGGTATAGGAAAGGAGCTTTGGAGGTATGGAACAGTTTTTGAAGCGCATCGAAAATCTGCTGACGGTCAAGTCGATCGTGACGCTGGCGCTGACGGCGGTGTTCGCCTGTCAGGCGGTCAGGGGCGAGGTCAGCCAGGACTTTATGATGATCTATACGACGGTCATCGCGTTTTATTTCGGGACGCAGGCGCAGAAGCTGCAGAGCGGCGCGGAGACACGGCATGACGACGGCGCATCCGAGTAATTACACGAAGGGCCGCAGCGCACCCATCGAGTTTCTTGTGCTGCACTACACGGCCGGGCGCAACGACTCCGCCGCGGCGGGACTCAAATATTTTGAGTCCCCGCGCGGGGCCTCGGCCCACTATTTTGTCGACCGGAACGGCTGGCTGCAGTCGGTCAGCGACGAGGATACGGCATGGTCGGTCGGCACGGCGGGCGTTTATACGCAGAAGCACCCGCGCTGCCGCAACGGCAACTCGATCTCCATCGAGATGTGCTGCCGGTATGACGCGGGGCGCTACTGGCTGGAGGACGCGGTCGTGGCGAACGCGGCGCTGCTGACAAGAAGGCTGATGCGCAAGTACGGCATTCCGATCGAAAACGTGCTGCGGCATTATGACGTGGTCAGCAAGCGGTGCCCCGCAATGTGGGTGGACGACGAGAACGCGTGGCACGCGTTCAAACGGCAGGTCATGGAGGTGATGGAGATGACGAAGGAGGAGCTGCTTTCTCTGAAGGGAACGGGCGACCATCCGTCCGACTGGGCGCTGCAGGCGGCACAGTGGGCCAAGGAGAACGGCATTTTTACCGGCGACAGCGCGGGCAACTTCGGCTGGCAGCAGCCGGTCACGCGCGAGGCCGTGGCGAAGCTGCTGTACGAATACGATCAGGCACGTAACGTTGACAGCGGCGCGGCGGACATGGTAAAATAAGCGGGAAGAAGGAACACGCGGAAAGGGGGGAGGCGGATGCTGGAGATTCTGCTGATCAGTGCGGGCGCGGTATTGGAGACGCTGTTCATCATGCGCTCTTATAAGCGGCGCGATGCGTCGTCTGTCGTGCTCAAGACCATGGCGTCGGTGGTGTTCGTGCTGCTGGGGCTGCTGGAGCTGCGGCGGATGGGGCCGAGTTTGTACGGATGGTATGTCGTGGCGGGACTGACGCTCGGGATGCTGGGCGATCTGCTTCTGGCGCTGCGGTTTTTGTCGGAAAAGCTGCACCGGCTGTTCTTCGCTGCTGGCTCCGTGTCGTTTTTTCTGGGCCATATCGTGTATATTCTCGCGATCCTGGCGCTCTGCCCGGCGGCGTGGCTGTACGCGATCCCCATCGCGGTGGTGGCGCTGGGCGCGGCCTGCTTCTACGCATACGCCAAGGAGGTGCGCGCGGGCAAAATTACGCCGCTCGGCGTGCTTTATATCGGCGGCGTTTTGTTCATGACGGCCTGCGCGGCGACGGGCGCGTTTATCGAGTCCAACCGGGCGCTGTTCCTGTTCTTTGTCGGCGGCATCTGCTTCTCGACGAGCGATAATATGCTGGTCGTGCTCTCCTTCGGCAAAAACGACAGCCCCTACCGCAACGCGGTTCTGCACGTTCTGTACTATATGGCGCAGATCTTTATCGCGCTGACGATCAAGTTTGTGTAAAGCAGCGCATTCGAAGCAAGAAACGGGGCTGTTTCGCGGCAGCCCCGTTGACAGTCCGCCATGCCTGCGTATAATAAGCAAAGCATATTGCATGATGCACATCACGCAATATGCTTGACAGAAAAATAAAAACGCCAGACGCAGTGCGATCCGATCAGGCCGGTTTGCGCTGCGTCTGTTGTTTTCGGGCCGGAAGCGATTGCAGAAAGGTCTTGCCGCGCGTGCTGGCTGGGAAATCAGGTGCAGGGACCATGCAGATACGAAAAATATGTCTGACTGCAGCAGTGACTGCGATCATTCTGTCCGCTGCTACGGCGATCTGCCGCAGCTCCGCGTAACGCTCCCGGTCATATTGGTCCTTCCCATATTGCAGCCCGGCCTGCGCGATATCGTCCGTGTGGGAAAAGGCGGTGATGAGCGGCTGCATAACGCCGAAGGACAGCACAATGACAGACAGGAACGTCTCAGCAGACAGCGCGCCGCGCATGGAGAGCAGGCACCCGACCGGCAGAATGCCGAGCAGCGTCGACGGCAGGATCGCCATGCCCGCGCCGGTGCGTGATGTCAGGGACTATTGTGAATCTATGGGCGAGGATCTGGATGATTTCGAGTCCGATGTGGGCGCGAATTACAAGCTGTGCTATGAGGTGCAGGAAATCGATATGGCTTCCGAGCGCAAGATGAGCACCCTGACTCTGCTGCAGAGCGGCTGCTTTTTGACAGACTGACAAAAAATCGATGCAGAAAGGCGGATTTTTGGGGCGAATCTGCCATTGACATTTGCTGGCCCGCTGTATATAATGACCCCAGAAATCAGGAAAGGAGCCGACACGCGATGAAAAAGCTGTTTACCACCGCTATGATGATGCCCATGTGCATGCGCTGCATGTGCATGTTTTCGCGTACTCAAAAATCGGCTCGCTTTGTTTCATAAATTTCCATATTGGCAGTCAAACCGCCAATGCCGGAGCTGAGAAACGATGTGAGTTTCCCGGCTCTTTTTATTTGTCTCAGAAAACCTATTAAAACACTGTGGAAGGGGATTTCCCATGATCGAGCTGAAACACCTCGGCAAAATCTATTCCTCGGCCTCCGGCAGCGTGGAAGCGCTGAAGGATGTGAACCTGACCATCGCGGACGGCGAGATCTTCGGTATCATCGGCCTGTCCGGCGCGGGCAAATCGACGCTGGTGCGCTGCATCAACCTGCTCGAACGTCCGACCTCCGGCGAGGTCTGGGTCGACGGGCAGAACCTGACGGCGCTCAGCGAGAAGGCGCTTTTGCAGGTACGCCGGCAGATCGGCATGATCTTCCAGAGCTTCAACCTGCTTGAGCAGCGGTCGGTCCTGCGCAACGTCTGCTTCCCGCTTGAAATTTCCGGCACGCCGAAGGCGAAGGCAAAGAAGCGCGCGGAGGAGCTGCTGAAGGTCGTGGGCCTTGCCGACAAGGCCGCAAGCTTCCCCTCGCAGCTGTCCGGCGGACAGAAGCAGCGCGTGGCCATCGCCCGTGCGCTGGCGACCAATCCCCGGTACCTGCTGTGCGACGAGGCGACCAGCGCACTCGACCCCAACACGACGCGCTCCATTCTGGAGCTGCTGCGCGAGATCAACAAGACGCTCGGCGTGACGATCATCGTCATCACGCACGAGATGAAGGTCATCGACCAGATCTGCGACCGCGTGGCCGTCATCGATAAAAGCTGCATCGCCGAGGAGGGCCGTGTGGCGGACGTGTTCACGAACCCGAAGTCCGATATTGCGCGCGAGCTTGTGCTCCCACAGGAACGGCCGGTGCTCGATCCCACGACCGGCGGGCGGAAGCTCCGCCTGATCTTCAACGGCGAGGATACGCAGAAGCCCGTCATTTCCGAAATGATCCTGGCCTGCCGCGTGCCGGTGAACGTGCTGTTCGCCGATACGAAATCCGTCGAGGGCGCGGCCTACGGCCATATGATCCTCGAGCTGCCGAACGACGAGCACGACGCGGAAAAGGTCGTCAGCTGGCTGAAAAACAGCGGACTGACGTGGAAGGAGGAGCGGTAAATGGCTACTGAATATTTCGTAAAGCTCTGGGATAACAACATTATCCAGCTGGGCATCTGGCAGACGGTCTACATGACTGCGCTCACCACGATCTTCGCGTATCTCATCGGCCTGCCGCTGGGCGTCATTCTCTGGGCGACGGACAAGGACGGGCTGCACCCCAACAAGGGTGTCAACACCGTGCTCGGCTTTATCGTGAACTTCTTCCGCTCCATCCCGGCAGTCATTCTCATGGTCGCCATGATCCCGGCGGCGAAGCTGCTGCTCGGCACCTCGACCGGCAACGGCGCGGTCATCGTCACATTGATCATCGCCGCCGCGCCGTATGTGGCGCGCATGGTCGAGTCCTCTTTGAAGGAGGTTCCCGCAGGCGTGATCGAGGCCGCACAGGCCATGGGCTGCACGAATTTTCAGATCATCTGGCACGTGCTGCTGCCGGAGGCAAAGCCGTCGCTCATCTCCGGATGCGTCATTTCGACTGTCACCATTCTCAGCTATACGGCGCTGGCCGCGACGCTGGGCGGCACGGGCCTTGGGCAGATTGCCATCATCCACGGCCACCAGAGAAGTCAGAAGCTCGTCGTCTGGGTCTGCGTGCTGCTGATCGTCGTGATCGTCCAGCTCATCCAGATCGTGGGCACCACTGTCGTTCGGAAGACCGATAAGCGCGCCCGCTGAAAGGAGCGTCCCATGAGACTGATTTTTGAGCGGCTGCTCCGCATCAACTGGCGATGCGGCCGAATGTGACCGAAGCCGTCCGCACGTCAGAAACAAACCGATTTTAAATTTTATAAAGGAGATTTTATCATGAAAAAGGTACTTGCAATCGTTCTTTCCGCTCTGCTGCTCGTCGCCGCGCTTGTCGGCTGCGCTTCCAAGAGCGAACCCGCTTCCAACGACAACAATGCTTCCGCCGATACCGCCGCTTCCACCGACGGCAAGCTCGAAACGCTGAAGGTCGGCGCTTCCTCCACCCCGCACGCTGAAATTCTCGAGCAGGTCAAGGACACGCTGGCTGCCGAGGGCTATGACCTCCAGATCGTGATCTATGACGACTATGTGCTGCCGAACCAGTCTCTGGCTGACGGCTCGCTCGACGCAAACTACTTCCAGCACACCCCGTATCTGAACAGCTTCAACGCCTCCAACGGCACCGATCTCGTCTCCGCAGCCAAGATCCACTATGAGCCGTTCGGCCTGTACGGCAACGGCGTCGCCTCTGTTGCGGACATTGCTGATGACGCGACCATCCTGATCCCCGCCGACGACTCCAACGAGACGCGTGCTCTGCTCCTGCTGGCGCAGGAAGGCCTCATTGAGCTGCCCGCCGATGCTTCCGCCGAAAAGGGCGTGACCACGCTGGATATCGTCGACGCGAAGGGCCATGACGTGCAGCCGCTGCAGGCCGATACCGTCCCCGCACAGCTGGCGAACTCCAACCCCGGCACCGTGGCCGTCATCAACGGCAACTATGCACTGGCAGCCGGTCTGAAGGTGAAGGATGCGATCGCCGTTGAGGCAGCGGACTCCGAGGCAGCCGAGACCTTTGCAAACGTCCTCGTCGTCAAGGAAGGCAACGAGAAGAACGAAGGCGTGCTTGCCCTTGCCGAGGTTCTCAAGAGCGAGACCATCAAGAAGTTCATCAATGAGCATTATGAGGGCGCCGTCGTCCCCATGTTCTGAAAATAGGACTGCCGCCTTCGGCGCAGACCGAAAAAGAGCGCTTGCCGCAGGCAGGCGCTCTTTTTTTAGCCGCGTTTGCCGATTTGCCTTATGAAAATAAGGCTGCATCGGCAAGCGCGGCTTCTGCATCCGAATCCGGCAAGTCCGGGGGCTGTGATATAGGCTTCCCCCTTGGGGGAGAGCTGTACGAGACGCAATGCGTCTCGCGGCGTTTTTCTTCGTCGGCTGAACACCGACGATTTCGCGAGCGAAACCGAAAAACATCCTGACGAAGTTGACGGATGAGGGGTAGCCATTCGTCAGAATGGCGTCTCAACAGCACAGAACGAAGCCGCGCAGACGGATGCTCACGCATCCTACCCCTCATCAGTCGCTCACGCGCCAGCTTCCCCCAAGGGGGAAGCCAAAAAACACAGCGTACCTTTACGCTTCATTTTTCATTTTTCATTTTTCATTCTTCACTTTATCTTCCGGGGGGTGTTCC
>OJAM01000416.1_pt1 | contig 19301 bp, 17 predicted proteins | sample 1589071 | NCBI WGS metagenome assembly OJAM01 (sample SAMN03283243) | human gut metagenome | biome: human-associated habitat; material: feces | host: Homo sapiens | place: Peru | collected 2012
GCTTATAGATAGTCAGATGCGAATTTGCCAGATAGGCGATCCCGGTCGCATCTGTTCCTCTGACCTCAGCGGCAACGGACAGTGCGGAAACAAGTCTGCTCTTCTGCTTGGCAGAAAGACTGTGCCCGTAATCATAAAATCCAAATAGGCAGCACATCAGACCTCCGCCTCGCTTTCCACGGGTTCATTGAGATAAAGCCTGCGCTCTTTCAGATACTGGATCAGCTCCGGTTCAGTGATACCCGCCGTGAAATCCGACCATGACATGGCGTGGAGCTCCGAATCCGTAAGATAAATCGCGACATCACAGAGGCGGTTCACTAACTGCAAGGTCGCGATAAATGTATTGTATTTGAGCGTTCCGCGGAAAATCCGGATTTCCACGGTTTCCGTATTCGTCAGGTTCACGCAGGTATATCGCCCATAGTGATAGCTCTTGGCATGATCCATCATTTCCTTCGGCGTGTCCTTGTAGCCGTATCTCGCCGCCCAGCGCTCCAACTGGCGGTTTGTCCGGCGGCTGAATTTCAGCAGCTCGTTCCAATGCTTTTCCACGAAGAACAGCAGGCGGGCAATCGCGGCCTCCTGTGCCTGCTCGGTTCGGCCAAAGGCGTCCCGGCTGATATGGACGTGCAGGCCGCAGGTGGTGGCCTGATGGGAGCGGTAGCCCATCGAAACTGCCGCGTTCATCATCTGCTCCCACGGGAAGCTGTGCATATGGCTGTCCAGCGTGGCCGGGTGGCTGACGATCTCAAAGCCCTCATCCAGACTGCCATCATGCTTACAGTACACACGTGGTTCGTCGTGATTGCCGATGGCAAGAATTTTGTCCGCGTTGCTGTCGTATTCCCCAGCTCCGTCGATTTCCAGCTCCACGCCGAAATAGCGCGGTCCCGCGCCGTAGAAAATCGGCAGCGGCTTGTAATCATAGCTGTGGATACCACCCCGCCGAAGCTGCTGGTAGCAGCTCTCACAATACGGATAATCTTCATCGCCGTTGTTCAGATAACAGGCATCATCATACAGAAGCAGCCGTCCGCAGCGCTCGCAGGTCGTGTAAGAGCTGTCATAGCACCGCTGGCAGAGCGGGTGATCGTCAGACCCGGCATTGGAATCATTCCAGATCCGGGTCCCGCAGTCGGCGCAGACAATCGTTTCTTCGTTAAGGCAGTGTTCGCAGAAATGCTCACCGGCAAATGAAATGAGCGCATCAACCGGAAACTGCTCACCGCAGATGCTGCATACAGATTTACATTCCATTTTCAAAATCCTCCCTTTCTTTTACGGCCGAAGCCGTTTGTTTCGTCAAGCCCGCAGGCATTGAACGCCCCATGATGTTTTGTTTGCATTGTCAGAAAACTCCTCTAAAAAAGCAAAATAGCCGTGCAAAGTTTCTTTGCACAGCTTCACAGGGATAATATGCAATTCAAAATCCACGTTTTTGCGTGTATTTCACGAAAAACGACGGAACATCATGGTAAATCAAATAAGGAGGATTTCTATCGTGAATGAAAAGAATAAAAAAGTCGCGGTAAAGAATATGAGAAAGATCCCGTATGTACAGGATCGTGACAGAGATTATTGGACTGAGGATGAACGGCGGCAGCTCAAAAGGATGTTCAATGACGGTGAAGATCTCAGTGAGATCGCATTGATTTTGCAGCGAACCGAGATTGCCATTTGTCAGCAGGCCGTTGCTCTGGGGCTATACGTCCGCAAGCGAAGACCGGGAAAACCGAAAGACGATAACGAATGCTGTCTGTGCAAGAAATGTACGGCAAGCCTCGGCAAATGCCCCCGCAGGCAGCAGTGTGACGAGAAGGAGGCGGGATAATGTTTGAGGAATATCCCGATATTCTATCGGCGGAAGAGGCCGCAGACGCCCTTAGAATCCGTGAAAATGCAATCTACAGATTGTTGAACGAAGGAAAGCTGAAAGCCTATAAGAACGGACGGACATGGCGTATTCCCAAGGAGGCTTTGAAGGAATATGTCGTGGAATCTGCAAAACTGAAATGAGATGAAAAGTGACACCATCCATTGGCGGATGGTGTCACCGTTTGTTTATGCCAGCAGTTTTACGATGCTTTCAAACGTGATAAAGACCTGCTCCCGTTTCTCCAGTGGAACAAGTGCTAGAAGGTTCTTGATCCGCTCGATTTCGCTGTTTTGTACCGTGCTCATATCCACGCGCACCAACTCCGAAAGGGAAACGTCCAGCGCAAGCGAGATTTTATAAAGCGTGTCGATCGTCGGGCATTTCAGCCCGCGTTCGACCTGTCCATAATAGGCAGGATTGATACCGGCAGTCAGGCTTACCTCCTCCTGACTGAATCCCTTTTCAAGCCGTAATTGCCGGATTCGCGCAGCGACGGCCTCTGTAATCTTTTTCTTCTGTTCGTCGATCTTCATCACCGCCTATAAGCATCTTTTTGTTAATGCTATATGCGTTTCAGGCATGAATCAAATCTCTATAGTCATTATATTTGATATCTATAATATTGACAGCATGTAAGATAAATACTATAATTTATGTATTCTAAAGATTGGGGAGGTCGAGCTATCAATGCCAGTACCTGAGAAAAAGGAATATGTCTGTACATACTGCGGAAAAAAAATGAAGAGCTACGGAAGACCTGCGCCGGGAATGTGTCTCAAAAAAGAAAGAGACAGCCGCGGAAAGCCCAAGCCCCATTCGTGGGTATTGAACAACTGACAGAATCACCAATGCCTGCCATAACACGTTACGGCAGGCATTATCCTTCTAAGCACAACAAGAAAGAGAGGGAGATACACTATGTCTGTAGTGAATTCCGAGTTATGTGATGCGATTGGCATAGCGGTTGCTTCATTTCAGAAAATCTCTATCCGGACCACCGAAATCAGGAAGCCAGAAAAAATATATACCAAGCGAGGCATCTCGCGGAACGAGCAGTTTGTTGCCTATTGCGGTGGGACAATTCCGCTGCTTCGGATGACCGCGGGGTATGTAATCTTTACAGATCAGGCGTTTTACCCGCCAGAGAGCAGTGGCTTTTCCCCAAATCGTGTTCCATATCCGGAGCTTTGCCGCTATATTGCGACGCAAAACAACGACCACGGTGCGGCATACCTTCGGAACAGCGACGGTTCGCACGAAATCTATATGAGCACCTTGTTCGTAAAAAATATTGCCGGACATGAAATCAAAACGCTTTTAGAGGAAATTCAAGCCTTTTATTGCTCAAAAGACGATGCGTTCCGCGGCGAGTATCAAAAAACAATCGAAAGCGTATTCCAGCGGGCAAAAGAGGAAAGCCGTGCGGGGGTTCTGTCTGACGAAGTTGAAGCAATGCTCCTGACGCTTGCCGAAAGAGGAAATACCGAGAGCGCAGACTTGCTGGCAGAAAGTCAGTTTCGTCGGTGTAACGTTGACAAATATAAAGACTATATTCAGAATCTCCCCATCGACCAAGACCGAAAAGAACGATATCTGAATATCCCGTCAGAATTCTATAGTCGCCTAAGGAACGATCTTTCCAATCCGCAGGCCGCGCTTTCAGAAGATTATCTGCACAATATTGTTACAACAATCAACAAACAGAATAACACAGATGAAGCGCAGACACTTTTTTATCGCACAATCGCTGCGCTTGCGTTATGCCGCATCGATCCCATTGCGGCCAGAACCGCATATCAGGAGTTGCAGCAGGATTATCGCGCTGAAAACTGGAATCTGCTTGAGGATGTGATGTATCTTTGCGGCAGCAAAAATATGCTTCGTGTCTATAATCAGCTTGCCGGGAGTGGTGAAACTCTGCCCGATTGTAATCGCTATATTGACGGTTTGAATCTTACACCGCTGCACTATGCACTTATTCTTGGAAAAGACGACCTCGCTGTGGAGTGGGCTGCGGATAAAAAATGTTCGTTTGCGCATGACCTTGCGCAAACATCCGAGATCGGCCTATGGTCATACGGAGTTCTTGCTGAAATCAGGCATTCGAGCCAGACTGAGGCAATCCTTCTGAATACCGTTCCGGAATTGATTGAAATGCAGGCCGAAATATCAAGGAGCGAAAGAGATCGAACCCTCTGTGAAATCAAGCAGCAGGCGCTTCAATCAATGGTGCTAAAGATCCAACGGACATTAAAAGAAGTCCGAAAAGGTGATCCTGATTTGAGCTTGAAAACAGACGAAATCAAAGCGCGAATCGAGAATGCCGAGGAACAATATCAGCAGCTGTGTCAAGACTTAGAAGATGCAAATTCCAAAATCAAGCAGTTGACGGACACGATTGGGAAATTAAAGTCCTCTTTAAAAATCAGCCGCAACGAAATGCTTGAAGCCATTCGTGACTATCTGAATGCGCTGCCCAGTCAATCATCCGCGCTGGATAGCTTTATCATGCAGATTTATCTGAACCGTGATGGCGGTGTCAATGCCGGTGATATTCTAAAACAAACATCCACGGCAACGATACTTCGTATGTATCACGGCAACGGGTATTCTGTTCTGCTTCCGGCCTCTGTTCATCTGGACGCACCTTATCGAACCATCCGAATTACGGATGATGGGATAGAGGATGACGTGGAGATCTGTGAGGAAGATACCGAGGATAATGAAACCCAGACGGATGCTTCTGAGGATGAATTTGAAGAACCGCAGCAGCCATATGCAGATAGCTGGTTCTCAGAACAAGCGCATCGCGATGCTGCTGTCCTGAAAAATGAATATCGGGTTTATGCGAAAAAGTATCATCCGGATGTTTGCGATAATGAAGTGGCGCACGAAGCGTTTTTGACAATCAAGGAAGAATACGAATATCTATCAGAAACAATTGGATAGAAAAACTTTGGTACATAGGGAGGACAGGAAAAATGAAAAAGATTCTATGCGCTTTGCTGCTTTGCGCGATCCTGTTGTTGACTGCCTGCGCGAGCGGTGATAAACTGGACGCAAACACAGAGGAAACCCAAACCGCATCAGAACAGAGCGGGCAGGAGGCACAAGAAGAGGCCGACGCCAGTGCAAAGGAGGCGTTCGCGGCCAGCAATCCGGAGCATGACACGGATATCGGTCTGCGGAACATCAAGATCGATACTGCACAGACTGAGTTGACAGATCAGCAGAAAGCGATCCTCAACTACTTTGATAACGACTATCTGAATGTACCGGATTATGAGTTTCTGCAACGGTATCCGACTGTGTACATGGGTGCGAATATCCATCTGGACGGAGAGGTAAAAAAGATCATTTCCGAGGATGGCAAGCGGTTTGAAATCGTTCTCTGGCTGGTAGACAGCTTCACAGAATATTTTGTCCACAAATATCCTTTGGATCAAGCTGACTATTATATGTGGAATTTCCCGGAGGAATACGATCCATATCGGGAGCAGATGCAGGGCGCGTACATCACAGTCACGGGTGATCTTGGTGATACATGGTTTGTCGAGGGCGACCACGTTGAGATTTACGGACGCTATGCTGAAATAAAATCAACAGAAATTGACGGAACCTCCTATACCATGCCGCGAATCGAGGCCAGTCATGTGTATTTCTGGACTGAATACGATTACGATGATTGCGAGCGATACGACGTAAACGATATCACCGAGGTTGCAAAGGCTGTTTTCGGGGATAACGTCGAAGTGCGCGAGGCTGTCTATCAGGAAGATATGCAGGGTGTCCAATGTGGAGGCTTTGAAGACAACCCATTTTACGTTGTAGAACCGGAAAATCAGTCAAACTCAAAATTTACATCATATCGGTTCTATACAAAACGGGGATTCATCGAAGATACGAAAACAGGCACGGACTGGTGGTTGATCGGTGCAGATCCAACTATTGAGCGCTATCTGGAATTCTCGGCGGATTTTGAGCACTTCCTGCTGTTCACATTCGATCAGGACATGGAAAAGCTGACGCTGGACTATTATGATAAGAGCTTCACGAAGCTCTGGCAGCGGGAATTCGATCAGACCACATCGGCTCATTACGATTACACGAAGAATAATATCTATCTGGCAGCGAACAATTCCCTGTATATCATCAACATGGAGACGGGCGAGGATACCTTTTCCCCGGCTTTCATCGGAGAGAAGCAGGAAATTCGTAAAATGAACGACGGTGTTCTGAGCGTCGGCAAAGCAAAGGCGGACGCTGTGATCAAAACCGATCTGGATGGCAATCTGCTCTGGAAGACAAGTCTGCCGCAGGATATCACACAGATCGACGGCATCCAGTTTGTTGACGATCACATCATTTTGCAGTTGGAGCTTTCTATCACGAATATTCTCAAAATCTTTACGGAGTCCGGCTATCACAGCATAGTAGATTTGATAAGGGCAATATTTGTATAATTGTCTGGGTAACTTTGTATTGGAGAATGAGTGCTTTTCCAATTCTGCTACAATTACATTCCAATTTGCAGCAATATACATTTGCCAATCCCTAACCTGTTCAATCCCTTTATTGATTACTTCCCCGAAACGAGTACCTTTTTCTTTTGTTATCCGCCCGTTGGGAGCTTCTAATTCCACAAAGACAAATTGATAACCGTCTGAACTATTACCTATGAGCAGATAATCAGCCACATAAGCCGACCCGATTTTGAACTCTGGAAAGATATAATTATCGTCATGGTGTCCTGTTCTGTAATAATGCCGTAATAAGCCAAACAAATAATTCCATGCACGATTAGAAGCTATCCAATTTAGTATAGCTCTTTCTGTTGTATCGGAAGAAGTAATCAGTTGATAAAACTCTTTTGTCGTATCATATATAGGTGTGAACCTTGAATAATGGTTGTTGGGAAATAGCGAAGTAGCACACTCAATAAAGTAATCCATTTCTTTGTTTTTACCGCGCCTGTAATGCCCGCCACGTTTTTTATTCATTGCTTCTTCCTGTTCATCAGTAGGAGCAAAAACATCGAAAGTATGTATTGATTTCATATTGTCACCTGTTTCTTATAGTAATGCTTAAAGTATAAACCAATTTCAAACCTAAAACAACCGAAAGGAGAACAGAAAATGAAACTGATTATTGCAGAAAAGCCGAGCGTGGCGCAGACTATCGCCGCCGCGCTTGGCGTTAAGGAAAAGAAAGACGGATATATCGAGGGCGGCGGCTGCCTCATTTCATGGTGCGTCGGGCATTTGGTACAGCTTGCGGAAGCTGCCGCCTACGGGGAGCAATATAAAAAATGGAGTTTTGAGAGCTTACCCATTCTGCCGGAGGAATGGCAGTACGCCGTTGACCCGGACAAGGGGAAGCAATTCAAAACCCTAAAAGAGCTTATGCACCGCGCCGACGTTTCCGAAGTGGTAAATGCGTGTGACGCGGGGCGCGAGGGAGAATTGATTTTCCGCTTTGTCTACGAAGCGGCGGGCTGCAAGAAGCCCATGCGCCGCTTGTGGATTTCCTCAATGGAGGACGGGGCAATCAAGGCGGGCTTTGCTTCCCTCAAAGACGGGCAGGAATACGACGCGCTCTTTGCGTCTGCCCTCTGCCGCGCAAAGGCTGACTGGCTTATCGGCATTAACGCCACCCGGCTTTTCTCCTGCCTGTATGGAAAGACCTTGAACGTGGGGCGTGTGCAGACCCCGACCCTCAAAATGCTTGTAGACCGGGACGCTGCGATTACAGGCTTTCAGAAAGAAACCTACTACCATGTGCGCCTTACTCTCCCCGGCGCAGAAGCGGCAAGCGCGAAGATCTGCGCCGCTGATGAAGCAAGCAGACTGAAAGCAGCCTGCGAAGCGTCGGCGGCTGTCTGCACTTCCTTGACCCGTGAAAAGAAAACCGCTGCGCCCCCGAAGCTCTTTGACCTTACTTCTCTGCAACGGGAAGCAAACCGTATCTACGGGTACACGGCAAAGCAAACCCTTGACCTTGCACAGACCCTTTATGAAAAGAAGCTCTTGACCTATCCGAGAACGGACAGCAATTTCCTTACTGACGACATGGGCGACACGGCAAAAAGCATTGTAACGCTTCTCTGCGGCAAATTGCCTTTTATGGAGGGCGTTTCCTTTACGCCGGAGCTTGCAAAGGTGCTGAACAGCAAAAAGGTATCAGACCACCACGCCATCATCCCCACGTCCGAATTTGTAAAACAGGGCTTCACCGGCCTTGCGGAAAGCGAATGTAAGCTGATGAACCTTGTCTGCTCCAAACTGCTCTGCGCGATAGCCGCGCCCCATGAGTACGAAACCGTGACTGCGGTATTTTCCTGTGCAGGAAATGAGTTCACTGCCAAGGGAAAGACCGTGCTTGTTCCCGGTTGGAAAGAAATCGACCAGCGGTTCCGCTCCACCCTGAAAGCAGATACCGAGGAAGAAGTGCTGAACACCCTGCCGGAACTGGCCGAGGGACAGAGTTTTTCCGTGACGGCTAATGTTTCGGAACACTTCACGTCCCCACCGAAAGCCTACACCGAAGATACGCTCCTGTTGGCAATGGAGCGGGCTGGGGCCGAGGATATGCCAGAGGAAGCAGAGCGCAAGGGACTGGGTACTCCCGCCACCCGTGCCGCGATTCTGGAAAAGCTGGTACAAATAGGCTTTGTGCAGCGCAAAGGCAAACAGCTTATCCCCACCAAGGACGGCATCAATCTGGCGGTGGTTCTGCCGGAAAGCCTGACCTCTCCCGTCCTGACCGCTGAATGGGAAAATCGCCTGACCGAGATTGCCAAGGGCAATGCAGACCCGGACGATTTCATGGCCGAAATTGAGGCGCAGGTGCGCCAGTTGGTCAAGACCTATTCCTGCATCAGTGCGGACAAGCAAAACCTGTTCCAGCCGGAACGGGTTATCATCGGCAAGTGTCCCCGGTGTGGTGAAAACGTCTACGAGGGCAAGAAAAACTTCTACTGCGGAAATCGTGGCTGTCAGTTCGTAATGTGGAAGAATGACCGCTTCTTTGAGCAGCGAAAAAAGGCGTTCACCCCGAAGATCGCCGCTGCTCTACTCAAAAACGGCAAGGCAAAGGTCAAGGGTCTCTATTCCGAAAAGACAGGCAAAACCTATGATGCAACGGTGCTTCTAGCAGATACGGGAGGCAAGTACGTCAATTACCGGGTAGAGCGTAAAGAGTAAGGCAAAAATACGAGGGCCGGTTATGGTAAGGTGAAGCATTCATTTTGCCATAACCGGCTCTCTCTATCCGTAGGATAGCAAAAAGGAGTGTGACCAAATGAGCGAATTATTTTCCATCCAGCTGCAAAATCGACAGCAACAAGGCGGAGATGGCGTCTGGCTGGACCTGCCCACCACAACCGAACAGGTACAAGTGGCCCTGCGGCAAATCGGCATTTCGTCCGATAATCCGCAGGGCCTTTTCATTTCTGGCTACTTTGCCGAGGAAGAAAAGCGTTTTGCGATTCCCTACAACATGGTACTGGCATCCAATGTGGACGAACTGAACTTTCTGGCATCACGACTGGAAACACTCTCTACCGGGGAACGCACAGAGCTGAACGCCGCCCTGCAAGCCCCGCAGAGTGAGCTTTTCAGCATCGGGAGAATCACCGACTTTCCTGAAAACGTGGACTACTATGTGCATCTGCCGGATGTGCACGGGCCTGCCCAGCTAGGAGATTACTACCTGAATCGCTCCGGCATGGTGAATATGCCGGAAGAATGGAAAGGCGGCATCGACACGGCGCAGTTTGGCCGCTATGTGGCTCAGCAGGAGCATGGCGCATTTACCCAGTACGGCTATCTTGTCAAAAGCGGGGACGAGTGGCAGAAAGTCTACGAGGGCCAGCCTGTGCCGGAAGAATACCGGGTGCTTTCCTTTCCTGCGCCGGAAATCCTGCGAGATGCAGCCAACATCCAGCCGCCGGTTCAAACTGAAGCAGAACCGCAGAAAGTTCTTCCCATCATCCTGAACGGTAAGGACAGTGCAGAACGGATGAAAGAAATCACGGACCGGCTGGAAACGGGCATTCAGCAGTTGTTCGACAGCGACCGCTACAAAGCCTACCTCACCACGATGGCAAAATTCCACAATTACAGCTTCAACAACACCTTGCTGATCGCCATGCAGGGCGGACAGCTGGTGGCCGGCTTCAACAAGTGGAAAGACACATTCCACCGCACCGTAAAGAAAGGCGAAAAAGGCATCAAAATTCTGGCCCCTGCGCCGTACAAGGTCAAGCAGAAGATGGAAAAGCTGGACGAACAGGGCAAGCCGATTCTGGATAAGGATGGAAAGCCGCTGACGGAAGAAAAGACGGTGCAGATTCCGGCTTTCAAGGTGGTGTCCGTGTTCGATGTCAGCCAGACCGAGGGCGAACCTCTGCCCTCTATCGCGGTGAATGAACTGTCCGGCAGCGTGCAGGACTACCAAGATTTTTTCAAGGCATTGGAGCAGGCATCCCCGGTACCCATCGGGTTTGAGGACATCGAGGGCGGGGCGCATGGTTACTTTCATCTTCTCGACAACCGCATTGCCATCCAAGAGGGCATGAGCCAGTTACAGACCATCAAGACAGCCATCCATGAGATTGCCCATGCCAAGCTCCACGCCATCGACACCAACGACCCGGAACAGACCAACCGCCCGGACAGCCGCACCCGCGAGGTGCAGGCCGAAAGCGTGGCCTATACTGTCTGCCAGCACTATGGGCTGGACACGTCTGAGTATTCGTTTGGCTATGTGGCTGGGTGGAGTTCGGGCCGGGAACTGGCGGAACTGAAAGCCTCTCTGGAAGTTATCCGCAGCACAGCCCATGAGCTGATCTCTGCGCTGGACGAACATCTGGCAGAACTGCGCCAGCAGCGGGAAGCAGACCTTTCTGCTGCACAGGAGACTGCATTTGTGCTGGACAGTGGCAACACCCTGTTCATCCAGACCTGCGATTCCGGCTATGACTACACTCTGTATGGCCCGGACCACACGGCTCTGGACGGTGGGCAGCTGGACGCGCCCGGTCTGACCCTGCCGGATGCCGGGCAGGAAGCACTTAATCTGCTGGGGCAGACGGCCGCAGTGTCGGAAGTCCTGTTGGGCGACAAGCTGGCGGCGTTCCAAGAGGCGGCGGAAAAGGCAAACGAAATTCCCACGCCCATTAAAATTCCAGACCCCGCCGCAGAGCCTACGGTCACGGTTCTGTGGAGTGAAAGCGACAAGCTGCAGGACGGCGAAATCATGCCGCTGTCCGTGGCAAACCGAGTTTTTGAAAAACTGGACACCGCCCAGCACACGGACCGGGAAAAGGACGGCTACACGGGCGGCTGGTACGACAAGACCGCATTCCGTATTGATTTTACCCTGAACGGCCAGCCCGACAACTACGAGGGACGGCAGGATTTTGGTGACGGAGAGGGTTCTTTGGTTCAGCATATCCAGAACTACCACGAATACTACGCCAAGGACGAGAACTGGAAAAATTTTGTTCTGCACAACAAAGGCCCGGAAGCGTGGGAACAAGACAAGGCAGAGCGGGAAATGGTGCTGACCGAGTTTATCCCGTACCTCAAACAACATTGCAATCTTTCCGCTATGGAGCAGACCGCCGCCACCGCTTTGCAGGAGGGGCAGAACATTTCGCCGGAACAGGCGGCCTATTACAACGCTGTTGTGGCCTATGTGCAGGACTGCCGCCCGCTGCTCAACCAAGGCCAGTATGACTTGCCGGAACCGCCCAAGCTGGCCGACTTTGACCAGACCTTGCAGGACTATAAGGCACAGGTACAGGCCGAGATCGCGCAGGAAGCTGCCGATGCTGGAATGACCGTAGAGGAATACGCAGCGGCAGGCTTTGAAGCACCGCAGCAGGACAGCTTTTCCATCTACCAGCTGCGCAATGAAGATTCCACCCGCGATTACCGTTTTGAGCCTTTCGACCGCCTGCGGGCCGCTGGCCGAACCGTGGACAAGGCCAACTATACGGAGGTTTACGCCGCGCCGCTGGCTGCTGGCACCACATTGGAGGACATCTACCGCACATTCAATGTGGACTATCCGGCAAATTTCAAGGGACACTCGCTGTCTGTTTCGGATGTGGTGGTGCTGCATCAGAACGGCCACGACACCGCCCATTACTGCAACAGTGTGGGCTTCCAGCAGGTGCCGGAGTTCTTGCTGGAAAATCCGCTGCGCACCGCAGAACTTTCCACCGAACAAAACGAAAATATGATTGATGGCGTGCTGAACAATGCGCCCTCTCTGGGCGAATTGGAGGCCAAAGCAAAGGCCGGAGAACAAATCTCTCTGACAGACCTTGCCGCCGCAGTCAAGGCCGAGGGAAAGGCACCAAAAGCCAAGAAGTCCCGCACAGCCAAGCCGAAAAAGCCGTCCATCCGGGTACAGCTGGATGCCGCAAAAAAGGAGCAGAGCAAGCAAACGCCGCCACGGGAAAAGACAAAAGAATTGGAGGTGTAAACTGTGCAGAAGTTTGAAAATATGGACGTGATTGCTGCACTGGAAGCCATCATGCACCAGAACACCGCATACTATCAGAGCGATTTTGCCTTTGACATCAAGATGCTGCGGGAGGCCGCCCGCAGCGACCAGCCGGAAGATAAGCTGCTGTTGTGGCTGTCCCGGCCTTCTGGAACATTCTGCTTCCGGGAACGGGACGTGCTGCTCAAAGACACGCAAGCCTACAACACATTGAAATTCTGCGGCGAACAGACCCATGACAGGATTCTTGCCTATGCGGTGGAGCTGACCGGCGCAGCCAATGGAACCGTACAAGGCAATCTGTATGAACTGGACTATCAGCAGCACTTCCAGCATATCCGGGAAGCCGCCCTGCCCGTGGGTGCCAATCGCCTGATCTACGAAAGTGGGATGCGGGAGATTGGCCCGAAAGAGCATTTCGACAGCCGCCCGGACAAATATTTCGGGGAGTTCGTGCGGTATGAAATGCAGCCCCGTGACCCGGAACTTCTGCAAGCGGCCATCCGGCAGGAGCAGCGCAGTCGGGAATCTGCACAGCCCGGTGATTTCAAAGAACACCTTGCGGCATTGCACACCGGGCTGATCGAGGCCGAGGCACAGCGTATCGTAGCCGATATGAAGCGTCTGGCTGCTCCCAACAGCCCGGACAAGAATCATTTCATGGTAGAGGTATCGCCCTATTTCACCAAGCTGGCATCCAGCCGGGACACGGACCAGCTGCTTGCCATGCTGCCGTATAAATCTTTACATCTGTCCAGCGTAAAAGACCGTTTTGGCATCTACGCGCTGGTTGACAAAAACGAGAACCGAGATAAGAACATTCGCAAACCCCGTGCTTCCGTCCGCAAGCAGCTTTCCGAAACAAAACAGGCCGCCAGCCCGAAAAAGGCAGCGGCCCGCAGCAAACAACATGAAATGGAGGTCTGACCATGAATTTCAGCGTGGAAGAAGAAAATTTGATTTGTATGTACCACACTTCTGACCGCCGCCGGACGATGGCGCGGATGCTGGCCACCCTGCCGGACATGGACACGGAAATGCGGCGGCTGGCAAACAGCACCATTGCAAAATTGGAGCAAATGACCGATGCTGACTTTGACGGACAGAGGTTCAATTTTGCGGGTGAGTGATACCGCTATCTTGACAATAGCACATTATTTTCAACAAAAGTAATGTGCCATTGTCAACACAGAAATAGCCGGACACGGTGGCCTTGTGGCCGCTGTGTCCGGCTATTTTACTTATCCCAGTTCTTCACTTTTCTTTGATATAAAACTTTGGAGTTCTTTTTCGCGTTTTTCTTTTTCCTTTTGAGCCAAAACTTCATCAAGAATTAACTCGATTCCAATTAAAAGAGGTTGGAACATGTCCAAACATTCTTCTTCACTCAATTCGTGTATTCCTTTACTTACAATACCATATATTGCCTTGTTTTTTACCAATGCCTCTGGCAAGTAGTCTTTTAGTGTTTCGATTTTTTTGTCAAATTTTAATCTTGAAAAATCACATTCGCTAATTTCAAGGGATTCCTTATGCTCAGCGTACTTTTCAAACACTAAATTCTCAATTATTCTACGGAAATATACAAAAGAACCAATGCCGATTCCCTCTGCCGCAAGCCAAACCGCCGTTGTCAACTCAATATACTGCGCTCCTAGCAACTTTTTGTATTTGCCAAATTTTGACCTATCCAAAATTGCCCTAGGCGGATATTGCCCCACTTTTATAAGTTCTGAATCGGTCAAAATCAAATCAAACAAAATTGTTTGATTTCCATCTCGTGTACATTTATATGTCAGAACATAACGCCGCCCCAGATAACGTTGGAATCTCTCTGTGGCCTTGGGGAGTTTACCACGAGTGGGTTGATTTGGAAGGGCTATTCTCACCATTCCAGTCCCCGTATGTACTTCGCTATCGAAAAATTCAAAAGACCGTGGTGCTTTACAAGTAGGGCAATAACAATCAATGACGTTGCCCTTATTAAGACTACCCGACAGATATTTTTCTATATCAGGCAAATCGCTTATATCTACCTCTACTTTACCGTATATTCCCTTTTCCGTCAGTAAACTTTCAAATTTATCCATCTACCAATATCCTTTCTCATTCTTCGTCTTTCTTTTCGCCAGACTGATCTGGCAGTTCTGCGGCATCTTCTACAATGTCGGTCACAAGCTGCTGGAAGTCAAACGCATTCTTTTCTGTGATAACGGGCTTGCCGGTTTCCGCTTCAAGAGCCTGCCGCGCAATGCCGGCCACTTTGCCGCCACGCTTGGCAACCTGCTTGTTTTCTTCAAAGGTCTGCGGCTTTGCAGTCTTGGAAATATCCGTGGTGGAGGCTTCGGCCAGCATGGTCAGCACAAGTTCCAAATCGGTCATGTTGTCCCGGAGATTTTCTTTTGTCAGACCTTTCAGCCGCTTGTACTGCCCCGTGGTCATGCCGGACCATGCGCGGGAGATTTCATCGGTCAGGATGGCGTACTCCTTGCCCTTTTGCACTCCGCGCTTCTTCCATTCGTCTGTCAGTTCGTTTCGGATGCGGATTGCCAAAAGCCGCTGGTGAATCCATTCTTCGGAGTAGCCTTTCTTCAAATAGGTATCAAGCGCACGGTCAATAGCTTGCTCCGGGTCGATGGTTTCTTCGATGCGTTCCTTGCCCACCATTGCCAGCCATGCCTTGAACGGTTCAGCTTTCGGGGACGGGATGGACTGGATGATACGCAAAAGCTGTTCGGTGTTGGCGACATCTGTCTTGTACCGTTTTCCATCAGAGGACAACATTTTCAGTTGTACGATTTTTTCGTACAACTCATTTGCCCCCTCAGCTTTCAGCTTACGCTTAAGATCGCTCCAATAACGCCGTGGATTGGCTGTTCCAGTTAAAACAGAAATAACATCAATAATCGAAAAATACCATTCTTCCTTTTCTGCATCCCATGCAGTACGGATTTTCTGATCTTCAAAAAGCTGGATAGAGCCGTTATCGTTCACTTCTGCCATAGAGGGTTCCTCGCTTTCGTTGTCTAAGTCTATTTTACATGATTTCGGGCGGAAACGCCACCCGGTCTAAGCGTTTGGGATTCAAAAATCCGAACAATATTTTGTGCAGATTTACCGTTCCTGCATCTGCTCCTTTCCCGGTGCTGTCCGCAGAATGCCGTCCACATTCTGCTTTATGATGCCATACTCCTGCATCTGGCGTTTGGCATCATTGTACTGCTGTTGCAGCTGGTCTTTCTGCTCGGCCAATAGCTTATACTCGGCTTTCAGGGCGTAAAGGTCGGGCAGCTTTTGAAAGCCCTGCTCTTTCAGGGCCTTGGCTGCGGCCTCATAGAGAATCAAGGTGCCTTCGTGCCTGCGCCGGAACTGCTTTTTTTCAGCAGCTCGCTGATATTCCTGCACCAATGGGCGCAGCTCCTTACAGGTGGTGACATCCTTTATCAGCACGGCCATTTCTGCAAGCCGGCGTTCGGCCGCTTTCAGCGCGGCGGCAGCTTCGGTGCTGGCGGCGGTGATCTCGGCCACCCGGCTTTCCAAATCCGGGTAGCTGTCGATTTCATGCTCGGTCAGGAAGTTCAGTGTCCGGGCAGCTTGTTTCAGATTATGGAGCTTTGCCCACTTCTCGTACCCTGCGGACTGCTGGGCCTTGATGCTGTTCTCCAAATCAATCCGCAGCGAAATTTTATGGTTTTCTTTGGGCTTCCGTTCCACGGACCGTCCTTTAATGCGCTCGGTAATAGCTTCCTCGGTATAGGCTTCTCCCAGTGTTTTGCAGCGGGTGAACCGTTCCTGTCCGGGCGCACGGAACGAAACATACTTGCCACGCTTTACCTCGTAGCCCTGCTCCTGCAGGAGCCGCAGAAAATCGTCAAAATCCTTGGCCTGCGGGATGGCTGCATCTATGGCGGTTTTCAGCTTCGCCTTCCAACTCGTGCCCTTGCGGTGCGCGTCCCACTCGGCATAGCTCTTGCCCCTGTCTTGGCCGGGCATTACCACGGACAGGCCATGTTCCTTGCACAGCCGGTCGCTGATGCGCCGGATGTAGGCATAGCTTTGTCGGTTGGAAACATACTTTCGCTGATTCACCATGTCCACAGCACAGAAGATGATGTGATTATGGACGTGCCCTTTGTCAATGTGCGTGGTCAGCACATACGGGTATTTGCCTTGCAGGACTTCATCTGCAAGCTGCCGGCCAATCTCGTGGGCCCGCTCCGGCGTGGTTTCGCCCGGCGCAAAAGACTGTATCAGGTGGTGGGCCAGATTGTTGCCTTTCTGCATGGCTTGTGATAGCAGCAGTTCAAATTCGATGTCGGCGGTTTCGTAGGAGCAGGCAAAGGAGGACACCAGCATTTTTTCGTCCGTCTTGGCCGGATTCTCGATGTAGTCCAGTGCCTTTTTCAGCGTTGTCTTGATAGGATGTATCTTTGTAACTGCCATATCTGCGCCAGCGCTCCTTTGATGTCCGCAACATCTTGTGTGTACAGCGGCCCCATGCTGTTCAGCCGCCGTGCAATCTGATTGACATTGACACCGATCTTCTGCAATTCGGCGGTCTGTGCCCGGATGTCAGTGGTGTCGATGTGGACAACATAACCATCTATCAGCATCTTCCGGGCGTAGGCAGAAAAATTCCGTGTGTGCAGCAGAGCCATCTTCTGCCGGATAAGTTCCTGTTCCTCCGGCGTCACAGGAACACGCAGAACAATTTTTCGGGTTCGGTTCGTCATAGTTTCACCTCGTTTCTTGGGGGTCTGGGGTACTCCCCAGCAAGCATTTCTGCCGGGAGTGGCTACACTCCCTATGCTTGCTATCTACTCCATACCCCCACCGAAAGGCGGTATTTGTTGCGCGTTCCTTTAATTTTGGACGCAAAAAAAGATTGCAACCGCCATGCGCTGCAATCTCCTGTTTCCCATATTGTGAGGTTAGTCCTCTGCTTTTTCGACTTCCGTTATCTCCCTTGCTGTTGCGGTTACAATCCGTATGCCTTTATCGCTCATACCGTCCAGCAGCGCGTCAAGCTGCCGCCGCCCGGTGGATTTCTCCGCATTGCTGTTCGGGAAGAAAAATTGATCTACCGAAATATGATACCGGGTTACAAGGTCATAGAATACCTGTAAACTCGGCTGTTGTCCCTTGTTCTCGATATTCGCAAGGTAGCGCGGGGAAATATATAACTCGTCGCTTACCTTTTTGCGGCTCTCGCCGTATTCATTTCTCGCGGCTTTTATAGCTGCCCCGAAAGCCTTAAAGTCGTACAATGGTACGGGTCTTTTTGCCATTTTCATTCACCCTGTTACATTTTACAGTTCACCTTTCTTTTTGGATATGTCCACACAATTCATATCATTAGGTTAAATACTTCCTGTTGTGTATTGACAGTAGACTGATTTTCTGATAAAATAAAATTTATGTAAAAGGAGGCGGCGTTTATGTTGCATAGCATGCGTATTAGATAAGCATTGAAAAAAAGGATTTTCCCATTTTCAACATGGGCTTTTTTGTCATGCTTATTTTGCGGATGCTATACAAAAAACTAACGACGTATAGATATAGTATAGACATAGTGCAAGCTATGCCTTAGTTTTGTTGTACTGCTCTGTGCATTATAAATGCAGGTCAATGCTCATGTTGAGGATTGACCTGCATTTTTTTGTGTAAAAAGGACGAGTGAAATATAATGCTTAAAAAATATTGGATAAAATGTCCAATTTGTAACGGAAAGACGAGAGTTCAAGTATTTCATAATACTGTATTAAAAGATTTTCCTCTTTTCTGCCCTAAATGCAAATTGACGCATATCATTGATGTAGAAAAATTAGAGATTGTAATCAAAAATACAGAAAAACAAACTTTTATTATTTAGAAGAAAGGATATAAAAATGAAACGTTTACCTAAATATACGCCTGCGGAAGTACGGAATGATCCATACGGATTTACTTACAAAGAAATGTCGGAAGTTATTGGCGAGAATGAAGCAAAAGCCTTATATGAAGAATTATATAAGCAATTACCACGCAAAAAAAATCTATCAATGTTGGTAAAAAATATTTGCAAAAGCAGTGATACTGAAAAGTATGTTTACGAACTGAAAGACAACAAATACATTGAAACGGTTTTTATCAAGCGGCGAGATGGTGGAACTGTTTGCGTGAGCACACAAGTCGGTTGTCCTGTTGGTTGTATTTTTTGTGAGTCCGGGCGAAATGGCTTTGTTCGTAATCTAACATCGTCAGAAATCGTACAACAGATTATATTGTTGCGTCGAAAAGTAAACCGTATCGTTTTTATGGGTATGGGAGAGCCTTTATTCAATTATGACAACTTGATAAAAGCAATCCATATTCTCCGAGATAGATATGGGCTCAACTTTCCAACCGACGGCATTACCATATCAACAGTTGGTCCGGTCGATCAATTAAAAAAATTGCGCGAGGAACATCTTAAAATTCAGTTGACAATATCTTTACACGCAGCAACACAATCTGCAAGAAATCGTATTATTCCTCACATGCGCATATATGCTATTGAAGATGTTGTTAAGCAAGCCTTATCCTATTCTGAAAGGCATAATCGCAAAATTGTCTTTGCGTATTTGCTTTTACCGGGTATAAATGACCGGCCCTCAGATGTAAGACAACTTGCAAAATGGTTTCGGGGCAAAAAAGTTATGATTAACGTGTTACAATACAACCCAACAAGCAATTCAAGAATTAAAGCACCACAGAAACGGGAAATAGTTGCATTCAAACATCAATTAGAGCAAGCAGGACTTGAAGTTACTATGAGAGTTTCTCATGGCAGAGAGATTAACGCGGCTTGTGGACAATGGTAGCACCGACATGAGCGACGACAGACGCCGACGCAGTATAAGTATAGGCCGGAACAATCACCTCGTCA
>OJAM01000417.1_pt1 | contig 19279 bp, 14 predicted proteins | sample 1589071 | NCBI WGS metagenome assembly OJAM01 (sample SAMN03283243) | human gut metagenome | biome: human-associated habitat; material: feces | host: Homo sapiens | place: Peru | collected 2012
AGCGCGAAGGAGTCGTACGAGCTTGTGCTTGCGAAATACGAGAACGGCAAGGCCAACATCACTGAGTTCAACGAGGCTCGGGACAGTTTTCTGGAATCAGAATCCAATCTGGCCCGCGCCCGCTACGAGTTCCTGTTCTCGGCCAAGTTGCTGGACTTCTACAGGGGACAGAAACTGTTTTTTTAAGCTTTCGTGCGTAAATCATGCTCATCTGCGCACTGGACTTGAACATACCCGGCACTCGTGCGTAAATCAGATTTATCCACGCACCACTTATCCGTAAACCACCTTCTGTGCGTAAGGCTGATTCTTTCACGCACAGAAGGTTCTTTAGACAGGGCCGGTGCGTGAGCGGCAAGGTTATGCGCACAAAGACTTTCAAACAAACGGATCCGGTTCCGGGGCATCCTTGTCGTAAGAAAGGATGGTGGCGTTGCCGGAGAGAATGTCGTACCCGTGTTCGGCAAGGCTCTGCAGCTCGAACTCTCCGGGATAGACCTCAACGGGGGCGATGAACTCCACCCTCTTGCGGATTCCGCTCACGATGTCCCGCCCATAGGCTCCCCCTCCGGTCAGCAGGATTACATCCACTTTCCCACAGACATCAGCGGCCTCCGAAGCGATATACTTGGCGATGTTGAGAACAAAGGCCTCCATCCAGACCTTTGCCCGGACATCACCATCCTCTCCCCTGCGGACAATCTCCTTGAGGTCATTCGTCCCGAAGAACGCCACGGCTCCGCCCTTGCCCATCAGTTTCTTCTTTATCTCCGCTTTGGAATATTCACCGCTGTAGCAGAGGTCAACCAATTGGAAACCAGGACAAGAGCCGACTCTCTCCGGGGTGAACGGTCCGTCTCCTCCGACTCCGTTGTTGGAATCAATCACCTTTCCGTTCCTGTGAAGAGTGACGGTGATCCCGCCGCCGATATGGGCGACAATGGCAGTGATGTCATTCTGGATATACCCGTGATCTTTCAGATAGCGCCTGACGACAGCCCTTGAGTTGAGCGCATGAAAGAACGGTCTGCGCTGGAATTCCGGCAAACCTCCCACACGGCACTCCGGCAGCATCTCATCAGCCATCGGCGGGTCGGCAATGTACGCCCGGCAGACTCCGAAAGGCATCTCAACTCCTCTGGCAACGTTCTTTTCAGTTATCTCTTCCGCCAGATCATCAGCGATGATCGCGCTCAGGTTGCAGGCGTGCCTCCCGTACTTGCAGTTCCGCAGCACCTCCCGCATGTCCTCGTTCACTGAATATATTCCTGTGACCACCGGATAGAAGAGTCCGCCACGCGCCATCACGATATCGATGTCCTGTGCATGGATCCCCTTGCCGCGCATGAATATTCTTACATCATCCCGCCGCAGCGTGTCCTGCTCCATCACATCCTTGAACCCGGCCAGATCCTCCGCCTTGTGCGCAAGATTCTCCTCGAACGCAAGTTCCCCGTCCACAAAGTACCCGATCTTCGTCGATGTCGATCCCGTGTCGATCGCCAGCAACCGCCCTTTTTGATTTGTCATGTCAGTTTCGTTTTCTTGGCAGGCATCCCTCACATGTCCCACGAACCGCAAACACGCGACAGGAGAACCTTTCCCATTTCAAATTTATCCGACACTTTCAACATCACGAAAAATAAGTGGTTATTCCCAGTCACTTACCGCCAACCCCGGAAATTCGTTGTAAAATCATGAATATGTTGGTGAAATTCCACCAAACAACCGATTCTTTAGCGGTCACGAAACGCATCGGTCCCCCCTTAAAGACCTTCGATGTCATGAATTGGAAGATTATCTCAACTCTGCCTCAATGCCTCGATTCGCTCAAGAGACAATCCCGTGGCAATCCCGATCTGCTCAACCGGGATGCCTAACGACAGCAAAGACTTGGCGACTTTCTCTATACCCTTCTCAACGCCTTCCGCCGTGCCTTGTTCGACACCGGCTTCGAAGCCCTTGCGGTAACCCTGCTGTCTGGCTCCCTCAATGTACGGGCGCATCTCTTTCTCTGTCATCATATCGCTGAAATAGTTGTCAATCTCCTTCTCGTCAAGACCGCTGACACGCATCGCCCGCTCCAGCCTCTCAAACCCGGCGTCCTTCTCAGACCTCGACTTGGCAAATATAGCGAAATTTCTGAATATCCGACACCATCCAGCCACTGGACTGTCATATTCATCAGTGTAGCGCATTATCCTCGGCAACTCCAACAAGTAGAACGATATCCGGTCGCAGAACGGCTCGGCCGTCTCGACCTCACGCAGACTGTAATGATATAGGATCTTTTCCGCCGGAGAGTTCGGATGACCGTCCTCGTAATTCATTATACAGATGACCTTGACGGGTGTCAGGGCATATTCCTCATCCCCGCGCCTCACCTGTCTGGTCACCAGCCTTGAGCCGTAGTAGAGCAGACGGTCGCGCTGGTCGGAACGCAAAGCCCTCTGCATCTCGACCAGGATCGTCCCGCCCGGCGTCCGGCAGAGAAGGTCGAAGAGTATCCTCTTATCCTGTGGAGAGACATCCGTCAGTTCCGTGTTCCTGAACTCTACCGAGGTTATGTCTTCCTGAAGTATATCATTCAGAAGCCGGACCAGCAGCTCCGGGTGGTTCTGGAACAGGTACTTGAACGCCCAGTCGCAGGTCAGGTCAAGGTACTCCGGAGTGGCGAGACGCTGCGCGTAGGCGTCCTTCTCCTCGTCCGTCATCCCGACGAACCGCCCGTCGCCCTCAATCAGCCGTCGGCAGTGACGGTAGCGTTTAAGGTACTGCTCCTCCTCCGACAAGGCGGCCGGGCAATCAGCGGCTTTCTCTGCGGCTTTGCAATCTGTGGCATCCTTGTTAATAACTTCCTCCTGTTCAAAGGACTGTTGGCCATTTAGGTCTCGTCCAACAATCTCGTGGTCCATTGCCTCACGTTCAATGATGCCCTGTTCAAAGGTTCCCTGATCAATGGGCCTTTGTTCAATGGTCTCTTGGTTAATGGTTGTCCGGTCATCGGCCTTCCGCCTGACGGCCTCGTTTCTCTCTGAAGTCTCCATAGTTGAAGTGGTAATGATGAATGTTATCTGGTCGCTGGATCCCTTCCGAAACCCGCCGCAATATCGGAATTGTAAACGTAAAAAACGAGAAGAAACACATGCAACTCATAAAAAACAGAAATTTCTTGGTTTTTACCCCCGAAGAAACCACTCCTTGAGGCTTCATTGACACGGCCGCCACCTTCGGCAAAGTGCTTTAGCGTCGCCGTTGGCCTTTAGGAACTCCAAAAACCCTCGGGCAACGCATTGGGTCATTTTCGTTCCCCAAGAGTGTTCCGCAACACTCTTGAGAGACGTTTCAGCCCCAAAACGTCGCCCAAGCCCCCACCTCCGAAAGGTCTCCGAGGAATATTAGATTCTCGGAATCAACAAGGCACCGCCGTTCCCCGTTTCGGGGAATTGGCAGTGCCTTATTGCATTTAGGGTTTGGCAAAGTCATGCAGACATGCTGACCGACTCTTGTCAATCATCACAGTATGCCCCAAATTTTATCTGCTCTGGGTAAAATGATCGGAACCACGCAAAACGCTTGTCTGTCCTTACGACCTCCATCAAGGCTTCACTGACTTGATCGGCCGTCAAAGGATGATAATGCCATCCATAATTAGGATTCTTGTTTATCGCCTCGGCAATCTCCTCGGCTGTCATCCATCCCTCTTCACCATGAAGAATCATGCTACCGCTACGCCGCAAAGCCGTTCTTCTATTTTCAACCAAGACGTCATACGCCGCTTGCTGGATAAATGTGTGAAATAATTTCATATAGTAACTATTTTCGCAGATGACAACACCTATGAGGTGGCTCCGAGACAAAGATACGAGAAACGCGTGGAGGATTAGGTAATGATATTCAATGTATTAAAGAAATGCCTTTAGGTTGACCCTACTGAAGGCAATACAATTTTTCGCTGATATTCAAGAAGTTAGGCATCACTCATTGAGAATGAGGACGTGGCGGGCAAATGGCTGGTAATCAAGAACAAGAGCGTTTACCTACTGGTTGAATCCGCCCCTGTTTTCTACTGCGCACGAATTTTATCATAAAATGATTATCATAAAATGATAAAATGTCATATTGGTATCGTAAGACATTGTGAATATGATAAATCCATTCATCACTACCGGTCAAGCCGGTGCCAAATACTTATGCGACAGGGTCAAAGAAACAGGGGTCTATCAAGTTTATGACCTGTTTCTGGATATTTGGATCCGAGAGCGTTATTTAAGGTAATCGCTCTTACAGGCAGACATCGAAGTTACGGCATAGCCGGGGCGAGGATCTCGGCGATGGCGGCGGTTTCGATGAGGAAGCCGTCGTGGCCGTAGGGGGTCTCGATCTGGTGGTAGCGGGAGCCGGGGATCAATTCCGAGAGGGGGCGCATATCCTCCGGCGGGAAAAGTTCGTCGGAAGACATACAGATGAAGGTGCAGTCTGTCTTGATCTGGGCAAGGGCTTTGGCGACACCTCCGCGGCCTCGTCCCACGTTGTTGCTGTCAACCTCGTCACAGACATATAGATAGGAATATGCATCCCAATCCTTGACGAACTTGGAGGTCTGGTGACGGTAATAGGAGCCGACCTTGCCGGCGAAGATGGTGTCGTCACTGTCCTCGTTCTGCTTGAAGAGGCCCTCCTCACAGCGATATGTCAGCAGGGCGATCGCGCGGGCGGCCTTGAGGCCTTCCATACCGCCGTTCAGGTCACGATGCTCCTTGAAGGTCGGGTCAGCGAGAAGGGCGAGGCGGCTGGCTGCGTTGAAACCGGCGAGCCAAGGGGTCACGCGGGCACCGGTGGCGATGAAGAATATCTTTCCGAATATGCCGGGACGCATCACGGCCCACTCAAAGGACATAAATCCGCCCATCGATGTTCCGATCAGCATATCAATTTTCTCTATTCCAAGATGTTGGCGCAGAAGATCGAAGGCGCGGACGGTGTCACGCACGGTCACTCTGGGGAAATCGAAATAGTAGGGTTTGCCGGTTTTCGGATTGGCTGACGCCGGGCTTGACGAACCGCAGGCCGAACCAAGGACGTTGGCGCAGATGACGAAATATTTCCCGGTGTCGATCAGTCTGCCGGGACCTACCAGAGCTGGCCACCAACTTCCCTCCGGATCAGAATCCGCGGTGAGGGCGTGGCATAGCCAGATCACTTTCTTGTCCGGTGAATATCCAAACGGCGATGTGTGGTAGGCAACCTCCAGATTGTCAATGCTTCCGCCGGACTCAAACTCGAACTTTCCTTCAATCTTATAGATGTGCTTGATCATTGTCTTTCAATGGTGTGAATGAATATCCTTTACGACGCAACTCCCTGATCAGCCCAGGCAGTTTGTCGTAGAACTTGTCAGTCCTGGCCGGATCCGTTCCGAAATGGATCAGCATGATGTGGCCGTTCAGACCATTGGGATCCGTCCTTTCATATTCCCAAATCCTGCCGAGAATCTCCTTGCTGCTGAAATAACGCTTCATTTCGGGGGTGGTGTAGTCGCCGTTGGTGAGGGTTCCGGGGGTGTAGTTGATGACCTGCAATCCAAGCTGTCTGGCCCAGGAGGAGATTGTCGCGTTGTAGTGCTCGTACGGCGGGATGAAATACGGTGCATTCGTGATGCCGAACTCCCGCAACACCTTGTAGCTCTTGAATATATCCTCGTTGAACTCTTGCCTTGTCACCAGAAGTGAGTCACGGTTGCCCCAAGGGGCGTAGAGCAGGTGGCCGTAGGAGTGGCTTCCGACGTAGTGTCCTTCGGCGACAAGTCTTCTGACAACATCAGGGTACATCTCGAAGAACTCTCCGGTGAAGAAGAATCCGCCTTTGATGTTGTATTTTCTCAATGTGGAGATGATTCTTTCCGCTCCGTCGGCCTTGTCGGCGGCGGTGAACACAAAGTCTATGTGCTTGACTGACGGGTCGGTTCTGATTATTCCGCCGTCTTGGTAGATGTTATTGTCGGGTTGGGTATTATTGGTGGGGGCGTCGGTGGCAATAGACACCGCGGGCCTATCGCTTCGCGACCCTATCCGGGTGAATGGCCCGCGGCATCCATTGCCACCGACGCCTTCGCCCGAAGAGCCGAGATTTTCATTCACTGTGCCTTTGGTGGAAATATTCTCCTTCATTTTGGAGTTATCACATGCATTTGCTACTTTGCCGGCAGAAGCGTCAGTTAATTCAGCGGCTCCGTCAGCGGAAAGCGCGGCAGCATTGGATTTTGCCGTCCATTCGCCCGGATAGGGTTGCGTAGCAACAGGACGGCAAGGTCCAATGCCGCCGCGCGCCTCCTCCGAACAAACCCTTCCCTCACGCTGATAGTAAGACAACGGAAATGTCAGCGAGGCCGTGCCATCCATTGTCGGCTCGTTGGTGGAATAGTCGTGAGTGCTGTCGTGGTAAACCAAATCGCCCGGCTGGAACTCCTCGTAGTTGACTCCACCATCGGTACGGATGCCCAGAAGACTTCCGAATATCGTCGCATAGACAGGACCGTCAACCAAACCACCGGTGGTGTTGCCCATCTTGTAGTTGATGATGAAAGAATGAGGCTGGGTCGGGAATATTCCACCTTTCGGAAGCTCAACGATCATGCTCACACCCCACGGATTGCACCCCAGAAGCCAGTCACGCAGAGCACCTTCCATCTCCTGATAGGTCGTGTCACCGGTCAGTTCACGGTAAAGGATGCACTGGGTCAGCATCGCCGAGGTCAGATTGTTCGAGCACCATATTCCCGGAATGCCGAACATAAACGGATGATCCTTGCCGCGCTCATAGACACGCTGGATGCCCGAACGGATGTTCCTTATGAACTCCGCCGAGACCTTGCCGCCGAAGTTCCTCGCGATGCGGTAATGCCCCATATTCATAAAAGGATACCACTGGTAGTGGCGGGCGCTGTCGGCTCCCATCCAAGGGGTCACCGGCTCGCGGCGGGCATATTCAATGGCCTCGGTTCTGTACTTCTTGTCGCCGGTGCGGCGGAACATCTCGTAGGCGGCCAACTCCATATCATCCACCCAGTTATCCTCCTCGTAGATGTAAGGGGAAACCACCGAGGCGGTCTGGCAGACACCTGGCTTGGCTACTCCGGCATCGTAGGCGGCCTGCGCCTTGGCACCGATCTTCTCCGCAAACTCAGGATAGAAAGGCTTCAGGATCTCTGCGCCAAAGGCGAAGTCCGAAGCGAACTTTCCTGCGGTACTGGCCACTCCGGTCGTCTTGTTCTTGTCCCCACGCTTGCCTCTCTGCTGAGGCTCACCGGAGCAGAACCACACCGGCCTGTACTCGCCTTTTCCCCAACCATAGTCAGCCTGGTCGTCATTCGGGACACGCATTCCGACATGGTCACGGTCATCCGCGATCTGATTGTACATCTCACCCGGCTCAGGGTTCATCTTGTCAAGCCATTTGAGTCCCCAATAGATTTCGTCAATGATGTCAGGAATCCCGTTCCGACCCGGCGTTCCGTCAGCCAGATGATTGTCCGAGAACGCCTCCGGATTGCTCTGATAGGCGAACATCATCTGGTAAATCGCGTTGGCTGAGGTGGTTGTGTACTGGAGGCAGTCCGAAGCGTCGTGCCAACCTCCGGTCACGTCAAGGAAAGTGCTGTCTTTCTTAGGATCCGGATGCCCGACGATGATTCCGTCCTTGCGATGACAACTGTCTTTGAAGAAAGGGTTCCAACCGCAACGCTGCTGACGCATATAGTTCAGCACAAAATCGGCCGCTCCGTCATAAACCTTAGGATTTATCGGGAATATCTCCGAGCGGGTCTCGCCTCCTGATGACAATACCTTAATATAATAGGCACCGTCGGTCTTCAAGGCACTGAAATCCAGGCGGCAGGTTGTCTTCATCTGCCCAAGCGCCCCCATCGGCCTCACGGCGTCAGACCTCCAGACGGCCTCACCGGCAAAGGCATCAACCAACTCGAAACCATTGACCTGGACAGCCTCATTACTCATAAAGACCGCCACCTTGGTGGCCTCCGGCAGATAGCCTATCTGGTTGATTCTGACCCAAGATCCGGCGAAAGTCTGGACGGCGGCCAAAGCCAGGAGCGCGATGGAAACCAATCTTTTCATTATCCTGTGGTTTATGCGATTCTTTTCAAAAAATTAATGAATATATTCTTAAAGACGCAAATTTAGGAAAATTAACCGTCCAAAATGTAGAAAATGCTTACTTTTGCGTAAATAGAACTGCATAATGGAATATTCCAATATAAGAATAGGCAACGGTTACGATGTGCACGCCCTCAAGGAGGGACTGCCGATGTGGCTCTGCGGAGTCAGGATCGAGAGCGAGACGGGATTCGTGGCGCATTCCGACGGGGATGTGGCCATACACGCGCTGTGCGACGCTCTTCTCGGAGCGGCCGCTCTCGGGGACATAGGACTACATTTCCCTGACAACGACGACAGATGGAAAGGCGTTGACAGCAAACTGCTTCTGAAAGAAGTGATGTCGATGGTAAGGGCCAAAGGCTATGAGCTCGGCAACGCGGACATCACGATAGCTCTACAGGCTCCGAAACTGCGCCCGCACATAGACGCGATGCGTTCCAAGCTCGCGGAAGTGATTGGAACAGACATCGACAACATCTCGGTAAAGGCCACGACCACAGAACGTCTCGGCTTCGTCGGCAGAAAGGAGGGCTGTGAGGTCTGGGCAACAGTTCTCATATTCAAAATTTGAATAATCCAATCATGATGACTGATTTCAATGAATAATGAAATAAAGTTATCGTGATTTGCCTTCAAAAGCTTACTTTTGCATATAATATCCTATTGATAGCACAATATGAGCCCTTTATCAGTAATAATCACAGTTCTGGCGTACTTTGCCGTGATGTTCACGGTGTCTTGGATCTCGTCGCGTAACGCGGACAACGCAGGATTCTTCAACGGGGGACGCAAGGCTCCGTGGTGGATCGTGGCGATCGCGATGCTCGGTGCGCCGATGTCCGGAGTCACATACGTCTCCGTGCCTGGAATGGTCGGCGTGGGAGGCACGGCTATGGGTTATCTACAGATGGTGCTCGGATTCTTTGTCGGCTACATCATCATCGCCTTCGTCCTCACACCTATATTCTTCAAGATGAATATGGTGTCGATCTACCAATATCTTGACGACCGGTTCGGAGTCTCCTCGCACAAGACGGGAGCATGGTTCTTCTTCATTTCCAAGATTTTGGGAGCCGCTGTCAGACTATTCCTCGTCTGCGTGACGCTCCAGTTGATGATTTTCGAGCCGCTTGGGCTGCCATTCATCCTGAACGTGATCGTCTCCGTGGCCATCGTGCTGCTGTACACGTTCCGTGGCGGGGTGAAGTCCGTGATCTGGACAGACACATTGAAGACAGTCTGTATGATTGTCTCCATCGTGCTGGCGATTGTGTTCATTGCCAAGGATCTGGGTCTTAATTTCTCCGGCGTAGTGCAGACGGTGCGTGAGAGTTCATATTCAAAGATGTTCTTCTTCGATGATGTGAACCACCCTGAATATTTCTGGAAGCAGTTCCTGGCGGGCGTGTTCACCGTGATCGCGATGACTGGTCTGGATCAGGATATGATGCAGCGCACGCTGAGCAGCCGCAACGCCAAGGATTCGCAGAAGAACCTCATTACCAGCGGTTTGTTGCAGATTCCAGTGATATTCCTGTTCCTCTGCCTGGGGGTGCTTTTGTACATATTCGCAGGTCAGAAGGGCATCTCCGAGGTTGGCGACACGCTGTTCCCGGCCGTTGCGACAGGTGGCTATCTGCCTGCGATTGTGGGCGTGCTGTTCGTGATCGGGCTTGTGTCGTGCGCGTTCGCGGCGGGAGGCTCGGCCCTGACCGCGCTGACCACGTCGTTCACGGTGGACATCATAGGAACTAAGGGGAAGAGCGAGGAGCAGGTCACCACTATAAGAAAGAAGGTGCATCTGCTGATGGCGTTCCTGATGGGTGTGGTGATCTTTGTCTTCTATCTGCTGAACACGAAATCGGCCATTGACGCGGTTTACAAGCTTGCGAGCTACACTTACGGGCCGATCCTGGGAATGTTCGCGTTCGGGATATTCTCGAAAAGGAAGGTCAACGACAAGTGGGTGCCGTTGGTGGCCGTCATCGCGCCGGTGCTTTGCTTCATTCTGCAGAGCAACTCCGAGAGGTGGTTCGGCGGGTATAAATTCAGCTACGAGCTGCTTCTTTTCAACGCTTTGTTCACAATTTTGGGACTTTGTCTGCTAATTCGAAGAAAAAAGTCGAATTAATTTTGTCAATTCAGGATAAAGTTCTATTTTTGCAGTCCAGTTGCGAAGAAACGCAGCGCATCATTGAGATATGGTGTAATGGTAGCACTACAGATTCTGGCTCTGTCAGTGAGGGTTCGAATCCTTCTATCTCAACAAATCCGGCTCCGGCCGGTTTGTTTTTATGGCTCTTGCCAACAAGAATGGCGGGGTAGCTCAGCTGGTTAGAGCGTCGGATTCATAATCCGGAGGTCGTGGGATCATGCCCCACTCCCGCTACACAACAATAGAAACTAATTAGACGATAATGGCGAACGCATTTCACTATTCCATCGGAAGGAAGTTCATCCAGGCTGTCAGCGGAGCATTTCTTATAATCTTCCTGCTGCTTCACGTGACTATTAACCTGTTCTCCGTCATTGACTCTTTCACAGGCAACTACAACGGACTTGACGGCCTTTTCCAGAAAGGCTGCGATTTCATGGCCCTGCCTATCGTGACCATCATGGTTCCGGTTCTTGCCGCCGGTTTCATCATCCACATCATCTACGGATGCTGGCTTACTTGGAACAACATCAAGGCCCGTGGCGGCTACAAGCGCTATGAGGCTTCAAGCGTCGCTGCCGCCGACTCCTGGTCAGCTAAGAATATGTTCGTGCTTGGCATCATCATTCTCGGCATCCTTGCATTCCATCTTACCCACTTCTGGGCCAAGATGCAGCTTGCGATGTTCACCGGCGCCGAGGAGGGCAACCCTTACGAACTTCTCAATCTCACTTTCGGACGATGGTGGGTGCTGGCATTGTACCTTGTCTGGTTCGTGGCTGTATGGTTCCACCTTTGCCACGGTTTCTGGAGCATGTTCCAGACAGTTGGCTGGAACAACCAGACCTGGTTCAAGAGACTGAAAGTGATCGGCATCGTGGTCGCCACGCTGATCTTCCTTGGCTTTGCGGCTGTTGGCATCAACGCATTCCTTCAGGCAAACGCTTTGATTTAGTCAAGGATTAAAAATGAAAATTCAAGGGTGACCGTGTTCGGTCGCCCTTATTTGTTATACGCCACCCGGTCGTTGAACCAAGAATCCGGCCTCTGAGCTACACTTCCGGTCGCTGAACCTGTCGAAGTGACCATATAAAAACAGGACAACAAATAAGCCGCTTCGACGCTTCGACATGCTCAGCGACCAAAGCGTCAAAAACAGACAAATTGATCTATAAATAATAGTTAACATTTTAAAAACGAACTGAAATGAGACAGAAAAAGTTCTTGCTCCCAGAGAGCGACATCCCGACAGCATGGTTCAACATGCAGGCAGTCATGCCCAACAAGCCAATGCCTATTCTCAACCCGGCCACTCACGAGGCTCTGAAATCCGAAGATCTATACCCGATCTTCTGCAAGGCGTGCGCCGACCAGGAGCTCAACACGACAGACGAGTGGATTCCTATCCCTGAACCGGTCCGTGAACAGTACGCAGGCTACAGATGCACGCCTCTGGTAAGGGCTTATGACCTTGAGGCCGCGCTCGGCACACCGGCACACATCTATTTCAAGAATGAGAGTGTCTCCCCTGCCGGATCACACAAACTGAACTCCGCCCTGGCACAGGCCTACTATGCCAAGGAGCAGGGCATCACCAACATCACCACCGAGACCGGAGCCGGACAATGGGGCGGAGCGCTATCCTACGCCGCAAAGAAGTTCGGTCTGGACTGCGCCGTCTATATGGTCAAGGTCAGCTTCCAACAGAAGCCTTACAGGAGGTCGATCATGCAGACTTTCGGAGCGGCCATCACTCCGTCTCCGTCAATGTCCACAAGGGCAGGGAAGGACATCATCACAGCCAACCCTAACGATCAAGGATCACTTGGATGCGCGATCTCCGAGGCCATCGAGCTTGCGGTCAGCACTCCGAACTGCAAGTACACACTTGGATCTGTCTTGAACCACGTCTGCCTCCACCAGACCGTAATCGGACTTGAGGCCGAAAAGCAGATGGAGTTGGCCGGGGAATATCCAGACATCGTAGTGGCCTGCTTCGGTGGCGGCTCGAACTTCAGCGGCATCGCCTACCCGTTTATGAGGCATAATATTCAGGAAGGCAAAAAGACCCGCTTCATCGCGGCCGAGCCATATTCCTGCCCGAAACTAACGAGAGGAAAGTTTGAATATGACTTCGGTGACGAGGCCGGTATGACTCCGCTCCTCCCGATGTACACCCTCGGTCACGATTTCAAGCCGGCGACCATCCACGCAGGCGGACTTCGCTACCATGGAGCCGGCGTGATAATGTCACAGCTTATGAAGGACGGATATATGGAAGCGATTGACATCGAGCAGCTTGACGCATTCAAGGCCGGAGTTCTCTTCGCTCAGACCGAGGGCATCATCCCTGCTCCGGAATCCTGCCACGCCATCGCCGCGACAATAGGCGAGGCACTCAAGTGCAAGGAATCCGGCGAGGAGAAAGTCATTCTCTTCAACCTTTCCGGCCATGGTTTCGTGGATATGAGCGCCTACGATCAGTACCTCTCCGGCGAGATGCAGAACTTCCACGTCTCCGACGCCGAGCTTGCAAAGTACATCAAGTCGGCTGACGCGCTGAACAAATAATTGGTGGAATATAGTCCAGAGGGCCTCTAACCTGAATTTTGCACGTTACCAAAATTCAGAACAGAGGCCCTCTGGACTTATTAGGGTAACCTAATATTTCAATGACATCATACTGCATAGTACATAGTCATCGTACATAGTACATATTTCAATGGCACCATACTGCGGTTGCTGAGCTTGTCGAAGCAGCTGAACCCACGGATGTACTGTGATGTGCCGTGGCAGATAACTATTTGATTTTCATGCAAAAGAGCGATGTCCTGGTGAAGAAGACAGCACCAGGACATTGCTTTTTATATTCATTTTCAAGCACTTAAGTGCCACGAGATACCACATTAGATCGGCAGCGTCTTCTGACGAAGCCAAGAAGCGACCTCTGGAGTGAGACGTGGGGAAAGAGTACGGTAAACGTGCTCGTTGTAGGCGTTGAGCCAGTCAATCTCTAAGCGGTCGAGAAGGTCTTTGACAAGGATCGACGTGTCGAAGTGGCAGAGGGTCAACGTCTCGAATCTCAGCCAATGGCCGAAATCGTTCTCTCCGGCATCAACGCAAAGGATCAGGTTCTCGTGACGGATACCGAACTTGCCCTCCCGGTATATTCCCGGCTCATCACTTGTGATCATTCCCGGAATCAAAGCCTGACGATTGAAGTTCTGACGGATGTCCTGCGGCCCCTCGTGGACATTCAGATAGAATCCGACCCCGTGGCCGGTTCCGTGGCCGAAATTGCGCTTTGCGCTCCAGAGCGGTTCGCGGGCCAGGACATCCAGCTGGCAACCAGCCGTCCCTTTAGGGAAAATAGCCTTTGCCAATGCTATATGCCCTTTCAAGACCAAAGTATAGTCCTCTTTCTCCAACTGGGAACAAGGCCCAAGCGGAACAGTTCTGGTGATGTCAGTGGTACCGAACAGGTACTGCCCGCCGGAATCGCACAGGTAAAGTCCTTCCGCATAGATCTCAGCGGAGCCCTCCTCCGGCGTGACATAGTGAGGCAGAGCGGCGTTCGGACCGTAAGCCGAAATCGTCTCGAAACTCTCCCCACGGAAGCCCTCGATCTCACTGCGGAACTCGTGCAGTTTCCGTGAGGCTTCATATTCATTGACCGCATCTCCCGCCTCGACGGAGGTTTGCAGCCAATGGAGGAAGCGCTCCATAGCAACGCCGTCCTCAAGATGAGCCTCCCTCATCCCAGCGATCTCGACTTCGTTCTTGACCGACTTGCGAAGCCCGACAGGCGAGGTCCCCATGATGACATACCGAGAGTTCAGAATACTGAACAAACTAAAATTCAACGTCGCCGGATCAACAAACAAAGCCTTGATGTAATTGCCGTCCACAAGATTTGAGAGCGCGGCCTCGACATCTGAATATTCCTGAATATTCACTCCGTCAGCAAGGAGCTCGTGGAAACTGTCCTCGGTCTCTCCGTCATCATCCGGAATCTCACCCTTACGTGCGAACCAAAGCACATTATCCTGAGTGACAAGAAGATATGACATCACCACAGGGTTATAAGCGACATCCTGCCCACGGACGTTCAGCATCCAGGCAATCTCATCCAAAGCCGTGAGAAGAATAGCATCGTACCCTTTGTCAGTCAGCCATTTGCGGATCCAACGCACCTTTTGCACCCTTGACCAGCCAACCTGCTCAGGTCCAAGAGTAATGATCGGGGTCTGAGGAATCTTCGGACGATCCGTCCACAGAACCTCAAGCATGTCCAGAGCGTTGACGAAATGGGCCTTCCCGCCCACAGCTTCCTGAATGTCCTTCACGGAAGAGACTGTCATGCAAAGCCCGTCAACAGCGACGCGAACCTCATCGCAGTCCGCAAAATGACCTGCAAGCCACTCTGGAATAAGCACTTGGCCAGGGACACGGGTCTTATGCAACTCAACTCCCGCGGCCGGGAGCTGCTGAGAGGCCTGGATGAAATAACGAGTGTCAGTCCAAAGACCGGCGCGATCCTCTGTGATGACAAGGTCACCCTCCCCAGTGTAGCCGGAAAGCCATGCCACCTGATGCCAGCGGGCTGCTGAATATTCACTGTTGTGCGGATCATTCCCCGTCACTATGACGGCATCCCAACCTTTCGAGCGCATCATCGCCCGAACAGCCTCGATTCTATCTTTGAATATGCTCATTCGCGGAATAGGTTATATTAATGAATATGATTGACTGTCATTTGAATATCCTGTGCTTGAGCAGCCGCACGGCAGCAAGCAGCAGCTTCTCCACCGGCAGGAACGCCGAAAGGTTCCTCAGGCCGGAGAACAGCATATTGGAAGGGGTGAAAGCCTCCCTGACATCCAGAAGCGACTCGCGCATCGCAAGTTTCCGGCGGTTAAGTCGCTCACGGACATTTCTTTGAGCCGATTCCAACTCGTCCATCGTCTTTATTTCTGAATATCTCATGGCTTATCTGTCCTCGTCAAAGAAAAGTTTGATGAACATCGGAACGAAAGTATTACGGAACAGTCTCTCTCTCAGCAGGATGACAACCGCAAGAATCACAATGAACACGGCGGCCACAATCCCAGCCCCCGCCGCATAGCTTCCTATCAACTCCCCTATCCACATACCCCCCCCGATGGCGAGAGCCGTCAGAATCACGGACACGATGAACAGGACAAGCAACATGTAAAGCAATTTGCCGAGCGTCAATGACAATCCCTTAGCGGTTCTTAATTTGAGGTCATCAATCCTTGCCTCGACATAGTCCGCAGTGTTCTTGCCAAGGTCCTCAATCGGTTTTGTGAACTCACTCATCGTCAAGCGTTTTCCGACGGCCTTTCGGCATATTCAATGTCCTTCTGAATCGCGCTCTCGAGTTTCTCCAAGCGCTCGAAAATCTTCATCCTGACATCTTCCTTCAGATCCTCGGCCTGATCCTGAAGTTCCGCCCTCAGGTCGTTGAGTTCCATTCTGGCGAGTCTTGCCCGTGCCTTGGCGGAATCCGCGGCGTCACCGACAGTTTCCTTAATCTTCCGACGCGTATCCTCGCCCTTCTCCGGAGCGAACAGCAGCCCAAGAGTCAGCCCGGCGGCCGCCCCCGCGACAAACGCTAATAATGAATCACCTTTCATAACATTCGATTTTCACAAACTTACATAAAAATCTGCGATTTTTACGCCCGTCCCATAAGAAAGGAACAGTTTTTTAGAGGAAATATAAACCATACTGATCAGAAATCCAATTCATCAGCGCCGATTTCTGTCTGCCAACACAAACGGAACTCCTCGTGCAAGTGACAATAAGGCCATAACGCAACCCGTGAGTGTCCCGCAATCCTTCCGGGCGACAGAAAAGGGTTCCTCAATCCTCCCGTGCGCAAAAGTGACCCTCTCACGTACGAAGGCCTTATTTTGATCCTCCTCGTGAGCAGGAGGGCCGGGGCTGCGCACGGGAGGGACTGCCGAGGCTGCCTCGTGAGCAGGAAGGCCAGGTCTGCGCACGGGAGGGACTGCCGAGGCTGCCTCGTGAGCAGGAAGGCTTAGTCTGCGCACGGGAGGGACTGCCGGGGCTGCGCACGGGACCATAGACATTATTTTCTGACAGGCACGCACTGGACGCCAAGGAGTTTCAGGGCGGAGACGAGGTCGGTGGTGACGGCTACTTTGTACTTGGTGGAACGGAACTCTATGCTGTACTTGGTCTGAGGGTCGTAGAGGTACATCTTCAGAGGGACTGTGCCCCGATTGGCCTGGATCAAGGACACGAGATCCTTGCGGAATTTCTCGGTCAGCATAGGCGTGGTGATGCTGATGGAGAAAGCGTTCAGCATCGTCTCGTTCACGTTGCCCAGAAGCATTATCTTCTTTACCCTGAAAGCATAAGGCGAAGTCTTGCCTTGCGCGCGCTCTTCTGGTTTGATGAAATATTTCTCCTCTATGTCGCCCTCGATGTAAAGGTTCTCGTGCGGCTTCATATAGCTCATAAAAGCCTCGTGGTCACGTCCGAACAGCGCCAGCTCGTAGGCTCCACTGTAATCCTCCAGCTTCGTCTTTGAATATGGCTTGCCGGTCTTCGTGGTCAGGGTGCTGTACTCGGTCACCAGGCCGGCTATCGCTACCTTCATCTTCTTCTTGGAAGCCTCACACTCCGCGACTTTCTTATTCAAATCCGCCAGTTCGCAGTTGGTAAAACTCTCTATCTCAAACGCATACTTATCCAAAGGATGTGAGGAGATATACATCCCGACATATTCCTTTTCCTTCTGGAGCCACTCGAACTCGTCGTCCGTCCCGACCATTTCAGGAATATCCGGACGCACAGGCTTCATTTCTTCAACCTCGCCGAAAAGCGACGCCGCCGAATTGGCCGCATCCTGGCTGTAAAGGTTGGCGTATTTTGCAAGCTCGTCAATGAACAGGTTCCCGCTGCGGCAAGGCAGGAAAAACTGTTTGCGCTGGATGCCGAACGAATCGAAGCCTCCCGAATATACAAGGCACTCTATCGCCTTTCTGCCCAGCGAGTTACCAAGCCTTTCGACGAAATCGAACACATCGGCGTAGGTACCGTTGGCTGCCCTGTCGGCGATGATCGCGTCCGCCACATTGGAACCGAATCCCTTGATCCCCTTCAGGCCAAAACGGATGTTGCCTTCCTTGTTCACGGTGAAGTGTGAATATGACTCATTGACATCCGGATTCAACACCTTGATCTTATGAGCCTTGCAGTCGGACAGAATCTTCTTGATCTCCGGCATGTTGGAGAGGTTGCAGGAGAGGTTGGCGGCGAAAAACTCGGCGGGATAGTGGCATTTCAGCCAGCCGGTCTGGTAGGAGACCCATGCATAGCAGGTGGCGTGGGACTTGTTGAAGGCATACTGCGCGAATTTCTCCCAGTCCTTCCAGATCTTGTCCAGCATCTTCTCAGGATGGCCGTTGGCCTTTCCGCCCTCCATAAACTTGTCCTTAAGCTCGTTCAGGATGGCAATCTGCTTCTTACCCATCGCTTTGCGGAGCTTGTCCGCCTGACCTTTAGTGAATCCGGCCAGTTTCTGGGAAAGAAGCATCACCTGCTCCTGATAGACGGTCACTCCGTAGGTGTCCTTGAGGAACTCCTCCATCTCCGGGAGGTCATATTCAATAGGCTTGAGTCCGAGTTTTCTGTCCACGAAGTCCGGGATGTAGTCCATAGGGCCCGGACGGTAGAGGGCGTTCATCGCGATCAGATCCTCGAAACGCTCCGGACGCAGCCTCTGGAGCCAGGTCTTCATGCCCTCGGACTCGAACTGGAAGACGCTGTCCGTGTCACCGTGGCCGTAGAGTTCGTAAGTCGGCTTGTCATCAATCGGAATCGCCTCGATGTCGATGTCCGTACCAAAGCGCAACTTAATGTTGTCCAAACATTTGTGGATTATGGACAGGGTGTTGAGTCCCAGGAAGTCCATCTTCAGCATGCCGACTTCCTCGATGTAGTGGCCGTCGTACTGCGAAGTCCAGACATATTGCCCCGATTCCTTATCCATCGAAAGACAGATAGGAATATAGTCGGTCAGGTTGCCTCGTCCGATGATCGTGGCGCAGGCGTGCATTCCTACCTGACGGATGCAGCCCTCCAGCTGACGGGCATATTTCAAGACCTCCCTCACCTGCTCTGTTCCGTATTCCAACTCTTCCTTGAACTCAGGCACAAGACGGTAGCAGTTCTTGAGGGTTATCTTGACATCCGTGTCCTCCATACCTCTCTGGTAGGTCTTCTTGACCGTTTTCTTCTGACCCGGATTGTCAGGATCATCAACCTCGACATCCTTTTCCACCACCTTGAATCCTGGCTTCAGATCATCCAGATCCGGATTGAAGAGATATTCCTTCTCCACCTTTTCACTGAGGCGGTCAGGCACCATTCCGGACAGGCGGTTGGACTCATCGATCGACAGGTCGTGGATTCGCGCCACGTCCTTGATGGCTCCCTTGGCGAGCATCGTGCCGAAGGTGATCACACGGGAGACGTGATCCTTGCCGTAGGAGTCCTCGACATATTTATGCGCCAGGGACAGATCCTCGAAATCGACATCTATATCTGGCATCGAGATTCGGTCCGGATTCAGGAAACGCTCGAACAGGAGCTGGTACTTGATCGGGTCCAAGTTGGTGATTCCCAAGCAATACGCCACCACGGAACCGGCGGCGGAACCACGCCCCGGGCCGACCATACTCCCCTTCGCCCTCGATGCCGCGATGTAGTCCTGCACAATCAGGAAGTAGTCCGGGAAACCCATTCGACAGATGGTCTTGAGCTCGAAGTCTATTCGTTCGGCCTGCTCCTCGTTAAGCGTGTCACCGTAACGTTTCTTGGCTCCCTCGTAGGTGATGTGGCAGAGATAGGCCACCGACTTACAGAACTCGTCGCCACGGTAATTGCCCTTCTT
>OJAM01000418.1_pt1 | contig 19272 bp, 20 predicted proteins | sample 1589071 | NCBI WGS metagenome assembly OJAM01 (sample SAMN03283243) | human gut metagenome | biome: human-associated habitat; material: feces | host: Homo sapiens | place: Peru | collected 2012
CGTCGCTGCCGATGAAGAGGGGGATGGATGCCGTGTCCTGGTAGCTCTGGAGCTTCTGGGTGAACTGGTCCCGGGTTAGCCAGACGTCGCCGTCCTTGTAGTCCCGGCCAAACAGCAGATAGCCTCCTAAATGGTAGGTGGAAATATCCTCCACGGCGTTAGTCTCCGGGCACCGGACGAAGAAAAGCTGTCCCACCTTTTCCTCTAAGGTCATGGAGTTCAGCAGTCCCTGCAGCCGTTCTTCACGGGCCTTTTCCGCCGCCAGACGCTCCTGTTCCGCGATTTCCTCCGGCGTCAGCTCCGGTTCCGTGGGCGTGGCGGGTTCCTCTGCCTGTCCCGGCGTCACCGGTTCAGCGGGATTCTCTGTTTTTCCGCAGCCTGTAAGGGTAAATACAGTCAATGCCGCCAAAAGCGCGGCTAAAAATCGTCTCATAGCTTCCTCCACTTCATCTTCTTTTCGATAGTTTACCATGCGCAGGTCAAAATTGAAACTGCTAAAATTAGCTCTTGCTGCTAAAAGTGCCGCTATGCGGCACAGCATTGCGGCCCCCACTTTTCTTTTGTCTCGGCAAAAGAAAAGTCGCCGCCGCAGCGGTGGAAAAGAAAACCGCTTAGGGGTGAGTTGACCGCTTTGCCGGTCAACTCACCCAAAACGGGAAACTGAACGGTACGGACTGCCGATGGGGGCTTGTAAGTCTCCTGCCGGCTGCGCTGAAAGTACCAAAATGACCTGAGTGCGTCCCCGCATTTGCGGGCATGGCATTCGTTGGGTCGCAAAGAGGACACCCTCTGCTCCTCTCCCCGCTGCCGCTCCCCCTCATCCTCAGAGGGGTTTCCAAAGGGGAAAGCACCAAAGCGCCGCCGGGGGCGGATAAAGCGAGCCGCTTTCGAGGAAACGGCACGATTGGCGGCCCGACAGGGTCGGGAATCGTAATGCCGTAACGGTGCAAGCCACCGTCCCCCATACCCCCTCTAGGCACAAAGGCCGGGGGCCTCGGCCCCCGCCTTTGGAAACCAACCCCCAAGGGGAAGGGGCTGCGGCCCTCTCCCTTTGGAAACCCTCTCCCATAGGACGGGAGACAGGGCGAGGACGAGAGGGACAAGGATAGGATCAACAACCATTTTTCGATTTGAAAAGAGAAAATATCATGAAAAAGAAGTTTTTGGACATCATCAACGAGTGCAAGAAGCAGGGCGCACCCGTGGAGGCCGTCAACGCGGAACTGAAAGCGGCGGGGGCCAATTTCCACCTGGACCCCGACGGCTTCGTGGACGGCTGGACGGAGGACGAAATGCGGGAAGGCTTCATCCCGGCTGCGGATGACGGGAAGGACGCTCTGTACAAGATTGCCAGCGACGGAAAGCCTATCCGGTACTCCAACAAGGCACTGGGCGGCGGAGTCTACGGCACCGCCATCCCCGTGATGGATCGGGACGAAAGCCGCGCCGACACCACTATCACCGTGGGTCACTGGGAACTGGCTTACGATTCTCACGGCTACTGCTACAGCCGCAAGAACCTGAGAAAATGACCAGAGCGGGGACAGTTCCGCTTCAGGACCTCCAATGGGTGCGGATTTATTTCAACAGAAAACGCCTCCGCTCCACCACGGCCAACCTGAAAAAGATGCTGGCGGAAGCGGGCGGAGACGCGATCTGTAACGGCTCCATTTTCCTACGGAACCAGCAGCCCGCCTGCCACCTGAAGGCAGACGGAAAGGTTTACAAGGCCCCCAATTACCGGGCGTGGGGCATCAGCTGGAATGACCCGGCGGACTTCGGAGTGAAAACCGTGCCCAACGGGGATCGGAATTACATGGAGTGCGTTCACCTCATCATCGGCGGGAAGAAGATCAGCCCCATCCACTGCGGGGCGGATATGCGCTACCGTGCGCCACGGACGGCTATCGGCACCAAGGATGGGCGGTTTGCCTACTATGTGAGCAAGGACCGGCGGTCGCCGGAACAGCTCCGGGACCTGCTATCGTCCTCCGGCTGGGACGACGCCATTATGATGGACGGCGGCGGGTCTACTTGCTTCATGGACAAGAACGGCAAGGGCTTTACCGGGGACGGGCGGGTGATTCCGTTCTTCCTCGTCTGGAAACTGAAAAGCGGGGATGCGCGTGAACCGGAAGGAGAAGAACCTATGAGCGTAGAGATCAATGCCTACAGTAAGGCGAAGGACGGCGGCAAGAAGCTGTCCACAAACTTTACAGTGAAAGAATTTGCCTGCAAGGACGGCTCCGATACCGTGCTGGTAGCCCCACGGCTGGTGATGGTTTTGCAGAGCATCCGCAGTCGCTTCGGCGCGGCTGTGACCATCAACAGTGGGTATCGGACGCCGCAGTACAACACCAAGGTGGGCGGCGTAGCCCACAGCCAGCACTGCTACGGCACGGCTGCTGACATTGTGGTACGGGGCAAGACTCCGGCAGCGGTAGCGGCCTATGCGCGGCAGCTGATGCCGGACTGGGGCGGCGTAGGGATCTACGCGAAAAAGGGCTTTACGCACATCGACGTGCGGGAGGCCAAGGCCGACTGGAACGGCTGAGCGTTCGGAAGAAAGGGGGGAACGGAGCAATGGCAATGCAGGGGGACGCCTATCTGATCCCCATTGTGGTGCGGCAGGGAAACGTTTTGGTTGAGCCGCAGATGGTGGAACTCCTGGTGCTGAAGATCGGCGGCATTGCAAAGTTCTACCCCGGCGGTGGACTGACTTACGAAGAAGGACAGTGGTATTTCCCACTCTCTCAGGGGGAAAGCCTGCGTCTGCCGGACCGTCCTGTTGAGACAGGCGGGCGGATGAAACTGCTCCATGAGGATGTGGTGGGATTCCGGGGACCGGATGTGAATATTCGCAAGGCCATTGTGGAAGGGGTGATCTGATGGCAAACAAACGCTCCACTCTGACCCCGGAGAACTGCCGAGCGCCCATGGCGATGGACATTCAGGACGTGGTTTTGAACGTTCCGGGCGGAGAGGAACCGGTGTATCAAGAAAAGACGGTCACGCCGTCCGACATTCAGCAGATCGTGACCCCGGACGCCGGTTACGCGGCGCTGTCAAGGGTGATCGTAGAATCCATTCCCGGCGGCGGGGGCGGCGATCTATCGTCTATTGATGTGTACATTGCGGATTTTACGTCCGACGCGGATTTGACCGTAACGGCGGGCGCTGTAGACAAATACGCCCGCATCGTTGTGGCGTAAGGAGGTAGACATGGCAAGACCAATCAGCGAAATTGCTTTGACTGAAGTCCTCCACTACGAGGAAACCATCAACGGCAAGGTGCAAACCGTTGCCTACTGGCCCATCCGCAAAGACGCGGACGGCGTGGTGCTCCTGCGGGAAAATGTGCTGGCCGAACAGCGCAAGATAAACGCAACCGCAGAGGCAACATATATCGACAGCCTGATGGACACGTGGCTGAACGATGAAACAGCGGGCTATCTCTCGTATTTTGATGAAAAGATGCGGGCGTGCATTATCCCATCAAGTATCAAAATCAAGCCGTACAACTCCGACGTCGTAACCGAGATCGCACGGATGGCGTACCTTTTGAGTGAAAGTGAAGTCGGCACCGGAGGCGTGGAGGGCGATAGCATCCTGCCAATGCTCAAGGTGCATACGGGCGAGACGGGCGATAACAATGCAAGAAAAGCATACGATATGGCTAATGTCTCAAAAAGCTGGTGGCTACGCAATTCCGTGAGTGATGAACAGTTCCAATTTATCCTTTCGAATGGAGCGATTTCGTATACCAATGCGAATAACAATGGTTCCGTCCGCCCCGTATTTAAGGTGGCGAACAATACACTGGTTTCCGACGCTTCGGCGGATATCATCTACATCCTGCCCGATGCCAGCAAGCCCTACCGGGAATTGAGCTTCACAGCGTTTTTGGGCAGCGCGGAAAAACGCCCCAAGCGGGCAAAGGTGCAGGTGAGCGTCACCGGCGCGACGAAACAAACCATCCAAGTCAGCAACAACGCTAAGGATGCCAACCCCGCGTGGGTGACGTGCGAGCCGGATCAGGTGGTGGAGCTGCCCAACGCCGAGAAAACCACGGAATTGTGGGAGCTGGGCGTAAAAATCTCCGCCCAAGGCGAGGGCAGAGTGACGTGCGGGGAGCCGGTGGCGATCGTGGAAACGGGAAAATGAGAAAAGAAGCCGCAAAGGAGGGCTTAGGGTATGAACATCAGACAGGACAAACTCTTTTTGGATGGGGCTTCCGCAGCGGCTGAGAGCAAAGCGGCGCTGCTGGAAAATGAAAGCGTTCTGACGCTGGAAGTGACCGGGACGGCCACAGAATTTACGCTGAAGGTGATGGGAACGGCAGCGGACGGACAGGCACAGTGGGTCCCCCTTGCCACCATCAATCTGACGGACTTTTCTGTTTCCGACACCATTTCCAAGACCGGCATTTACTCCGCCGCACTGGATGGGCTGCGGGGCGTGAAGCTGGCGCTGGAAAGCGCTGCGGGCGGAACGGTCAGCGCATACGGAAGGATGGGTGAATAACGATGGCGACAGACGTGATCGCAAGAGCATTGGCGGCAAAAGCCATGCAGGAAGCGGCAGGTGCAAGTGAGAAAGAACCGCTGGTTGTTACCTTTACCGTGACAGACCCGACCACACTGACGTGTACGGCAGATAAAACCATCGAAGAAGTGGACGCAGCTTACAAACAGAAGATACCGGTTTACGGCAGTATAGCCCTTGGAGATCAGAGCGGATTTCTTAGCTGCACATATTCAGATGGCGGTTATTTGTTCAGCGGCCATCGGCATCACCAACCAGCGCGAAACCGCCATCGTCTGGGATAAGGTCACAGGCGAGCCCATCCACCACGCTATCGTCTGGCAGTGCCGCCGCACGAGCGAATACTGCGACAGCCTGAAGGCCAAGGGCCTGACGGACAGCTTCCGGGCCAAGACCGGCCTCGTCATTGACGCCTATTTCTCCGGCACGAAGGTGCACTGGCTGCTTGAAAATGTCCCCGGCGCACGCGAGCGCGCAGAGCGCGGCGAGCTGCTGTTCGGCACAGTCGAAACGTGGCTCATCTGGAAGCTGACGGGCGGCAAGGTCCATGTCACCGACTACTCCAACGCCTCCCGCACGATGCTCTTCAACATCAACACACTGCAGTGGGACGATGAGATCCTGAAGGAGCTGAACATCCCCAGATGTATGCTCCCGACCCCGATGCCCTCCAGCTGCATCTACGGCGAGACGGATCCAGCGCTGCTCGGCGGCCCGATCAAGATCGCGGGCGCTGCGGGCGACCAGCAGTCGGCTCTGTTCGGCCAGGCCTGCTATCATCCCGGCGAAGCCAAGAACACCTACGGCACCGGCGCGTTCCTGCTGATGAACACCGGTGAAAAGCCCGTCTTCTCCAAGAACGGCCTCGTCACCACCATCGCGTGGGGCCTGAACGGCAAGGTCGAATACGCGCTCGAAGGCTCCGTCTTCGTTGCGGGCGCCGCGATCCAGTGGCTGCGCGACGAGCTGAAGATCATCGAATCCGCACCTGACTCCGAATACTATGCCGGCAAGGTCAAGGACACCAACGGCTGCTATGTCGTCCCGGCGTTCACCGGCCTCGGCGCGCCGCACTGGGATCAATACGCACGCGGCACCATCGTCGGCATCACCCGCGGCGTCAACAAGAACCACATCATCCGCGCAACAATGGAATCCCTCGCCTATCAGGTCAACGACATCCTTGTCGCCATGCAGGCCGATTCCGGCATCAAGCTGGCCGCGCTGAACGTTGACGGCGGCGCGTCTGCCAACAACCTGCTGATGCAGATGCAGTCCGATATTTCCGGCGCTCCGGTCCAGCGTCCGACCTGTGTCGAGACGACCGCGATGGGCGCTGCGTATCTGGCTGGTCTTGCCGTCGGCTACTGGGCCAGCAAGGAGGACGTCGTCCGCAACCGCGCCATTGACCGTGTATTCCATCCGGAGATCACCGCAGAAGAGCGCGCAGCCAAGGTAAAGGGCTGGAGCAAGGCTGTCAAGTGCTCCTACGGCTGGGCGAAGGACGAATAAAAAAGCTTTTTCAGGAGAAGAAACGGAAAACAACCAAATATTGATGTATGACAGGGAGGAGTATTCATGTTCTTAAAGTACTTATGTGAGTTCCTTGGCACAATGATGCTGATCCTGCTCGGCGACGGCGTCGTTGCAAACGTGACCCTCAACAAGTCCGGCATGAAGGGCGCAGGCTCCATCCAGATCACCCTTGCATGGGGCCTTGCGGTCATGGTTCCCGCGTTCATCTTCGGCGAAGCCTCCGGCGCGAGCTTCAACCCCGCGCTGACCATCGCACTGGCTGTCGGCGGCATATTCGACTGGGCGCTGGTTCCCGGCTATGTCATCGCGCAGATCCTCGGCGGTATCGTCGGCGGCGTTCTGGTCTACATCCTCTTCAAAGATCACTTTGACGCGACGGAAGACCCCGGCACCAAGCTTGGCGTGTTCTCCACCGGCCCGTCCATCCCCAACACCGGCCGCAACATCGTGCAGGAAGCCATCGCGACCTTCGTTCTGGTTTTCGCGATCTGCGGTCTGAACCAGGTCCCGCAGCTGGCTGCCGGCGTCGGCAAGCTTCTGGTCTTCGGCATCATCGTCTCGATCGGTATGTCCCTTGGCGGTCTGACCGGCTATGCGCTGAACCCGGCACGTGACCTCGGCCCGCGTATCGCGCACGCCATTCTCCCCATCAAGGGCAAGGGCTCCAGCAACTTCAAATACGGCCTGATCGTCCCCATCTTTGGGCCCATCATCGGCGGTATTGTCGCTGTCCTGCTCTACAACGTCATTCCCTGGTAAGCACATCTGAATACACTCTGCTCTAAGTGAATGTGTCGGGCAGTCCAACCCTCCCACCGGAAGGCTTATTTGGGCTGCCCGACTTTCTTTGGCAGATGAAGGAGGAATCTTTTTGTACGACATCATCATTATCGGCGCAGGCGTTACCGGCTGCGCGGTCGCGCGGTACCTGTCCCGCTATGAGGGACGGATGCTGGTGCTGGAAAAGGCAGAGGATGTGTGCTGCGGCACCTCCAAGGCCAACAGCGCCATTGTCCACGCAGGGTTCGACGCCGCGCACGGAAGCCTGATGGCAAAAATGAATCTCGAAGGCAATCTCATGATGCCGCAGCTGGCGAAGGATCTGGATTTTGCGTTCAAAATGAACGGCTCGCTCGTCGTCTGCATGTCCGAGGAGGATCTGCCGAAGCTGCGGGCGCTGTATGAAAACGGCGTGAAAAACGGCGTCAAGGAGCTGGAGATCGTGGACGCGAAGCGTCTGCACGAGCTGGAGCCGAACGTGTCGAAAAACGCCGTCGCCGCGCTCTGGGCGCCGACCGGCGGCATTGTCTGCCCGTTCAATCTGACCATTGCGCTGGCAGAGAATGCCTTTGACAACGGCGTGGAGTTCCAGTTCAATACCGAAGTCACCGGCTTTACATGGAACGACGGCTATTGGACCATCCACACCAACCACGGCGAGTTTGAAACGCGCTATGTCATCAACGCCGCAGGCGTCTATTCGGACGTGCTGCACAACATGGTCTCGACCCGCAAGCTGCACATCACACCGCGCCGCGGCGATTACTGCCTGCTGGACAAGAGCACCGGCGATTTCGTTTCACACACCATCTTCCAGCTGCCCGGCAAGCTCGGCAAGGGCGTTCTGGTCAGCCCGACTGTCCACGGCAACACCATCGTCGGCCCGACGGCCATCGACATCGAAGACCGCGAGGGCACGAACACCACCGCCGAGGGTCTGAACGATTTGATCGAAAAAGCGGGCGCAACGGTCGAGAACCTCCCCATCCGCCAGACCATCACGAGCTTCGCGGGTCTGCGCGCGCATGAGGATCACCACGAATTCGTCATCGGCGAGGCCGAGGGCGCGCAGCAGTTCATCGACTGCGCGGGCATCGAATCGCCCGGCCTGACCTCCTCCCCCGCCATCGGCCTGCACGTGTCGGAGCTGATGCGCGATCTGATGGGCCTGCGGGAAAAGGAGCACTTCATCGCCACGCGCAGGGGCGTGCTCGACCCGAAGACGCTCTCCAAAGAGGACTATCAGAAGCTCATCCACGAAAAGCCCGCCTACGGCCAGATCATCTGCCGCTGCGAGCAGGTCACGGAGGGTGAAATCCTCGACGCCATCCACCGCCCCCTCGGTGCGAAGAGCCTCGACGGCGTCAAGCGCCGCACCCGTGCGGGCATGGGCCGCTGCCAAGCGGGCTTCTGCAGCCCGCGCGTGATGGAAATTCTGGCACGTGAGCTGCACGTTGATCAGAGTGAGATCACCAAATGCGGCGGCGCGTCCCGGCTGATCGTCGGCACAAACAAGGACAAGCTTGAGGAGGTGCAGGACAAATGAAATATGACATTGTCGTCATCGGCGGCGGCCCCGCCGGTCTGTCGGCGGCTATCGCGGCATATGACGCAGGCTGCCAGAGCATCCTGATCCTTGAGCGCGACGTGCAGCTGGGCGGCATTCTGAACCAGTGCATCCACAACGGCTTCGGCCTGCACACCTTCGGCGAAGAGCTGACCGGCCCGGAATACGCTGCGCGTTACATCACGCAGGCGCTTGAACGCAAGATCGAATATAAACTCAACACGATGGTACTGTCCATCAGCGCAGATAAGCATATTACGGCGGTCAACCGCGAGGAAGGACTGATCGAGATCGACGCACGCGCGATCATCCTGACCATGGGCTGCCGGGAAAGAAGCCGCGGCGCGCTGAACATCCCCGGCTACCGCCCGGCGGGCATTTATTCCGCCGGTACGGCGCAGCGGCTCGTCAACATGGAGGGCTTCATGCCCGGCCGCAGGGTCGTCATTCTCGGCAGCGGCGACATTGGCCTCATTATGGCGCGGCGCATGACGCTTGAGGGCGCGAAGGTGCTGGTCGTAGCGGAGCTGTTGCCGTATTCCGGCGGTCTGAAGCGCAACATTGTCCAGTGTCTGAACGACTTCGGCATTCCCCTCAAGCTCAGCCACACCGTCGTGAACATTGAGGGCAGGGAGCGCGTTTCCGGCATCACGATCGCGGAAGTCGGCCCCGACCGCAAGCCCATTCCCGGCACGGAGATCCACTATGACTGCGACACGCTGCTGCTGTCCTGCGGTCTGATCCCGGAAAACGAGCTTTCGCGCGGCATGGGCGTGGATATTTCCCCGGTCACAAACGGCCCCGTCGTCGACGAGAGCCTGCAGACAAGCATCCCCGGCGTTTTCGCCGCCGGCAACGTGCTGCACGTGCACGATCTGGTCGACTACGTCTCTGAGGAGGCTGCGGCGGCAGGCCGCGCCGCCGTGCGCTATCTTGCGCAGGGCGAGACGGCGCAGCGCCATGAGATCCCCGTCACGTTTGAGGGCGGCATCCGCTACACCGTCCCGGCAAGCATCGACCCGAAGCTGGCTGTGGACGATCTGGTGCTCCGGTTCCGCGTGGGCGGCGTGATGAAAAAGCGCGTCGTGAAGCTGCTGCTGGACGACGACGCGGTGCTCACGCGCAGGCGGCCCGTCATGGCCCCCGGTGAGATGGAGGAGCTGAAGCTCACGAAGGATATGCTGGACGCGCATCCCGGTCTGACGCGCATTCATATCACAGTGGAGGAGGCATAACGATGGAAAAACGAGAACTGACCTGCATCGGCTGCCCGCTCGGCTGTTCGATCACCGTCACGCTGGAAAACGGCGAGATCAAAGATGTTGCCGGGTACACCTGCAAGCGCGGTCATGATTACGCGAGAAAGGAAGTCACGAACCCAACGCGCATCGTCACGAGCACCGTCCGTCTGACCGGCAGCGCGACCGGCGCAGCCGTCGTCAGCTGCAAGACGGCGCAGGACATCCCGAAGGGCAAGATCTTCGAGATCGTCGCGGCGCTCCGTCAGGTCACGGCGCACGCGCCCGTGAAGATCGGCGACGTACTGCTGACAAACGCCGCCGGAACAGGCGTCGATATCGTTGCGACGAAAAATGTACAGTAATTAGGAATGAAGTGCGGAGAAAGTTCACAAATCCTTTCGGATTCGTTCACAGTTCCGACATGATTGGCCGGTATACTCATACTTGTAAGCAAGCCAATCTTTTCTTTCCTCTCTTCTCTTTCTTCTTTCTTTTCTACACCAACAGAACCGGCCTGCCGCACACGCGGCAGGCCGGTTCTGTTTTGTCTGTCAGATTCATTATGAGGCGTTTGCAGCAGGCAACTGCAAACCCGAAAACCTTTCGGCGAATTCGTACCGCGCCGCGTAGGGGCCGACGACTCTGTCGGCCCGATAAATGTTGCGGATTTTCCGAAGATTTCCGAGAAAACGCTGCATTCTGCGGGCGGACAGAGGCGTCCGCCCCTACAAGAATCGCAGCAGTTCAATCATATCCCGTACTCAGGTCTGGTTCCCGCGGGGTGCGAGAAGGCTTTTGCCGCAGTGCGGGCAGGTCTCGCCGTCGCTGCGGCCGAGGCGTTCGCCGCAGAAGGGGCAGCGCCAGCACAGCAGCCAGACGGCTGCGTAACCGATGGCGAACAGCGCCGTAAACAGAAAATACACCGGCTTGGACACGCCGCAGCCAATAAGAAAGCTGGCCAGCGTCAGCGCGAGCAGCGTGAACAGCAGAACCTTGATCGTTTTCAGATTCATAGAGAAGCCTCCTCTTCTTCATCCGAACCGCAAAGCTTTCCGTTTCCTTCTGTCTATATTATAGCACTCTGTCCCGGATCCGTATACGGCCTGAGGAAAAATTTGTGCAATATTTCTATTGCGCGTCAATGCGCTCCTTCAGGTCGTTCAGGTAGACCCAGCGCTCTGTTTTCGCGTCCAGCTCTGCCGTCAGGCGCTCCTGCTCGGCCGTGAGCGCCTGCAGGCGGACATAGTCGCTGCCGCAGGACTCCTGCGCCTGTCGGCACGCAGACAGCTGCGCATCCAGCTCCGCGATCACGCTGTCGATGGTGTCAAATTCCCGCTGCTCGTTGTAGGAGAATTTCAGCTTCTTCTCGCGCGGACGTTCCGGGGCGGGCTTTTCCTGCTTTTCAGGCTTCTTTTCCTCCGGCGGCGTCCGCTTGCGCGCCCAGTCGGACCAGTTGCCGGTAAACACGTCGACGCGGCCCTCCGGGCGCACCTCGAAGATGGTATCCGCCAGCTTATCAAGGAAAAAGCGGTCGTGCGAGACGGCGATGATGGGGCCGGGGAAGCTTTGCAGATAGTCTTCCAGAATGGAAAGCGTCGTAATGTCCAGATCGTTCGTCGGCTCGTCAAGCAGCAGCACGTTGGGTGCCGCCATGAGGATGGACAGCAGATAGAGTCTCCGCCGTTCGCCGCCGGACAGACGACCGATGGTGGTCTGCTGCAGATCAGGCGGGAACAGGAAGCGTTCCAGCATGGTCTTGGCGGAGAATGTGCCCTCGTCCGTTTTTACCTGTGCGGCGACGCTATAAATGAAGTCGTATACGCGCTGGTTCAGATCCAGCTCCCGGCCCTCCTGCGAAAAATGACCGATCTTGACCATCTCGCCCAGCTCGACCGTGCCGCTGTCCGGCGGAAGCTCGCCCGCGAGCACGCGCAGGAGCGTCGATTTGCCCGCGCCGTTTCGGCCCACGATGCCGATGCGGTCGCTGCGCAGAAGGCCGTAGGAAAAATCACGGAAGATCGTCCGCCCGTCATAGCCCTTGGAGATGTGCTCCAGTGTGATGATCTTTTTGCCGAGACGGCTCGAAGCCGCCGAGAGCTGCACTGTGCTGTCGCGCTCAGGGGCCTTCTGGTCCTTCAGCTCCTCATAGCGCTGAATGCGCTCCTTGCTCTTCGTGCTCCGGGCCTGACAGCCGCGCAGGATCCATTCGCGCTCGACACGCAGGATGGACTGCCGCTTGCGCTCGGACGCCTCCGCCATCTGCGCGCGCTGCTCCCGCAGCTCAAGATAACGGGAGTAATTGGCCTCGTAGTGGTAGAGCTTCCCGCGCGAAAGCTCCGTGATGTGGTTCACGACGCGCTCCAAAAAATACCGGTCGTGCGTGACCATGACCAGCCCGCCCCGGAATTTTTTCAGCCAGTCCTCCAGCCACTGCACCATTTCGGTATCCAGATGGTTCGTCGGCTCGTCGAGCACCAGCACGTCCGCCGGGTGGATGAGCGCTGCGCACAGGGCCGCACGGCGGCGTTCACCGCCCGAAAGTGTTCCAATCAGCCGATTCGTGTCCGCAAGACCGAGCCGCGTCAGCATACGCTTGGCCTCGTATTCGTTCAGCTGCCGGAATTCCGGCGGCATACTGGCAAAGACCTGCTCCAGAACGGTCAGCTCATCTCGCATATCCGGATTCTGTGCAAGCACGCTGACCTGCAAATTCGGCTTGCGGGCGATCGTCCCGCCGTCCGGCTGGAGCTTTCCGGCCAGAACCTTCAAAAATGTCGACTTTCCGGTGCCGTTGATGCCGATCACGCCGGTCTTGTCGCCCTCGTTCAGATAAAAATCCACATCGTCCAGCAGCTGACGGCTGCCGAAATTGATGGAAAGATGCTCTGCGGATATCAGCATAAATTTCCTCCTGCAAGGGGTTTCTGCGTCTATTCTATCACAGTCTTCGCCGGAAATCACGCGCTTCTTGCATTTTTGCCGGGCTTCTGGTATCATGGGGGTGAAAAGCATGGAATCGAGGTGCGTTTCCAATGAATTCCGTGAAATTACTGGCGCTCGATCTGGACGGCACACTGCTGAACTCCCAAAAGGAGCTGACGCCGCGCACCCGCGATGCGCTCTATGCCGCGGCAGAGGCAGGCGTCGAGATCGTGCCGACCACGGGCCGCTTCTTTACCGGTATGCCGGAGGTCATTCAAAAGCTGCCGTTTCTGCACTACGCCATTACCATCAACGGCGCGCAGGTCTATGATATCCGTGAGAATAAAGCCGTCAGCACGGCGGAAATCCCGCTGGAAACGGCACTGCGGGTCCTGGAGTATCTCGACGGCTTCCCCGTGATCTACGACTGCTATCAGGACAACTGGGGCTGGATGACGCGCAGCATGCAGGAAAACGCCGCTGCATTTGTCCCCATCGACCACTCGCTGCGCATGGTGCGCAGTCTGCGCACGCCGGTCGACGAGCTCAAGGCGTATCTGCGGGAGCAGAACCGGAGCGTCCAGAAGCTGCAGCTGTTCACACCGGACGATGCGCTGCGCGGCAGGCTGCTCACCGACCTCGCGGAGCGTTTTCCCTGCCTGAGCGTCAGCACGTCCATGCCCTGCAACATTGAGATCAACGACGCGCACGCCAACAAGGGCGAGGCCATTGCGTCTCTGGCAGCGTATCTCGGCCTGCCGATGGCAGCGACGATGGCCATCGGCGACGGACTGAACGACAGGAGCATGATCAAAATGGCAGGGACTGGCGTGGCCATGGCAAATGCGTGCCCAGAAATTCTGGCGCTTGCCGATGAAGTGACAGCCTCCTGCGACGAGGATGGCGCGGCGCTCGCCATCGAGCGGCACTGCGTACCGGGAAGGACGTAACGGAAATGGTCGACTGCCACATTCATATGGTGCTGGACGGCGTAAACTGGAAGGACGCCATCGCCCGGCATAAAGCGGCGCCGCAGGAGGCACTGATCCGGCAGACGCTGGGGCACTATCAGGCGCTGGGGTTTTCCTATCTGCGCGACGGCGGCGACCGCTGGGGCGTGTGCGATCTGGCCGCGAAGCTGGCCCCGGAATACGGCATACGCTATCGGTCGCCGGGCTTCCCGATTTATAAAACCGGACATTACGGCGGCTTTATCGGACGCGGCTTTGACGGGCTTGCCGAATACCGTGCGCTTGTTCGCGAGGCTAAAACGCGCGGCGCACACTTTATCAAGCTCATGATCTCCGGGCTGATGGATTTCAGCCAATACGGCGTGCTGACCGGCGAGCCTCTGCCGCCGGACTTGATCCGGGACATGATCGCCTGCGCGCATGACGAAGGCTTTTCCGTCATGGCCCACGCCAACGGCGACGAGGCCGTGCGCGCGGCGCTTGCGGGCGGCGTGGACTCCATCGAGCACGGCGCGTATCTCACGGATGAGACGCTTTGTCAACTGGCAGAGTCTGGCGCTGTCTGGGTGCCGACGCTCGTGACGATCGGCAATCTCATCGGCTGCGGCCGTTTTCCGGACGAGGTTTTAACGCCGCTGCTGGCCTATCAGATGAACGCCGTAAAAAAAGCCGCCGCGCAGGGTGCAAAAATTGCCTCCGGCAGCGACGCGGGCGCGTACCGCGTCCTGCACGGGCAGGGCGGTCTGGACGAGCGCACGCTCCTGCGCCGCGCCATTGGAGAGGGTGCAGACACCGTAACCGACGCGGGAAACGCCGTAATTATGGCGCGGTTCTGAATCTGAACCTAAAAAAATATCTGTTTTTGCATCTTTTTATAGTACCAGCATTGGATATAATCAGGGTATCTTAACAAGAGAGGTACTCTGGTATGAAAAAGAGAAACGAAACCATCCGTATGCTGGTTCTGAGCGCGATGTTTGCCGCGCTGTGCTGCGTGACGACCATGCTGGTGCAGTTCCCGACCGTTGCCGGGTATACCAACATCGGCGAGGGGATGTGCCTGCTTGCCGGGCTGGTGCTCGGCCCGTGGTCCGGCTTCTTTGCCGCAGGCATCGGCAGCGGTCTTGCCGATCTGCTGGCAGGCTATGCGCATTATGTTCCCGGCACGTTTATCATCAAGGGCCTTGTTGCGCTGGTGGCCGCGCTGCTGCTGCGGCCGATGCTCAAGAAGGGCGAAAAGATCCCGTTCTGGCGTCTGGCGCTCATCGAGCTGCCGTCCGAGGTCATCATGGTCGCCGGGTATTTCGGCTATAAGGCGCTGATCCTCGGCAAGGGCCTTGCCGCCGCCGCGTCGATCCCGAACAATCTGGTGCAGGCCGCCGTCGGCATCGTGTTGTCCGTCGTGCTCTACACCGCGCTGGCCAAGGTTCCCGAAATTCATAAGGCATTCTGGAAGGGTGAATAAATCATGTATGAAGAACTTACCGCACAGGCGAAGCAGGCCGTCACGGAGCTGCTGGACGTTGCGAAGCTGAAGCCCGGCAAGCTGTTTGTCATCGGCTGCTCGTCGAGTGAAATGGTCGGCGCGCGCATCGGCAAGGGGTCGAGCCTTGAGGCCGCACAGGCCGCGTTTGCGGGCATTTATCCCGTTTTGCAGGAGCGCGGCATTGAACTTGCCGTGCAGTGCTGCGAGCACCTCAACCGCGCGCTTGTTGTTGAGCGCGACGTGGCCGAGGCGCACGGCTTTGAGATCGTCAATGCCATCCCGCAGCTGCACGCGGGCGGCTCGTTCGCCATGACGGCGTGGGCCAATTTCAAAGACCCCGTACTCGTCGAAACCATTGTTGCCGACGCGGGGCTTGATATCGGCGGCACGCTGATCGGTATGCACCTGCGCCGCGTCGCGATCCCCGTTCGCCTGTCAATCAAAAAGATCGGCGAGGCCAACATCCTCTGCGCCCGCACGCGCCCGAAATACATCGGCGGCGCCAGAGCGGTTTATCAGGACTTGTAAACATGAAAAGCTCCTCTTGCCGACTGCAAGAGGAGCTTTTGACATTTGCAGGGGACTTGCAAAAATCCTCGGCGAATTCAGGTGCACGTTTCTGTGGGGTTTTGTTGGATTTCCCTGTTTTGATACAGAATTCTCTTTTCATCATGACGGAAACGTGCTATAATAAAATAAACCGCTGCGGGCGGTCTATGGATTTGCAAAGGAGCGAAGCATATGAAAAAATTACGTTGGGGCGTGATCGGAGCCGGCGGCATTGCGGATCGCAGGACGATCCCCGGCATGATGCTGGCCGAAAACGCGGAGCTGATCGCCGTCATGGACATCAATGCCGAGCAGGTTGAGAAAATCCGTCAGAAATACGGCGCAAAGCGCGGCTATACGAAGGAAGAGGACCTGCTGGCAGACCCGGAGGTCGACGCCGTTTATATCGCCACGCCCATCGTCCTGCACGCAAAGCAGGCCAAGCTGGCCGCAGATTACGGCAAGGATATCCTGATCGAAAAGCCGCTGGCCATGACGTCCGACGAAGGGCAGGCGGTCATCGACTACTGCGAACGCAAGGGCGTGAAGATCGCGGCGGGCTTCATGATGCGCTTCGGTTCGCACGTCATGAGCATGAAAAAGGCCATCGCCGAGGGCAAGATCGGCACGGTCGTGTCCGGCTATTCACAGTTTACGCTCTGGCTTCCGTATGAGCCCGGCAACTGGCGGCAGTGCAAGGCCAAGGCCGGCGGCGGCGCGATGATGGATCTGTCTGTTCATACCATCGACCTGATGGAGTACATCACCGGTATGCGCGTGACCGAGGTCGCGTCCATGAATGAAAAAATCGCTTTCCCCGAACCGCAGTATGACGTGGAGGACACGTCCACCATCCTCATGCGCATGGAAAACGGCGCGCAGTGCGTCGTGCAGTCCAACTTCAATATCCCGGATGAAGCCTCCAAGTGGCGCGTTGAATTTTTCGGCACGAAGGGTCGTCTGCTGGGCGACACGATGATCGGCCAGATCGACGGCGGCAAGCTGAACGCCGTGTTCATTGACAAGAACGTCGCCTATTCCGCCGAGCAGACCCACGCCGACGATGTGGGCGTCGAGATTCCCGGCGACTTCGGCAATATGTACACCCGCGAGATCGAGAGCTTCTCGGACTCCATTCTCAACAATAAGCCCCTCGTCGTGCCTGCGTCCGACGCCGTGCACGTCCAGCGCATCATGGAAAAGGCCTATGCCAGCGGCGAAGAGCTGAAGATCCTGAAAATTTAAGCGACACCCAGCACATCCAGCAGCGCCCGGCACTCGCCGGGCGTCAGGATGCGCTGCGCTGTACGCGGGTCCTCTGCGGACGGGGCCTGGCTCGGGTCCGGGCGGTTTTCCAGCAGCCACTGGCGCGGCGACATTCCGAGGTTTTTCTGGAAGCTCCGGTTCAGATACTTGGGGTCGGAGAAGCCGCAGGCATAGGCTACGTCGGTCAGCGTCGTGTCGGACTGCCGCAGCAGGAGCATCGCCGCCTCCAGTCGGAGTCTGCCCAGATAATCCTGAAACGGGATATGCAGCTGCTCGCGGAACAGGTGCGACAGATACGTCTGCGTCAGCCCCTCCCGCTCCGCGATCTCGCTGAGGCGGACAGGCTCAGAATAGTGCGTCTCCAGATAGTGCAGAATGCGGTGCATCCGCTCGGCATTGCGCGTCTGCGTCATGTTTTCCGTGTCGCTCAGCACGCGGTATGGCGTTCCGCCCAGCAGGATTGCAAAGATCGCGTTGATCTGCGCCATGCAGGCGAACGGCGCTTCCGGTGTGTCGCGCAGATAATTGGAAAGCGCCAGCAGCATCGCCCGGCGCAGCGCCGGCAGCTGCTCCGGCCCCAGACAGGAGGACAGCCCCCGGCAGCCGAAGCGGATGCTGCGGATCTGCGGATAGAAGCGGGCGCAGAAGCTGTCGGAGATCTGCAGCGTCAGGAGCCTTGCAGGCGCGCCGGACGCGCACAGCTCATGGCTGCTGCCCGCGTCGAACAGCAAAATCTCGCCCGGCCCGGCCTCAAAGCTCTGCCGGTCGGTGCTGACACGGCAGCTGCCGCTCAGCACCACGCACAGCTCCAGCTCCTTATGCAGGTGCATGGGGCGGTACACCATGTCGACGATAAACATGGTGCAGTCGGCCAGCTTGGAATGGGAGATCAGCTCATATTCATTGTAAAGTTCCATTTGTTTCACCAAAAACGCATCTTTGTCGGGCGTCAGGCGCATCTTCATCGGTGATAAGCCTGCCCCGTTCCTTCATAATAACAGTAACCGGAACAAAAAACAAGGGAATCCGGGCCGCACGGCCTGAAAACAGGGAGGAAGTATGAAAAAAGGCATTTGCTGCGCAGGCAATATGATCGTAGATATCACCTATCCCATCGAAACATGGCCGAAGCAGAACGAGCTGACGCACATCACCGAGGGCATCACGCGCTCCACCGGCGGCTCGGTCTGCAACACCATTTCCGATCTCGCGCGGCTCGATCCCGCGCTGCCGCTCGTCGCTTCCGGCTTCGCCGGGCACGACGCGGAGGGTGATTTTGTGCTGCAGGAGATGGGGAAATACAAAAACATCGACCTGTCCATGGTCAAGCGCAGCGGCGACACCTCGTTTACCGCCGTCATGTCGAACAACCAGACAAAAGAGCGCACATTTTTCCAGTACGCGGGCGGCAACGCCTATTACGGTGAGGACGACATCGACTGGGACAGGCTGAACGTCGATATCTTCCACATCGGCTACATTCTGCTGCTGCCGCATCTGGACGAGCCGGACGCGGAATACGGCACAAAGATGGCGAGGCTTCTGCACCGGGCGCAGCAGGCGGGCATGAAGACGTCCATCGACGTTGTTTCCGAGGCGGGCGAGCGCTTCAAGCGGCTCGTGACCCCGGCGCTCAAATACACGGACTACTGCATCATCAACGAGCTTGAGACGCAGCAGACCACCGGCGTTCTCCTGCGCGGAGAGGACGGCACGCTGCACGTGGAAAACATGAAGGCTGCGCTGCAGAAGCTCCACGAGCTGGGCGTGGCAAAATGGGCCGTTATCCACTGCCCGGAACTCGGCTGCGGCATGGACGAGGCCGGAAATTACTGCGAATTTGAAAGTCTCAAGCTCCCCAAGGGCTATATCAAGGGTACGGTCGGCGCAGGCGACGCGTTCTGCGCGGGCGTTCTGTACGCGGCGGAGACAGATATGCCGCTGCGGGAGGCGCTGAAGCTCGGCGCGTGCAGCGCGGCGGCTTCCCTGAGCGAGGTCAGCGCGTCGGACGGCGTGAAAACAAAGGACGAGGTTTTGAAGCTCTATGAGCTTTACGGAAAATAAAGAAAGAGGTCAGAGTATGAAACAGGCAGTTATGTACGGCGGCGGCAACATTGGCCGCGGCTTCATCGGCGCAACGCTCAGTCAGTCCGGCTATAAGGTCACATTCATCGACGTGGCAGAGCCGGTCGTGAAGGCGCTGCAGGAAAAGGAGCAGTATCCCGTCCGCTATGTGTCCAGCGAAGGACATGAGGACGTCGTGATCGAGCACGTGACCGCGGTCAACGGCAACGATCAGGAAGCGGCCTCCGAGGCCATCGCAAACTGCGATATCATGGCGACGGCGGTCGGCGCGAGAATTCTCAAGTTCATCGTCGGCAACATCGTCGCGGGTCTCAGAAAGCGCTG
>OJAM01000420.1_pt1 | contig 19257 bp, 17 predicted proteins | sample 1589071 | NCBI WGS metagenome assembly OJAM01 (sample SAMN03283243) | human gut metagenome | biome: human-associated habitat; material: feces | host: Homo sapiens | place: Peru | collected 2012
TATGGAGAGCGGAAACGCGCTTTCCGATATACTCTCCGGTGAAGTCCTCCATCGCCTTCACGCTGTCGTAGCTCTTGTCCACGCGCAGGGCGCTGCCGGTATAATAGCCGGAGTACCAGCTGTCCTCGCCCTTCGTTTTTTTCCATACGACGGTAGAAAGATAGATGTACCAGCCGTCGCCGTCATAGCGGCGCGCCTCGCAGTCGTCGCTGGTCTGCGCCACATTCTCACGGCTGAGCTCATCGCCGTTGAAATAGACATGGATCATATAGCGCGGCACATCAAGGCCCGCATAGTCGGCATAGAAGTCGTAGAGGTATTCGTAGGTATTCTCGTAGCCGCAGCCGTTGTACCACAGTCCGTCGTTCGCCATGCGGCTGTCGAGCAGCTTGTAGACGCTCGGCTCGCCGTCCGTGCGCAGCATGGTGAGGTAGTAATAGAAGCCGTCGGAGATGTAGCCGTCGTCGGTGATGTTGTTGCCGCCGGCCCAGCTGAAGCGGTCGGGCAGCGCGCCCGCCTTGTCCTCTGGCTTGACCTCGTAGCTGAAGCTCCACAGCTCGAGTACGCCGTCCGACGCAAGACCTGCGCAGTCGCCGCGCTTTTCCAGCCTTGTTACGCGCACATCAGCCGCCGCCTCGGTGACCTCGACCGGCAGACCGTCCGTGCTGCCCTTTTCCGGGAGGATATAATAGGTGTAGCCGTTCGGCTGCTTGAGCGCGTTGATGACGGAGAGGGCGTAGGCCTCCATGCTGTCATAGGTCGGCACGGGCTTTTCGGTCAAGCGGAAGACCCAACAGACAAAGTTCCTATTCCGATTTTCAGGCTGCTCAGCCGCCATCACGAGATAGAGCGTGCCGTCCTTCTGCTGAAGGAAGTATACCCGATTTGCCCAACCGTTTTCATCTGCTGTGGACGAGGTGCACAGCCATGTCTTCGCGTTCTCGCGGCGCAGCTTCGCGGCAGAAAGCCCGTCGACGAGCCATTCAGTCGGTCCGTCCGTCTTGCTGTTGAAACGGACATCAAATTCCTCCTTCGTGAGTGTGACCTCCGCTACCGTTTCGTAAAGCTGCTCCTCCTCGTTGTCCATCCTTTTGAGCAGCAGCGTCCGCACATCGTCCAAGTCCCTGTCCGCAACGACTTCCAGCTCGCCCCCGATGGGAGCATTCATATAGCCGGGTGCGCAGGCGACGGTCGCTTCCTCAACATAGTGCTTTCCGAAGGGCTCGGCAAGCTCCGCATTCTCCCTGCCGCCGGTGAAGGTGCAGGCGACCGAAAGCCCCGCGATGAGCAGCACGGCGACCGCCGTATACGCCGCCGTTTTCGGCTTCTTCACCAACAGGGAAATGCGCTCCTTGAGCCCCTTGCCGCTGTCGGTCATCATCGTGGCGGTGACGAGCAGCGCGGGGCGCTTTTCACAGGTCATGCGGATCAGCGTGCGGCCGTAGGCGGCGCGCTCGCTCTCGCCGATGCGGCGGATGGTCGCCTCGTCACAGGCCAGCTCCGCGTCGCGGCGGGAAAGCTCCGCCGCCCACCACACGAGCGGGTTGTACCAATGCAGCGCCAGACACACGCCGCGCAGCACCGCCCAAAGGTTGTCACCGTGGCGGTAGTGCGTCTGCTCGTGGGCGAGCGCGTAGCGCAGCGTCTCCGCCTCCGTGCGCGTGTCGGGTGTGACGTAAATGCTCGGCTTCGCCACGCCGAACAGGCACGGCGTATCCGTCTCACCGCTCTCGTAGACCGGCAGGCAGGCGTCGGTCTCCTCCACGCGCTCACGCGAGCGGCGCAGCTTCTTGCCGAAGCGCAGGTTCACGGCAAGGAACACCAGTCCCAGCGCCGCCGCGCCGGCGAGCCAGACGGTTTTTGCGATCCGCGCCCAGTCGGTCTTTTCGACCGTCGGCGCGGTCACCGTCGCGGTCGTGACGTTCTGTACGAGGTCCGGCGGAGCCGCCTCGTTCATGCTCTGCGCCGGAATGCCGACGGTACCGGCGTTCGCGGGCGCGTCGTTTCTCTCGCCGACGATGTCCTGCCGATAGATGCCCTGCTGCACGGTCGGCGCACGCTCGGGCACGGCGTTCATCACGCTCAGATCGCTCGCGCCGAAGCTCACCGGAACGAGCAGGCGCACAAGCACCAGCAGCCACAGGGCGTACTGCATCCGCAGGCTGAGCTTCCCGCGCAGCACATAGCGCAGCGCGATGACCACCAGGATCAAAACGCTGGATGAAACGATCCACTGCATCATTTTGTTCCCTCCTCCATCTGCCGCAGCAGCTCATAAAGCTCGTCGATCTCTTCCTTGGAGATGGCCTGTCTGCGCGTCATGGCGCTGACCATCATGCTCAGGCTTCCCTGATAGACGCGGTCTAAAAAGGTCTCTGTTTCGGCAAGCGCCGCGTCCTCGCGGCGCACCGCGGGGGAAAAGGTGTTCTTCGTCCCCTCCGTGTCGCACGTCACAACGCCCTTGCCGACCATGCGCCGCAGCAGCGTCAGCGTCGTGCTGCGGCTCCAGCCCATGCTGGCCTCCAGCTGCTCGGTCAGCTCGCGGCCGGTCTGCGGCGCGCGCTCCCACAGACATTCCATGATGTTCCATTCGGCGGGCGCCAAGTCGATCCGTTCCATTTGCCGTCCTCCTTTTTCCGGATTTTGGTTACTGTTGTAAACACAATGTAGCATAGTTGGTTACACTTGTCAACACTTTTTGAAAAATCTTTTTCCACGCCGTTCCGCCGCCCGTCCACGGAAGGTCTATTCGTTCTTTGAAGAAAGGCAAGCTCCCCGCATGGTTTTTTATCGCTTATGCCGATTGCCCATTCTCCGCCGCTGTGGTAAACTGATTTTCAAACATTCTGCACCGCGCGGATCGAACCCGGCGGGTGGAAATGAAAAAGGAGAAACGAAAATGAAACAAAAGCTCAGCGGCCGCGAGTACACCTACGTTGCCAGTATGCTCTTCGGTATGTTCTTCGGCGCCGGAAACCTCATCTTCCCCGTTCACATGGGTCAGATGGCCGGCGCAAACGTATGGCCCGCGGTCATAGGCTTCTGCGTAACGGGCGTCGGATTGCCGCTGCTCGGCGTAGCGGCGCTCGGCATCAGCCGCTCCGGCGGACTCTTTGAGCTCGGCAGCCGCGTGGGCAAGCCCTACTCCATGTTCTTCACCTGCCTGCTCTACCTGACCATCGGGCCGTTCTTCGCCATCCCCCGCTGCGCCACCACCTCCTTCACCGTGGGACTGGAGCAGGTGCTGCCGCAGGGCGGCAATACGCGGCTCTGCCTGCTGGCGTTCTCCGCCGCCTTCTTCGCCGCGGCGCTGTTCTTCTCGCTCCGCCCGGGCAAGATCCTCGTCTGGGTCGGCAAGGTGCTCAACCCCTGCTTCCTGCTGTTCCTCGGCATTCTGGTCATCGTGGCGATGCTCCGCCCCGGCGCCGCCGTCGGCGCGGTCGTACCGGAGGGCGCTTACGCCTCTCAGCCTTTCTTCACCGGCTTCCTCGAGGGCTACAACACCATGGACGCGCTGGCAAGCCTTGCCTTCGGCATCGTGGTCGTGCAGGTCATCCGTGGCCTCGGCGTGACCGAGCCGGACGCCGTGGCGGGCAGCACTGTCCGCGCGGGTATTTTCAGCTGTCTGCTGATGGCCGCCATCTACGTCGCCGTCACCGTCGTCGGCGTGCAGAGCCGCGGACTGTTCGAGACCTCGGAAAACGGCGGCATCGCCCTCGCGCAGATCGCGCAGCACTACCTCGGCTCCGTCGGCCTTCTGATCCTCGCCGCGACCGTGACGCTCGCCTGTCTCAAGACCTCCGTGGGCCTCATCACCAGCTGCGCGGAGACCTTCACGGGCCTCTTCCCCAAGGGCCCCACCTACCGCGTCTGGGCGGTGATCTTCAGCCTTGTCTCCCTGCTCTTCGCCAACTTCGGCCTGAGCTCCATCATCGGCTACTCCGTCCCCGTGCTGATGTTCCTCTATCCTCTCGCCATCACGCTGATCGCGCTCTCCCTTTTCGGGAAATTCTTCGCCTATGACCGTGCCGTCTTTGTCTGGACGACCGCGCTGACGCTCGTCGGCGCACTCTACGACTTTGCCGCCGCGCTGCCCGCGCCGCTGCTCGCCGCCTGCCGGCTGGACGGCGTCCTCGCGATGCTGCGGGAGACCCTGCCGCTGGCGAAGCTCGGGCTGTTCTGGGTTCTTCCCGCGCTGCTGGGACTCGTTATCGGTCTGATCCTCCACTTTGTCCGCAGCAAGGCAAACGACTGATCCTTTGCTCCTGACATTCCATGAAGAAACGGCTTGAGACACGCCATCGTGTCCCAAGCCGTTTTTCCGTTTTCTCTATCTTATTTTTTCTGCGGCTCCGCTGCGTCGGCTGTCTTCTCCGGCAGCTGCGAGAGGAGCACCGCCGTGAGCATCAGCGCGCAGCCGAGGTACTCCCGTCCGCTCATGCGCTCGTGCAGGATGATGGCCCCGCAGACCACGGCGAAGAAGGACTCCAGGCTCAGCAGCAGCGAGACGACCGTCGGGTCGCCGTCCTTCTGCGCGAGAATTTGCAGCGTGTAGCCGCCCGCGCTCGAGAGGATGCCGATGTAGAGGATGTAGAACGTACACTCGCCGAGCGCCGCGAAATCGACCGTTTCAAAGGTGAAGGCGCAGACGGTGGAGAGGACCATCATCACCGCGAACTGCACGCAGGAGAGCGCGATGCCGTCCACCTTCTGCACATAATGGTCCACGCAGAGGATATGCCCCGTGAAGGCAAAGGCACACAGGAAAACGAGGAAGTCGCCGCGGCCGAAGCTCATCGCGCCCTCGCTGCCCGTGAAGCAAAGGAAGTAAAGACCGACCACCGCGATCAGAACGCAGAGGAACAGCCGTTTGTTTGCCTTTTTCCCGAGGAACATACCGGCAAGCGGCACGAGCACGATGTAGAGCGCCGTGATGAAGCCCGCCTTGCCCGCCGTGGTATCGGCAATGCCGAACTGCTGCAGGTTCGTGCCGAGCGTCAGAAAAATGCCGCACACGAGACCGCCCTCCAGCAGGTCCTTTTTCTGCTGCGGCGTATATTTTTCCTCGTGCCGCACGCGCCGCAGGATGAGCACGAGCGCCCCCAGCACCAGCACGGCGGGGATCGAACGCGCCGCCGTGAAGGTAAAGCCGCCCACTTTTCCCGCGCCGAGGCTCTGTGCCACGAACGAGCTGCCCCAAATGAATGAAGTGATGAGCGGCAGGATCACTTGCTTTGTATTTCTCTTTTTCATAGCACTTGCCTGCCCCTTTCAAAGATGGTATAATTCTTAACGAAACAAGAATATCGCCTATCGTAGCAAAAAGCGCCGCGTTTGGCAAGTACCCCATGAAAATATTTTTTAATAGGAGCCTTTCCATGTATCTCTTCGATCTTGACGGCACGCTCATCGACTCCAACGGCATCTGGGCGGAGGTGGACCGCACCTTTCTCGCCCGCCGCGGCTACCCCTATACCAAGGAGTATTACGAGGGCGTGGCGCACACTATCTTCCCCCTCGCCGCCGTGTTCACCAAGGAATACTGCCATCTCTCCGAAAGCACGGATGAGATCATGGCGGAGTGGATGGAGCTGGCGAAGGACAACTACGCTCACGTCGCGCTCAAGCCCCATGTGCGCGAGTATCTGGAAAAGCTCCGCGCACAGGGCGAGCGTATGGCGGTCTTCACGAGCTGCGTCCCCGCGCACTGCAAAACGGCGCTCGCCGTCCACGACCTGAACCGCTGCTTCGAGCGCGTCATTTTCGCGCAGGAGCTGGGCATGGACAAGAGCGACCCCGCGATCTTCGCCAAGGCGACGGAGCTGCTCGGCGTCACGCCGCAGGAGTGCATTTTCTTCGACGACTCGGTCAAGTCCTGCCGCAGCGCCAAGGCGAGCGGCATGACGGTCATCGGCGTGTACGACCCGTTTTTCGAGGGCACGAAGGACGAAATGCCGCTCGTCTGCGACCGCTTCATCCGCGACTTTGGTGAAATGCTGTAAAGCATAACTGCATTACAATCGTTGAAAAGAGCGAAGCACAGGAGATTCCTGTGCTTCGCTCCTTGTTATTTTTTGGTCATGTGGACGCCGGCGGTCTTGAGCATCAGCTTTTTCGTGCCCACCTGCTCGAACGCCACCTCGATGAGCGCGTCGCCGCCCATCGGCGTGACCGAGATCACCATGCCGTCGCCGAAGGTCTTGTGGTTGACCTGATCGCCCGCGGAAAGCTGTAACGTCGGTTTGCCCGCAGCCGGCTTTGCCGCGGCGCTGACCGCGGTCTTCGGGTGCGTCGGGCGCGCGACCGTGCCGGAAAAGCCGGTCGTCACCGAGCCGCCGCGGCTGCCGTAACCGCTGCCGAAGCCGGAGCTTCGACCGAAGCTGCCGTAGCCGTCGGCATAGTCCTCGTCGTAGCGGCTGCGCGGCTCCGCCGAGGGCTTCGAGAGCCAGTTGACGTTCTCGGCGGGGATCTCACTCAAAAAGCGCGAGGGCGCGTTCGGCGTCGTGCGGCCGAAAAGCATACGCTGCCGCGCGTTCGTCAGCGTCAGCTTTTCCTTGGCGCGCGTCATGGCGACGTAGCAGAGGCGGCGTTCCTCCTCCAGCTCCTCCTCGTCGCCGACGGCGCGATTTCCCGGGAAAATACCCTCCTCCATGCCGACGACATAGACGCAGGGAAATTCCAGTCCCTTGGCGCTGTGCATCGTCATGAGCGTCACGCAGTTGTCGGTCGAGGCGCTGTCAAGGTCGGTATAGAGCGCGATCTCGTTGAGGAAGCCCGCGAGCGTCGCGTCCTCCGGCTCGCCGTCGAGGAAGGCGAGGATGTTGGACTTGAGCTCCTGCACGTTCTCCAGCCGCCCGCGGCTCTCCATATCGCCCTTGTCCTCCAGCGCGCGGAGATAGCCGGACTGCTCGCACACGAGGTCGTAGAAGTCCGCAAGCTCCGTGTCTCCCGCCGCGTCGTGCAGCGCGTCGATCATGGCGGCGAATTTCTCCAGCCGCGCCGCGGCGGTCTTGAGCGCCGCGTACTCCCCCGCAGCGCGGAGGACGGTCATCATCGGCACGCCCTGCTCGGCGGCCAGCGTCTGCACACGCTCGACGCTCGCATTGCCGATGCCGCGGGCGGGTGTATTGATGATGCGCCGCAGCCGCAGATCGTCCGCGGGATTGTTGATGAGCGCGAGGTAGGCCAGCATATCCTTGACCTCGGCGCGGTCAAAGAATTTCATGCCGCCGACGACCTGATACGGGATGCCGTTGCGCTTGAGCGCGTATTCCAGCGCGTTCGACTGCGCGTTCATGCGGTAGAGCACCGCGTTGTCGCGCCAGTTCTTGCCGCGGTTGAAGTCCGTCATCATGCCGGAAACGACAAAGTTCGCCTCGTCCTGCTCGTTGAACACGGTCTTGATGGTCACCTTTTCGCCGCTGCCCGCGTCGGTCCAAAGCGTCTTACCTTTACGGCCGACGTTATTTTTAATGACGGCGTTCGCCGCGTCAAGAATATTCTGCGTGGAACGGTAGTTCTGCTCGAGACGGATCGTGCGCGTACCCTTGTATTCCTTTTCAAAATTCAGAATGTTGGAGATGTCCGCGCCGCGGAAGCGATAGATGCTCTGGTCGTCGTCGCCGACCACGCAGATGTTGCGATGGCCGTCCGCAAGCAGCCGCACCAGCTCGTACTGCATCCGGTTCGTGTCCTGATACTCGTCGATGAGGATGTAGCGGAATTTGCGCTGGTAGTACGCTCGTACATCCGGCTCGTTTTGCAGCAGGCGCACCGTGTGGAGAATGAGGTCGTCGAAGTCCAGCGCGTTCGCCTCGCAGAGGATGCGGTCATAGCGCGCGTAAATTTTGGCGACGCGCTCGCGCTTCCAGTCGCCGCTGCCCGCCCACTTCTTCGAGAAGTCCTGCGGCGAGAGCAGCTCGTCCTTCGCCTTGGAGATGACCGCGAGCACCTCGCGCGGAGAAAAGGTCTTTTCGTCCAGATCCATCTCCTTGAGAATATCCTTCACCACGCGCTTGCAGTCGTCGGTATCATAGATGGTAAAGTCGTTGGAGAAGCCGAGCTTGTCAATGTCGCGGCGCAGAATGCGCACGCAGGCCGAGTGGAAGGTCAGCGCCCAGATGTCGCCCGCGCCCGCGATGCCGAACGCCTCCAGGCGCTCGCGCAGCTCCTTCGCCGCCTTGTTCGTAAAGGTCACGGCGAGCACCTGCCACGGCGCCGGCGGCTCCACCGCGCAGAGCTGCCGCATCCGGCGGCGCTCGTCTGCGGTCGGCTGAGCGGGATAATTCTCAAGGAAAGCGAGATCGTCCTCCGACGCACCGGCGGGGACCTCGCCGCAGTCGCTCCCGCGGCCGTAGGTCAAAAGATTTGCGATGCGGTTGATGAGCACGGTCGTCTTGCCGCTGCCGGCTCCCGCGAGCAGCAGCAGAGGCCCCTCCGTCGTCAGGACGCCGCGCCGCTGCTCCGGATTCAGCTTTGCAAAATCCCGCGCAATGCACGCGCGGCGCGCCGCGCAGAAGCGGGAAGAAAAATCACTCATGCGTTCCACCTGTTTTCTCAAAATTCTCCTTGATTCTACCGCATCTCCCCTCCCCGGTCAACCGTTTTTCCCTGAATTTTGCAAAGAAATAAAAAATTTGTTCTATTTTCTATTGACAAGCACGTTTGTTCGATTTATAATGCGATTAGAACAAGAGTTTTAGAACGATTCGGAGGGTATGAACATGGCTGCTTCCACGACGATCTTTGTGCTGCTCGGCATCACTGCCGTCACGGCGAATCTGATGAAGGTCATCACCTATCTCGACCAGCCGCGCCGCAAGACGCGCCGCGTCCGTGCACGCGGATAACGGTATGGAGCTTCTGGATAAGCTCTCCGTTTTAGCGGACGCTGCCAAGTATGACGCGGCCTGCACCTCCTCGGGGGCCAAGCGCGGCTTTGAGCATGGCAAGATCGGCTGCACCTCATCCGGCGTCATGGGCTGCTGTCACAGCTTTTCCGCAGACGGACGGTGCATCACGCTGCTCAAGGTACTGCTCTCGAACGACTGTATGTACGACTGCAAATACTGTGTCAACCGGCGCACGAACGAAACGCGCCGCGCGACCTTCACGCCCGAGGAGCTTGCCGACCTGACCATCCAGTTCTACCGGCGCAACTATATTGAAGGGCTCTTTCTCTCCTCCGGCGTGCTGCGCTCGCCGGACTACACGACGGAGCTGATGATCCGCGCACTGTCCATCCTGCGCCGCGAATACCGCTTCAACGGCTACATCCACGCCAAGGCCATCCCCGGCGCCTCGCCGGAGCTGGTCGAGCAGCTCGGGATGCTCGCCGACCGCCTGAGCGTCAACATCGAGCTGCCGAGCGAAGCGTCGCTGCGCGCCCTCGCGCCGAACAAGACAAAAGCCGCCGTGCTGCGGCCCATGCGCTTCATCGCGGACCGCGGACAGGAAAACCGGCGCGAGCTGGTCAAATACCGTCACGCGCCGCGCTTTGCCCCCGCGGGGCAGGCCACGCAGATGATCGTCGGCGCGACCGGAGAGAGCGACCGCCACATCCTGACGCTGACGCAATCGCTCTATGACACCTATCACCTCAAGCGTGTTTTCTACTCGGCCTATGTGCCGGTGGTGGAAAATACGCTCTTACCGTCTCTGGATACCAAGCCGCCTCTTCTGCGCGAGCACCGACTCTATCAGGCGGACTGGCTGCTGCGGTTCTACGGCTTCCGCGCCGGCGAGCTGCTCGACGAAAGCCAGCCGGACTTTGATCCGCTGCTCGATCCCAAGTGCTGCTGGGCGCTGCGGCACCCCGACTTCTTCCCGGTCGAGGTCAACTGCGCGGATTACGAAGCGCTGCTGCGCGTTCCCGGCATCGGCGTGGTCAGCGCGAAGCGCATCCTTGTCGCGCGGCGCGGCGGAGCGCTGCGCGCCGAGGACCTCAAAAAGCTCGGCGTCGTGCTCAAGCGGGCGCAGTATTTTCTCACTTGCTCCGGCCGAAGCACCGCACCGCTGCGGCTCTCGCTCAAGGGGGTCCGGCGCAATCTGACCGCCACGGAGCGTGCCTCGCTCCCGGCAGGACCGCTCGACCAGCTCTCACTCTTTGAGCCGGCATAATGAGGAGTTTTTTATGACATGGCGCGAGGTCGTTTATGAATACGACGGCAGCTTCGATGGACTTCTGTGCTGCATCTACGAAAGCTACACGCAAAAGGAGCTCCCCGCCGCGTTTTTCCGCACCGGAGAGCTCGAGCCATGCTTGTATGAGGTCCGCGCCGTCACGACGGACGCGGCGCACGCACGCCGCGTATACGAAGGCTTCCGGCGCTTTTCGCCGGAGGTCGGACCATTTTTGCGCCGCGCGTACTGGACATGCCTGCCCGAAAAAGAGCTTGCCATCTATCGCTTTGCCGCCAAGCTCTACCGCGAGGGAAAACCGCTGCTGCAGCGTCTTTCCGATGAAACGTACCATCCCTTGCTGCGCGCTGTGCGGCAGCTGAACGGCGAGCTGGAGCAATACCGCGGCTTCGTGCGCTTTTCCGACATCGGCGGCGTGCTCGCCGCGGAGATCGAACCGAAAAACCGCGTTCTGCCGCTTCTGCGCGGTCACTTCTGCCAGCGCTGCCACGATGAGACCTTTTTCCTCTATGACCGCACGCACCGCGAGGCGCTCTTTTATGCCGACGGTCATTCTGCCATCGTACCGCTGGAGGAGTTCGTCATGGCTCCTCCCGACGAGACGGAAAAGCGCTATCGCCGGCTCTGGCGCTGCTTTTATGACACCATCGCCATCCGCGAACGGGAAAATCCGAAGCTCCGCATGTCGCACATGCCGAAGCGCTTCTGGCCGCTGCTGACGGAGCTTCAGTCCGATCCGGACGCTATCCCTCCGTCTCCATCGCGGTGCGCAGCTTTTGCAGCGCCCGGCGCTCCAGCCGCGATACCTGCACCTGCGACACGCCAAGCACCCGCGCCGTCTGCTCCTGCGTCAGCGCCTTGAAAAAGCGCAGCAGGATCGTCATGCGCTCCCGCTCCGGCAGCAGGTCGATCGCCGCGCGAAGGGAAAGCTGCTCGATCAGGCTCTCCTCCGGGCTTTCCGTGCCGAGAAGCGTTTCCAGCGTCAGCCCGTCACCCATCTCCTGCTGAAAGGACTCTGGCGCGGCAGAGGCAAGGTCGGCATCCGCGATCTCCTCGACGCTCAAACCGGTCTCCTCCGCAAGCTCCGAGAGGACAGGCTCGCGTCCGAGCTGCACCCGCAGCTTCTCCCGCGCACTGTAGATGCTCTGCGACCGCTCGCGCAGGGTCCGGCTCACCTTTATCGCGCCGTCGTCACGGAGGAATCGCCGTATCTCTCCCGCGATCTTCGGTACGGCGTAGGTGGAAAACTGCGTTCCATATGTAAGGTCAAATCCCTTAACAGCCTTTAGAAATCCGATGCAGCCGAGCTGGTAGAGGTCCTCCGTCTCCACGCCGCGGCCATTGTAGCGGCGCACGACGCTCCAGATCAGGCCGGTATTCTCCCGCAGTACACGCTCGCCGGCTTCCTCGTCGCCGCTCTGCGCCGCTTCGAGCAGGGCAAAGGTCTCGGCTGTGCTCATGCGCGGCCTGTGCGCTGCGCGATCCTTTTGCGCATGGTCACGACGGTCCCCTTGCCCGGGCGGGAGCGGACCTTGAGCGTATCCATGAAGCTCTCCATGATGGTGAAGCCCATGCCGCTGCGCTCCTCGCCTCCGGTCGTAAAGAGCGGCTCGCGTGCTTTCTCCACGTCCGCAATGCCGCGTCCCCAGTCGTATACTGCGATCTCCAGCACACCGCCGTCCAGCAGGCGCACGCGGACCACGATCTTTCCAAGCGTATCGGGATAGGCGTGAACGATGGCATTTGTCACCGCCTCGCTCACCGCCGTCTTGATGTCGCCGAGCTCGTCGAGCGTCGGGTCGAGCTGGGACGCAAAGGCCGCGACCGCGCTGCGGGCAAAGCTCTCGTTCGTGCTGCGGCTGAGAAACTCCAGTTTTATGTAGTTGCTGCTCTTTTTCATATCCTTCCTCCTTACTGCATTGTGACCAGACGCGGTACCCCCGCCGCGTCGAAAACCTTTCGGGCCTGCGCCGGCACGCCGGTGACGATCAGACTTCCGCCGAGCGCTGCCATGCGGCGGTGTGCGCGCAGCACCACGGCGATCCCGGAGGAATCCATGAAGGACACTCCCGAAAGGTCCATCGTCAGCGACAGCGGCAGCGCCGCGTCGAGCGCGTGGTCGATCTGCTGCATCGCGCCGTGCGCGCCGTGGTGATCCAGCTCTCCGCTGATCGCAAGCGTCATCTCTCTTCCGTTTGTTCTTGTCAGAACCTCCATGTCCCGACCTCCTCTTGCTCGTTCTGCACCTCTGTGCGCTTTCAGTATAGCCTGTCCGCGGCCGTTTTTTTGTCGAAAGAATGTGCCATTCCGTTTCTTTTTGCCTGTTCTGTCTTTTTTTCGCTTGCTCTTTTCCCATCGGACATTGTAAAATGCTGCTATCATATCAAGGGCCGAACGGCCTGATATAAGGAGGCAGTGCCATGCGCAGAAACGACCGCGAGATCACCGACAGCCGGGAGATCCTCTCCATTGTCAATGAATGTAAAGTTATTCGCCTTGCCATGCTTGATGAACAGGGACTCCCCTACATCATCCCGCTCAATTTCGGCTACCGCTTCGCGGACGGCGTTTTTACCTTCTACTGCCACAGCGCCAGGGAAGGCCGCAAGCTCGAGCTGCTGCGCCGCGACCCGCGCGTATCCTTTGAAATGGACTGCCGCGGCGAGCTGCAGTCCGCCGACCACGCCTGCGGCTACGGCTACTACTATGCCTCCGTCATCGGCAGCGGCACGGCAGAGCTCATTGAGGGGACGGAAAAGCTTGATGCGCTCTCCGCGCTCATGCGCCACATGGCAGGCCGTGAGGATACCTTTACGGAAGATCAGGCACGCGGTGTGGCGGTTCTCGCCATCCGGGTCAGGTCGCTGAGCGCAAAGGCAAAAAAGCATTGAAAAAGCGCAGGGAGTCTCCCTGCGCTTTCCCGATATGCTCTTTGTTCTGACGGTACGGTGGTTTTACTTCCGGCTCTGTGCCAGAACCTCCCAGTAATCCTTGTAGTTTGCCTGCAGCAGCTCCGGGGTGTTGAGGCCGTAGGGGCACTTTGCTATGCAATGTCCGCAGTGCCTGCACTGCTCGATTTGGTGCATTTTGGCCTGCCATTCCTCGGTGAGCCACGCCTGCGCCGGCGCGCGGCGCAGCATCAGCGACATACGCGCGCACTGGTTGATCTCAACGCCCGCGGGGCACGGCATGCAGTAGCCGCAGCCGCGGCAGAACTCGCCGCAAAGCTCCCGGCGGTCGCGCTCGATCGTCGCGCGGCGCTCGTCCGTCAGCTCCGCACCCTCGCGGATGCACTGCAAAAACTGATCCAGCTCGCTCTCCCGCTGCACGCCCCAGATGGGCACCACATTTTCCTGCGCCGCCATCCAGGCCGCCGCGGTCAAGCCGTCGCGGAGCAGGCCGCCGGCCATGCCCTTCATCGCAATAAAGCCCATACCGTGCGCGCGGCAGCCCTCGACCAATGCGAGCTCCTGTTCCCCGGCAAGATAGCTGAACGGGAATTGCAGCGAGGCGTATAACCCGGAGTCGATGGCCTCCTGCGCCACCGCAAGGCGATGGTTCGTGATGGAAATATGGCGGATCTTCCCCTGCTTTTTTGCCTCGAGCGCCGCGTCGTACAGACCGTCCTCGCCGCCTGGCTTCGGACAGAAGGCCGGATTGTGGAACTGGTAAATGTCGATGTAGTCGGTCTTGAGTGTGCGCAGGCTGGTCTCAAGGTCGCGCCAGAAGCCCTCGGCGGTCTGCGCGCCGGTCTTGGTCGCCAGCACGATCCGGTCGCGCATCCCGGAAAAGGCCGCGCCGACCTTCTGCTCGCTGTCGGAATACGCGCGGGCGGTGTCGAAGAAATTGATGCCGCCGTCGCAGGCCTTGTGCAGCAGCTTCACCGCCTCCGTCTCGCTGATGCGCTGAATGGGCAGGCAGCCGAAGCCGTTCTTTTCGATCACAAGGCCGGTGGAGCCGAATTCGATCTTCTGCATAGGTGTCACCCTCCTTTGATAGTAAGGTAAGTATAACAAAAGAACGGGGACTTGAAAAGCCCTCACTTTGCCGTTGACTTTCTCACATCTCTCTGCTACCATAAAAATATCATAGACAATCCGGAATTTGAGAGGAGGAACTTTTATGGGAGAGCTCGTCTATGAAGCGTTAGCGCAATACGTCACAATCTTCTTTTTCGTCGTTATGGTCCTTCCCGCTGTCATTATTTTTTGTGGTTATCTGATCTATATCGTTGTCATGTGTATTAAGGAAATGAAAAAGAAATAACCGCACGCCTTATATGGTAAACGCCCTGCCGCGGGAGGTCCTGCGGCAGGGCGTTTTGGATGTCTTTTACTTCTTCATCGCGGCGGCGGAGGCGTCGAGCTTCTCGATGAGAGCGCGGAGCTTGGCCGCGTCCTCGCGAGCGCCGTTGACGACGGCCTCGGGAGCCTTGGCGATAAAGCCCTGATTCGAGAGCTTGTTCTCAATGCCGGCGAGCTGCTTTTCCGCGTTCGCCTTTTCCTTGGCGATGCGGACCAGCTCCTTCTCGAAGTCCACCAGCTCAGCGAGCGGCATCAGCACACGCGCGGCATGGGTCACGACCTCGATCGAACCGTCCGGCGTGGGGATATTCGCGTCGGCAACGGTCACGTCGCTCGCGGAGGCGAGGCGCTTGAAGAACGGAATGCCGCGCGCAAAGGTGTCCGCGTGCGCGGTGGCGATGGTGTAATGCACCTTCTTCGAGGGCGCGACATTCATCTCGTTGCGGCGGGCGCGGATGGCGGTGATGGCGTCGATGATGAGCCCCATCGCCTCTTCCTCCTGCGGGAAGCTGAGCTCGGCGCGGTACTCCGGCCACTTCTGCAGCATGATGAACTCGCCCTTGTCCTCGGCCGTATGCGGCAGAGCCTGATAGATCTCCTCGGTGATGAACGGCATGAACGGATGCAGCAGCTTGAGCGTTTCGATCAGCACATAGCACAGCACGTTCTGCGCGTTGATCTTCGCGCACTCGTCGTCGCCGGTCAGGCGAGCCTTGCACAGCTCGATGAACCAGTCACAGTAGGTGTCCCAGATGAAGTCGTAGACCTTTGCGGACGCGACGCCGATCTCAAAGGCGTCCATGTTGTCGGTGACTTCCTTCACGAGCGTGTTGAGCTTGCTCAGCACCCACTTGTCCTCCAGCTCCAGCTGCTCGGGCAGCTCGACATGGTCGATGGTGAGGTTCATCATCACGAAGCGGCTCGCGTTCCAGATCTTGTTGGCGAAGTTGCGCATGGCCTCGCACTTCTCAACGTAGAAGCGCGTGTCGTTGCCGGGAGAGTTGCCGGTGATGAGGTTGAAGCGCAGCGCGTCCGCGCCGTACTTCTCCGCCATCTCCAGCGGGTCGATGCCGTTGCCGAGGGACTTGGACATCTTGCGGCCCTTGTCGTCGCGGACGAGGCCGTGGATGAACACCGTCTTGAACGGCTCCTTCTTCATCTGCTCCATGCCGGAGAAGATCATGCGCGCGACCCAGAAGAAGATGATGTCGTAGCCCGTGACCATGACGGACGTGGGATACCAGTACTTGAGGTCGGCGGAGTCCAGATCGGGCCAGCCGAGCGTGGAGAACGGCCAGAGCGCGGAGGAGAACCATGTGTCGAGCACATCCTCCTCGCGGGTGAGGTGCGTGCTGCCGCACTTTTCGCACTTGCTCGGGTCCTCGCGGCTGACATTGATGTGGCCGCAGTCGTCGCAGTACCACGCGGGGATCTGGTGACCCCACCACAGCTGGCGGGAGATGCACCAGTCATGCACATTCTCCATCCAGTTGATATAGGTCTTGGTGAAGCGCTCGGGCACAAACTTGATGGTGCCGTCCTGCACGACGCGGATGGCCTCCTTGGCAAGCGGCTCCATCTTCACGAACCACTGCGCGGAGATGAGGGGCTCGACATCGTTGTGGCAGCGGTAGCAGGTGCCGACGTTGTGGGAATACGGCTCGGTCTTGACGAGGTAGCCCTGCTCCTCAAGGTCCTTGACGATGGCATTGCGGCACTCGTAGCGGTCCATGCCGTTGTAGGGGCCGCCGTTTTCGTTGATGGTGCCGTCGTCGGCGATGACGCGGATGACCTCAAGGTTGTGGCGCAGGCCGACCTCGAAGTCGTTCGGGTCGTGGGCGGGGGTCATCTTGACCGCGCCCGTGCCGAAGCCGATCTCGCAGTATTCGTCGCCCACGATGGGAATTTCGCGGTTCATGATCGGCAGGATGCACTTCTTGCCGATGAGGTGCTTGAACTTCTCGTCCTCGGGGTTGACCGCGACGCCGGTATCGCCCATCATCGTCTCGGGACGGGTGGTGGCGACGACGATGTCGCCGCTGCCGTCGGCGAGCGGGTAGCGGATATACCAGAGGTGACCGGGCTTATCGACGTACTCGACCTCCGCGTCGGACAGCGCCGTCAGGCAATGCGGGCACCAGTTGATGATGCGGCTGCCCTTATAAATGAGGCCCTTGTCGTACAGCTCGCAGAAGGTCTCGCGCACGGCCCTGGAGCAGCCCTCGTCCATCGTGAAGCGGGAGCGGGACCAGTCGCAGCTCGCGCCCATCTTCTTCTGCTGCTCGACGATGCGGTTGCCGTACTTTTCCTTCCATTCCCACACGCGCTGAAGGAACTTCTCGCGGCCAAGGTCGTAGCGGGTCAGGCCCTCCTTGGTGCGCAGCTCCTCCTCGACCTTGATCTGCGTGGCGATGCCCGCGTGGTCGGTGCCAGGGAGCCACAGCGCCTCATAGCCCTGCATCCGCTTGAAGCGGGTCAGGATGTCCTGCAGCGTCGCATCCATCGCGTGGCCCATGTGCAGCTGGCCGGTGACGTTCGGCGGCGGCATGACGATGGAAAACGGCTTCTTGTCGGGGTCCGGGGTCGCCTTGAAGCAGTCGTTGTCCATCCACATCCGGTAGATGCGGCCCTCGACCTGCTGGGGCTCATACACTTTCGGTAGCTCTTTCATTGGTTTTCTCCTGTCTTTATGGTAAATTTCTGATTTTTAATGCTTGAAAAGCTGATACTTGGCCTTCATGAGCTGCTTTTGGCGGCGCTCGGAAATGTCGTAGTATTCCACGGTCTTATCGCCCTTGAGCCAGCGATCCATGCAGCTGCGGAACTCCTCGACCGTGCCCTCGCGGAGCGCGTCCTTGGGCAGCGCAAGGTATTGTCTGGAGCGTCCGCCGCCGCGGCAAAGCTCAAAAATGCGGTCGCTCTCGGTCACGCGGTTGAGATTTTGGAAGTCCCACTCGCCGGCCTTGCCGTCCTCGTTGTAAATTTCAACGGCGGGGCTGTCCTCGGTGATCTCAATGCGCAGCACCTTATTCAGGTCGGCGTAGGTCTGATCCCTCCGCCCGCGGTAGAGCAGCTTGAGAAACGCCTTGGGGTTGCCGCTCGTATAGTCCAGATAGCCCTGCTGGAACAGGATCACGCCGACGACCAGCGCCGCGACCTGCACGGCCTCCGTCATGTCCTTATGCCGGAATACGACGATCAGGACGCACAGCACGACCGTCGCCGCGCACAGTATGACAGCCCTCGTCCAGTTGCGCTTGCGGTTGCTGACGTGGCGCAGCAGGATCTCCTGCTCGGCGGCGAGATCGTAGTCGCTCGCCTTGGCTTCAAATACGAATTTCATCTTCTCTCTCCTGTTATCGTTTTGATTTTCGCTCAGATATATTCCACCGTTTTGCCGGTCTTGGCCTCGATGAACGCGCGGAAATCCGCACTGTCGCCGACCACAAAGCGATCCTCCGGCAGGATATAGGCGTGCAGCTTGTCCACAAAGAGGAAATAGCGGTCCCGATAGTGATACAAGCGCTCGAACGCATGATACGGCACCGATGCCGCGGCCTTGCTGCTGCTCTGCGCCAGCCCCTCGTCGCTGAACTTCATCGTCAGGTTCTCGACCTGAAGCGACTGCTTTCTCGCACCCCATGCGTTCAGGCGGTTGCGGAAAAAGCCGAGCACCAAACACAGCCCGCCAAAGAGCAGCAGCGTCGCGGTCAGCTCGCCCGCTTCCTCGTCTGACCACAGCATCAGCAAGCCGGATAAGAGCGAAAACAGTCCAACCGCGAAGCCGAATACGGAAATGATGCGGCTGCTCCATTTGCGCGTTGTCTTACCTGCGAGCTTGCTCAGCGCACGGAAATCCTCCTTCCGGTAGCTGTGGTCAAAGCGCAGCACAAAGTAGTCCATAGAGCCTTCCTTTCAAAGAAAAACGCCCTGAGCATTTCTGCTCAGGGCGAACCAAAAAGTCCGTGTTACCACCTGAATTCCCGCCCGGTCGGCGGACACTCGCGACTCTGTAACGGGAGTTCCCGTCCGGCCTACTGCATCGTTCAGCCCGGCTGCTCCGCGGTGACTTCGGCGGCTCGCTCACGAGGGACTTGCACCATCCGCCCTCTCTCTGTGCTTCGTGAGCCGCGTACTCTTCCGCTTCCTTGCATTTTCGGCTGTTATTATATGCAATATTGACCGATTTGTCAAGACATCTTGAGAATCTCGCGCTTGAGCCGCGCGATGATACGCTTTTCCAGTCTTGAGATGTAGCTTTGCGAAATGCCGAGGTAGTCGGCGACCTCCTTCTGCGTCTTTTCCTCCCGCCCGCCGAGGCCGAAGCGCAGCGTGATGATCTCGCGCTCGCGCTCGGAAAGTCGGCTGACCGCGGTCGTCAGCAGCTGGCGGTCCACGTCGTCCTCGATGGGGCGAAGCACCGTGTCGCCGTCCGTGCCGAGAATATCCGAGAGCAGCAGCTCGTTGCCGTCCCAGTCCGTGTTGAGCGGCTCGTCAAAGCTGACCTCCGCCTTCTGATTGGCGTTTTTGCGCAGATACATGAGTATTTCGTTCTCGATGCAGCGCGAGGCATAGGTCGCGAGCTTGATATTCTTGTCGCTGCGGTAGGTGTTGATGGCCTTGATGAGACCGATGGTGCCGATGGAGATAAGGTCCTCGATGTTGATGCCTGTATTGTCAAAGCGGCGGGCGATGTAGGCGACGAGACGAAGGTTGTGCTCGATGAGGATCTGCCGCACCTCAAAGTCGCCCTCGTCGAGCCGCGCGAGCATCTCGGCCTCTACCTCCCGCGAAAGCGGCGGCGGGAGCGAAT
>OJAM01000421.1_pt1 | contig 19238 bp, 15 predicted proteins | sample 1589071 | NCBI WGS metagenome assembly OJAM01 (sample SAMN03283243) | human gut metagenome | biome: human-associated habitat; material: feces | host: Homo sapiens | place: Peru | collected 2012
CGCTTTGCATCCTCGAGCGACGACAGCTTGGAACCAGGATAAAGTATCCTTGTGAAGAGCAGCATCTGAAGTATTTCGTCCAGGTCGTACTTGTTCCTGTGGCGCTTCTCTATCTTTCTGCATATCTTGTCCAGACCCAGTTCGTGATACACTTTCTGGAGAAAGAGATATCCGCCATTGTAACATCGCTGGGCATTCTTGTCAATGAGTGCGGCGGGATTGCACTCCAGTATTATCTTCTTCCTGTTCTCTTTTTCCTGGGCAGTAAGCTCGGCAACGTACTTTTTGGCTTCTCCGATGGGATCTTCTCTCCCGAAGCGCATTTCCAGATCTTCAAGAGTGCCGAGGCGCTCTACGTACTTGGTGGAAGGCTTACCGTCTTCGTTGCGGTAACTCTTCTGAACATAGTAGACGGGCTGCTTGCCCATTGACAGAGTCTTTAGAATCATATCTGTAAAACCTAATAAGCATCACAAAAGCATTACAAATATAGAAAATAAATTTGACAAAAAAAAGAGTTCTGAACGAACTCTATCAAATATTTTTAACTATTTTCGGATTTTAAAGTGTCAAACTACCGCGGCAGTCACTCACGAATGGAGTCACAAAGCAATCTCGATTCAACCAACTTCCTGAAAGGACAAAATGTCTACTTTTGTAAAAAGATACGCGGCAAAAACATCGCCGCTGTCTACTTTGGAAAATAATAACGTCTAAAAATTATTTTCCGTGTCTACTTCTCGCGCGCGGTACATCGTTTCTCGTGGAAGGTGGATCGAGTCTGGAAATAAAATCGCATTAATCTTTGGACATTATGTGGAAAAAGCTGTTGCTTTTTCCACATAATGTTTATACATTTGAGAAACTTAAACTGTTTTTATTATGAAGAAGTTTATTTTGATTGTTCTTGTCGCCTGTAGTTTTACCGCCTGCCCTTGTGATGATGATGGCCCGGAATTTACTGCGGATTGGTTGCTGAAGAATATGACGGACGAAACCATTGTCGTCAAGAGTTTTTGGACTTATGCTCATCCTGAGCCAGAAGTGGTCAAGCCGGGAGATTCTTACTGGCTGTATAACTTTTATTGGGAAAGGGAAGAGGTTCCGTTCAATTATTTGTTCGTGGGAGATCCAGACATATATCATCAGGATGGTACATCCGGTAACTATGCGATTAGCGTCTATTCATCGGATGGCGGAACGCTGTTGAAGGATTGGGCGCTTGATGACGCGCATAGAGCCGGAAGGTTCTATGGTGAGAGCAATTGGATTAAGTCTGTTGAACTCCAATCGGATGGCACGACTCAGAAAAAGTGGGTGTTTGAACTGACTGAGGATGATCTTAAAGAAGATGTCTCCTCCGGTAGCGGCGAATCCGGCGAAAGTAGGTAAAATAGTTCTATACATTTGATTACCAATGATGTATAGAGGAAGAAAGTTGATACTAAAGTAGGAGAGTAGAAACCTTGTTCCGAAATTTACAGGCAAACAATAAGCCTGTTAAGGAGCAGGGTTTCATTATGTACTCAATCATTGACTATCTTCACAACGGATGTCTGTACCTCCACAATCTGGCATTTCCCAAGCGGAAAAGACTAAGCCAACTGATGATATATTCAACGACGAGATGCCAATCTCGTTGATGTTCTGCCTATCGCCTTGGAACAGTTTCGAGGATATGAGATTCGTGATAGACGTGGCGAAGCGTAACGGGATCGACATCCGAATCGGAATTTATGGGACAATGGATTTTTTCGACACTACGAGCGACCTGCTGACTACCAAGACGGATGAGTATATTCGGAATATTCCCGGAAATATTCATAAAACAGAGGAAAACTACGACTTTGTGGCATTGTACGACGAGTGGCGGAATGGCAGGCTCAAGTTGCGCTGCCAGAGCATATTCAGTTGTCTGGTGATTCACGCCGACGGAGAAGTCCCTCTTTGCCAGAATCTTGGGGTCTCGCTTGGGAATATTCACACGGAATCGTTGGATGAGATTTTCAATTCAACAAACTCAAGAGACTTGCAGCGCAAGTACTCCGCAGGTTGCAAAGACTATTCAAACTATTCCGATGCAGGGAAGAAAGTATTCTCCTGAATGCTTAAGGGTACAGACTGCGGGTGAAACGAGAATTGGTACCGGAGAGGAGTCCCTACGGTACCAATGAATAATCTCACTTCTGAATCCAGCCGTCAACAGTGCGGGTGCGGGAGGAAAAATTGATGCCAAGTTTAATGATTTTCTTGCCGCTTGCAAGGAAAGGTCTGTCGTAGCCTCTCTCCTCAATCTGTGCAAGAGCGGCTTCTGGTGAGGCATCCCGTTTGAGTTCGATGACATAGACGAATCTGTCCGTGTCGAAGAAGATGTCTATCCGTCCGTTAGATGTCTGGTACTCTGTTTTGACATAGAGACCCATCATCTTGAGCATCACAGACATAGTGTTCTGAAAATAGAGTTCGAGATCTCCCTGTAGCTCGTAGCTGTTATCGGCAAGGAACGCCGTGAAGCGGTTCACAAAGCTTTCGACATCACCACGTTCGATGTCCGTGACGAATTTCGCGACACTGAAATCTCCCCTGGCCAATGCAGGGGTGTATAGCTGGCTCAAGGAGTTGAGAAATCCTGTCTTCACCTCCTCGTTAGGGTAGTCAAGAGTATAAGTGCCAAAGCGGTCGTCATAGTCTTTGATTGTAAGGTAACCGGTCTGATACATCAGGGTAATCGGCGCCGGGCTGACATAGTTCGCTCCGGTGAGCGTCTCGACAGAGACACCATCCTTTGAGATGCTGTCAAGATTGTATCGCCCGGCCTGAAGGTAGCGAACGAGGAATGACGGAGTTCCTGTCTGAAACCAGTACATACGGAATTCATTGGCGTAAAATGTGTTCAGTAAGCTGAATGGATTATAGACCCCGATGGCTTTGGGATGGAAATGATAGCCGTCGTACATCCGCGCAAGTTTGGCATAGCACTTCTCCTTCGCAAGCCCACAGACAGCGGCAAGTTCTTCCACACTCGCATCGAAATTAGCTTGTAATTCGCTTTCCGAAATGCCGCAGATATCCGCATAACGCAAATCCATCGAAATGTCATTCAGATTGTTAAGCCCGCTGAATATGCTCATCTTACCGAGCTTAGTGACTCCTGTCAGGAAGACGAAGCGTATGCATTCATCCTTGCCTTTGATAACGCTGTAGAACCCTTGAAGCTCACGTCTGAACCTTTCCATAAGTTCCGGAGCGTCAATATTGTCAACAATAGGCTTTTCATACTCGTCGATGAGAATAACCACTTTTTTGCCGGTTTTCCTTACGGCGGATTCTATCACCGAGTCGAATCTGGATGCCGTGTCTGTGAAATCACCGACTTTGCCATAGATTTCCTCCCATCGGCTCAGATGGAGTTCCAGTCTTTCTTTCAGGTCGGAAACAGAAGTGTAGGCACTCCCGGTAAGATCAAGATGCAGAACCGGATAAGTGGCCCAATCCTTTTCAAGCGCCTCCATCGCCAATCCATTGAAGAGTTCCTTCTTCCCGCTGAAGTATGCCTCCATCGTTGAGATGAGAAGGCTCTTTCCGAACCGTCGAGGGCGACTCAGAAAATAGTACTTGCCTGTCGCCGCCAGGGCATATACAGCGGCGGTTTTGTCCACATAGGCAAAGCCTCGTGTGCGAATCTCAGAAAAGTTCTGTATTCCAATAGGGTAAAGCATATTTCTGTCCTCCTAAAATCTCTTGTCCCGGCCTACCTGATTGGTGGGATGACGGCATTTTTGCAAATTTAATGAATTTCTGGTAAGATGATGTTGTTTGCCACTGTTTTCCTCGCTTTTGTTCCAAGCGTTCTTGCGGAGCGGAAACTATGACGAGTGTGAGCGAAAACCGCCTTGCCGCTCACGGAGTGTGCAAAGACTATTCAAACTATTCCGATGCAGGGAAGAAAGTATTCTCCTGAATGCTTAAGGGTACAGACTGCGGGTGAAACGAGAATTGGTACCAGAGAGCGGTTCTCCAGATCGCCCTGAACATCTTCGGCAGCATCACGATGCTGATCATCGAGAAGAAGGATGACATCGAGACCTACCGCAGCCTCGGGGCCACCGACCAGATGCTCCGCCGCACCTTCACTCTGGAAGGCTGGCTGATCTCCCTTCTCGGTCTCGCCGCCGGTCTTGTGGTCGGCATAGGCTTCTCCCTCGCCCAGCAGCACTTCGGCTTCATCAAGATGCCCGGCAGCTTCCTCGTGAACGCCTACCCCGTAATCCTCCAGTGGCAGGACGTCCTCGCCACCATCGCCGGTGTAGCCCTCATCGGCTACATCATCGCCCTCCTCCCCGTCCGCCGCAACATCCGGTAGATTTCCTCACGGGACAGCAGGGACATTCGGGAAGGAATGCTTATCTTCGCAACAATTAACTAATCACATTATGATAATACCTGACTGGGCCAAGGAGCTGAACTGCTCCATAACCGTCTGTGACAAGGACGGAGTGATTATCTATCAGAACGATCCTGCCGTGAGACAGTACGAGAAGCAAGGTGTACACAAATTCATCTTCCAGAGCGCCTGGAAGGAAGACGGCGAGGTGAAGGGGCTATGCGAGATCTCCATCATCACTCCATCGGAGATGCCTCACTACGTCAGGGAATAAAGGATTTGAATATGAACCGGCAGGCCGCGAGGATGAGCATCGGGCCGAGGCCGGAGTAGAAGGATGCGATGAATTCAGCGGGGAGTCCGGGTATGAACTTCAGGCTGACGCCAAGGCATGCCATGCCCACAATCAGAATCCATCCGCCGGGTGGGAATGTCTGCCAGGGAGTCGTCTTCCGCGGCAGTCCGGCGATGCGCGCCGAGTACTTGTTCACGGCTTTGCGGAACATGAGGTAGAAGCACATCAGCACAAAGGCCGTGATGAGCAGCAGCCACCAGAGCCTTTCCGTAGGCATTGTCAAGTACGCCTGGATGCCTTTGACGGCGATGACAACCCCAGGCGCTCCCCAAAGGAGGGCGGCGATGTAATAGAGGACTTTCTTGTTCATACCAAGTTGTTTTATCGTGTTAAGAATGCGCCGAAACAAGTTGGCAGTCTTTTAAGGATCGCCAAGTGTCATAGGAGACTAGTCGAATGTCATTTACCAGGGCTTAAGGTTGACGGTCTGGTAGAATGCCTGGGCTTCCCTCACCAGGGAATCCGCCAGTGTCTCCTTCGGCGTCTCGGTGTGGCTCCACGGTCCGGTCTCCCTCACGTCGAACTGCCGGATGCGGCGAACCGGCGAAAGGACGGTCAGCACATCATCACTGTAGTAGCCCAGATCCTGGTAGGTGGCCATGAACGCCCGCTGGTTGTAGTCCGGCGCGAGGATGTCCCGACCGTAGAACTTCGAGTCATAGGAGAAGTGCAACAGGGAGAAGATGGTCGGCATCAGGTCTATCTGGGAACAAAGCTTATCCACCCTCCGAGGCTGGATGAAGCCCGGGGAATATACGATCGCCGGTATGTGGTACTTGTCCACCGGGATGCTGGTCTTGCCGGCGCTGGAGGCGCAGTGGTCGGCCACGACGATGAACACGGTGTTGCCGAACCACGGTCTGCGCGAGGCCTCGGCGAGGAACTGGCCGATGGCGAAATCGGTGTACTTCACGGCGGCGGAGCGCGACTTCATCTCACCGTCGTAGGTGATCTTCCCTTCCGGGAATGTGTACGGACGGTGATTGCTGATTGTGAATATGATGGCGTGGAACGGAGTCCCGCTCTCGGCCTTCTTGTCGAACTCCTTCAAGGCCACCCTGTACGAATCCTCGTCGCAGGTACCCCAGATGTTGCTGAACGTTATGTCCTCCTTCGGGTAACAGTACTTGTCGATGATCTCGAAGCCGTTGCCGGAGAAGTAGGCGCGCATGTTGTCGAAATAGCTGTCGCCGCCGTAGATGAACGAGGTCGTGTAGCCGTTCTCCCTCAGCACGGTGCCTGTGGAGAAAAGTCCGGCGTTGTCCGGCCTTTTGATAAGGCTTTCGCCGGCGCTCGGCGGAATGCAGAGGGTCAGGGCCTCAAGGCCGCGGACGGACCGGTTGCCGGCGGCGTAAAGGTTGTCGAAGACAAGGCTCTTTTCGATGAGCGTGTCCAGATTCGGAGTGATGCCGTCCTCATTGCCATAGGCGGCGAGGAAATCGGCGCTCAGGCTCTCGACGGTGATCATCACGATGTTCTTCCTGACAGGCGGAACGGAGTCCCTTATCATCCGCACGGCGGCATCGGCCGGCTGGTCTGCCTGCCGGACCGCGGAGCCAGCCTCCTCACGGGCGGGAACCTGGCCGCAAAGCGCGAGCTTGAGTCCCAGCGCCTCATCCTCGGGAAGCATCTGATAGAACCTGTCATATTCAAGAGTGCTGCTGCTGTAGGCCTCAAGGAAATTCCAGCATCCGTTGCACTGCAACTCGGTCGCGTAGTTATTGGCGCTCTGGAGGTTACGATAGCTGTAACGCAGCCAGAAGAAGCTTCCGGCGAACAGCACCGCATAGATGACGAATGTCGCCAGGAACGGAACGGCTCCCCCGTTGCCGGACTCGCTGAAATCCTTCCGCCGGAACAGCCGCCAACAGATCAGCACGGCCACAAGGAAAACCCCGAGGAACATCGGCACGATAGGGTATGATTCCATGATGTTCCCGATCACCTCGTTCGTGTAGACCAGATAGTCAACCGCTATGAAGTTGTACCTCACGCCGAACTCGTTCCAGAAGACACACTCAGAGATGGCGTTCACTATCATCAGGAATATGTACAGCCCCATAGTGAACAGCAGTCCGGCCTTGCACCAACCCTTCCTGATGTCCGGGATGAACAGCCTCAGGCAGAACGCGCCAAGAAGCAGGAGGGAGAGCAGACGGGCTATCGTCGGAACGACGGAACCATATTCAGTGAATATGTTGGATGGCAGCAATGAGTAGACCGCGAAGGCGAGCAGGGCGGCTCCGATAATGTAGCAGAGCGGCTTTTTGTACTTGGCGTCGTTCAGCGTGGCCTGCACCACCATCGCCGGTGCGAGCGCGAGCAGGGAGAACGCCACATCATTGACAAAGCCTAACAGAAAGATCTTAAGCCATTCCAGCGCCGTGAATCCGATTACGGTAGGCGGAGTGAACAGCAGCAATATTCTTGTGATGAAGCCAAGCGCCACGGAAAAGGTGATGAAGACCGGCGCGAAGTACCTGAACCAGTCGTGGACTTTTCTGGTCTTGTCATAGTTTCTTAAGCAATTTCTGTCCATAAGGAGAAATGATTGATGTTTATCAGCTGCGAAGATAAGAATTTCCGACGATTATTGCTAACTTTGCGTAATTATGCGTAAATCATTCTTTTTGATGAAAAGACATTTATTCTGCGCCGTCGCGGCGGCGATTCTTTTTGCTGTCCTCCCTCTGGAGGCACAGATCCGTGGATTCCGTCAGGAACAACTGAAGGAATGGGAATTCAGCAAGGACGGCTCCAATTGGGAGACCGTGGCCGTGCCGCATTCCTACAACGCCGAGGACGGCCATTCGCCCTACTATTACCGCGGCAAGGCGACCTATCGCTGTGACTTGAGAATCAACGACTTGAAGAAGACCCACTACATATTCTTCGAAGGAGCCGCCCAGGCGGCGGTGGTGAAGGTGAACGGGGAGCAGGTGGCTTCCCACAAGGGTGGCTACACACCTTTCTCCGTGAACATCACCGAGGCTCTTCGGAAAGGTGTCAACAGGATTGAGGTGATTTGCGACAACTCCGAGGACGTGGATATGATCCCTGTCTCATCTGACTTCAACAAGAACGGCGGCCTGCACAATCCTGTGTGGCTTCTTGTGATGGAGGATGTCTATTTCTCCCCTGAAGACTATGGAATCTACCGCCTCCGCTGCGAGACACCGGAGGTCACGAAGAAGAAAGTCGTCACCAATGTGAAGGCCAGGCTCGTCAATCCAAGCAACAGGGACGCGAACATCCTTGTCCGTGTCCAGTTGCTGGAGGCAAACGGCGCCTTGGGGTATCAGGCTGACCGCGAGGTTCCTGTAAGGGCTTTCTCTGAATATGACTTCGACCACGAGTTCATCCTTTCCGGCATCCACCTATGGGACGGAATGAAGGATCCTTACCTCTACACGGTGAGGGTCGAGTTGTTCAAGGGCAAGAGGATGATGGACATTGCCGAGACCAAAGTGGGCTACCGTTCGATAGAGATGGATCCTGAGAGGGGATTCCTCCTCAACGGACGCCCTTATCCTCTCAGGGGGGTGGCCATGCATCAGGACACCGATGGCAAGGCCTCCGCCCTTACCGAGGCTGACTATCGCCGTGACTATCGTATAGTAAAGGAGCTCGGAGCGAATTTCCTCCGCCTCGCCCACTATCCGCACAACGATTTCGCATTCCGGCTCTGTGACTCTTTAGGAATCATCGTGCAGACCGAAGTTCCTTGGGTGAATGTCTGCGGAACCAACGCCACCCAGTCCTACTTCAACAATATCCATCACCAGATGAAGGAGATGGTCAACAATCTCTATAACCATCCTTCGATCGCTTTCTGGGGTATGTGGAACGAACTTGACACCTGGGGTAACAACAATGACCTTCAGGGGCCGTTTGATGCGGAAAGGGTAGCGAGAGAGACCGAAAGGCTCTATATCTTTACTAAAAAACTTGATCCTGACCGATTTGTAGGCTTCACGGATTGCTCGAATCTCGCCCGTGAAGGCTATCCTGAACTAAAGGGTGACTTCTGCTCCCAGAATCTTTACTTCGGCTGGTACAGGACACCCAACAATTTCGACGGATTCACGCCCACGCTGAAAAAAGTCCGCGGCCTGAGACCTGACTGCCCTGTCAATGTCGCTGAATATGGCGTCGGCAACAATCCGTTCTGTCAAGTATGGAACCCTGCGGACGCTGTCCGCGACAAGGAGGACGACTCAAAGCATTATGAAGAATACGCGAACCGTTTCCACGAGTCGCACGTCCGCCAGATCAAGGCGATGCCTTGGCTGAACTTCACATCCATTTGGGTCTTGTTCGATTTTCCGGTTGCCGACCGTCATGAAGGCTACATGGATTCCGAGGACGGGGTCAAGTTCGTGAAAAACAACGACCGCAAGTACATGAACGACAAGGGACTGGTGACCCGTGACCGCCAGACGAGAAAAGATGTCTTCTACCTCTACAAGTCCCTGTGGAACAAGGACGAGACCACGGTACACATCACATCGCGCCGCCTTAAGTCCTTCCCAGCCGGACAGGATCTCCGCATCAAGGTCTACAGCAACGCCAAGTACCTGACCCTTTACCAGAACGGCCGGCTTATTGATCGCATGGTCAGCTCTGAGGAATCTTCCGGTGTGGTCTGGACCTTCCCCGCCGTCCGCCTGAAGACCGACGAGGACACCTTCAAGGTGGTCGCCAACGACGGCACCACCGACCAGATCGTCCTCAGGAAATCCAAATAGACTCCAAACCGCCCATGCACCCTTTTATGCCTGCCCCTCCGGCACCATAAAAGGGTTTTTCGTAACAGACATCTTCCAAGAGTTTGCCGACGGGAAGAAACCGTATGGTAAAAAAGTTTCCTTTCCGGGAGCCGATGATGCAAGAAATGCGTATCAATAGGATTTATATAGGCAGAGACCTATAATACTATTGAATCATGAGCACCAGACATTTATTCCTTCCGTTTCTGATCGCGCTGGCAGGAATTGTCTCCTGCAATCAATGGCTCCCTGACGATCAGCAGGTGAGCACGCGCGGCTATGTGACCGTAGACAAACAGCACTACTGCAACCTGACCAATGTCAAGGGAAAAGATTTCGAGGGAAACCAGAAATGGGTATTCTATGACGGGAACGACATTCGCGTCAAGATGTCCGGATGGCGCTGCCGCTGCGGCGAGCCAGGCCACATCAGCTTCAACGTTTCCTTGGTGGAACTCGACCTTCCCGGAGTCGCCACAATGTACATCCCTCTGGAGCGCACCGAAGGGGATCATTATGTGAGCGGCAACAAGTCAGTAACCGGAGCCCATCTCAACCACTATCATGTGTCGAAGGACGGCCGCTTTCTGGAGTTCGACCTATCGATCACCCTGTACCGTGAGACAAAGGGGGACATCCGTATCTTCTATTTCGGCCCGATCCTATGACACTCCCTGAGAGGCCTCACTGACATATGCCGGACGAGCCGGCAAAAAGAATGGCGAAAAGAAGGTGACCAAGTTTTTTTAACCTGGCCACCTTCATTTTTTGCCATATAAGCGGAACTACCTTGTAATCTTCATGTTGCCGACATTGAATCCTCATCCTCCACCTTGGGCATGAGTAACTTTTTCCGGCCGTGTTTCAACTTCCTCGACATTCAGAGTGCCAACAACCAGACCCAAGGTCTTCAATGCGACACTTCAGCACCTTTCCGTCGCACGGGATCACAGCAGAAGACTCTCCCCGTGAGCAGAATGCGCTGTCTCACTCACGAGACATCTTTGGCAGACCCTTTCGTGAGCAAAATGCGCTATTTTGCTCACGAGACAACCGCGGAAGACCATCCCGTGAGCAGAACGCGCCGTCTCGCTCACGAGACAACCTTGGCAGACCTTTTCGTGAGCAGATCGCGCCGTTTCGCTCACGAGACATCCTTGGCAGACCTTTCCGTGAGCAGAACACGCCGTCTCGCTCACGAGACAACCTCGGAGCTGTCGTGCGCTACGGGAACTCTATGGGAACTCTACGGGGACTCTACGGGCGCTCCTCGATGCCGCCGAGGTGAGACCAGAGCCAGTGCGACTCATAGAGAGACTTGGTGCCTTTCGGGACGGTGACCTTGACGGCTGAGCGGTCTGTGCGGAAGAAAAAGAATCTCGAAGGATCCGATTCTTTTGTGGAAATCCTGTCGATGTCCTCTTTCGTCCTCCAGTTCAACTCGATCTCAAGAGGGGTTTTGGAGTTAATAAAGAATCTTGACCCGATATATTTTACTGATTCCGGGACGATGATCTTGTCGATACCCGTGTAAGTAAGCGAATAACGATCAATAACCTCCACGCCATCCTTGATGGCGAACACGCCGGTGGTCTTTTCAGGAAGCCAGGAGAGTACTTCTGTCTCTCCAGTATTTGATGAATAATAGCAGTGCTTATACAACGCCCCGTCGTGGGTGTAGAAATAATACAGCTGGCTTTCCGAGGTCTTAGGTGTTGTGATAATCTCGAGTTTCGGACAGCATTCAAACACCGGATTGCCAGTGTCGAACGAATTCATCGTGGAGGAGAATGTTATCCTTTCGAGATTTGGGCAATTATAGAAAGCATAGGCGCCAATGAATTCAATCCCTTCGCCAAGGGTCACTGACTTAAGATCTGCACACTCGCAGAACGCGTAGCTCCCTATTTGATAGACCGAATATGTGATCCCGCCATATTCAATCTGTCCGGGGATGGAGATATTCCCGCCGTATTTGATTCCGTCAGGATCGGGAATCACCCTTGCCAGGTTTGGAGCATAATAATATTCATACCACAGTCCGCCAACCTCGAATTTTGATTCCGCTTTTTTCACGGTGACGGTGCAGTAGGACTTGAAGCCGCCGTCTTCGGTTGTCACGCAGATCTTCGCCGTTCCGGCGGCGACGCCTTGCACGTTGCCTTCGGAATCGACTGTCGCGACGGACGGTGATTCTGACTCCCATTTCACATTCTGGTTGGTCGCGTCCGCCGGTCTGATCGTGTAAGAGAGTTTGGAGGTGCCGCGTACGGACAGGGTCACCGCCCACGGATTGACCTCCACGCCGGTCACCGGAACCACCTTGGCCTTCACCGTCACCTTGCAGGTCGCCGTCTTCCCGCCGTCCTCGGTCGTCACCGTGACCACAGCCTCGCCGGCCTTCACGGCAGTAACCTTGCCGGCGCCGTCGACCGTGGCGACATCCGTCTTGTCCGAACTCCACGTCACCTTCCGGTTGTCAGCGTTGTCGGGCCTCACCGTGGCGGTAAGCGTCTCCGTCTCGCCCTCGGTCAGGGTCAGCTCCGTCTTGTCCAGAGTGACCTCCGTCACGTTTACCGCCTTGGCCTTCACCGTCACCTTGCAGGAGGCCGTCTTCCCGCCGTCCTCGGTCGTCACAGTGACAACAGCCTCGCCGGCCTTCACGGCAGTCACCCTGCCGTCGCCGCCGACCGTGGCGACATCCGTCTTGTCCGAACTCCACGTCACCTTCCTGTTGTCAGCGTTGTCAGGCCTCACCGTGGCCGTAAGCGTCTCCGCCTCGCCCTCGGTCAGGGTCAGCTCGGCCCTGTCCAGAGTGACCTCCGTCACGCTGACCGCCTTGGCCTTCACCGTCACCTTGCAGGAGGCCGTCTTCCCGCCGTCCTCGGTCGTGACCGTGATCACAGCCTCGCCAGCCTTAACGGCAGTAACCTTGCCGGTGCCGTCGACCGTGGCGACATCCGTCTTGTCCGAACTCCACTTCACCTTTTTGTTGTCCGCGTTATCGGGCCTCACCGTGGCCGTAAGCGTCTCCGTCTCGCCCTCGGTCAATGTCAGCTCCGTCTTGTCCAGAGTGACCTCCGTCACGCCTACCGCCTTGGCCTTCACCGTCACAGCGCAGGTGCCGGACTTGCCCTCCGCCGTCGCGGTGACGGTCGCGGTGCCGGGCTTGAGGCCCTGGACGGTGCCGGTCTTGTCCACAGTGGCGACGCTCCGGTCGGACGACGACCAGCTCACTACCCTGTCGGACGCGGCTTCGGGAGAGACCCTGGCGGACAGTGCGGCAGATCCGCCCTCAATGATCTCGATCCGGGACGGGGTGACGGTCACGGATGAGACTCCGACAGTCTCCTCCTTCTTACCGCAGGAGGTGATGAGAAGGATGGCGGCGGCAGCCGTCAGCAGCGCGCGCCGTGTGTGTGTGTGTGTGTAAAAACGCTCATATCGATTGATGTTTTGGTTATAGTCTCGTGAGTCCTATGAGTTCAGCGATGCTTTGGTAAATAACTTGGCGACCATCGGTCACCCTTTCGGTCTGTATCTCGTTCCAGCCTTGCGTCACCGGCACGGGACGTGATGCCGTGTGGCAGACATCAGGACAAAAATAATAAAAATTTCCAAATATCAAACGAATATGCCGGATATAATGGCCGAGATAATGGCCGCACGACCATGCGACCGGCCACCTGAACCCCTCCAACGACAGGAGCAGGGGACGGCGCCGAGCTCTCCGGGAACGATGACGCCTGACTGTCCCGCACCCGAAGGTGACGCGAGGCACAGTCAGGCAACTCTTCCGCGCCTTCCCGTTGCCCAAGGGCGCAGGGCAGAATGAAGTATGGATGAAGGAAACCCTTCATTTTATTCCCGCTTCTTCAGTCAGACGGCACCGCTCGCTATCTTCCTTGGAAGAAGCGGTCGAACCTGAAGTTTTTCACTCTCAACCCAGCGCCCGAACCGATGGCAATCGAACTTGTTCGGACTGTCGAGGTGGGCAGCAGGGGAGAGCTTGCTCTTAACCTTCAAACAAACAATTCAAAACTGTTTCTAAGAGAAGATTTTCGAGGATAGATCTTTTTCGAAGAAGGAGTGTGCCGGTGGCACATGACTGATGAAAAAAGATAAATAGACCGAAAAGATTCCTTAAGATGATGCAGCTTATTGTTTGAAGGTTACTTATCCGGTATAAGTGCTTTTTGCCGGACAAGAGGGATTATGCGTTTTTTCGCATAAGCTTTTTGTTGAATGTTTTGGAATATCGGAGGAAATTCAATAACTTTGCAATCCTTTGAAGCGGAAGTGCGAAGTTTCCAAAGGAAAGTCTACTGCCTGAATATGCCCGAATGGCGGAATTGGTAGACGCGTTGGACTCAAAATCCAATGTCCCTTAAAGACGTGCCGGTTCGAGCCCGGCTTTGGGCACCCGACCGAAGTCTCCCTCGTTTTTTTGGGAGACTTCTTCTTTTTTTGTCAGATTCAACCTTACGTCTTTTGCCCAGTACCTTCGGGCGGTGGAAACGCGCGGAGGTGTCGCTCAAGCGTGCCGTGCTGCACACTCGGGCAACGAAGATGTACGAAAGTGTCGCTCAAGCGTGCCGTGCTGCACTCTCGGGCGACGAAGATGTACGAAAGTGTTGCCCAAGTGAGCCGTGCTGCACCCTTGGGCGACGAAGATGTACGAAAGTGTTGCCCAAGAGAGCCGTGCTGCACCCTTGGGCGACGAAGATGTACGAAAGTGTTGCCCAAGAGAGCCGTGCTGCACCCTCGGGCGACGAAAAAGTACGAAAGTGTTGCCCAAGAGAGCCGTGCTGCACTCTTGGGCGACGATAAGTGTGGTTTTCGTCGCCGAAGATTTTTTCACCTCAAAGAACATTTCAAACAATTCAAAACAGCTTCTTAATCTGAAGTAACTTATTATTTTCATGTTTCTAAACACCGCTGTCGATGCATCTTATCCGGTGGAAAGCCGTTTGGCCGGACAAACCGCCGGACAAACCGCCGGACAAACCGCCGGACAAACCGCCGGACAAACCGTTGATGTGACTTGTCCGGCGATATGCTTGTTTGCCGGACATTTTACGGTTCAGAAGGAACGGCCTTCCTGATCAGATAGGCAAAAGGTGCCTGCGCTCTGATTCACCGCGCATCATTTTTTCTGAAAAATCGATTCGGCTTATGAGGAAAACTGATTATATTTGTACGGTTTAAGCCGACAGCCACCACAAGAGTTGTGGTTTCAGGCACGGGATCCGCGACCGTCCGACTTGCGGAAACGACATAGAGCTTTGACCCGGAAACGGGAGACGAAACATATCATATTTTACGAAATTATTAAGCTCAACAAAATGAAGCACTTTTCTTTACCAAAGGACGGTGGATTGATTGAGGAGAACCTGCCTAAGAGCATTCTCCATTCCTACGAGAAGATCACCACCGAGATTTCCGATGACGCGAACATCGGAAGCGACAAGGTGGCAGACATTATTGTCAAAGCCATCAAAGACCACGAAAGGGCGGCTCTTCCGCGTCCTTTCAAACTCGGTTTGACCACAGGAACCACACCTGTGTCCCTCTACAGCAACCTGACAGAGCAGTTCAAGGAAGGCAAGATCTCCTTCGCCAATGTCGAGGTGTTCTCCATTGATGAATATTACCCATACGGCAGCGACTCCGTCCAGAGCCGCAACCACAGGCTCCACGCCGAATTCCTTGACAATGTGGATGTCAAAAAGGAGAACGTGCATATTCCTGACGGAACAGTCTCAAAGGAAGAGGTATCCGACTATTGCGCCGAGTTTGACAAGATCGCCAGAGGTCTCGACCTGCTTGTGATCGGTGTCGGCGAAGGCGGCCAGATCGGTTTCAACGAGGCCGGCTCGTCAGAGAAGAGCCGCACACGCACCGTTCCGCTCTCATACCAGTCCAGAAAGAGACAGGCCCGCAATTTCAACGGCGACATTTCCGTCACCCCTAAGACCGCCATCACGATGGGCATCGGCACGATGATGAGCGCCCGCAGGATCATCCTTATGGCCTGGGGCGAGGACAAGGCGGCTGTGGTAAAGAAAGTCGTGGAGGGCGACATCGATCCGGCCTGCCCTGCCACCTGGCTTCAGGAACACGACAACATCACATTCTACACTGACGAGATGTCAGCCTCTATGCTGACCAGACTCGTCGCACCTTGGATGGTCGGTCCTTGCCAGTGGACACCGAACCTGATCCGCAAGGCCGTCGTTTGGCTCTGCCAGAAGGTTCATAAGCCAATCCTCAAGCTGAAGCAGCAGGACTATTTCGAGAACTCCCTCGGAGAGCTCATCGAACTCTACGGGCCGTTCGACAAGATCAACATAGACGTTTTCAATGACTTCCAGCACACCATCACCGGATGGCCGGGCGGAAAGCCTGACGCTGACGACACCACAAGGCCTGTCAAGTCAACTCCGTTCCCTAAGAAGGTCCTGATTTTCTCCCCTCACCCGGACGATGACGTGATCTCCATGGGAGGCACATTCATCCGTCTCGTGCATCAGGGACACGACGTGCACGTGGCCTACGAGACCTCCGGTGACCTGGCAGTGCACGATGACGTTGTGCTTCAGCATATGGACGCCGCCTACCAGCTTGGATTCGGAGACAAGTTCGACGAGGTAAAGAAAATCATCGACTCAAAGAAGCCTGGTGAGCCTGAGCCTAAGGAGCTTCTCGCCATCAAGGCGGCCATCCGCCGCAGCGAGGCCAGAGGGGCCGACAGAAGCTTCGGGCTCAACGACAAGACCAACGTCCACTTCCTCAACCTGCCGTTCTACGAGTCGGGCGGAGTGACGAAACTGCCTCGCACACAGAAAGACCTTGACATTATCAAGGAGCTGATCGTCAGGATCCACCCTGACCAGATCTACATGGCAGGTGACCTCGCCGACCCTCACGGAACGCACAGGGTCTGCACCGAGGCCGCCCTTGAGGCCATCGAACAGCTCAAGGAGGAAGGCAACGACTGGCTGAACGACACCACGATCTGGCTCTACAGAGGTGCCTGGATGGAGTGGGAGCTCTGGAGAGTTGACATGGCCGTTCCGATCAGCCCTGACGAGCTCATCGAGAAGCGCCACGCCATCTTCCGCCACCTTTCCCAGAAAGACATCGTTCCGTTCCCGGGCGATGACCCGAGGGAGTTTTGGCAGAGGGCCGAGGAGCGCACACAGAACACCGCAAGGTTATATGACGAACTCGGAATGGCCGAGTACCAGGCCATCGAGGTCTTCCTGCGGCTGAAATAACCAATCATCCATGAATATGTCACCTCATCCACGGTGACATATTCAATAAAGCAAGAAAGCAAGAATAAAGAATATTTTTTATAAACTGCATCAATCATGAAAGTAATCATCAGAGACACAAAGAAGGAAGGCTCTATCTGGGCCGCCCACCACATTGCCGCCGCCATCAAGGCAAAGGCTGAGAAGACCGACAAGCCATTCGTACTCGGACTGCCTACAGGCTCCACTCCTCTGGATGTCTATGCCGAGCTCGTCAGAATGTACGAGGCCGGAGAGATCTCCTTCAAGAATGTCATCACATTCAACATGGATGAATATGTAGGGCTTCCTGAGAGCCATCCGGAGAGCTACCACAGCTTCATGCACAAGAATCTGTTCGACAAGGTGGACGTTCCGGCCGGCAACATCCACATCCTCAACGGCAACGCTCCTGATCTCGCCAAAGAGTGCGAGGATTACGAGAAGGCCATCGTGGCTGCCGGAGGAATCGACCTGTTCCTCGGCGGAGTCGGCGAGGACGGACACCTCGCGTTCAACGAGCCGTTCTCTTCCCTCAACTCCAGGACAAGGGTCATGACCCTCACCCAGGACACTCTCGAGGTAAACTCCCGTTTCTTCGACAACGATGTGAACAAGGTCCCTAAACAGGCCATGTCAGTCGGTGTCGCCACAGTGTGTGGTGCCAAGGAGGTTCTCGTCCTCGCTTTCGGCGGCAAGAAGGCCAAGGCTGTCAAGGACGCCATCGAGGGACCTGTAAGCCACTATGTCACCCTCTCTGCCCTTCAGCTGCACGAGAATGGTGTCGTTGTGCTTGACGAGCCGGCCGCCGGTGAGCTCAAGGTCAACTCTTACCGCTATTTCAAGGCCGTTGAGGCTGCCGAGAACAAATAGTGCGTGGAGACTAACAACTTGTAAATCTGAATAATAAACATTATCCTCCCGCCATATCCGACGGGAGGATATTCATTAAAAGCCAATCAATCAGCATGTTATCCTCCACAATCATCGCGGCGCTCCTGGCCATTGGCAGCGCTTTGGGAAGCAATGGGTATGGCAATACGATAGACAGTCGCTTCGACAAGCTCAGCGACCGGACAGACAAGTACACCTTATATCAAGTCATAAGCCAACCGGACGCAGTCCCTGCCGTAGCGACCGATAACCTGGTACCAAACCAACCGGACGCAGTCCCTGCCGAAGCGACCGATAACCTGGTACCAAGCCAACCGGACGCTGAGCCTGTCGAAGCGTCCTTATCTTCCAGCGAAAGTCCGGCACAGGAATATTCAGTAAAGGAACGGTGCGAGCGTTACACAATGAAAAATCAAGGACTTGAGCGGGAATATTACCTCTACCGTCCGGAAGGATTGAAGGCCGGGGCTCCTCTCGTGATAGTCCTGCACGGCTACGGCGGCTCGGCCCTCAAGGGAAAGAAAGCGATGATGGATGTCGCCGACAAGAACGGATTCGCTGTCTGCTACCCTCAGGGAATAAAGGATCCGAAAGGTAAACCGGGCTGGAATGTCCGCTACCCTTCACAGGAAGGAATGAAGACCGATGATGTTAAGTTCCTCATCGCCCTTTCCAAAGAACTCCAGAAGAGATTCGATCTCAGTCCAAAGAATACATTCCTCACCGGAATGTCCAACGGCGGCGACATCATCTACCTGATCGCGATGCGTGCTCCGAAGGCCTTCAAGGCCATGGCCTCGATCGCCGGACTGCAGTTCAACTGGATGGAGACTGAATATTCCTACAAGCATCCGCTTCCTTTCATGGAGGTTCACGGCACACAGGACCACACTTCCGAATGGCTCGGCGACCCGGAGAACAAAGGCGGCTGGGGAGCGTACATTCCCGTTCCGGCGGCGGTCAGCAGAATCATCGCTGTTAACGGTTGTACCGAGGAATATGTCACCGAGCTTCCTCGCCGCGAGGGTCGTAACCAGGTCACCCTCTATCAGTTCAAGGCCGGCAGGCCGGCGGTGAAAGGCGGCAGACCCACCGAAGTCTGGCTCTACAAAGTCGAAGGCGGCAACCATTCCTGGTCCGACAAGGATATGGACACCTGCTCCGAAATCTGGCGTTTCTTCAGCCAGTGGATTGACTAAAATGGCTTAACTAAAAGCCACATCTCTGAGGCCACATCGCTCTGACGCCAGGCACAAATCCGCAATTCATTGAATGTCAGAAGGTGTAACATCACCTTTTGACATTCAATATTTTACAAAGCAGTGCCCTCCAAATCCGCCTGGCAGCATTTACAAATATATTCATTTACAATCAGTTGACAATTATACCCAAAATTTTGTGAATGTGGGGCAAAAAGGCTAACTTTGTGATAGTCTTAAAAAGAACTTGCAAAGATGTCCAATTACCGCATTTTCGTGGAGAAACACCCGGAGTTCCAGGTGGAGGCAAAGAGCCTCCTGGGGGAACTCAACGAGAAC
>OJAM01000425.1_pt1 | contig 19040 bp, 10 predicted proteins | sample 1589071 | NCBI WGS metagenome assembly OJAM01 (sample SAMN03283243) | human gut metagenome | biome: human-associated habitat; material: feces | host: Homo sapiens | place: Peru | collected 2012
ATTCGCTCCTGCGGAGCTTCATTCGCTTGCATGGAGTTAACCATAATCAGCCGTTTCCAACGGCTACAAGCCTCCACTAAATCTTAACTTCATTCGCTATTTTTATAGTTTTTCAGTGCTTTCGAAGTGTCGCGTCCCTACCATACAAAATCGTTTTGGGAGATTTGATTCAGCTTTTTTCCAAGAAATCATTTTATCATCATGGGTTTTTTGCCGTGAAACGGCGAGCGGTTTTTATCCTTGGGGCAATGTGGTGGGCCCTCGTAAGAGGGTGGCGAAGGGACTGTGTGGTGGGCGGCATGGAAACTCGTTTCCAATGACGCAAAGCGCACAGTTGCACCGCCAAATGCGAAGCATTCCACTTTGCTCCAAGGCTGTTTTTTATGTTTTTGTTTCAGTCCCCTGCATTTTTCCACTGAACCCATATATCTGCGTCATGATGACCGTCACAAGGCAAAAAGACAACGCGGTGAAGCCGTGGGTTGGCAGGCTCCGCCGCATTGTGGATAGGTGAAAAATTATTACGTTCTATTATTTATTTTTCTGCAGTCATGGTCAACTCAAGGTGATGTCCACCAGTGATGTATTGCTTAACGAAGTCGCGCACATCGGTTGTGGTTATGCTGTCGAGTATCGACAGGTAATCTTGATTGAAGTCGATGCCATATTTGAGATAGTTCTTAATCATCACTTGCCAGTAGCTGTTTTCCTTGACATCTTCGCCAAACACTTTCTTGAGGTAGCGTTTCACCTTGTCGAGTTGGGCTTGAGTGATGCCGTTTTTGGCAACCGAAGCCATTGTGGCGGAAATTAGGTTGCGGCACTCGGCGGCCTTGCCGGCGGTGATGGTGACATTGAGCGGCATGAAAATGACAGGAGTGTCCTGACCGTTGAGGTCGGCAACTATGCTGCAGTGGGTGTCAACGTGGTAGGTCCAGCCGCGGTCTTCGCGGATTTCCTTGAGGAAAATGGCCGACATGACTTGTCCTGAGATTTTGGCAAGCAGATTGGTGCGCAGCGAGTAGGGCACATTATTGTTAGTCCAGAAGAAATATACTTTGTCCTGCGGATTTTCCATTTTGCGTGAGAAAGCACGCTTTGTGTCGGCAGGGAACATTCGATAACCTATGTCGCGAGGTTTCTCGATGCGTCTGGCTGTGGGAAGCGAGGCAATGTAGCGTTCGGTGAGCAGCTTGAGCGAGTCTACATTGAAATTGCCCACTATATAGAAATTCCAGTCGCTCAAATCGCTCATGCGATTTTTGTAAACTTGTAAAATGCGGTCGTAGTTGACTTGCTCTATTTCTTGCTTGTTGAGCCGCTCGCCGCCAAGAGGGTGATGATTGAACACACAGGCAAAAATGGAGTCGGCAAACTCAAATTTGGGGTCGGCATTTTGGTTGAGCACGCGATTGCGGTTTTGCTCCAAGAATTGCTCAAACGCTTTCTCGTCTTTTTGTAGGGATGTGAGTTTGAGATACATGAGCTGGAGGGCAGTTTCCAAATCCTTTGGCGAGCAACTGCCCGACACGCCCTCTTCGGTGCGGCTAACAAACGGATTGATTTTAACTTTTTTGCCAGCGAGCATTTTCTTGATGTCAACAGAAGTGAACGGCCCGAAACCAGAAAGAGCCACTACATTGCCAAACACCTTGAACGACGGGGCATCGGCAAGCGTGTAGTCTTGCGACAAGCCGCCTGGGCCTGACGCGCCGATAAGCACTTGGTCGGCATCGAAGTCGGTTTTGCGGTAATACACCTTTATACCGTTTGAAAGAGTCCACATGTTGGCTTGGAACTGTGGAAGCGTTGACGAAGAAACCACCTTGCCTGGCTTTGGCTCCTTGGCGAGGATTTTGCCGGAGGTGACGGAGTCAACATAGGCGGTGAGGGTCTCTGCTTTGGCGGTATGGAAAGCGTCGGCGAGTTGCTGTTGAGTGGGCACTGCTATGCCTTGCTTGTCGGGGCAATAGGCAGAAATCACCACGTTGCGGTCGTCGGGTGAAATTATTGACTTGAAATAGGCGTTGACTTGGCAGAGTGTCACGCTCTTTGTGATTTCGCCAGAGATCTTGGCGAATTCCTCGACTGACGGAATGGGCTCGCCGCTGATGAAAGCTTTCACGAAGTCGCGCGCATAGCGAGTGTTACTATAACGGTTGCGGTTTTTGTAAAGTTCTTCCACGCCAGTCTCATAGTTGATGCGCGCACGGCGGAACTCACCCTCGGTGAAGCCGAAAGTGTAGGCGCGCTTCAGCTCCCGTGTGGCAACTTGCACGGCTTGCGCAGCCTGCCCAGGCTTGGCACGCATCACAATCTGGAATGCCTGCGTGTTTTTGGATATGAGGAAATTGCGGTCAACGCCCACCACGCTTGTGAAAGGCGATTGTGGGTCGCGCAACAAGTTGTCGAAACGTGCAGTGAACATGGCAGAAACCACATTGTTGAGGTATTTGTTCTCAAGAAAACGAGTGGTGGGCATGTCGCTGTCGGGAAGACCGTCGTGCTTGAAAAACAGACGCACAAGTGTGGTGGTCTGCTCCTTGTCGGTCTGCACATCAACGATGAGCGACTCATTGTCGGGCACTGGTGATGACACGACAGGTGCAGGATTGGCCGGGTTTTTGAAGCCGCTGAACAGCTGCTTGATTTTTGCCTCGGCATAGTAGGGGTCGATGTCGCCAACCACGATTATGGCCTGGTTGGAGGGGTGATACCACTTTTTGTAGTAGGCACGCAGGTCTTTGTGCTTGAAATTCTTGACCACGCTCATGAGGCCGATAGGCAAGCGGTGGGCATATTTTGAGCCAGCATAGATGATGGGAGCTGATTTTTCGAGCATGCGGTTGGCCGCGCCTTGGCGGTAGCGATATTCGCCCTCAATCACTCCACGCTCGTTGTCGATGTCCTTGCCTTTGAGCAGCAAGTTGCCGCTCCAGTCGCTTAGAGCGAGGAAACAGGAGTCGAGCGCCGAGCGGCGTGCGGTGGGCACGTTGGATATGTTATAGACGGTCTCGTCGGTGGAAGTGTAGGCGTTGAGGTTTGCTCCAAACTTCACGCCGATAGACTCCATGTAGGAGATGAGGCTATTGCCTGGAAAGTGCTTGGTGCCGTTGAAGCACATGTGCTCAAGGAAGTGGGCCAGTCCACGCTGATTATCCTCTTCTTGAATAGAACCAACATTTTGTGCGATGAAGAAGTCGGCATGGTGTTCGGGATAGTTGTTGTGTCTGATGTAGTAGGTGAGTCCGTTGTCGAGTTTGCCGACGCGCACTTGTGGGTCGGGCTTGATGATTTCATAAGCACTCGCAGTGGCAGAAGCTCCCAAGACGAGAGCCAAGCCGAGCAATGTTTTTGAAAAAAGAATTTTCATTGTGATATAACTTTTTTTGAAAATGTGATAATTTAATTCAGAGTTAGAAAATGAAGGCAACTTGCGCCGTGACGGTGTTGGCACTGATGCTGCCGCAAGAGTAGTGGGCGTGTTGCCATGTGGCGCCGGCCTTGATGGCATAGCGCGACGAGATGCTTCTAAACACATGGAGAGCCGCGGTTGTGGAGGCGTTGTTGTCTGACAGCACTTGGTGCGTGCCATAGATGGTGGCGAGCAGACCGCTAAGCTCACTGCTGGTGGAGACGACTTGCCACTTGTCGCTTAATGGCGAGAGAACTTGTGCCGCGGCGGTGAGCTGCACACGAGTGGCAGAATTGATCTGAAATGCTCCGCGAACAAGGAACGACGTGGTGAGAGAGTTGATTTGCTCCTGGCTTGCCGGTGAGGCATAGATGGTGTTTAGGTGAGAATAAGCCACTGACGGCTGCAATCCGAGGTAGAAACGTTGCCAAAAGTGCTGCCAATAGGCTTTGGCTGCTATGTTGACACGGTTTTCGTGAAACTGGTCGATAGCTCCAATTTTGAGATACACACTGGCAGCAGGGTCGCCAAACACGTTTTCTGTGCCCACACGGCGCGATGCCTCAAGGTTGGCAACCACGCCCCATGATGAAGCTTTCCACGCAGCCTCGGCCTCAAGCGATGTGTGCCGCACATGGCAGAGTGGGAGCTTATTGAACTCGGTGAGGATATTGTCGAACGAGAAGCTGCTTGCTGCCACTGCGGCGCTGAAGCCACGGTTGCTCATTGGCTGGAGGTTAAGCTCTCCGCCATAGAAATAGCCATTGTAGTAAGTGGTTTGGCCAGTGCCGGCAAAGCGAGCATAGTCGTTGGCAAAACCGGTGAGATGAAACACCTTGTCGTGCCCAAGTTCGCTGTAGAAGTCGATGTCGTTGGTTTGCTTGTATTTCTTGAAGCTGGCTGACGCACCCACAAGGTAGCGCGATGCCAGCGGCAATGCCACTCCGGCACTTACGGCGAGGTCGGCAGTGACGTTGCGCGGACGCGGGTCAACGTTGCGATAATTGAGGCCGGCGGTGTAGGCGATGGTGCCGCCCCAAGCCACATGACCGTTGAAGTCGGCATATCCGCCCATGAATCCATAGGTCTCATTGTTGATTTTGCCGCCGATGCTGTCGGCCTGCACATAAGGATAGACAACATCGAGGTCGCTCGTCTCACACCACTTGACGTGAAATGTGCGAGAGTTGCGATAAAGCGCATGTCCCCAGATGGTGGAGGTCTTGTATTTCATGTGTGAGTCGGCATCGAACGCCCATGTGGAGCTGCCGTCGCCACGCATGGCATTGATCGGCTGCGATTGCTTGTCGTGGCTGTAAGACAAGGCAACCTCGCTGAACGAGTAGTTGCGCTTGAACTGCAAAATGGCCGGATTTTTCCAAGCTGTGGTGGTTAGCCCTTCGTCGAGGGCGGAGTGGCGCGCTATGCGCGACATGACCGAAGCCGAGTCGGTGCGAACTGTGCCACTTGCCGATGCCTGAAAAACAGCTGCTGCAAGAGAGATGAGAGATATTGAAAAAGATAGATAGTTCATGCTTTATTTGATTGGAGTTACACCGTCCCAAGTGTGCTGGGTGCATTTGTTGCCGTTGATGTCGATGGCTGTGCCTTGACGCTCAATTTCACTTGGAACCACATAGCCGTTGAAGTCTTCAGACGAGTTGTTGGTGTCTTTGAGGAACGGGTGGCCGTCTTTCAGATAGAGCATTTTGCGGCGCACGGCGTGGAAGTAGCGTGTCTTGTCGTGGTCCATAGTGCCGCAGAATGTCCAGCCACGGTCGAGCTTGGGCGATGTGACATTCCATGCGTATTTTGCCTCTACACTGCAGTTGACTGCATCGACAATCCACTTGTTTGGCACATAGTAGGCCGTTTGCGACATCGGGAATGTGCCTGCTGGCACAATAATCTCGTAATTGTAGGTGTAGCGGTAGTTGTTGAGATAGGTGTCTTTGTTAATGGGGAAGCGCACAAGTCCATAGGCGCGGAAACCGCGATTGTGTAGCACGAAGAAGGAGAGCGTGTAGCAGTACCATTTGTCGAGGTTTGGCACTGTGGGGCTGTCGATGTCCATGTGCGCAGGCACGGTTGACACATCGTACCACTCAAAGTCGGCATTGCTGAGGTCGAAAGAGTTGGGGTTTGCCACACGGTGGTCGATCCCGGTGTCGGCAAGAATCATGCTTTCGCCCGGCTGCACAGGGTGCTCCTTGCCGCTGCCGGGAATCACATAGATGGCTTGCACGGTCATGGCAGTGTCCATGATGTTGGGGCGATAATTGAACTTTTGCGTGGTGGTGAATTTTGACTCCACGAGGGCAAGACCGTCGGCATAGAGCACATGGTCGGTGTTATTGTAAATCTTCACATAATCGTCGCCGTAGTATTGGTTGCCTGTGGAACGCAATGTGCCGGTGAAGAAAATTTCGCTGATTATGAAGTCGTCGTTAGTTTCGGCTTCAAAAGTGTCGAAAGTGATGGCCTGGTTTGCGGCCGACACCTCAACCGACGGGCTGAAAGCCTTGATGTGGTGAACAGTGGTGTCGCCGGGCAGAGAGGCATCGGCATCGTAGCTGATGTCGTAGAGACCGGTGAGCAGCTTTATGTCGGCACGCGAGGTGAATGTGGCGGTCTGCTTGGTGGAGACGTTATTCACCTGAATTTGCTCGTTGGTGATGGTGGCACCTTGCAGGTCTTGCGGCAGATTGACCGACATGGTGGGGGCAATGGTGGTCACCGAGTCGGCGAGCTTGTCGTCGCAAGCCGTGAGGGTGGCAGCAATCAGCATTGCCATAAAAAAGAATCGTAATAATTTCATATCGTTGTGTTTTTTAGTTTCTTGTGTTTATCTATGTGTGTTATAAACTGAAGTTTAGCTCCATGCCGAAATAGGGGTCGGTGACGCGGCGCACCATGAGGCCGTTTGACTTGTAGTCGGGCAGATAGTCGAGCATGCGGTTGGCGAAAACCGCGATGCGCAAGTGCTTGCCGATTTCCTTGGTTGCCTTGAGGTTGACGTACATGGCAATTGGGGTGGTCTGGCGGCGATAGGTGTCGCTATTGTAGGTCTGCACGAGGAACTGGAGCGTTTGGTCGTGCTTTAGCTCCTCGGTGTAGGGGTGCAGCTGGCCGTCGGCCACATCGAGATAGTAGTCGGGCGTGCCGTTTTGCCAAAGTTTCTTGGTGGTGACGAACCACATGCACTGAATGGAAGTGGAGAAGATGAGCCCCCAACGCTTGATTTGGGTGTCGAACATGAAGTTGGTGTTAAATTGGTCGTTGACACGGCCGTCGTTCATGTTGTAGTAGCCGATGTAGTTGTTGCGCACCGGCACACTGCCCACCACGTCGCTCACGGGGTTGAACAGCATCTGTGAGTTGGTGTAGGTGGAGTGAAACCACGCGCCGGTGATGGTGAGCGCGGTGGCAAGCGGCTGCCAGCGTGCGCTGCTGAACACAAACTCTATGCCTTCTTTGTCGAGGCGGCTGCCGTTGGTGGCCTTGCTGTAGCCGCTAAGTTCCTTGACCTGTGTTGACGGCAGGGTGGAGAGGTCGATAGGCTTGGTCATGTTTTGAGCCTGGTCGGCCGTGATGCCGCTGGCGTCGTATTTTGTGTAGGAATAAGGCTTATAGAACGATGAGTAACGGAAACCGGAAGTCATCTTTTCGTTGAAATAGGTGATTGACAACGAGTTTTTGCCAATGGTGGCACCAAAGCGCACCTCCCACTTGTGGTTGCGTGCCGGCTTGAGCTGATAGTTGGTCACATCGTCGATGTAGGTGCGCAAGCTGATGCGGCTTAACTCGTTGGGGTGATACACGTTGTAGTAGTTGAGCTGAATGAAGTCGGTGTATTGCACTTGAGGGAACAGGTAGGCTATAGTGGGCATTTTGGTCGTCAAACCATAACCGCCGGCTATGAAGGTGCTCAACTTGTGGCCGGCAATAGAGGTGGAGGGGAAATCGAATTTCAAGTTAAGACGCGGGTCAAGATATGTCTTGCCACTAAGGCTGTAGCTGCTGTTAAGCCCCACGAGCTGAATGGTGCGCACACCTGTCTGGAGGTTGAGCTTGCAGTTGCCCACAGGCGATGTGAACACATTTTCGGCATACCACGAGAGAACGTTGAGCGCGGGAATGTCTTTATAGGCTCTGGGGCGTGTTGACCAGCTCGCCGACAGCGGTTTCGTGAGGTCATAGACCTGTCCGTCGCCATAGTTCTTAGACGTGGTGAGGTCGCCGCCCAGCTTGTATTCGTTTTTCACCTTGCCGCTGGTGGCACTGCCCTCGGCTTTGAGCTTGACGAACAAGTTGAGAGGTTTGCCGTCGCTCACAAAGTCGGCCAGATAGCCACTGAGCAGATAGTGGCCGTCGTGCACGCCCTCTTGCATGGAAGTGGGAGCCACCGAGGCGCGCTGCGGAGCAACGTCTTTGTGACGCTCAAGACGGTCGTGCTGATAGCTGACCGAGGTGTTGAGGTTGACAGACGACAGCCATTCTATCTTTGAGAACTTGAATGTGAGGTCGCTGGTGTAGTTGATGCGGTTGTATGACGACTTGTAGTCGTCGATAGCGTTGTGATTAAGGTCGGGGTCATTTTTCGAGTTGTCGAAAGAGCCGGTGTAGTCAACGCCGGTAATCCAAGACGTTTCGACTGCAGCGTAGTTGAACCTGAAATTCAGTCGGCCAGAGAGGTTGACACGCTTGTAGTTCTCCAGATTGTTGCGAGGGTCAGCCTTGGAATCAAGAAAACCGCCGTCGAGATTGACGATGTGGTTGCTGCCACCCAGTTTGAAGCCCTTGCCCACTGACACGAGTTTGCTGTATTCGTCGGCCTTGAAACGCGCTGTGAGCGGAGTGGTGCGGCGAATGCGCTTTATGTTGACCATGCCGCTTGTGAGGTTGCCATACTCTGCCGACGGAATGCCGCGCACGATTTCCACGCTTTCGATGTTGTCGGTGGAGATGGTGCGCATGTCCACGCCTTTGTTGGTGATGTCGCGCTTGGCTTCGGGCGATGAGGTGTCGGTGGTGCCGGGAATGTGCTGCATGTTGGCGTCGCCATTGATGGGTGCGCCATCGACCATGAACAATGTGCCGAGCGAGCTGATGGAGTAGTCGCTGTTAGACGAAGCACTGCCGGTGGCGGAGAGAGCACCGGTCTCACGCATGTTGATGGTGTTGGCAGCACCCATGTTGGGCGTTTTGGAAATGTTGCCGGGCAGCAATTCAAGCAGGTCGGTGAAACTTGTGGGCTGCAGGTGCGACATGGCGTCGCGGTAGATGTGCGAGCTGCTTGTCATGCCGGTGGATTCCTTGGCAGTCACAACCACCTCGTTGAGCACCTTTGTCTTTTCTTCGAGCGGCACACTGACGGTGCGGTCGGCATGCAAGTTGACCCTGATGCTGGCTGTCTTGTAGCCCACAAACGACACTTTGAGCGTGTAGGAGCCTTCGGGAAGCGACAGGGAGAAGTGTCCGGCATGGTCGGTGACGGTGGATTTGCCCGACGGCGAGACTGCCACAGTGGCAAACTCCACCGGAGTGGCCTTGCCCTTGACGGTGACGGTGCCGCGCAACGCGAAATCGGCCGCTGCCGCATGAGAAACAGCCGTGAGAAGCAAAATTAGAGTGATAAAAATATTCTTCATCAATACCTTTTTAATGTGACTGCAAAATTAGTTGAGTGTCAAAGGCCTTACAATACCAAATAGTGGCTAATTGGAGAAGCAAAATCATCATTACTTGGTATTTATCAACGTGACAAATGCAAGTAACTTTGCAAGCGATAAACAAGCGATAAACGAGTAGTTTTGCATACGAAAAAACGAAAAACATAATAACAAACTAATTTTAATTTTAACAGATATGAAAAAAATCTTTACGTTAGCAGCAGTGGCGTTGGCATCAATGAGCATGCTCGCAACTGCACAAACCGCAGAATGGGGAAAAGTCCTCACTGCAAATTATGCCGACAGAGAAGGCACATCAATGGCGGAGTCTTTGGCTGTGACCAGCGACGGTGTGGTGTGGCTTGGCCACGTGGGCTCTTATTCTGACAAAGACGGCTTGAAGCTGGGCGACACAGTGATAGGAAAAGGCACTGTATATACCGGCACATCAAGTTCTGGCAACGAAACATTCACCATGACCAAGACTGACAAGTCGGGAAATGTGAAGTGGAGCATCTATTCGACAAACGGCGAGATTTACTCTAACAACGACTGGGTGAAAGTGGGCAAGGACGGCAGCATATATGCAGCATTCTTGATGCGCCACACTGACTCGCGCGGCACGGAGACTCCAGGCTTCGTTGACGCAACAGGCAATGAAACCAAACTGGCTGACTGGAATTGCATCAGCTCGATAGACAACATTGAGCATCGCTACTACAAGGCTTTGCTGATGAAGGTGAGTGCTGCCGGAGCAATTCAATGGATTCGCGAAGTGTATGCAGACCCAAGCCCTATTGCCGGATCGTCAACTAAGGTGAACGGACTGCCTATATATGTGTATGACCTTGCAGTGACCGACAATGCCATCTATATGGCAGGCCGCTTTACGGCCTTGACAAAGTTCACAAAGGCTGACGGCACAACAATAGACCTGACTCCTCACAATGTTGTGGGCTGGAACGGTGACTCGCAGCAAAGCGTTGGTGACATGTATGTGACGAAGTTTGACTTGAATGGCTATGCAGAGAAGACATTGACCACGACGGGCGTTGTGGCGTGTGAAACAATGCAAAAACTTTGTGTGAAAGACGGCAAATTCTACTTGTTCTCTTCTGTTAAGAGCGCAAAGAACTCAATCTGCAAGGACTATAAGATTGGTGACAAGACCTACGAGGTGCCTTCATATGTCAGTGCACTTGTGGCAGAGCTTGACGAGAACTTGAACGTTAAGTGGTCGCGCCTTTTCAAGGGAAGTGAAAACGCAAAGCCAAACAGTACTGGTATTCTGCAATATATGCATCTTAACAAAATTGATGATGACTTGTGGGTGACCGGTATGGGCCAATATACGTTGAGTAACGAAGATGGTACCAAGAAATTGGAAATGAAAGGTACAAACAACCAGGCATTCATCATTCGTCTGAATGCAGAAGACGGTGAGTGGATTAACGCTGTTTCGGCACTTAAAGACTACACAACGGCAATCACAGGATACTACGAACTGTTTGGCAGCGAAACAGACAAGAGCAAGGTGTGGGTGTATGGCTACAACTTTGGAGGCGATGGTGTGTTCTTGAGAGAATATAACAAAGACCTCACAACAGATAAAGACACCCAGGTGAAACTTATGAGCGGAGCAATGCCAACAGCATTTGCATCGGCAGTAGATGGTGATAAGCTATATATAGTGGCACGTGGCCGTGGCGACATTAAATTGACAGGTTTGGACCAGTCGTTCTCAGTGTCGAAATTCGCTGCGATGTATGCTTGCTTCAAGTTGCCGTTCAACATCTACACTGCAGTTGACAACGTGGCTGCAAAGGCCGAGGCCAAAATTTATGGCACACAAGGCACACTGCACGTGGTGGCAGAGGAAGCAACCACAGTGAATGTGTATAATTTGACTGGCTCGCTTGTGGCAAAACTCAGCGTGGTGGCCGGCGACAACACCGTGGCTCTGCCAGCCGGCATATACATAGCCAACGGTCAAAAGGTGGTGGTGCGCTAATAAGCACACACGCATTACTCTCGAAGAAAAACGGATAATGATATGAATTGAGCGAGTCGTGATTGCCATTGTGGCAATGCGGCTCGCTTGCTTTTTGGCATTGCTATTACCGATTTTTATTAACTTTGGGGAGTTGTAAGACTCGAATTTTGAGATTAGATGATGAAGAAACGTGCAAATGGACTTGTGATTGGCCTTGGCGCAATGTGTGCAGGGCTTGCGTGATGCAGCCTGTTTGTCACCCCAGGTCAGATGGCGGGAAAAAGAGATGTGTCGCCTGCCGCTGCCGACACTGCGCACCTGGACGGCGGCAGCTCGGCGCAATAGCGGTCGATTGTGGAGGTAATTTGTTAAAAAGTGCCTAATGTTCTGATTTGCTTGTTATAATTCTTGGATTTTTTCGTAACTTTGTAGTTCAATTTAAAGAAGTTCGCACCGAGTCATCGGGGTTTGATATTTTAAAATAGTATTGTACAAAGGTTTTACCCAATTTTTCCGTAAAATCCACGCACACAATAAAAAACATTAGTAAAGTGAATTTGTTTCAATCTTGGCAAAAAGCCGTATTTATAATTACGTTAGCCACAATCGCTGCCACCACCATATCGTGCACTAATAAAGCGGGAGCGTCGATTTTCGACTCCACTCCCGACGACACTATTGCGCCCACACTCACCACTCGTGGACCAATGATGATTATGGAGGGCGAGCCTCACGACTCCACCTTCCTGACGCGTGGCGTGAAATATTCCGACAATTCGGGCGAGGCAAAACTCACCATCGACGCTTCGAAGGTGAACTGGAACCGACAGGGCATCTACGAGGTGACCTATTCGGTGAACGACTCTGCCCACAATGTGACCACCGTGACCGAACAACTCCGTGTGGTGGGCAAAAACGAGAAAATCGTATATCTCACTTTCGACGACGGCCCATCGGTGTGCACCGATCAGATATTGAACATTCTGCGCCAAGAGAGAGTGAAAGCCACATTCTTCGTCACTGCCCAGTTCACTCCCTACCTCAACCGCATGGCAGCCATTGCCAAAGACGGGCATGAGGTGGCAATCCACACCTATTCGCACAATTTCAAAATCTATAAAAGCATCGACTCCTACTTTGCCGACCTCAACAAACTCAACGACTTGATTGAGAAATACACCGGCAAGCGTGCGCGCATCATGCGTTTCCCCGGCGGTAGCAGTAACTCGATTTACCGCAAATACAATTCCGATCCTAAATTTATGGACCGTCTGTGCGTGGCGTTGCTCGACAGCGGCTATCAGTTTGTGGACTGGAACCTTGATTCGGGCGATGCGCGCGGCAACAACATTGCTGCCGACCGACTCGTGCGCTCGGCTTGTGGCTCGCGACACAACATTCAGTGCCTTTTGATGCACGACACCGGCGCAAAGCGCACCACCGTCACGGCATTGCCACAAATTATCCGCTACTTCAAGCAGCATGGCTACGAGTTTGGCGTGCTCAACAGCGTGGACTATCAATGCTGGCACGGCGGAGCGAAGAAGAAAGCCCGCCTCGAAGCGCTCAGAAAGAGCGGCAACGCTGCACCTGCGCCAGTTAAGGCAGAAAAGTCTGCCAAGGTGGAGAAAAAGACGGTGAAAACCGATTCTTCCGCACCAGTGGCAGTCAAGCCAGCAACCAAAGCAAAACCAACCACCACGGCACCTGCCACGGCAAAGCCAGCTACTACCAAAACGGCACTAGCCACCAAGCCAGCGGCACACAGCCATGTGGAGAGCAAAAGCCCTGCCCACCACACACCCTCGCACCCCAAGGCAAAGCACGACACCATTCCCCATCAATAAAATGGCACGCGTGCTATAGCACACGCGCGAAATGGATAATAAAGGAAACTGATGCCCACAGCATCAGTTTTTTTTATGGGTGGGGAAAAGAAAAATGGGATAAGGAAGGAGGGAGCAAGGATTTTTTTGTAAATTTGCTTTTTAAATATGATGGAAGAAGAATTTGACATAAGAAAGGAGCGTATTCGCAGCGACCAAGATGTGGAAAAGGCTCTGCGACCGGTGCGATTTGAGGATTTTTCAGGTCAGGATAAGATTCTGGAAAATCTGCGCGTGTTTGTCGCAGCCGCACGTATGCGTGGCGAAGCGCTCGACCACACTCTTTTCTATGGCCCTCCGGGGTTGGGTAAAACCACACTCAGCAACATCATAGCCAACGAACTGGGCGTGGGCTTCAAGGTTACCTCTGGTCCTGTGCTCGACAAGCCGGGCGATTTGGCTGGCTTGCTCACCTCGCTGGAGGAAAACGACGTGCTGTTTATCGACGAAATTCACCGTCTGAGCCCTGTGGTGGAGGAATACCTCTATTCGGCGATGGAAGACTACCGCATCGACATCATGATCGACAAGGGACCGGGCGCACGATCGGTGCAACTCTCGCTTGCGCCATTCACGCTCATTGGTGCCACCACCCGCAGCGGCTTGCTCACCTCGCCACTGCGTGCGCGCTTCGGCATCAACTGCCACTTGGAATATTACAGCCACGAGGTGCTGGAGCAGATTGTGAAGCGTTCGGCTCGATTGCTCAACGTGCCCATCACCGACGAGGCTGCACTTGAAATTTCGCTCCGCAGCCGTGGCACGCCACGTATCGCTAACTCGCTCCTGCGCCGTGTGCGCGACTTCGCCCAAGTGAAAGGCTCCGGTAAAATCGACACCACCATTGCCCGCTATGCGCTTGAGGCACTGAACATCGACAAATACGGACTCGACGAAATCGACAATAAAATTTTGCTCACCATCATCGACAAGTTTAAGGGCGGTCCCGTTGGGCTCAATACCATTGCCATGTCGATGAGCGAAGACCCCGGCACCATCGAGGAAGTGTATGAGCCATATCTTGTGAAAGAGGGCTTCATCAACCGCACCCCTCGTGGACGCGAGGTGACCGAACTCGCCTACAAGCACCTGAAGCGACACCGCATTGCCGAGCAGGGCAACATTTTTGACTAAAATGTAGATTACATTCACACGAATTAAATATATACATATATAGAATTTTAAAAAACACTATCACTGTGGCTACTAATTTAAAATCTCTTGCAAAAGACACTGCGATATACGGTGTGAGCAGCATTTTTGGGCGTTTCCTCAATTATCTGCTCGTGCCACTCTACACCGCCACACTCTCTGCCGCCTCTGGTGGCTATGGCGTGATCACCAACCTCTACGCATGGACTGCGCTGCTGCTGGTGATTCTCACCTATGGTATGGAAACCACATTCTTCCGCTTCGCCAACAAAGCCGACGAGGATGCCGAAAAGGTGTATAGCACCACGCTGGTGTCGGTGGGCGCAACGGCACTGATGTTTGTGGCAGCCGTTGTGGGCTTCCTGCCAGGCATCTCGTCAGCCCTCGGCTATGCCGACCATCAGTCGTGGGTGGTGTCGATGGCAATTATTGTGGCACTCGACGCATTCCAAGCCATACCGTTTGCCTATCTCCGCTATAAAAAACAGCCTATCAAGTTCGCAGGGCTTAAATTGGCGTTTATTTTCATCAATATTCTGCTCAATCTGCTCTACTTCCTGATATTGCCAGCCATGAAATGCAACCTCTTCGGCATCTACGACGACCACTTCACGCTCAATGTGGGCTATGTGTTCTACATCAACCTCGTGACCACAGGTGCCATCACTTTCCTCTTTTGGAAAGAACTGCTCTGCATCAAATGGCGTTTCGACTGGGCATTGCTCAAGCGCATGTTGGGCTACAGCTGGCCAATCTTAGTGCTCGGCATCGCCGGTATTCTCAACCAAGCCGCCGACAAGATTTTGTTCCCCATCATCTACGAGGCTGCCGACCAGCAGAAGCAACTGGGCATCTATGGCGCGGCTGTGAAGGTGGCAATGATTATGGCACTGATTACTCAAGCGTTCCGCTACGCCTACGAGCCGTTTGTGTTTGGCAAGAGCAAGGACAAGGACAACAAAGACACCTACGCCAAGGCGATGAAATACTTCATCATGTTCACCCTTTTCGCATTCCTGGCAGTGATTGCCGGCATCGACGTGCTCAAGCACATCATCGCCCCCGACTACTGGGAGGGCTTGAAGGTGGTGCCTATTGTGATGGCGGCAGAAATCATGATGGGTGTGTATTTCAACCTCTCATTCTGGTACAAACTCATCGACAAAACCATCTGGGGCGCAGTGTTCTCGTTTGTGGGTTGCGCCGTGCTTTTCGCCATCAACTTCATCTTCGTGCCCAAGTATGGCTATATGGCTTGCGCGTGGGGCGGATTCGCTGGCTATGGCACCGCCATGGTGATTAGTTACTTCGTGGGACAGAAGCATTACCCGATTGCCTACCCGATGAAAGACATAGGTATCTACACCGGCCTCGCCGCCGTGCTGTTTGTGGCCATGCTGTGGCATCCGTTCGGCACCGCCGTGCTCGACACGGTGTATCGCTGCGTGCTGATGATGGTGTTCTTTGTGGTAATGTTCCGCCGCGAGCACATGGGCGAAATGTTCCAGAAGTTGCCAGTAGTGGGCAGATTCTTCCGATAAGCAGAGTTTTTTATACATTTTTGCATTTATATAAGGTGCAGTTTTATCGGAATTATTTTATCTTTGTATTTGCAATTTTTCAACTACACTCATGTTGTTCTATAGCTCTTGGCTAAAATATACGCTTTCTGTGTTGCTGCTCACCGTGGTGGCAGGCATTTCGTGCGCGCAGGTGACCGTGAACGGCTCGTCGGCACATCTGATTTACGACGGCATCGACGTGTCGAGTTACCAGAAAGACATCGACTGGAGCGCAACGGCTAAGGACAAGAACATCAAATTCGTGTATGTGAAAGCCACCGAGGGCGCCACCTATCGCTCCCGACACTATCAATACAACATTGAGAATGCGCGCCAATACGGCATACATGTGGGCGCATACCACTTCTTCCGCCCGAATGTGCCGGTGGAGAAGCAGTTCCTCAACTTCACCTCCGTGGTGAAGAAGGAGGACCAGGACTTGATTCCGCTTATCGATGTGGAGGTGCGTGGCAACAACCTCACGGTGAAGGCACTGGTGGATTCGGTGCTTGCCTTTGCCGACAAACTGGAAGACTACTATGGCTGCAAACCGATGATTTACACCGGTCACGCATTCTATAATTCCTACTTGAGTGGAAAAATTCCGGGTTATCCGCTGTTCATTGCCCGCTATTCGAAAGTGGAGCCTCGCCTTACGGGCGGTGCCAACTGGGTGCTGTGGCAATTCTCCGAAAAGGGCGTGATAGCCGGTATCGACCACGCTGTGGACCTTTGCCGCTTCAATAAAGGTTGCGGTTTGAAGGACATTCTCATCAGTGGCAGAAAGGTGCGCTCACGCACGCAATCCACTGCACATAAGGAGAAGAAGCCCGAACCCGCGGCGGAGGAGAAAAAGGAAGTGAAGCCAAATCCAGAGCAGGAAAAACTCGACAAGGAGGCACGCAAACGTGCCGAAAAGCGCAAAGCCGAGGAGAAGAAAGAGGCTGAGCGACTGGCTAAGCAGAAGGAAAAACTCAGAAAACTCAAAGAAAAAGAGCAGAAAGAGGCTGCCAAGCAGGAGCAAAAGCGCCGCGAAAAGGCTGAAAAGGAAGCCAGAAAGCGTGCCGAGAAAGAGGAAAAAATGCGTCAGGAGCAAGCCAAGCGCGACCAAAAGGCGCGTGAGGAATTCCTGAAGAAGAAAGATAAGGAACGCCAAGAGGCCAAAGAGCGTCAAGAGGAACAGGCGAAAGCCGACCGCCAGCGAAAGCAAAAGCAGGAAGAGCAGGCTCGCAAGCGCGAAGAAGTGAAGCGCGCCCAAGAAAAGGCGGCAAAGAAGCAAAGCCAAAACCAAAAGGCAAAAAATCAAGGCCGACGCGTGAACCAAAGCAGTCCTGATAACGACGACATCTATTATTAGCACAATAAAATAACCGACCGCAATCGCGGCCGGTTATTTTTTATATTTTCTTTACGATTGGGCTATAGCCCAATCGTGGTAATCGTGGGGGCATTATTTGTATTCATCGCCGTAGGTGGCTTTCACTTCGCGCACATAGGTGCGGATTTTCTGTTCCTCGCTGCGTGGCACGATTAGCAGGGCGTTTTCGCTGTCGGCGATGATGTAGTCGTCGAGTTCCGACACAACCACCAACTTGTCGCTTTGGGTCGATACGATATTGTTGTGGCTGTTCATCATCATCGTTTTGGTGCCTTGCAGCACATTGCCGTCGTGGCTCTTTGGGCTTACATCGTAGAGCGATCCCCATGTGCCGAGGTCGGTCCAGCCGATGCCGTCAACACGGAGCACCGTCACATTGTCGGCCTTTTCAAGCACAGCGTAGTCGATGGAAATGCTTTGGCTTGCAGAGTAAATCTCTTTGATGAAATCCTCTTCCTTGTCGGTGCCGTAGATGCCTTCGCCCTCACGGAACTTCGGCGACACCTTGGCGGCGTTGTCGTTGAGCGCCTTGATAATGGAAGTGGCACTCCAGAAGAAGATGCCGGTGTTCCAGTAAAACTCGCCGCTATCCACAAACACCTTCGCCAACTCCAAGTCGGGCTTTTCGGTGAATGTTTTCACCATGGCGAAATCACCGTCGATTTCACGCCCCTGCTGAATGTAGCCGTAGCGGGTTTCGGGGTGGGTTGGTTTCACGCCAAAGGTGAGCAGCGTGTCGTGGTGCTCGATAAACTCAAACGCCTTTTCCACACTCTCGCGAAATTCGTCGACACGCAGAATGATATTGTCGCACGGAGCCACCATGATTTTTGCGTCGGGGTTGAGTGCCTTGATATGGTAGGCTGCCCAGGCGTTGCCTGGTCCGGTGCGTCGGTGTGCTGGCTCGCACAATATTTGGCTATCGGTGATTTCGGGCACTTGCTCCTTCACCAGGTCCACATATTCGCTGCGAGTGAGCATAATAATATTTTCTTGTGGAACAATACCTTTCAATCGCGCTACGGTGAGTTGTAGCAACGACTGACCTGTTCCAAGGAAATCAATAAATTGCTTGGGCATCTGTGTACGGCTCTTAGGCCACAGGCGGCTTCCACATCCACCGCACATGATCACACAGTATCTGTTCTTCTCGGTCATATCTGGTTTTTACTTGGTTGCGTAAATGAATATGCTAATTTAGCGAAATTCTTCCATAATAACGCATATTATCACAGAATATTATAGCAAAAACCGATTATTTTTGATTTTTTAATTTTTGGGGTGTTTTGGGGTGTGTTATTCCACATTGCCGTGCCAAACCATCAGTGCGAAAAAGGCGACGAGGGCGGCAATCACCACCCATGCCATGAGTTTGAAGCGGAGGCTTGCTGGCTCGTGCTTTTGAGGGATGAAGTGTGGCACTTTCACGAACGGAAGTGCGGCGAGTGTGTTTCCCCCGGTTTGTGTGGTTTTGTTTTGCTCTGGGGCTTCCTGTGTGGCGCGCTGTGGTGCGGCTGAGGATGCGGCTGAGGCAGTGGCGCTCACTTCGGCAAATGGCAGTGGCGCACCGCAGAATGGGCAGAAATTCAGTCCGCGCGCTGGCAGACCCTTGCCACAGGTGGAGCAGAATGCCACCTCGCTGTGGGGATTGGGGGCGACGGCCGCTTCAGGAGCAGGTTCAGCCACGGCTGGCGACTCCTTAGGCAGTTTGCTCACATCTACTGTAAACTCGCTCACGCACTGCGGACAAATCACCACGCCACCGCTGGCAGTGAGTTTTGCCACCGTCAGTGTCTGCTTTTTTCCGCAATGTGGGCATCTGAGTTCCATACGAGTGAGCGTTCGTTGTTTGTTATCCGAATGCAAAGATACAAAAATTATTTCATGTAGGAGGGCAAAATTTAAGGAAATGATATACATGTTGTCCCCGTAAACTATCGGGAGAGAGCGAGGTGAAACTTGCTTTCTCCTTTTTTTGCGGT
>OJAM01000429.1_pt1 | contig 18973 bp, 16 predicted proteins | sample 1589071 | NCBI WGS metagenome assembly OJAM01 (sample SAMN03283243) | human gut metagenome | biome: human-associated habitat; material: feces | host: Homo sapiens | place: Peru | collected 2012
CGCGCTTCTCGTGGGCGCTCGCGGGTGACGAACCCGCCACGCGCCCCGCCGCCGCCGAGGTGAAGGTGTTCACCGACGCGGGGACGGTGTGGCAAGGCCGCGGCGGCGACCTCTTCGCCCGTCTCTACGACGGCCCGCCGCTTGCGCCCGGCGTCGTCTACCGGTGGCAGGCGCGCCTCGTGGGGGCGACGGACTGGTGCGCGCCGCAGCGGTTTTCGGTCGGTCTGCAGACGGACGCCGACTGGGCGGGCGCGCAGTGGATCGGCGAACCCGCCGTTGCCGTGTACACGCGTTCCGGCCAGCTCGTTGGCGATGATTCTCGTCACGCCACGACGTACAACCCGCCTTCGCGTTCGCAGGACACCGCTGGCGGCGGATATCGTCCTGGCGCCTATGACACGCCGTCGAGCTATGCCGAGAATACCCGTGCCCGTGCCGCTGCTGCGCCCGCACCTCCTGCTCGGGGACGGCAAGCTGCGCCTGCTGCCGCCCGTGAAGCTCGGGCGCTTCTTCCCCCAGGGGCTTGACTGGACGAAGGAACACGTCCTGCGCGTCGAGGCGCGCGGCCCCGCGATCCGCACGCTTCTCGACGGCGTGCCCGTCCACGCCTGCACGGACGCCACGTTCGCCGCCGGCACGGTCGGCGTGCGGACGTCGGCGGGCGAGGAGGCCTTCGTCTCGGACGTCGCCGTGACGGGGCCGGACGGCGCCCCGTGGCTCCACGACCGCTTCCGCGGCCACCTCATACCCGCCTTCCGCAACCCCCCGCTCGCGAACGGCCGCCTCCACCTCGCGGGCACGACCCTCCTGCACCCCGGCATCCTGCCGAAGAACGCGCCGCGTCTGCGCCGCACGTTCGCCCTGCGGGACAAGCCCGTCGTCGCCGCGCTCGCCTCGGCGTGCGGCTTCGGCTTCTACGAACTCTGGCTCAACGGCGAGAAGGCCGATCCCCGGCGCGTCCTCGCCCCCGGCATGACAGGCGGCCGCGCGGCGCTCTTCGACACCTACGACGTCACGCGCCTCCTGAAGCCCGGCGCCGCGAACACCGTCGGCTTCTGGCTGGCGGCGGGGTATTCGGACGACGTCTCGCGCTATGGCTGGCACTGGCTCAAGCCCCGGCGGGCGATCCTGCACCTCGCCGTGACCTACGCGGACGGCACGCGCGACGTGGTCGTGACGGACGGCGCGTGGGAGATGACGCAGGCGAGCGAGGTCGTGCGCGCGAGCCTCTACCACGGCGAGACGATCGACGCGGCGCGCGCGGACCCCGCCTGGTGTACGCCCGCCGGCGCGACGAACGGCTGGCACGCCGTCCACGTGTGGCCGCGCGCGGACGCGCCGCGCCTCGTCGCGAACGACGCGCCGCCCGTGCGGATGCTCGACCCCCGCAGGCCCGTGCGCATCGCCGAGACGCGCCCCGGCGTCTTCGTCGCCGACTTCGGGCAGAACCGCGCCGGGTTCGTGCAGGTCCGCGCGCAGGGCCCGCGGGGTACGAAGATCCGCCTCCGCACGAGCGAGCTTCTGGGCGAGGACGGCAACATCGACCCGTGGACGAACCGCCAGGCGGCATCGACGGACACCTTCGTCCTCGCCGGGACGGGGGCGCCCGAGACGTTCACGCCGCGCTTCACCTACCACGGCTTCCAGTTCGCGGAGATCACGGGCTGGCCGGGGACGCCGACGGCGGATGACCTCACCGCCTGGGCCGTCCATGCCGACGTCGAGCCGATCGGCGCGTTCGCCTGCGACGACGAGACGCTGAACCAATACGTCAACGCCGCCAACTGGTCCATGCGCAGCAACTTCATGAGCTTCCCGACGGACTGCTGCATGCGCGACGAGCGCACGCCCTGCCAGATGGACTCCCAGGCCTACGAGGAGGCCGCGCTGAGCTGGTTCGAGCTGGGGCGTTACTACGCGAAGTGGCTCGACGACATCGGCGTGGGGAACGGCAACCCGGACTGGACGGGCGATTCCGTCGTGCTGCCCTGGCGCCTCTACCGGGCGACCGGCGACGTGCGCGTCCTCGCCGAACGCTACGACGGCATGCGGCGCCAGGTGGACGGCGACGTGAAGAAGTGGCCGGGCCTCGTCTGCCCCGACGGCTTCGGCGACTGGTGCGCGCCGAACGACGGCACCTGGAAGGGGTACTTCAACGACGTGGCGCTCGTCAACACCGCGCTCTTCTGCGAGATGTGCCGCATCGTGGCGGAGACGGCGGCGGCGCTCGGCAAGGCGGACGAGGCGGCGCGCTACCGCGCGCTCCACGCCCGCGCGAAGGCCGCTTTCCACACGGCGTTCTTCCACTACGGCACGAAGACCTACGGCGACGGCTCGCAGACGACGGCGGCGCTGCCGCTCGCGTTCGGCCTCGTGCCGGAGGCGGCGCGCGCGGCCGTCGCGGCGCGGCTCGTCCGAACCGTCCGCGAGGAGGACAGGGGGCGTGTCAACGCGGGCATCTTCGGGATGCGCCACCTTGGCGACGTCCTCTGCGACCTCGGCGAGGCGGACCTCTTCGTGCGGCTCATGACGCAGCCGGAATACCCCGGCTTCGGCTACATGTTCGCGCGCGGCGCGACGACGCTCTGGGAGCAGTGGTCGTTCAAGGGCGGCATGAACTCCCACAACCACGCCATGTTCTCGGGCGCGCTCCACACGCTCATGACGCGCCTTGCGGGCATCCGCGCCGCGCGGCCCGGATTCGCCGCCGTCGAGATCCGCCCGTCCTTCCCGGCGGCGCTCGGGCGCGTGGCGGCCCATCTCGACACGCCGCGCGGGCGCGTCGGGGTCGAATGGACGCGGAAGGGCACGACCCTTGAACTCGATATCCTCGTTCCGCCCTACACGGAGGCCCAGCTGTCCCTCCCCGGTCAGCCCCCACGCCGCCTCCCAGCGGGGATGAATCACGTAACCTGGGAGGGACGCGCTCCGTCGCGTTAATCAGGAGAGCCTTATGAAGAAACGGATATTCGGCATGATGCTGCTCGCGGGGGCGCTGGCCTTCGCGCAGACGACGTTCAAGATCCAGGCGGATCGGGAGACCTGCCTCTACGCCTGCGGTGAGCGGGCGACGTTCACGGTGACGGCGGTGGACTCGAACGGCGTGCCCGTGAAGGCGGGGACGGTCACGGCGTCGCTCGACAACTTCGGCCCGAAGAAGTTCGAGAAGCGGTCCGTCGACCTCGCGCGGAAGAATCCGTTCACGGTGGTCGGCACGCTCACCGAGCCGGGCGTGAACAGCCCGTACCGCGACCGCAGCGTCGAGGAAAACCTCGACCTGTTCGAGCGCATGAAAAACGGCGAGTTCCCCGAGGGCAGCCGCACGCTGCGCGCAAAAATCGATCTTGCCTCCGGCAACTTCAACATGCGCGACCCCGTCATTTACCGCATCCGCTATATGCACCATCACCGGCAGGGCGACAAGTGGTGCATCTATCCGATGTATGACTTTGCCCACCCCATTCAGGACGCGCTGGAGGGCATCACGCACTCGCTGTGCTCGCTGGAATTTGAGGCGCACCGCCCGCTGTACGACTGGGTGGTAAACAACGTCTCCGTTCCCGCCAAGCCCCGGCAGATCGAGTTTGCCCGTCTCGGCATCGACCACACCGTCATGTCCAAGCGCAAGCTGCGCCAGCTGGTCGAGCAGAATTATGTCTCCGGCTGGGACGATCCGCGTATGCCGACGCTCTGCGGTCTGAGAAGAAGAGGCTACACCAGCCACTCCATCCGCGATTTCTGTGAGCGCATCGGTGTGGCAAAATCCGCCAACACCGTGGAATACGCACTGCTGGAGCACTGCCTGCGCGAAGATCTCAACGACACGGCAGAGCGCACCATGGCCGTTTTGCGCCCGGTGAAGCTCGTCATCACGAATTATCCGGAGGGCCAGACGGAAACCTTTGAGGTTGAAAACAACCCCGTCCATCCCGAACAGGGCACGCACACCGTCACGTTCTCCCGCGAGGTCTGGATCGAGGCGGACGATTTCCTCCCCGAACCCATCCCCAAGTACAAGCGCCTGTACCCCAACGGCCCGGAGTGCCGTCTGAAGGGCGCGTATCTCATCACCTGCACCGGCTGCAAGCAGGCCGCCGACGGCAGCATCGAGGAAATTTACGCGACGTATGACCCCGATTCCCGCGGCGGCGACCCGGCCGACGGCCGCAAGGTCAAGGGTGCGACGATCCACTGGGTCGACTGCCAGACTGCCGTTGACGCGGAGGTCCGTCTGTACGAAAACCTTTTCTCCGACGCCCAGCCCGACGGCCCGGACAAGAACTTCCTTGACTGCCTGAACCCGGACTCCCTGACGGTCCTGACCGGCTGCAAGGTCGAATCCGCGCTCGTCGAAGAGGCGAAGAAATACGACGCCGAGGGTGAAGGCCGCACGGCAAAGACCGCGCCGGGCTTCCAGTTCATGCGCGTAGGCTATTTCTGCATGGACTCCCGCGACTGCCGCGCGGACCATCTGGTCTTCAACCGCAGCGTCCTGCTGAAAGACAGCTTCAAGCCGGGGAAATAAAAATTCAACCGCGCACCGCATTTTGCGGCGCGCGGTCTTTTCGCTTTATTGCAGCTCCTTCTGCCTTGCAACGTGGCTGCAGATGGCTGCGAAGGTCTTTTCGCTCAGGTCATGCTCGACCTTGCAGGCGTCCTCCCGCGCGGTCTTTTCGTCGACGCCGATGCGCATGAAAAACTCCGTCAGCGTCTTGTGCCGGGTATAGATCCGGTCCGCGATCTCCATGCCGCTTTCGGTCAGTGTAATCAGCCCGTCGCGATCCATGGTGATAAAGCCGTTCTGTTTTAACTGTTTGGTCGCGTAGGTGACGCTGGGCTTCGTCACGCCGAGATGCTCCGCAACATCGATGGAGCGGACGTATCCGTGCTGCTCCTTCATCATCAGCATGGCTTCCAGGTAATCCTCTGCCGCTCTGTGTACACTCACAGCAAATTGCACCAACCTTTCCTTGAAATTATCTTCTACACTAACACACTTGACCAAAAAAAGCAAGTAAACATTTTTTTCGCTGAAACCTATTGACAAGCGAGGTTAGACATGTTAAACTGTGGGCTGGTTAGGGAGGTCTAACCTTTGTTTTTTCCTATTGGTTAGCCTGCCTTAATTGCAATTAAGCAGCTTGAATTACAGACAGACAGGGGGCGCAGGATTTGATGCCGCTTACACTCGCAGCAGCTGGTGAAGAAAACATTATCCGAAAGGTCGGCGGAAACCCGGAGGTCAAAAAGCATCTGGAGGAGCTGGGCTTCGTTGCAGGCGATACCGTTACGATCGTTTCCAGCCTGAATGGAAACGTGATTGTAAAAGTCAAGGAATCACGCGTGGCGATCAGTGAAGAGATGGCCCGTAAAATCATGGTTTAAGGAGAGAAGAACATGAAAACGTTGAAGGACGCAAAAATCGGCGATACCGTCAAGGTCGTCAAGCTCCACGGCGAAGGCCCTATCAAGCGCCGGATCATGGACATGGGTATCACCAAGGGCACCGAGGTTTATATCCGCAAGGTTGCACCGCTTGGCGATCCGATGGAGGTCACGGTCCGCGGCTATGAGCTGAGCCTGCGGAAGGCTGACACCGAAATGATCGAAATTGCATAAAGAATCTGGTCAAAAGGAGCAGAAAGATGGAAAAACAGATCAAAATTGCCCTTGCGGGCAACCCGAACAGCGGTAAAACCACGCTGTTCAACGCGCTGACCGGTTCGAACCAGTTTGTCGGCAACTGGCCGGGCGTCACGGTCGAAAAGAAGGAAGGCAAGCTGAAAAAGCACGACGACGTCGTGATCATGGACCTTCCCGGTATTTATTCTCTGTCCCCCTACACGCTCGAAGAGGTCGTCTCCCGTAACTATCTGATCACCGAGCGCCCCGACGCGATTCTGAACATCGTCGACGGCACGAACCTTGAGCGTAACCTCTACCTCACCACACAGCTGACCGAGCTTGGCATCCCGGTCGTCGTGGCGATCAACATGATGGACGTCGTCAAGAAGAACGGAGACCAGATCAACATCAAGGAGCTGTCCCGTCAGCTGGGCTGCCCTGTTCTGGAGATCTCCGCTCTGAAGGGCACAGGCATTATGGAAGCCGCGGAAGCAGCCGTCAAGGCCGCTGCGGGCCCCCACACCGAGCCGCAGCACACCTTCTCCGGCCCGGTCGAGCACGCCATCGCGCACATCGAAGAGGCTGTTCTGCATGACAAGCCCGCTGCGCAGCAGCGCTGGTATGCCATCAAGATCTTCGAGCGTGACGATAAGGTACTCGAACAGCTGAACATCCCCGCAGACGTCATGAAGCACATCGAGGCGGACATCAAGGCCGCTGAGACGGAGCTGGACGACGATGCAGAGTCCACCATCACCAACGAGCGCTATGTGTACATCGCGCAGGTCATCAAGAGCTGCTACAAGAAAAAGAGCGCCGGTAAGCTTTCCAGCTCCGACAAGATCGATAAGATCGTCACCAACCGCTGGCTGGGCCTGCCGATCTTCGCAGCTGTCATGTTCATCGTGTACTGGGTCGCCATGGTCGGCGTCGGCGCACCGGCAACGGACTGGGCGAACGACGGCCTGTTCGGCGACGGCTGGCACCTGCTCGGCATTGGCTCCTCCGCTTATAACGACGCAGCTGACGAATACGCTGCCGCAAGCGACGCGATCAGCGGCTACTATGAGCTTGACACCGAAGCCGAAGACTTCGATGCTGACGCGGCTCTGGCTGAGATGAAGGCCGTGACCGCCGATTCTGAAAGCACGACCATCGAGGTCGAGGACGAAGAAACCCTCGCCCTCAATGATATGACAGTCTATTATGATTCCATCCCCGACGACGCAGACGAAGAGACTACGATCGGCATGACCTATGTTGATGCTGTCAGCTACTTTGAGGAGAACGGTTTTGACGAGCCCGATCCCGCTGACTACGGCGTTTGGGTCCCCGGTGTTCCGGTTCTGATCGGCAATCTGCTCGATGCGGGCAACGTTCCCGAAGACGGCTGGCTGCACGGCCTGATCCTCGACGGCATCGTCGCCGGTGTCGGCGCAGTTCTCGGCTTCGTGCCGCAGATGCTCGTTCTGTTCCTCATGCTGGCCTTCCTCGAAGCGTGCGGCTACATGGCCCGTATCGCCTTCGTTCTGGACCGTATCTTCCGTAAGTTCGGCCTGTCCGGCAAGTCCTTCATCCCGATGCTTATCGGTACCGGCTGCGGCATTCCGGGCGTTATGGCTTCGCGTACCATAGAAAATGAACGTGACCGCCGTATGACGATCATGACCACCACCTTCATCCCCTGCGGCGCAAAGGTGCCGTTCATCGGCATGATCGCCGGCGCTCTGTTCGGCGGCAGCGCATGGGTCTCCACCTCCGCATACTTCATCGGCATGGCCGCTATCATCATTTCCGGCATCATGCTGAAGAAGACCAAGATGTTCTCCGGCGATCCTGCTCCGTTCGTTATGGAGCTGCCCGCGTATCACTGGCCGACCCTCGGCAACGTGCTGCGCAGTATGTGGGAGCGTGGCTGGTCCTTCATCAAGAAGGCCGGTACGATCATCCTTCTGTCCACCATCTTCGTCTGGTTCACCACCTACTTCGGCTGGGCCGAGGACGGCTTCCGGATGCTCTCTGACGAAGAGATCAACTACTCCATCCTCGCCAAGATCGGCGGCGCCATCGCCTGGATCTTTGCTCCGCTCGGCTGGGGCAACTGGCAGGCAGTTGTTGCCTCCATCACCGGCCTTGTCGCCAAGGAGAACATCGTCGGCACGCTCGGCATCCTCTATGGCGGCGGCGACGGCACGGTCTATCAGAACCTTGCAAGCGCCTTCAACGGCATCACCGGCTACTCCTTCCTGGTCTTCAACCTTCTGTGCGCTCCGTGCTTCGCGGCCATCGGCGCCATCAAGCGCGAGATGAACAGCCAGAAGTGGACCTGGTTCGCAATCGGCTATCAGTGCGGCTTCGCGTATGCAATTGCCCTCATGGTCAACCAGTTCGGCGCTCTGCTCACCGGCAGCGGCAATGTCCTCGGCGTGATCGTCGGCGCAGCCCTGCTCGCAGTCATCGTTTATATGCTTGTTAAGCCCTATAAGGAAGCTACCAAGCTGACCACGAAGATCAAGTAATCATTTTTTCACGGTGCAAGACCGCATGGGATATGCGGTCTTGCTTCTGGCAAACAGCGAGTAAAGGAGTGATTCTCATGTTTGCATGGATCGCACAAAATCTTGGAACGATCCTTGTTTCAGCCGTTCTGCTTGTCATTGTCATCGCAATCGTGCGCTATCTGATCCGGCAGAAGAAACAGGGAAAAAGCTCCTGCGGCGCGGGCTGCGCGCACTGCGCAAATGCGGGCTGCTGCCACCATCAGCAATAACAGAGGGTCTGCATCATGTATCAAACAACGCTTAAGATCGACGGCATGATGTGCGGTATGTGCGAATCGCACATCAACGACACCATCCGCAAGGCTGCGCCCGTCAAGAAGGTCACGTCGTCGCACGCAAAGGGTGAGGCCGTTGTCCTGACCGACGAGCCGCTGGACATCGAGGCCGTCAAGGCTGCCGTCCACGCGACCGGCTACGAGGTCACGGACGCGTCCAGCGAGCCCTACGAAAAAAAGAAGTTCTCCCTTTTCAAGAAGTAATTCCCTTTTCCTCCTATCGTGGAAAACCGCTCTGTCTCCATGCCGGCAGAGCGGTTTTTCATAAAGCAGGCCCGCCGGTTTTCGGCTGGCCTGTCTGTTCTATACAAAAACCAGTGCATCCTGCGGGCGGACAGAGTCGTCCGCCCCTACGGATTACAGAGGCATTGAAGTTTCGGCGTAGGGGCCGACGACTCTGTCGGCCCGAAAAATGTAACGAATTCGCCGAGAATTCCCGCAAAAACGGTGCATCCCAAGCGGCTTTCTTCACCCCAGTAGGCCGACTGCGTTTTTATACGCGATCCCTGCCGCTTCCTCCGGCGTGAAATCCATTTGATCAAGAATTTCACAGTAACTGGCGTAAATCTCCTCAGGCCGCCGACAGATCATCCTCCGCATTCGGATAGGAATGAACGGCGACGGGAATGTGCCGCTCCTGCGCAAACGCAAAGATCGCACAATTATAGTCGGAGGCGAGTGCCAGCCCGGAATTGTTCGGGTGAAGCTTGATGCCGTCCAGCGCATGATCTGCACATATTGCCGCAGATCTGCATACACCCATACATCGTCAGCGTCGGGATTGGCGGTATGCACCGCGTCCGGCAGGATATGAATATGGGCGTCGATCTTTTTCAGCGTTTGCCAGTCTGTAACAGTCGTAGCAATCCCTCCCGCGTTCCGATATGCCGGTTCTCAGCCTTCTTTGGATAGATACTCCTCGAGAATGTCTGCCGCGCAGTAGACCATTTCCGGGCACGGGCGCTTTTTGTAATAGCTGTCGGTACGCGGTTCGGGCGGCTGGGGCTTGAAATTTGGGTCGAGGCCCAGCAGTTGGCGGCAGATGATCGAGCCATTGCGTGCCTCAAATTCTCCCGCGAGCTGCCGCAGCGCCGCGTAATTGTTCGTTTTCGCTGCCCGGTCGGTCGGGTCTGCCGGGCCGCAGAGCAGGCCGTAGGCCATGAACATCCCGCTGACCGCGCCGCATACATCGCGCATACCTGCCATCCCGCCTCCAAAGCCGGAGGCGATCTTCAACGCAGTCTCTGTATCCAGCTTTTCCTCCGCAAAGGCCAGAAAGACGGCCTGTGCGCAGTTGCAGCCCTCCAGAAACAGTTCTCGTGCGCGTTCTGCTTTTGTCATGTGTGCTCCTCCTGCGGTTCATACCGCTTTTCAAGACTGAATTTTTTTCCGCCGCACCGGCGGCAGCGGATGCCGCCGCGCTTTTCCTCCAATGCCTGTACGACCGTCCCGCGCCGCAGATAGCGCGACTCGGCCCCGCAGCCGAGGCACGTCACGACATACACGCCGCGCACGGCCTCAATGCGCCTCCGGTTTTCAGCCGCTGCCTCACAGCTGGGCGCAAGCCGCTCCGGCGGACAGCCGATTCTGCGGCAGACAGCCTTCCACGCCTCGTCATGCCCGTGGCGTTTTCCTGTGAGAATCGCCGCGGCGGCGTGGGCATATTCATGCCGTGCCGTGTCCCAGAAGACCTGATCCTCCCGCCGCAGAAAGTCCGCAAGGCGGATCTCCTGCGGCCTGTTTTTGACGAACGTGCATACGCCGTACTGCCGCATCATGCGCCGGGAAAAGGACACGGCCACGCGGCTCGTGTCGATCCCGAGCAGCCTGTCCAGCCGCCGGTACTCCGCCTGCACCTGTGCAAGCGTCCACATCCGCATCGCCTCCGTTTCTGCATCCATGATAGCACAGCGGGCGCGGTTTTTCCATCTTTCCTTTTGGCGCAAAAGCCGGTATACTGGATATCAGAATGAAAAAGGCGGTTTTTCCTATGTTTTCACGGATGTATCTTGAGATCACGACCTGCTGCAATCTTTCGTGCAGCTTCTGTCCCGGCACGAAGCGGCCTGCCGCGTTTTTATCGCCGGAGGACTTTCGCACGCTGGCTGCGAAGCTCCGGCCATATGGGCAATACCTGTACCTGCACGTCATGGGCGAGCCGCTGCTGCACCCGCAGCTGCCGGAGCTGCTGGAGATCTGCCGGGCACTCGGCTTCCGCGCGACGCTCACGACAAACGGGACGCTGCTGCCGAAGAAGCAGGCGGCGCTGCTCGACGCGCCCGCGCTGCGCAAGGTCTCTATCAGCCTGCACAGCTTCGAGGCGAACGAGGCCGGGGATTTTTCCGCCTATCTGACGGGCTGCACGGACTTTGCCCATGCGGCAAAAAAATCGGGCATTCTGACAGATTTCCGCCTCTGGAATCTCGACGGCGCGCAGACGAAGGGTCTACACGACCGGAACGCGGAGATTTTGGCGCAGCTGCACGCGGCCTTTCCCGGCGTGTGGCAGAAAAACACATGGGGCTGGCGGCTGGAGGACGGTGTGTTCGTCAGCTTCGGAGAGCGCTTTGACTGGCCGGACGAGCAGGCGGCAGAGCGTGGGAGCCAGGGCCGCTGCCGCGCGCTCAGCGACCAGATCGCCGTGCTTTCCGACGGTACGGTCGTGCCGTGCTGCCTTGACAACGAGGGCGCGCTTGCGCTGGGGAACCTGTTCCGGCAGGAGCTTTCCGACATTCTTGCCTCGCTGCCGGCCTGCGCGATACGCGAGGGCTTTGCACGCGGCGAGCGCGCCGCCCCGCTCTGCCGCCGCTGCGGCTATGCGGAGCGCTTCGGCGCCCGGTGACAGAGAAATCGGCTTAGGGTGTATCTGAAAACTCCCAACGCACCCGGACAGCGGGCCTTTTTGCGGTGCGCCGCGTCATTTTTCCTTGAAATACGTCAGTATTCCTGCGAAAAAATGTCTTGCGCAACGCAAAAATCCCTCGCTGCCGGTCACATCATGAGTTTTCAGATACACCCTAAGTGAACGGACCCCGCCGCATTTTGGAATGCGGCGGGGAAGCTTTTCGTTATTCGATCGTAAATTCTGCGTACAGCGTGTATTCTGTTCCGTCCGGCAGGATCACGGGCTGGGCAAGGCGGTATTTGCCTGCGTCCAGTTCGCCGTAGAGCGTCTGCCAGTCGTAGTGCAGCGTGCAGATAGATGATTCCGGCGCGGCTTCATCCGTCTGGTTCTGCGCCTTAAAAAGGTTCGATGTCAGCATCTTCCATTCGCTGTCTGCCTGCGTCTCCAGCCAGTACTCGCTGCGAAGGGCAAGCACAGCGCCGTCTTCGTTTGTCAGCGTGAAATCTGCCGACGTGCGCGTGACGCTCTCCGACACGACCGCGAAGCAGTCCGCGCCCGGAAGCGTCCGAGTTTTCTGCTCCGCGGGCTCTGCCGGGGATGTTTCCGGCATGGCCTCGGCGGGCGCTTCCGCCGCTTCCAGCGTCATTTCCTCTTCCGCAGGCGCTTCCGGCGCCGCGGTATCCGCCGTCGGAGCAGATGCCGCCTCCGGCGCGGACGAGCCTGCGTGGAACATCGGCACGACAAATGCCGCCGCGCCGATCACCAGCGCGCAGCAGGCCGCAAGCGCGGCCCATTTGACCCACACGCGAGGCGCTTTTTTGACCGGTGCATCGGCCTGCGCAATCAGATCGTCACCGACATCGCCGATGGCGCGGAACAGCTTTTCACTTTGCTCTTTCATACAAGGATCCCCTCTCCGGCCAGATACCGGCGCAGCTTTTCCCGCGTCCGGAACAGGATGGATTTTGCGGTGTTCTCCCGGAGCGCGTACCGCGCGGCGATATCCTGCACGGAATCGACGTACCAGTACCGCCGCAGGAAAATGCTGCACTCGCGCTCCGGAAGCGTCCGGAGAAAGCGGTCGATGGCCTCGGCCAGCTCCCGCGCTTCGAGCGCCTGCTCGACCCGGCCTGGAGCCGGGACGCACTCGGATAATTCATCCAGCGCCAGCGGCAGCGATCCGCCGCCGCGCTTTTCCGCATTCTGCCTGCGGCAGCGGTCAAAGGACAAATTGCGCGTGATCCTGCCGAGAAACGACGACAGGATCGACGGCCTCTGCGGCGGCATGGCGTTCCACGCGTGCAGCCACGTGTCGCTGACGCATTCCTCGCTGTCCTCGCGGTTTTTCAGAATGTTATGGGCAATGGAGCGGCAATAGCCGCCGTATTTCGCATCCGTCTCGCTGAGCGCACGCTCTTCGCGCGCCCAATACAGATCGATAATTGCGGAATCCTCCATCTGTGTGCTCCTTTCTCTGTCTGTAAAGACGCAAACGCGTCCCGTTGGTTTCAGGATACAGTATAGCATTGCCAAAAAATTTTTTAAATGGTATACTGAAAAAAATGATATGCAAAGGAGGCTTCTTATGGAACTTCGTGTTCTGGCCGTCGGCGACGTGGTCGGAGACGGCGGGCTGCAGTGTCTGGAACAGCATCTGCGAAGCCTGAAAAAGTTATACCGCATTGATTTTTGCGTTGTCAACGGCGAAAACGCCAGCGGGACCGGTTTAACCCCCAAGCAGGCGGAACGGATGCTGGACGCGGGTGCGGATGTGCTGACCCTCGGGAACCACTCGTTTGACCGGCGCGAGATCTGCGCGTATCTGGACGACTGCCCCTATATCCTGCGGCCCGCCAATCTGCATCCGAGCCTGCCGGGACGGGGCTTCGGCGTGTTTGAGACGAAGATCGGGCAGGTGGGCGTTGTGAACCTGCTGGGCCGCTGCAATCTCGACTTCCGGCCCGACAATCCCTTCCGCGTGATCGATAAGGTCCTGAAGGAGCTGGACGGGCTTCCCGTGCTTCTGGATTTCCACGCCGAGGCGACGAGCGAAAAGCTCGCCATGGCGTATTATCTTGACGGAAAAATTTCCGCCCAGTGGGGCACGCACACGCACGTGCAGACCGCAGACGAGCAGCTCCTGCCGAAGGGCACCGGGTATCTCACTGACCTCGGCATGACCGGCCCCGTGCATTCCGTCATCGGCGTAAAGCCGGAGCAGTCCATCGCAAATTTCCGCGGCGAGCTTACCTCGCGGTATGAGACTGCGCCGGGGCCGTGTATGCTTGCAGGCGCGGTGTTTACCATCGACGCGAAGACAGGCCGCTGCACGGCGGCAGAAAGGGTGGCGCTCCGTGATTAAATTTCTGCATACCGCCGATCTGCATCTGGACGCGCCGTTTGCCGCCCTCAGCCCCGAACAGGCTGCTGCGCGGCGGCAGGAGCAGCGCGAGCTTCTGACCGAGCTTGCCGAGGCGGCCAACACGCACGACTGCGATCTTGTCCTGCTGGCGGGCGATCTGTTTGACAGCGCGGGCGCGTCGGACGAGACGCTGCTGGCGCTCCGGCGGGCGCTGGCCTCCATCCGCGCGCCGGTCTTCATCAGCCCCGGCAACCACGACTGTTTGCTGCCCGGCAGCGCGTATCTGACGGAGCGCTGGCCGGAAAACGTGCATATTTTCAAAACGGATGCAATCGAGGCGGTCGAGCTGCCGGAGAAACAGCTGCGCGTCTATGGCGCGGGCTTCACCGCGCGGCACGAAAGACCGCTGCTGGAGGGCTTCCGCGCGAAAGCCGACGGCTGGACGAACCTCATGGTCCTCCACGGGGACGCGACGCAGGCGGCCTCGCCCTATAACCCAATTACGCCTGAACAGCTGGCGGCCTCCGGCCTTGCCTATCTCGCGCTCGGCCATATCCATCAGGCAAGCGGGCTGCTGCGGTGCGGGAGCACGTGCTACGCCTGGCCCGGCTGCGCGATGGGGCGCGGCTTTGACGAGCTTGGGCAGAAGGGCGCGTATCTCGGGGAAGTTTCCGATTCCGGCGTCCGGCTGGACTTTTTGCCGCTGCATGGCAGGAGCTATGAAATTCTCCGCGTCGAAGCAGGGGACGACGCGCTTGCCGCCGTCACGGCGGCGCTGCCGGAGGACACGCAGAACGATATTTACCGCGTGATCCTGACCGGCGAGGCAGAGCCGGTCGAAACGGCAGCGCTGCAAGCGGCGCTGGCTCCGCGCTTTTACGCGCTGACCATCCGCGACGAGACGCGGCCCCGCCGTGCGCTCTGGGAGGGCACGGAGGAGGATACGCTGCGCGGCCTGTTTTTGCAGGCGCTCAAGGCGCAGTATGACGCGGCCCAGACGGAAGCGGACAGACGCAGAATCACGCTGGCCGCGCGCTGCGGCTGCGCGGCGATGGACGGAAGGGAGGCGGCGGAATGAAGCTTCTGCGCATGACCGCAACATTCGGCAGACTTGAACAGGAGACGTTGTCGCTTACAGATGGCCTGAACGTCCTGCAAATGCCGAACGAGGCCGGAAAGAGCACCTGGGCGGAATTTTTGCTGGCCATGCTCTATGGCGTCGATACCTCTGAACGCGAAAAAACGGGCGTGCTGCCCGTCAAGACAAAATACCAGCCGTGGAGCGGCAAGCCGATGGAGGGCGTGATCGAGCTTGAGCACGCCGGGCGGCGCATCACGCTCACGCGCACCTCGACGGCCCGTGCACCGCTCGGCGTATTTTCCGCCGTCTATACCGATTCCGGACTGCCGGTCGAGGGCATGACGGGCGCGAACTGCGGCGAAACGCTTCTGGGCGTTCCGAAGCGTGTGTATCAGCGCAGCGCCTTTGTCCGTCAGGCCGGACTCGGCCTGACGCCGGACGACGAGCTGGAAGCGCGGCTGTCTGCCCTTGTCACGACCGGGGACGAGGCCGTCAGCTTTGCCGCAGCCGACAAGCGGCTGCTTGCCTGGCAGAACCGCGTCCGGCACAACAAGACCGGCCTCATCCCCGACGCCGAGCGGGAGCTTGCCGACGTAGACAGCGCGCTGGCCGCGCTGGCGGGGGAGCATGAAAAAAATCTGGCGCTGCGCGCGCAGCTGCAGTCGCTGCAAGCGCAGCAGACTGCCTGTGAAGAGGACCTGCGGGCGCTGCAGGCGGCGCAGGCCCAACGAAAAAAGGCGCAGCTCTATGACGCGAAGCGCGCCGCGATGCAGGCTGCAAACCGGGAAAACGCCGCGTCCGCCGTATGCGCGCGGCTCCCGCGTGAGGACGCGCTGGCCGTGCTTTCGCAGGAGGCGGCCGCTCTGCTTGCCCTGCCGGAGCAGGAGCCGGCCGCATCCGCGCCCGCGCGCCCCGATTGCCCGCAGGCGTTTTCCGGGGTGGACGAGGAACGGCTTCTCGACAAGGCACAGCGCGATATGCGCGAATTTGACCGGTTGACGGCGAAAAAGCACCGGCCATCTGTGCCGTTCTGGGTGCTTGCGGCGCTTTTCGCCGGGCTTGGCGCGGCAGGCTGGTTCGTCCGGCACGAGCCGTTCCTGCCCGCCGCGTTCGCGCTGGCGGCGCTGGCCTACGCTGTGATCGCGCTCGTAAACGCGGCGCATGACCGGCGGCGCGAGGCGGAGCTTTCCGAGGCGCAGGCGCTGCTGACGCTCTATGAAAACCACAGCCGCGACGAGTTTTACGCCTATGCCGTTCAGTACCGCGACGCGCTGCGCGCATGGCAGACAGCCTGCGAGGCTGCATCGGCGCAGAATGCGGCCCGCGACGCGGAAAGCCGTCTGCGCGCCGAGCGCACGGCGGCGCTGCTCGGCAGCGTCCGGATGTTCGCGGAGGCCGGAACGGTCCGGGAGGCGCAAAATGCGATCACCTCCGCGCTGGCCGCTTACCGCGCCTGGCACGAGGCGGAGCAGACCGCGCAGCAGGCGAAAACGCGCTATGACGCGCTTGCGCAGGCCCTCGGCGAGATCCCAGAGCTGCCCGCGCCCGCGCGCGACGTCTCCGGCCTGACGACCGAACAGGCGCAGGCCGCGCTTGCGCGCACGCAGGCGCTTGCCGCAGCCGTGCAGTCGCAGCTTGACCAGAGCCGTGGCCGGTTGGAGCAGTTCGGCTCCGAGGCGGAGCTGTCGGCGAAAAAGCAGGCGCTGGCGCAGAGGCTCGACACGCTGAACGAGCGCCGCGAGGCGCTTACGCTTGCCCGGCAGACGCTTGCGCAGGCCAACGCAGCGCTGGCAGAGCGCTTCTCCCCGCGTCTGGTGCGCGAGGCGTCGGAAATTTTCTCCGAGCTGACCGGCGGACGCTATGCCCGCGTGCAGATCAGCCGGCAGATGGAGCTGGAGGCGGGACAGCCGGACGCGGCCATGCGCCGTTCGCTCTTCCTGAGCGGGGGCACGGCGGACGAGCTGTATCTGTCCGTCCGGCTGGCCGTCTGCCGCCTGCTGCTGCCGGAGGATGCCCCGCTCCTGCTGGATGACGCGCTCGTCATGTTCGACGATGACCGCCTGCGTCTGGCCCTGCGCCTTTTGCAGCGCGAGGCTGAAAACCGGCAGATCCTCCTGTTCACCTGCCAGCACCGGGAGCAGAAAGCGCTGACCACAGATCTTTAAACACGACGCAAAACGCCCGGAGCCGCAAGGCTCCGGGCGTTTGTGTATCAGAACAGATTGTCCGCTGCTTACATCAGCGGCTCGAGGGACAGGACCGGGTGGTTCTTTTCCTGCAGGAACTCGAGCAGCGCGTCGCAGTCGGTGCAGATCGTCTCGTCGGCGATCATGTCGGTGAAGTTGTCGATGCCGTAAAGCTCCTTGGCGGTCTTGTTCAGGCGTTCGCCGACATCATCCTTCAGCTCCTTCGGCATCCAGACGATGCGCTCAATGCCGCCCTCGGCGTGGATGAACTTCTTGGAGGAGATGAAGTGGCGGCCATGGCCCATGTAGCCCGGCGTCTGCACGCCGCCGCCGGTGCAGGAGGCCAGCTCGCCGAAGGTCATACCGGCGGGGGTCATGCCTGCGTACTCGCGGTTGACGACGATGAAGCCGTTGGACATCGGCTCAATGCCGGAGATGCACTCGAAGCAGCCGCAGGAGGTCATCGGGTCCTCCATGATGGAGTACAGCGTGACTTCTTCAACTGCGCCGTGGGTCGCGTCCTTGATTGCGTCGTTGACGGTGGTGTAGCGGCCCGTGCGCTCGTCGAGGCAGCCTTCCTTCATGATGGGCTGGGACGGGCCGTTCGGGTTCAGTTCATAGGTCGCCTTCGCGTCGAGCCACGAGACGGCACCGCACAGGCCCAGACGTTCCGGCGTGACCACGCAGCAGTGCGCCGGGGCGAAGGACTGACAGAGGATGCAGGTAAAGAAGCGGTCGACGGATTCGTCGGTCATGGAGGCCAGACGGTCGTCACGCATGTTGTAGCGCGGGATGGCGACATCGTTCAGGAACGCGGTGGCCTTGACCGGATCGGTAATCAGGTGCACCTCGCACTTGTCGACGACAGCGTCAAATTCATCCGTGATCATGTGGTACAGGACCTCGGCAAAGTGCGTCAGGCGCAGGCCCTTGTCATAGGCGTCCTTGGAGATACGGATACGGAACTGGTTGCGCTGGCCGGTGTGCATGACGCCTTCCATGTAGTTGAACCAGGCGTGGATCTTGCGCTCGATAACAGACTCGAAATCGGCCTGCATCTTCTTGCCCGCGACATAGACGCAGGTGGCAAGCGCGTATTCCAGATCGCCGGAGTCGATATCCGGGCCGTCGATGACGAGCTTGTGATCCTCGACCTCGTCCATGTTCTTCATGAGGACAAGTTCGCAGGTAGTGTTCTTGGCGGACCAGAACTCGACCTTCATGTCGGCCTTGCGGATGATCTCGCCCTCGAATGCAGCTGCGAACGCGACGGGGATGGGCAGCTCCTTGGACTTGATCTTGATGCCGCGCAGCTCCAGAGACTTCTTGACCGTCTCATTGTGGTCAGTGCAGGACTCCAGTGCGCCCGGAACCTGATTTTCGCCGAGGTCGATATCGACCACGACCGGGAAGCCCAGCGCGATTGCGCCTGCGCCCGCGGAAACGACGACATTGTCGATCGCACCGAAGGTATTGACGAACGCGGGAACGCGCTCCTTGGTGTACTTGAGCAGGCCCGCCAGATCGCCCGGCTGCACGTTGCCGAAGATCAGCGCGGCACGGATGGCGACGGTGACGACATGGATGACGGCGGTCACATCATGGCCCAGCGGGATGACACGGAGCTCAAGGCCCATCTTGACGCCCGCTTCCGCGCACTGTTCAATGACTTCGCCGACCATGAAGGTCATGATGCCCTTGGACTGATAGTCCTTGACGACCTTTGCAACGTCCTCGCCGTTTTCGGCCTTGCCCAGCACGACGGCCACACCGGGGATATCGCCCGTGACCAGCGGCACGCCGAGGGAACGGATGATGGGATCGGGCACAAAGCCGATGCCGGGAACCGCGGCCTGCTCATAGGTATCCTTCGGCTCGGCGAACTTCAGGCCCTCAAGGATCTCGGCGCCGACGGCAGTGGCCAGACCGGCGTTGAGTGCCTGTCCCAGATCCTCCTGATCGGTGATGAGGCTCTTGAGCACGCCCACGCAGGCGGGCAGATCGCCCAGGGTCTTGACCTTGACGCCGGTGGCGGCGT
>OJAM01000431.1_pt1 | contig 18921 bp, 16 predicted proteins | sample 1589071 | NCBI WGS metagenome assembly OJAM01 (sample SAMN03283243) | human gut metagenome | biome: human-associated habitat; material: feces | host: Homo sapiens | place: Peru | collected 2012
CCGCGGCAGTTTTCAACGGTCAGCGGAAGCTGCGCCTCATAGCAGCGGATGGTCTTATGCTCCGCGCCGTGATAGGAAAAGACGCGCTTCATGTCCTTCATCCGGGAAATCAGGATCATATAGCCCATAAAGATCGCGATGCGGATGACACCCTCGATCAGGCTGCGGACGACGGCATTGTGGATCCAGCGGTCAAAAATACCGCTCAAAAGCGTCGGCAGCAGGAAAAACAGGCCGACGGAAAACAGAACGCCGAGAAACACGGAGAATGACACGACCGCCTTTTCCAGCTTCTCACTGCCAAGCTTCTTCTCCAACCACTGCTCAAATTTGGACGGCTGCGCGTCTTCTTCCTCTTCCGGGAAGAACTCCGCCGAATACATGAGCGCTTTCACACCGGACACCATAGACGAAGCAAAATTCACCACGCCGCGGATCAGCGGCCATTTGGCGACGCCGGTGCGCTTTTTAAGCGGCTCGACCTTCGTGACGAGGCCCTCCGGCCCGCGCACGACGATGGAGCGCTTGTCCGGCCCCTGCATCATGATGCCCTCGATCAGGGCTTGACCGCCAATGAGCGTTTTAAATTTTTCCTGGCTGACAGGATTGTTCTCTTTTTTCATGCAAACCTCTTATTCTTCCCCGGTGGGGATGCTGATCGTGACAAGCGTACCGCCGCCCTCCGCGTTTTCCAGCGTCAGCGTGCCGCCGTGCATGGTGACGATCTCCTCGCAGACGGCGAGGCCGATGCCGCTGCCGCGGGCCTTGGAACTGCCCTTATAGAATTTTAATTTGACGTGCGGAAGCTCTTCCTCCGGAATGCCGGGGCCGTAGTCCCGCATACGGATGACGACAAAGCTCCCTTCATGTGCGATGGACGCGTCGATGCGTTTGCCCTCGCCGCCGTGCTTGGCCGCATTGTCAAGAATGTTCAAAAACACCTGCCGCATACGCGCAACGTCGCACGGGATTTCCGGGATATCCTCATCGCAGCCGTCGTAATGCAGGCAGATGCCCTCCTGCTTGAGCCGGTTGCCATACATGAAGACCGTATCCTCAAATTCTGCCAGAATATCGGCTGTTTCGACATGGAGCGTAAACCGCCCGTCCTGCATCCGCGTGAATTCCAGCAGCTCCTCGACCATACCGGTCAGCCGCTTGGCCTCGCGCGCGATGATCACGACGCCGCGCCGCGTTTCCGCGTCCAGATTCTCGGATGTCAGAAGCGTCTCACCCCAGCCGGAAATGGCTGTAAGCGGCGTTCGAAGCTCATGCGACACGGAGGAAATGAACTCTGTCTGTGTTTTTTCCGCCTGTCCGATCTTGACAGACATATCATTAATGGTGCTGACCAGCTCGCCGATCTCGTCGTCATACTGACCGGGGATCTGCACGCCGTAGGAGCCGGCGGCAATGCGCTTGGCCGTCGCGTTGATCTGCGAGACAGGCACCAGAATGGACTTGATAAAAAAGCTGCTCAGGAAAAAGATCGAGCCGATGAAAAGCAAGCCGATCGTCACGGCGATCAGCGCGATCATCAGGATCTGAAGATCCGCGTTGCGCAGGCTCGTCACATAGCGCAGAACGCCGATCACCTCACCGTTGGTATAGATCATCGGGCTGGAGACGGCCAGAATGCGCTCCCCTGTCAGCGGGTTTCTGCCTTTATAGTGCCGGATCTGCTGGCTGTCGATGGCCTGCTGGATCTCGGGCGTCGAGGGGGAGCGTCCTGCGAATTTTCCGTAGGAGGAGGCGACGAGCTTTCCGTTTGCGGAAATGAACTGCAGCTCCAGCCGGTCCTTTTCCTCAAAGGTCTGCGCGAATTTGATGCAGGACTGGTAGTATTCCTTATAGCTCTGCGAAATGTAGTTGCTGAAAAAATCAGTTGTTGTTTTCGCCTTGTTTTCGAGGCCGGAGCGAAGGTTTGTGTCGTAATACGCCGCCATGGAGAACACCACGCCGAGCACGCACGCTGCGACCAGCAGCATGATCACGCCCACGTTATTGACGAACCAGCGCCGTTCAATGCCGGACAGGCGTTTCTTTTTCTTCAAAAAGCCTCACCTCACGCCTTATGCGCCCCACTTGTAGCCAAAGCCCCAGACTGTTGTGATATAAGTCGGATTTGCGGTATCGTCCTCAATTTTAATACGCAGGCGGCGGATGTTGACGTCAACGATCTTGAGCTCTCCGTCATAGTCCCGGCCCCAGACCGCAGCGAGGATATCCTCCCGAGAAAGCGCCCGGCCCGGATTCTGCATGAACAACTTGACAATGGCATATTCCACCTGCGTCAGTTTGATGCGGCGGCCCTCCTTGTCCAGCGTCCGGTTGCGCGTGTTCAACACGAACGGACCGTGTTTGAGTTCGATCTGATTGGACGAGCCGTCGGAGTCAATGCGGCGGTAGAGCGCGTCGATGCGTGCGGTCAGCTCCGCAGGACTGAAGGGCTTGGTCATATAGTCGTCCGCGCCTGTCATCAGGCCGGTGATCTTGTCCATTTCCTGACTTCTTGCGGTTAACATAATAATTCCGATCTTTTTATCCGTTACCCGGATGCTGCGGCAGACCTCAAAGCCGTCGATGCCGGGCAGCATAATATCGAGGATCGCGACGCCGACATCCGGGTTGGCCTTCAGCAGCTCCAGCGCTTCTTCTCCGGTCCCGGCCTCTACGACCTCATACCCGGCGCGCTTGAGATTGATGACCACAAAGCTGCGGATACTGACCTCATCTTCTAAAATCAAAACCTTTTTCATGCTGTTTTGCTCCTCATGTCTCTCCCGAATTCCAATCAATATGAATAAAGTGGAACATATCCCGCAGCCTGTCCGCAGACAGCTCCTCGGCCCACTTCCCTGTTCCAAGCTTCGCCGCATAGGTGATATCGCCTTTTTCGGCCAGAATGAACCTGCCGTCGGCGGATGCAGATTCATTTCGATTCTCTCCGGAAAACGCGTAGATCGTAAAGATCAGCTCTGTGCGCCGCCCGTCTTCCCACTGCGAAAATGCATAGCCATGCACGCCGTCCGCCTCTGCGCCGCGCGTGATGCAGAACTGGTTCTTCCAGCGGTCCGGAAGCTTTAAGAACCAGCCGCCTGAAAAGCTGTGATAGGTCGTCAGCTTTGGCAGGCTGCGTCCGTCCAGATCAAGGTTGTACCAGCTGATCGCGGAATCGTTCTCATCGGATCCCTCTGCCGACGGAAGCGGCAAAATCTGCGGCAGCTCGATCAGCCCGTCGCCGTCAATATCGGAGGCGTAGACATAGTAGCTGCGGACAGTGGAAACAGGGCTTTCCGCCTCGCGCATAGTGACGCTTTGGAACACGCCGTTCTGAAACGCAAAGACGTCTGTCACAAGTCCGGTATCCTCATATGCGCTCGACACAAAGACGGCGGGAATGTCCTTCATCAGATTTCCGGTCAGAATACGCTTGACAAGGGACGCTCCGGCAGTTAGATACGCTTCCTTCTCGCGCTCCATCTGCCCGGCCTGCCAGCGGTAAAGCTCTGCAATGCCCTGCGGCTGCTCTGCTTCAAAGCGGAGCAGGAAAATATCCTTCCGGCCGTCGCCGTCAAGGTCGACTACGCGGTATTCCGAGTAATTGGCATTCATCAGCTCAGCCACATGGCCGTCGGAGTAGGAATATGCGCTGAGCGATTGCAGCACGTCGGTGGACAGCTGCCGCCCGATGACAAGCTCGATGCCCGGCTGGCCGGTCAGCTGGACGTATTCGACACTGGCAAAGCTGGTGCCGTCGCCCTCGATCACATCCGTCAGGTGGTAATCGCCGTCCACACGGGAAAAGATGCAGGCTCTGAGCGGCCTGTCCCCTGCCGCCTTCAAAAACGCGATCGCTTCTTCCTGTCTGTCGCCGTCGAGATCGGCCAGCTGCACAGACTGCTGATTCGGGCCGGACACCGGCGCAGAATAGGCAGCGCTCTGGCCGCTCAGAACCGCATCGATTGCAAGCTCCAGCCGGTCATATTCATCAGAATGCCGCGGCAGCGTATACAGCTCGTCGACCGTTTTGACAAAACAGCCTGAAAGCAGCAGCGTCAGTGCTGCTGCAAGCAGCGCAAGCCCCACCCGTTTTCCGTGCAATCGTTCCAACTCCTTTTTCAACTCTTTATAGTATATCATGTCAAGTTACAAAAGTGTAGCGAATTTGTAAAAAACAAGACTACTTCACAACTACATTTTTTTCGCCAAGCTGTTCTCGCAGTTCCTGCAGCATTCGCTCGTCCAGCGCACAGCTTCCACCCATCCTTGCGCCGGTGTCGGCAAAATAGATCACGGCCCGCGCTTTTCCCGGGAACATCTTGAGAATGGGCAGGACCTTCTTTGCCGAGCGCTGCGCGGAGCTTTCGATTTTGAGATAGACGGTATGCGCCTGCGCCGCTGTCTGACGCGCGGCCTGCGCGGCATCCAGATCCTTCATATCCCCGATCTGCACCACGCGGTTCACAACCATCTGCGGCGGTTTTTCATCGCGCACAGAGATGCGCCCATTCAGGATAACAGCGGCGTTTTCATAGAGAAGTGAACCATATTGGTTCAAAATCGTGGAGAATGTCAAAAGTTCCATGGAACCGGTGTCGTCCTCCACTGTGACGTATGCCATCATGGAGCCGGAGCGCGTGGTCTTCATCTTGACCGCCTCGACGATTCCGGCAATGTTCACGATCTGCTCGTCCTGATAGGTATCGCCGCCGTTTTCAAAGCATTCCAGAATCTCACCGATTGGAACCACATCCATGCCGCGCAGCAGCGGCCGGTACTCGTCCATCGGATGGCCGGACAGATACAGACCGGTCGTCTGCTTTTCCAGACTCATTTTCTCCTGCACGCTCATTTCCGGGATATCCGGTGCCTGCACAGCTGGCATGGCAGCGGCGCTGTCTTCGCCGGACAGCAGATCGAACAGACCCATCTGGCCGTCGACATTCTTATTCTTCTGGCTGGCCGCTGCGTCGAGCACAAGCTCATAGATACGCAGCATCTGGGCGCGGTTCAGTCCAAAGCCGTCGCAGGCACCGGCCTTGATGAGATTTTCCAGCGCCCGCTTGTTGAGATCCGTCCCGTACATACGGGAGGCAAAATCCTCAAGGCTGGTGAACTTCCCGCCCTGCTCTCGCTCGTTCATGACCTTCTGGATAAAGCCGCGTCCGATATTCTTGATCGCCGCCAGGCCAAAGCGGATGCCGCCCGGCACGACGGTGAAATTGTCGTTGGATTCATTGATATCCGGCGGCAGCAGCGCAATGCCCATCGCGCGGCACTCGGCAATATACTCGGAGATCTTGACCGAGCTTCCCAGCACCGACGTCATGAGCGCCGCCATATATTCGCGCGGGTAATAGCATTTGAACCACGCGGTCTGGTACGCGATCACCGCGTAGCAGACGGAATGCGCCTTATTGAACGCGTAGTTCGCAAAGTCGTACATCTCGTTGTAGATGGCTTCCGCCGTCTGCTCCGGAATGCCGTTTGCGACGCAGCCGGTGATATTGCGCGAGGCGTCGCCCCGGATAAAGGCGCCGCGCTCCTTTTCGATGTCCTTGACCTTCTTTTTGCTCATGGCGCGGCGCACCATGTCCGCCTGACCAAGCGAATATCCGGCAAGCTTCCGGAAAATCTCAATGACCTGCTCCTGATAGAGAATGCAGCCGTAGGTGACGGAAAGGATAGGTTTCAGCATGGGATGCTTGTATTTGACAAGCGATGGGTCCTGCTTGCAGGCGATCAGACGCGGGATCGACTCCATCGGGCCGGGGCGGTAGGCTGCGACGATAATGGAAAGATCTTCGATTGACTGCGGCTTCAGACCCATGCAGACGCCTGTCATGCCGGTCGATTCCATCTGGAACACACCGGCTGTTCTTCCCTGCGTGAGCATATCCATGACCTTGGGGTCGTTGTCCGTCACGCGGGACATGGAGAAATCCGGCTCCGTCTTCCGGATATCGCGGATCGCGTCGTCAATGACGGTGATATTGCGCAGGCCGAGAAAGTCCATCTTGAGAAGCCCCAGCTCCTCAAGCGTTGTCATGGTGTATTCCGTGACGATGGTACCGTCGTTTGTCGCAAGCGGCACATAGTTGTAGACCGGCAGCTTTGTAATGACCACGCCTGCTGCGTGCGTTGAGGTATTGCGCGGCATACCCTCAAGGGCCATGGCCGTGTCGACAAGCTCCTTAACGCGCGCATCGCCGTCATACATCTGCTTCAGCTGCGGGGACTGCTTCAGTGCGTCCTTGAGAGTGATATGAAGCGTCGTCGGCACGAGCTTTGCGACGGCGTCCGTCTCGGCAAACGTGAAGTTCATGACACGGCCCACGTCGCGAATGGCGGCTCTGGCTGCCATGGTGCCGAAGGTGACGATCTGCGCGACGTGATCCTCGCCGTATTTCTGCCGGACATAGTCGACGACCTCGCTCCTTCTCGTATCGCCGAAGTCCATATCGATATCAGGCATGGTCACGCGGGCGGGGTTCAGGAAGCGTTCGAAATAGAGGCCATATTTCATGGGGTCAATTTCGGTAATATGCAGGCAGTAAGTCACCATCGAGCCTGCTGCGCTGCCGCGTCCGGGGCCGACCGGGATCCCGGCGGATTTTGCAAAGCGCACGAAATCCCACACGATGAGGAAGTAGTCCGTAAAGCCCATTTTCTCGATCATGTCGATCTCATATTCCAGCTGCTGCATATACTCCGGGTGCGATGTGCCGTACAGCTCGTCAAAGCCCTCTTTGCAGAGCTGCTTGAGGTAGGAAAGACTCGTTACCCCCTCCGGAAGCTTGAATTCCGGCAGGAAATACTTGCCGAATGTGAACTCCACATTGCAGCGCTCCGCGATCCGGACCGTATTCTCAAACGCCTCCGGCACGTCCGGGAAGAGGCTGCGAAGCTCCTCTTCGCTCTTGAGATAGAATTCCTCCGTCTCAAATTTCATGCGGTTTGGGTCGTCGACGGTCTTGCCGGTCTGGATGCAGAGCAGCACGTCCTGCATTTTTGCGTCTGTCTTGCGCAGATAGTGTGCGTCGTTCGTCACGACAAGCGGGAGGTTCAGTTTTTCAGCAAGCTTACGAATATGTCCGTTGACGGTTCGCTGCTCCGGAATGCCGTGATCCTGCAGTTCCAGATAAAAATGCCCCGGGCCGAAAATTTCCGCGTATTCACGCGCGCCCTGCTCCGCCGCGTCCAGATCCTCCTGCATGATCGCCTGCGGGATCCGGCCCGCAAGGCAGGCGGAGAGCGCGATCAGGCCCTCGTGATGCTCCCGCAGCAGTTCCATATCCACGCGGGGGCGGTTGTAAAACCCCTCGGTAAAGCCGAGCGAAACCATATAGCTGAGGTTCCGGTAGCCAATCTCGTTTTCACAGAGCAGGACCAGATGGTATGGCTCCTTATCGACGCCGTGAACCTTGTCAAAGCGCGTCCTGCGCGCAACATAGACCTCGCAGCCGATAATGGGCTTGATCCCGGCCTTTTTCGCTGCGCGGTAAAAATCGATGGTGCCGTACATGACGCCGTGGTCGGTCAGGGCGATGGCGTTCTGGCCGAGCTCCTGCACCCGGTCCATCATGGAGCCGATGCGGCAGGCTCCGTCAAGCAGGCTGTATTCACTGTGGACGTGCAGATGCACAAAGGCCATGGCAGTTTTCTCCTCTCAGCTTTCGTCCGCAAGCGCGACAAGCTTGCGCATACGGTGGTTCATTGCGGATTTGGAAACAGGCGGGTCCTGCATGGCGGCAAGTTCCTGCAACGTTGCTTCCGGATTATCGAGACGGAGCTTTGCCGTCTCGCGGAGCTTCGGCGGCAGCTCCTTGAGTCGTCCCTGCTTCTGAAGCTTCCGGATGGCTGCGACCTGCTCAATCGACGCGTCGACCACCTTGGTCAGATTGGCCGTTTCGCAGTTGACGCGGCGGTTGATGCCGTTGCGAAGATCCTTTTCGACCTTCGCCTCCATCACGCCCATTGCGCACACCGGCGCGCCGATGGCCGTCAGAAAATCCTCGATCATGTCGCTCTGCTTGAAATACAGAATGCTGTTGCCGCCGCGCGTCGTTTCCTTCGGGGAAAATCCGGCGTCGAGCAGCAGCGCGCAGGTTTCGCGGCTGACCTTATAGTGAGAGGTCGTCAGCTCCAGGTGGTAGCGCTTGGCCGGGTCCGTGACCGAGCCGCCGGACAGAAACGCGCCGCGCAAAAACGCCAGCCGCTCTTCGTCCTCCTCCAGCATCCCGTAATTGACGTGCAGCGTCACGTCTCTGGCCGCGCTGAGGCCGAACTGCGCAAACATTTTATGGATTTTTTCCTGTGATTCCATCACGAACAGCAGCTTTCCCGCGCTCTCCTCCGGCTCCTGGTCGAAGGAGAAGCCGAAGACCTTCTTCATCAGGCGCGGCAGGCGCTCAGCCAGATCGCGCGACTCTGTCGTGATGCGGACAAGATCCGCGGTAAACGCGTTGCAGTAGAGCAAAATGCCGTACAGCTCTGCGGCGGCTTCCAGCTTCCGGTTGATCGGCAGACGGCACAGCTCCTGCTTGACGTTGGATGAAAAAGACATGACGGCGTTTGCCTCCTCGCTTGTTTCAGTTTCTGAATTCCCGCCACACCGACAAAATCGCGCGTGCCAGCGCGTCGGAGTTGTGGCGGATATAGCGTCCCGGCTCAAGGAGCGGGAACGTGCGCACAGCAAGGCCCATCTGCTCCAGATCCTCGCGGCGCAGCTCAAGCTGCGAAACGCCCTCTTTGGCGTATGGCTCCATGATCTCAGGCGGCACAGGCGCGTCGTTTGCAATGCACACATCCATTACGCCGGGACCCGCGTGCTCCAGGATCGCGCGGACGTGATCGTCGGCGTCATAGCCGTCCGTCTCGCCGTCCTGCGTCATGATGTTCAGCACATAAATCTTCAAGGCCCGGCTCTGCCGCACTGCGTCGGCAATGCCGCTGACCAGAAAATTCGGAATAATGCTGGTATACAGGCTTCCCGGGCCGATCACAACAATATCCGCGTCCCGGATCGCCCGGACGCTCTCCGGCAGCGCCGCCGGACGTTCCGGCACGAGGCGCACCTTGCGGATACGGGAATTGTTGATCTTTTTCGCGTAAAAAATCTTGCTTTCGCCAAGAATGCGGCTGCCGTCATGAAATTCCGCTTCCAGACGCACGTCCTGATTGGTCACAGGGAGAACACGGCCCGTAATGGCCAAAACGTCCCCCATGCGGTGGACCGCTTCGTCGAAGGAGCCGGAAATGCCGTTCATGGCCGCCAGAAACAGGTTGCCGAAGCTCTGGCCTGCAAGGCTCCCATCGGTAAAGCGGTAATTGAGCAGCTGCTGCATGGTAGGCTCCGTATTGGCAAGCGCCATAATACAGTTGCGGATATCGCCCGGCGGAAGCATTCCGAGGTCCTCCCGGAGCATACCGGAGCCGCCGCCGTCGTCCGCGACGGTCACGATCGCGGTGATATCCCTCGTATAGGCCTTCAGGCCGCGCAGCATGGCGGACAGCCCGTGTCCACCGCCGATGGCCGCGATGCGCGGCTGCCTGCGGTGCGGCTCATAGAGCCGGATCTGTTCTGTAAAATCCGTCATAGCAATCACCTTCTGCCCATATCGCGATGGCTGAGCGTGGCCGCGTAGCCCTTTTTGGATACGAACTCAAACAGCTCCTTCGCGATACAGACGCTCCGATGCTTGCCGCCTGTGCAGCCGACGGCGATCACGAGATCTGTTTTGCCCTCGTCCAGATAGTTGGGCAGCAGGAAGGAAAGCAGATCCTCGGTTTTTGTCACAAAATCCAGCGTCTGCTGGTATTTGAACACGAAGCTTCTGACCGGCTCGTCCAGCCCGGTCTGGTGCTTCAGCTCCGGGATATAGTACGGGTTCGGCAGGAACCGCACGTCGAAGACCAGATCGGCCTCCAGCGGCAGACCGTATTTGAAGCCGAAGGACGCGACGCGCACGTCCATCGAATGCTCCCGCATTCCGCCCGCGACCAGATCGATGAGCTGTCCGCGCAGCTTGCCAGTAGAGAGATTGGACGTGTCGATGATGGCGCTGGCACGGTTGCGGACGGGGGCCAGCAGCTCGCGCTCGCGCGCGATGGCATTTTCGAGCGTGGAGCCATCCTTCATCAGGGGGTGCAGGCGGCGCGTTTCCTTATAGCGCTTGATGATGACCGCTGTAGACGCTTCAATATAATAGATCGAATATTGCAGATGCATATCGTCCAGCTTCTGCAGCGCCTGAAACAGCGCGTCAAACGTCATGCTCGCGCGGATATCCGTGACGAGCGCGACCTTTTCATATCGACCCTTCGTTGCCAGACACAGCTGAGCAAACTGCGGGATCATCTCTGCCGGCATATTGTCGACGCAGTAAAAGCCGAGGTCTTCCAGATCGGACGCGGCCCTGCTCTTTCCTGCGCCGGACATACCGGAAATGATAACAAACTGCATAGTCTTCTCCTTTTACCAGATCCGAACCTCCGGCTCGAGCTGGACGCCGGATGCCTCCCATACGCGCGACTGCACCATTGCGATCGTCTTCTTTACATCATCAGCCGACGCGCCGCCGGTATTCACGACGAAACCCGCGTGCTTTTTCGATACCTCCGCGCCACCCACGCCGCAGCCCTTGAGTCCTGCCTGCTCGATGAGGGGGCCTGCAAAATATCCTGTCGGACGCTTGAACGTGCTTCCGGCGGACGGCAGCTCCAGCGGCTGCGAGGCCCTGCGCTTTTCCATCAGCGTGCGCATGGTCTGTCCGATTTCCTCTGGGTCGCCCGGATGCAGCTGCAGGACGGCCTTAACGATCACGCAGGGCAGCTTCTGATATACGCTTGTGCGATAGCCAAACGCACATTCTTCGCCGGACAGCGTTTTCTCCTCGCCGTCCATGGTCAGGATCGTGACCGATTCCACGACCTGCTTCAGTTCTCCGCCGTATGCGCCCGCATTCATATATACGCCGCCGCCGAGCGTCCCCGGAATGCCGTGCGCGAATTCCAGACCCGTCAGCGCGTGATTTTTTGCGAAAACCGCCGCTTTCGCCATGCTTTCACCCGCGTAAGCCTCGATCCGCGCCTCATCCAGGAGGCGGATGCCGCACAGCGCATCCTTAAGACAGATCACAAGCGCATCAAGGCCCTCATCCGGGGCAAGAATGTTCGTTCCTGCGCCGAGAATATACGGCTGCGCGCCTGCTGCGGCAGCGCCTTGCAGCAGCTGCTTCAGCTCCTCCGTGGTTTTGGGGAACACCATGACTGCCGCGGGGCCGCCGATGCGGAAGGAGGTATGGCGGCTCAGCGGCTCCTGAAGCCGGTACTGAACCGCTTTGCACCTCTGGATGATGGTCTGCTGAAGCTCAGAACTCCACATAAACGCCTCCGGGTGGATAATTTTTTCTATCATAGCACATCTCAAATAAAAATAAAAGAGGAACCAGCCAACCGGTTCCTCTTTTATGTTTCAATCATCGTTGCGGGCCGTAAAGTATTTGCTCATCTGCTCGGTAAATTCTACAGCGGCGTTGTAGCCCATGCGCTTCTGGCGGTTGTTCATGGCGGCGACCTCAAAGATCACGGCAAGATTTCGGCCCGGCGTAATGGGAACTGTGATAGACGGAACCTTGACATCCAGAATTTCCGTGTACTGCGTCTCCATGCCGAGGCGGTCATACGCCTCGCCGTCGCGCCACGGGACCATATTGATGATCAGGTCAATGTTGGAGCTTTCCTTGACCGCGCCCATGCCAAACAGCTTGGCGACATTGATAACGCCGATGCCGCGAAGTTCGATATAGTGCTTCAGAACCGGAGGTGCGGAGCCGACCAGCTCGTGCGGCGAGACCTTTTTGATCTCGACCGCGTCGTCCGCGATGAGGCGATGGCCGCGCTTGACCAGCTCGATGGCCGTCTCGCTCTTGCCGATGCCGCTGTCGCCGTTAATGAGGATGCCCTCGCCGTAAATTTCGACCAGAACGCCGTGGCGCGTGACGCGCGGGGCCAGCGAGCTTTTTAAATAGGTAATGAGGCTCGAAACGATATAAGACGTCGTGTCCTTAGTTCCCAGCACCGTCACGTCGTATTTTTTCGCCATTTCAAGGCACTCCGGCATGGGTTCAAAGCCCCGCGCAAAAATCAGCGCCGGGCATTTATAGGACAGGAAATGGTCAAAAATGATGATGCGCTCCTCCGGCGTGAGCTTTTGCAGATACGCCGTCTCCACCGTGCCGCAGACATAGACGCGCATCGGCTCGTAATGGTCGAAAAAGCCAGCCAGATGGAGGCCCGGACGGCTGATATCGTCAACGGTCACATGGATCTTGTCAAAATCCGTTGACCGGTAGAAAAAGTCAAGCTTGAATTCCGATGCAAGCTCAGACAGCAGGACCGTATAGGTACTTGCCACATGATCACCTCTGTTTCAGGATACCTCAATTATACCCGCTTTGCCCCGGTTTCGCAACAGGGAAAATCCTTTGTCGCCCCGGCGCGAAATTTTCGGATTTTTCCGAAAAAAGTGCTTGCAATTTCCAACGCAATCTGTTAATATACTTGTCGGCGCTTTATAGCGCGTGAATCTGATTTTCCAAGCGGCAAGGAGGTGCATCCGATGGCAAAATGCGATATCTGCGGCAAGGGCGTAACATTCGGTATCAAGGTCTCCCATTCTCACAGACGTGCGAACCGTGCATGGAAGCCCAACGTCAAACGTGTCAAGGCAATCGTTGACGGTACTCCGCGCCATGTATATGTCTGCACAAGATGCCTGCGTTCCAACAAGGTTGAGCGTGCGATCTGATCGAAGACAAGCCAAAGAGCAAGCCAGTCGGCTTGCTCTTTTTCGTTGCCTATTTTATGGTGCGGCGAGGCTCGTATTTCACAGATTCCTGCAGGGGCCGACGACTCTGTCGGCCCGATAAATATTGCGTATTTTCCAGATTCCTGAAAAATATGCTGCACTCTGCGGGCGGACAAGTCGTCCGCCCCTACAGTTTGCAGCTGATCCAACGTTTGCTTTATACGTTCAGATATCCTTTGATGGTCTTGAGCGTATTCAGAACGCCGTCCATGTGGCTGCGCTCGTAGCCGTGGCTGGCGTAGACGCCGGAGCCGATGAGGCCGTGGCGGATGTCATAGCCCGCGCGGAGCGTCGCTTCCACGTCGGAGCCGTAGTACGGATAGACATCGACGGCATAGTCCGCGCCCTCGCGCTTGGCCGCGTCGATGAGCTTGCCGACGACGGCGTAGCTGTACGGGCCGCCGGAATCCTTGGCGCAGATGGATACCTGCCGTTCCGTGCAGGCAAGGCCGTCGCCCACGCAGCCCATGTCGACGCTGATGGATTCCGTCACACCCTCCGGCACGGAGGCCGAACCGCCGAAGCCAACCTCTTCATAGACGGTCACATGGACATACGTGCGGCGCGGCAGCGTCTTCTTTTCGTCATGCAGGTATTTTGCAAAGCCGAGCAGAATACCGACAGAGAGCTTATCGTCGAGGAAGCGGCTTTTGATGTAGCCCGAAGCCGTCACGTGCGTGCGCGGGTCGAAGCAGACGATATCGCCTGTCTCAATGCCGAGCGCACGCGTCTCTTCGGCAGAAGAAACATTCTCGTCCAGCAGGATCTCGGTCGTGTCGAAGGTTCGGTTCGTCTTGGCGTATTCGCCGTTGACGTGTACAGAGGCGTTGCAGAGCTGGAGCGTCCCCTCATAGACCTTGCCGGAGCGCGTATAGACGCGCACATTTTCCGTTTCGCCGTTTTCTGCGCGCATACCGCCGAGGCTCGTCACGCGCAGGCGGCCATTGGCCTTGACCTCCGCGACCATCGCGCCGAGCGTGTCCGTGTGCGCCTGCAAAAGCAGCCCGCCCTCTGCGGACTCCTCACCGCCGAGGTCGATCAGGATGCCGCCCTTAGTCGTTTTCCGTGCGTCAAAGCCGAGCGATGCAAAAGCCTCCAGCACCCATTCGGCCGCTTTGTCCGTAAAGCCCGTCGGGCTGTCGATTGCAAGCAGCTGGACGGCTTTTTCTACTGCATATTGCGCATAACGCTGTTCCATTGTTTCCGATTCCCCTTTAAATTAAAATTTGAAAAAATCCCGGCAGAGCTGTAGTTTCTGCCGGGATCATAATTTACACGTCTTCCTTGTCGCCTTTCTGGCGGATGGTGATCTTGATCGGCGTACCGGTCAGGCCGAAGACAGCGCGGATCTGATTTTCCAGGTAACGCTGGTACGAAAAGTGGAAAAGGCGGCTGTCGTTGCAGAAGAAGACAAAGTGCGGCGGCTTGACGCCGACCTGCGTGATATAGTAGATCTTCAGACGGCGGCCCTTGTCCGTGGGCGGCTGGACACGCGCGGTCGCGTCCTCCAGAATGTTGTTGAGCATACCCGTTGTAATGCGCATACTGTTCTGGTTGGAAACAGCGATGATCATGTCAAACAGCTTGTCGACGCGCTGACCGGTCAGCGCCGAGATGAATACGACCGGCGCATAGGTCATGTAGCTGAGGTCACGGCGGATCTCCGCTGTCTTCTCGTCCATGGTGTTCGTGTCCTTTTCGACCGTATCCCATTTGTTGACGACGATGATACAGGCCTTGCCCGCCTCGTGTGCCAGCCCTGCGACCTTGGTATCCTGCTCCGTCACGCCCTCGTTGGCGTCGATCAGGATGAGGCACACATCCGCACGCTCAATGGCGGCAATGGAGCGCAGATTGGAATATTTCTCAACTGCATCGTCGACCTTCGACTTGCGCCGCATACCGGCGGTGTCAATGAACAGGAACTTGCCGGATTCGTTTTCAAAATAGCTGTCGATGGCGTCACGCGTCGTGCCTGCGACATTGGAGACGATCACGCGCTCCTCGCCGAGAATCTTATTGAGCAGGCTCGATTTGCCGACGTTCGGCTTGCCGATGATGGCGACCTTGATGACGTCCTCGTCGTATTCCTCGCCGTCGTCCGGCGGGAAGCTTTCGACGCACGCGTCGAGCAGGTCGCCGGTTCCATGGCCGTGGACGGCGGAAACCTCGATAGGTTCGCCGAGGCCGAGCGCGTAGAATTCATACGCGTCGGGATTGGCATGGCCGGTCTGGTCGCACTTGTTGACGGCCAGCACGACCGGCTTTTTCGACCGCTTGAGCATGGACGCAACCTCCGCATCCGCAGCGGTCAGGCCGACCGTCACGTCGACGACCATAACGATGACCGTGGCCGTCTCGATGGCGATCTCCGCCTGACGGCGCATGAACTTCAGCATTTCGTTGTTCGTGCCGGGCTCGATGCCGCCGGTGTCGACAAGGGCAAAGCCGCGGCCGTTCCACTCGCATTCGCCGTAAATGCGGTCGCGGGTGACGCCGGGCGTGTCCTCGACGATGGCCATGCGCTTGCCGGTCAGTTTGTTAAAGAGCATCGACTTGCCGACGTTCGGCCGGCCGACGATGGCTACGATGGGCTTCGACATGGTAGGCCCTCCTTTCAGGCTTCCTTTTCAGGATAAGAAAAGAGGAAGGCGCACAGCCTCCCTCTCATCTCTTTCAGCGAAATCACTTAGCTTCAACAGAAATGACTTCACGGCCATTGTAGTAGCCGCAAGCCTTGCAGGCTCTGTGAGGCAGGCGGGGCTCGCCGCACTTCGGGCAAGCGACGACGCCGGGGATCGCCAGCTTCCAGTGGGAACTGCGTCTCTTATCTCTTCTTGCGCGGGATACTTTTCTCTTGGGTACTGCCATGTGGTACACCTCCTTGGTCTAAATGCCCGAAGGCACATTATCTACTTATTTATCCAGTAACTGCTGTAAAACAGCAAAACGGGAATCGGGTTCCTTTTTGCAGCCGCACGGCCCTTCGTTGAGGTTTTTGCCGCAGCGGAAGCAAACGCCCTTGCAGTCGGGCCTGCACAGAAGCTGGCTGTCCATATTGAGAACAAAGGCGGTCGTGATGATGTCGGTCAGATCAGCGCAGCCGTCGTGGATGCCGAACACCCACTCATCCTCCGTCTGCTCCAGCTCCTCTTCTGAAACCAGAACCGCGTGGACCGGGATCTGCACCGCACGCGTAAACTCACCGGCGCAGCGGTCGCATACGCCGTGCAGCGTCGTGCTGAGTTCGCCGGTCAGTTCGAGAACGCCTGCCGTATTGCGAACCTTGCCGCTGGCCAGAATCGGCTCTGACGCGGGCCTGCAGCTGCCGAAAACAAGATCGGACAGATCCTCGCGCGTCTCAAACGGAAGACTTGCGCCGGGCGTTACAAGAATTGGCTTCAGATCCAGCAGCATAGCGCCCTCCAATCCATAATCGTGCGATGGATATTATATCGAATAATCGCAGGGAAGTCAAATACTTTTTCATAAATTTTTCGTTCTTTTTCGCGAACACCGGATTCTTTACAGAAAGGACGCCGCGTGATAAAATAAAAACAGACTATTTGTTTTGTATGGAGACCGCTATGAAGGAATTCACCATCACACAGAACGACGCCGGGCAGCGGCTCGACCGGTGGCTGGCAAAGGCCGTTCCCCTGCTCCCCGCTTCGCTGGCACAGAAATACATCCGGCTCAAGCGCATCAAGCTGAATGGCAAACGCGCCGAGCGCGACACGCGGCTGACCGCCGGGGACACGGTGCAATTATACATCAACGACGAGTTTTTTGATACCCCAAAAGAAGAAAATGCTTATCTGACCGTCGCCGCGCCGAAACTGCATATCGTCTATGAGGACGAAAATCTCCTGCTGGTCGATAAAAAGCCCGGACAGGCCGTGCATCCGCATGACGGCGCGGAATACGGCAAAACGCTGATCGATCACATTCAGGCATATCTCTACGCCAACCGCGAGTGGCGGCCCAGAGAGGAGCACGCCTTTGCCCCGGCCCTGTGCAACCGCATTGACCGCAATACCGGCGGCATTGTCATTGCCGCAAAGAACGCGGAGGCACTGCGCATTCTGAACCAGAAGATCAAGGATCGCGAAATCGACAAGCGCTATCTTTGCATTGTGCACGGAACGCCCCGCCCGGGCTCCGGCAGGCTTGAGGGGCAGCTGTTCAAGGACGCGAAGGAAAACCGCGTCTACATCACGAAAACGCCGCAGAAGGGTTCAAAGACCTGCATCACATTCTACAAAACGCTTCAGAGCCGGAACGGGCTGAGCCTTGTGGAGTGCGAGCTTGTGACCGGGCGCACCCATCAGATCCGCGCGCAGATGGCCGCCGCAGGCTGGCCGCTGCTGGGCGACGGCAAATACGGAAAGCTCGACAAGCGCTACGACCGGAAATTTCAGGCGCTCTATTCCTACAAGCTGACGTTCCAATTTACAACAGACGCCGGGTGCCTTTCCTATCTCAACGGCAGGACGTTTCAGGTCGAGTCTGTCGATTTTGTGCAGGAATACTTTACATAATCAATCTTTTTCTTCGTTTTCTCCAAAGTTGGAAGAACTTTCAAAATGTTCTCCCAACTTTTTTGCACAATTTTCTGTTTAGATATTGACAAATCCACCCCCGCCGGATATATTCAATCCAGTATGTTTCGGGCGGCTCCGGCAAAGTTCGACGCATACAAATTTTTTTGAAATGGGGGAGGATACATGTCCAAAGAGCTCATTCGCCTCACGAATCTCACTATGACATTCGAGGACGGAGAGACGATTCTCGACAACATCAACCTGTACATCAACAACAAGGAATTCCTCACATTGCTGGGGCCCAGCGGCTGCGGAAAGACGACCATGCTCCGGATCATCGGCGGTTTTTTGACTCCGACGTCCGGCGACGTGCTGTTCAACGGCAAACGGATCAACGATCTGCCCGCCTATCAGCGCAAGATCAACACGGTCTTCCAGCGCTACGCGCTGTTCCCGCATCTGGACGTGTACGACAACATCGCCTTCGGCCTGCGCATTGCAAAGGTCAAGGAGGATGAGATCGACGAACGCGTGACCGAGATGCTGGAAATCGTCAGCCTCAAGGGCTTCGAAAACCGCAAGGTGACGAGCCTGTCCGGCGGCCAGCAGCAGCGTGTGGCCATTGCCCGCGCACTGGTCAACCGCCCGCAGGTGCTGCTGCTCGACGAGCCTCTGGGCGCACTCGATCTGCGCCTGCGCAAGGATATGCAGAACGAACTGAAGAATATCCAGCAGCGAATGGGAATTACATTTATATATGTCACGCACGATCAGGAAGAGGCGCTGACCATGTCCGACACCATCGTCGTCATGAACAAGGGCAAGATCCAGCAAATCGGCCGGCCGGAGGATATCTATAACGAGCCGAAGAACGCATTCGTCGCGGATTTCATCGGCATCGGCGATGGTGTCGCGGACGCCGCCGAACTCCATCCACCAGAAGTTGCCGCGCCGGAGATTTTCGCCGATGCAGTTTTTGCGCGGAATGGTTTCGTCAGTGTAGTGATACGCCCATTCCGGCGCAATGAATGGACGGTGCGGGCCGTCCGTACGGCGGAGCTGGATGAGAATCGAATTCCCCATGGTTTTGGCGTCCGCCAGCTCCGAGGCATGCGTTTCGCCGAACTCGGAAGAAGCCTCGCGTCCGGTTCGGTATTCCGCTCCGGAAAGACGGAGGATGCTGTCGCCTGAGCAGTCGGCGAAGAAGCGTCCGGAGATTTCATAACGGGTGCAGCTGTGCATGTTCCAGGCGGATACGGAGGTGATGTTTCCGTTTTCGACAGCCGTATCCATGACGGTTGTGTTCAGCAGGAGGGTGATATTCGGTTCGTTGACCACATCGGTGTAGCGTTTTTGGATACTGCCACGGGTCTCGGAGTTGTATTTCTGTTCGTCTTCGGTAAGTTCCATTCCGCGTACGGGCGTTTCGCTTTCGAGACGGTCGAGTATGCGCTTTAACAAATCGCTTTCGACTTTGTATTTTTTGTCGCCCGATTTAATCAT
>OJAM01000432.1_pt1 | contig 18849 bp, 12 predicted proteins | sample 1589071 | NCBI WGS metagenome assembly OJAM01 (sample SAMN03283243) | human gut metagenome | biome: human-associated habitat; material: feces | host: Homo sapiens | place: Peru | collected 2012
CGCGGGGAGACCTGCCCCGTCTCGCGGGCGACCGCCTCCATCGCGTCGACGAGCGTCGCCGCGTCCGGCATCTCGAAGCACTTGATGTAGTCGAGCGTCACGTCGCAGAAGGCGCACTTGTGCCAGTAGCAGCCGCGCGCCATCTGGATCTTGAGCCAGCGCCCCGTGGACCACAGGCGGTGCATGGGGTTCTCGGACTCCGGCAGGTCCATGTAGAGCGAGAGGTCCAGCCCCGCGTAGGACGGCTTGACGAAGGACGGGATGGCCGGAGAGGGCGTCTGGGATTGGGGGGTGAGGGCTAGGGACTGGAGGTATTCGAGCCACGGCGCGTAGCCCTCGTCGTACATGACCGCGTCGAAGAAGCGTCCCACGCGCGCGTCGTCGAGCGACCGCAGTTCGGTGTTCACGTAGCCGCCGCCCAGCACGAGCCTCACGCCGGGCGCCACGCGGCGCACCGTCTGCGCGATCCGGAATGCGCCGAGCAGCGTGCCGGGGAAAGGACACGTCACGCCGACAACCTCCGGCTTCAGATCCCGCAGATACGCCTCGACGCGCGCTTCGAGCATCCGGTCGATCGGGCTCCGGCGGCGAAGCCGCCGGAGGAGCGGACCAAAGTCCGGCAACGCCACGCCCAGCCGTTCGGCATAGCGGGAGAATCCGAAGTCGGCATCGACGTGGTCGCGGATCCAAAGCGCAAGCTCGTCCATGTACGCCGTCATCTCCACCTTCGCGTCGGCGGAGAGGTGCGGATTCTGCAGGATCTCGATCGCCTCGTCCACGAACTCGTCGCCGTAGGTGCGCAGCACCTCCAGCGCGACCTCGATCGAAAGGTCGCGCTGCGTACAGGCATAGCCCCGTGCGGAAAGAAACCCCACCAGCGAAGCCGTGGCGGGGTAGGGGGTGTTCAGCTGAACAAACGGAGGCGTCAGGAACAGGATCATGCGCCCGGGGGCGGCGTGGGCGCCGTCGGTTCGGCCGCAGCCGTCGCGGCGGGCGTTTCGGCCTTCGCCTCGGTCACGGGGGCGTCAAGGGACCACTCCTCGAACCGCTGCTTCTGCTCGACGGGTTTGGAGTAGACGTCCGTCTCGTCGACGACCTTCTTCGGCTCCAGGGCGTTCTCGAAGGTCGGGAGCGGACGCGGCGGCAGATCTTCCTGCACGATGACGCGCCCTTCCTGCCCGGCGGCGTTCCTGACGACCATCCCGCCCACCAGGGCGGCGGCGGCGGCCTTCTGCTCCTCCGTCACGGCCTCGCGGGCGTCGACCTCGGCCTTGGCGGCCTCGTCCACCTCGCCCAGCTTCGTGTGGCGCGCGGGGAGGCCCTTCAGGAGCGGGTCGTCGTCCTGGATGATCGTGCACTTGAGCGGCTCCTTGATGTACGCCTCGATCTCGGGGATCGCAAAGCTCTCGTCCTCGTCCGCGAAGGAGATCGCGATGCCGGTGTTGCCGGCGCGCCCCGTGCGGCCGATGCGGTGGACGTAGTCCTCGGCCTCGTAGGGGAAGTCGAAGTTGATCACGTACTCCACGTCGTCCACGTGGATGCCGCGCCCCGCGACGTCGGTGGCGACCACGATCTTGACCGCGCCCTCGCGGAAGTCCTCCAGCACCTTGAGGCGCTTGTTCTGGTTGACGTCGCCGGAGAGCATCTCGCAGCTCACGCCGCGGCACTTGAGCGATTCGTAGACGTCCTCGGTCGTCGCCTTGCGGTTGCAGAAGACGATCGCGCGGGCGTCCGGGTGGAGGGCGATGTGGTTGAAGAGCACCTTGAACTTGTCGTCCGCGCGCACGACGTACACGACCTGGCGCACGGTGTCCGTGGCGTTGTGGTCGCTTTCGACCTCGGCCTTGACGGGCTCCGCCATCCAGCGGGAGGCGAGGCGCATCACGTCGTCCGTCAGCGTGGCGGAGTAGAGCATCGTCGCGCGCCTGTCCTTGGGGGGCAGGTGGTTCATGATGCGGCTCACATCCGGGATGAAGCCCATGTCGAGCATCCGGTCCGCCTCGTCGAGCACGACGGTCTGCACCTTGTCGAACGAGATCGTATGCCGCTTATAGTGGTCCATCAGCCGGCCCGGCGTGGCGACGACGATCTGCGGGTGCGCCTTCAGCTGCTTGATCTGCCCTTCGATCTTCGCGCCGCCGTAGACCACGGCCACACGGATATTCTTATAGTATGTGAGCAGCCCGCGCAGCTCGTCGCAGATCTGGATGGCAAGCTCACGCGTCGGGGCCAGGATGAGGCCCTGCAGGTCCTCGCTCTCAGCGTCGATATGCTCGATCATCGGGATGCCGAAGGCAAAGGTCTTGCCCGTGCCGGTCGGCGCCTTGGCGATGACGTCTTTCCACTGTAAAAATTCCGGGATCGCCTCGGCCTGGATGCGGGTCGGGTAGCCGTAGCCCTTCTTCTCCAGCGCCTGCAAAATTTCTTCCGACAGTCCAAGGTCGGCAAATGTCAGATTCTGTTCCATTCCGGATCCTTCCTTACTCAACATTCTGGCGAAAAATCGCAATTTTTTTAATCATATCACAGATATCTCCGTTTTCCAATCCCCCTGCCGAAAAAAAGCGCACGGCTGCCGCCGTGCGCCGGAAACTGCATACTTGCGTGGAAGCCGGTTCCGCGATATAATAAAAATAATACTCACTGGAAAGAAGGAGCGTCATGACGGATCTTCTGCTGCGGCTCTTTGTAAAACATGCCTCGGACACTTCCGACCCTGCGGTCCGCGCCGGATACGGCCGACTCGCGGGCGTGACCGGCATCGTCTGCAATCTTCTGCTGTTCGCGCTCAAGCTTCTGGCCGGGACGATCTCCGGGAGCGTATCGATCACGGCGGACGCCGTCAACAACCTGTCGGACGCGTCCGGCTCGATCGTGACGCTCGTCGGGTTCAAGCTGGCCTCCCGCCCTGCCGACGACGAGCATCCCTACGGCCATGCGCGCATGGAATACCTGTCGGGCCTGGCCGTGGCGGTTCTGATTCTGGTCATCGGCGTGGAGCTGGTCAAAAGCTCGGTTCAGAAGATCCTGCACCCGGAGGCCGTGGAGTTTTCCGTCCTGACCGCCGCCGTCCTGACAGGCTCGATCCTGCTGAAGCTCTGGATGGCGCTGTTTGACCGGAAGCTCGGCAGGAAAATCAGCTCTGCCGCGCTGATCGCCGCCGCTGCCGACAGCCGCAGCGACGTGATTGCGACCGGCGCGGTACTGCTTGCCTGCGTGGTCGGGCGGCTGACGGGGCTGATGATCGACGGCTGGGCTGGGCTTCTGGTGGCGCTGTTTATTCTGTGGTCGGGTGTCGGCGTAGTGAAGGACACCGTCGACCCGCTGCTGGGCGCGAAGCCGGATGAAGCGCTTGTGCGCGCCATCGCGTATCTTATGACCTCGCATGTGGACATTCTCGGCTTCCACGATCTCATGGTGCATGACTATGGCCCCGGGCGCCGCTTTGCCAGCGTCCACGCCGAGATCGACCACCGCATCGACCCGCTTATTGCCCATGAGATTCTGGACGAGATCGAACGGCAGGCAAAGCGGGAGCTGCACGTTGATCTCGTCATCCACTATGACCCCGTCGTCACCGACGACCCGGAGGTCGCCGCCGTGCGCACGCGCGTTCTGCAGATCATGCACGGGCTTGACCCGCGCCTGTCCCTTCATGATTTCCGCATGGTCTCCGGGCAGCATCATGTGAACGTCATTTTCGACATGGTGCTCCCGCCGGAGGATGCACAAACCGCCGAGCAGCTGCGTCGGCAGATCGAAGCGCAGCTGCAGGACGGAAAAAAGACGTATCATCTGATCGTCACGTTCGACACGGCGGCCTTCAACGAGCTGTCGACGGAGGCGGGAGAGCAGCAGTCCCGGTAAGCGGACGCCTTCTTGTGTCTCCCATTCTTTACACCTACCATATATGGATTTCCTGCTTCGTTATGTTACGCGCAATGTTACAGTTAAATTACAAACCCCCCGAAATGCTTGACGAAATGGGGGCGGTGCGGTAAGATGCAGATACAAATTACACAGGGGGCTTTGCTCCGATGTGTAAAATTTAAACAGGAGGAAATCCAAATGAAGAATCTGAAAAAGGTTCTCGCGCTGGTTCTGGCCGTTGTCATGATCATGGGCACCGTCGCCGTCGCCAGCGCAAAGGACTACGCGGATGTCAAGGCTGACAGCGATTACGCCGAAGCAATTGACGTTCTGTCCAACCTCAACATTCTTGATGGTTTCAAGAATGGTGAGACGTACAACTTCCAGCCGGATGGCTACTTCACCCGTGCTCAGGCAGCCAAGATTGTGGCGATCGTCCACAACGCGGCTACCAACGGCAAGATCAAGGGTCAGGATGCTATCTCCAGCCTGTACAGCAACGCACAGAACCCGTTCGTTGACTGCAACAACTCCTGGGCGCTGCCCTTCATCAACTACTGCCGCATCACTGGTCTGGCTGACGGCATGACCAAGACCACCTACGCTCCCGAGCGCAGACTGACCGGCGTGCAGTGGCTGAAGCTGATGCTCACCACCCTGAACTTCGACACCGCCAAGGAAGGCTACACCGGCACCGGCTGGGACATCAACGTCCTGAACCGCGCCAATGAGCTTGGCCTGCTTGCTGGTCTTCCCACTGGCTGGAAAGCCATCGAGAACATCAAGCGCGGCGAAGCTGCTCAGATCCTCTACAACGCGCTGACCACGAGCCTTGTCGAGTATGGCCAGAACATCAAGGGCTACAATCCCGCGGTTGCAGCTGGCAAGTTCCTCAACAAAGCGTTCGTCGCCAACGAGACCGTCGAGGCCACCGGCGTTCTGCTCGCCGCCAAGATGGGCATCGGCATCACCCGTACCACTGACTCCTTCCGCCGTCCGGGCTACAAGTGGAGCCATGGCACTTGGAGCAAGTTCTACATGGACGCTCCGGTCAACAGCTACACCACTGCTGTTACCATGTGCGACATCCTGAAGAACGACATGAAGGTTCCCGAAACCTCCTCCGAGGCGGTTGTTCTGAACGGCTACCGCAAGGGCGTTGATCCCGCTGCCACCGGCGCTACCACGACCGGTCTGCTGTTCACCGATGCCGACACCGCTCTGAACTACTACGCAGTCGACGGCTTCAAGTATGCTGCTGCCAATGACAGAATTTACATGGAGCTTCAGCATGACAAGGCCAAGGAATGCCAGACTTGGTGGGAAGCTGCATATGGCTGGAAGTCTCCGGTCTTCGGCGGCCAGGGCGATCTGACGCAGGTCTTCAAGACCGAAGACGGCTGGGTCATCACCACCATCCACACCTTCCTCGGCGAGATCACCAAGCTCAACAAGAACAACAAGTACAGCCACGCCACCGGCGAGACTGCGGAACTCAAGTTCTGGCAGGAAATGGTGAATGATGAGCCGCAGTACATTGAGAGAACGACTACGGCTATGACCACCACCGACATGAACTACACTGTCGGCACCAAGGTTCTGGTTCAGGTCTCCCTGAAGAAGAGCGAGACTGTCAACCTTGACAACTCTGACTATGTCAACGGCAATGTTGGTATTGTCGCTGTTGCTGAGGCCAAGACTGGCGCTCTGACCGGTGCTTCCGATGCAAACTATCCGGAAACTGTTTCCATCGACGGCACCAAGTATCCCACCAACTGCCGCTTCGTTCTTGGCAAGGATAAAGCCATGAACATTGCGAACAATGGCAAGGTCTTCACGTTCTACCTCGACACCTACGGCAACGTCATCGGCCGTGTTGCGAACACCGATGCCAAGAGCTATGTGGTTCTTGACCGCATCTATGCAACGCACGAGAACGGCAAGTTCGGTCTGAAGGCCGACATGTTCGATCTGGACGGCAAGGCCATCGAGGGCGCGACTGTCGCGATCGCCGGCTCCTTCGCTTCCGCTAAGGACGGCTACGACAGAGCAGGCAACTATAGCATCTATAACAATGATGGCTGGCTTACGCTTGACTACAACTCCGACAACATGATCTATGTTGTTTCCTCGCACAACGGTCCTTTCCTGACCAACGCACTGTATTCCTACACCAAGAACGACAAGGATGTTTACACCCTGACTTGGGTCGGCGATGCGACCTCCGCATCGAAGGTCAATGTGGGTGCTGACGATGTGGCCAACGGCGTCACCTACGGCCCTGCATTCGGCCGTCTGGAAGGCACCTTCGTCCACACTGCAAAGCTGGCGTACATCCGTGTCAACGTTACGTATTCTCTGGTTAAGGCAGGCGACAAGGCTTGGAGCGGCAACGACCTCTCCCTGTCCGAGTCCACCAAGTTCGTGGTCAAGAGCGCTGGCGGCGCTGTCACGACCTACACCGGCTACACCGCTCTGCCCGCACTGACTGCCTCCTACCTTGACTACCTTGACAACGACGGCGACGGCTTCGCTGACATCGTCTACATCGGCAAGGCAGTCTTCGCGGCTGACAATGTCACTGGTTGGGTTCTGAAGTGGACGCCGTTCAACTGGGCAAATGGCTATGACCTCATCACTGTCTACGTCGACGGCGAGCCTGTCACGGTCAACGTCAAGCACAGCACCATCGAGACTGGCGTTGATGCCAACGGCGTAGCGCTGCGTCCGGGCCTGTACACCTTCAAGACGCAGGTCGATGCCAATGGCGTGACCTACTCTGAGGTCTACATGATCGACCAGAACGCAAGCAACTGGATGGGCGAAGCTGTTGAGTCCTACAGCAACGATGCGACCGCGATCAAGGTCAAGGGTGCTGACGGCTACACGCAGACCATCGGCCTGACCGACGTTGTGATCTACAACGTTCTGGCTGACGGCACTGTCGTCAAGGCTGACGCTTCCTGCATCGCTGCGGGCGACTACATCATCTACTCCAAGGTTTCCAGCAGGGGCAATGCTCCGTACGCGGTGATCTACGTCCTCGACAAGACCATTCCGTACTAATTTGAGATTTTCTCTCTGAAACCCCAAAGCAAAGAGGGGGCCCCACAAGGGGCCCCCTTTTCTGCACACTTGACAAACCGCAAGAACCTGCTATAATAAAAATAACCCAAGGCTCCGCGACAAGCGGTTTTGCCTCTGGGTTGCGAAGGAAACTAGGGTGTATCTGAAAACTCATGATGTGACCGGCAGCGAGGGATTTTTGCGTTGCGCAAGACATTTTTTCGCAGGAATACTGACGTATTTCAAGGAAAAATGACGCGGCGCACCGCAAAAAGGCCCGCTGTCCGGGTGCGTTGGGAGTTTTCAGATACACCCTAGATCAAAAGATCAAGAAACCGTCACTGTGCAGAGTGGCGGTTTCTGCCTTTGATGCGGATGGTGACCGTGAATCCAAAGATATGGAATGTGATCGTAATCGGCATCTTATCACCTCCTTTACGAGGTGAGACAAAACCGCCTATCGCTGTGTTGGAGCCTCAGGGGTTCAATAGAACCGCATATATTTTACCAGGCAAATCGAAAAATGCCAATCCATGCGACCGTTTCCGCGCCCTTGACAAACCGCAAGAACCTGCTATAATAAAAATAACCAAGGACGCCTCGACAAGCGGTTGTCCCCGGTTAGTTTATGAAGTCAAGAAAATGTTCTTGAAACCGTCACTTGGCCGAGTGGCGGTTTCGCCCGTTAATGCGGATCGTCACGGTCAATCCAAAGATATGGAAAGTCAATGTGATCGGCATCGGAACACCCCCTTTACAGAGGATTCCGGGGAAAAAACCGCCCGTCGCTGTTTTGGCGCCCTTGGGGTTCAAAAAGAACCATACTTATTTTACCAGACCGGTCGAAAAATGTCAATCAATGGCGTATGCTGTGCCATTGGCAAAAGAAAAGCATGGCATTCTATACAACAGGAGGGCGCTGCCGGTAAACGGTCAGCGCCCTCTGGCGATTTTGCGGTGTGCCGCAGGGATCGCGTGCGTTTGTTCCGCTTTTGTCTTACAGGAAGTTCCGCACATCGAATACCTGCGGCGGGAGAACGTCGGAAAGCTCCACAAGCTCCGGGACGAAGCCGCCGCTGCGGTCGACCGAGATACGCGGCGATTTGAGCAGCGTCCGGTCTGTCGGCCCTCCGGCCGGCAGCGTCAGCAGCGCGTCCGTGCCGCCGCCCCGCTGCGACTGCAGCAGGATCGAGCCGCCGTGCGCCTGCATGATCGCCTGCACGACAGGCAGGCTGAAGCCCGCGCCGAAGCGCGAATCCTCCGGTACCTCCGGCCTTGCGTAGCGGTGGAACGCGCTGCATAGGATCTCCGCGTCCATGCCCTCGCCGCTGTCGGACAGACGGATCACGGCGCGTCTGCCGTGCCGCGTGAGCGTCAGATGCAGCGTGCCTCCCGGTGCAGAGAACTTGACTGCGTTGGACAGCAGCGCCAGCAGCGCACGGCGCACCTGTCGGCGGTCGATCCAGACGAAAATGGGAGCCTGCGGCAGATCAACCTCCAACGCCAGCCCCATTTGCCGGCACAGCTCGTCCGCGCGCTGGGCCAGACCGTCCAGAAAATCGGTCAGGTCGGTCTTTTCCAGCGACAGCGGCAGCCGCCCGTGCTGCACATAGCTCAGATCGGTCAGATTCTCCGATGCCCGCAGCAGCTGATAGCAGGCGCGGTTGAGCACGGCCAGATTCTGCTGCACAGCCGGATCCTCTGCTTCGGAAAGAAGCGGGAAAAGTGTTCCGGATACGGACAGCAGCGTCGTCAGCGGCGTGGAGATCGACTGCGCGGCGCGGCAGAACGCGGCAAGTTCGTCGCGCGTATCCTGCGGCGGCAGGAACAGCAGCAGCGCATCGTCCAGCGGCTGCGTATTGGCGCTGACGCAGACACCGCCGGCCATCACGGGCAGCACGGCCGGGCGTGCGTACAGCATTTCCGGCAGTGCCGCGTCCTGCGGTAAATAGGCGCGGAGCGCCGTTCCCACGGCAAAAAGCCCCTGCGCGTGGCAGTTCAGCTCTGCGACGGCGCCGTCCCGCACAAGGATGACCGGCTGTGCTGCTCCGTCGTAAAGTGTGTGAAATTGTTCAGACGAAAGCGTCATAGCGCGATCCTCCCTGCGTGTAGCATATGCAGGTTTCGGGAAACAATCAGTCTCAGGAAGTTCCTGTTTTCACATCATAGCGGATTCCGTCGGAAAAAGCAAGCAGAAACGAAAAAACATGATTTTTCCGCTGAATGGATGAAGCCTCTAACACAGCCGCGTCCAATAGCGGCGAGAAGCAGAAATTTTTCGCTGGATCCGTGACTTTTTGCGGGGCAGCACGAATTTCGAATGCAAGGCGTTTTTACCGCAATCATTCGAGGGCAGCTGCTATCAAATTTGGTGTATCGTAACAGGCGGCGCGTACCTTAGAGCCCCTTTTCTCCCCCATCTTTTCCGGCAAGGCGGAGAAGATGGGGCCGCCGGAGGCGCGTCGGAAACGGCCTCGACGGAACGAGCCCCCGCGCTATGCGCGAAGTCTCTTATCCTCTGCGTCCGTTTCCTCCGTTCCAAACCGCAAACGCTTTGCTGGTTTGCGGCTTGGGTTTGGCTTCGACGGATACATAAAACAGCCCCATTTCGGTCGAATGGGGCTGTTCATGCACATATGGGTGGGGGAAGTTATTCTGCGGAAATGAGGTAATAATAGATCGGCTGGCCGCCGGAGACGAGGTTGACCTCCGCGTCGGGGGCGTGCTGCCGGAACAGTTCCAGCGCCGCTTCCGCGTCGGGCTCCTGAATGTCCGCGCCATAGAAGATGTTGATGAATTCCTTGCCGGCCTCCGCAGCCTTGTCCGCAAGAGAGGCGAGAAGCGTGGTGATCTCGCGCGTCGTACCGGCCAGCGCACCGTCGCACAATCCGAGATAGTCGCCCGCGTGGATATCGAAGCCGTCAAAGTCCGAATCGCGTGCGGCATAGGTGATCTGCATGGTCATAACGCCGGAGAGGCAGTCGGTCATGACCGCTTCGTTTTCGCTCGGCTCCATCGCCGCGTCGAACGCGAGCATAGCGCTGATGCCCTGCGGGACGGTCTTGGTCGGGATAACCACGACTTCGCGCGAAGCCAGTTCTGCCGCCGCCTGCGCGGCCATGATGATGTTCTTGTTGTTGGGCAGGACGAAGACGATCTCCGCAGGCGTTTTTTCAATCGCGTGCAGAATATCCTCCGTCGAGGGGTTCATCGTCTGGCCGCCCTCAATGATTTCGTCGACGCCGAGATCGCGGAACACGCCTGCCAGACCCGCACCCGCGCACACGGCGACGCTGCCGTAGCGCTTTTCAGGCTCCGCCGGAGCTTCCTGCTTCGCGGGCTGGTTTTCCAGCTCCTTTTCCACGGCCTCCAGATCGTCGGTCGACCGGGCCTTGCGGCCTGCCGTCAGATCGTCGTGCTGCAGGCGCATATTCTCGATCTTCGCAAGCTCCAGCGTGCCGTACTTCTGGGCCTCGCTCAGCGCGTCGCCCGGAATGTTCGTATGTACGTGGACCTTGAACGCCTCGTCGTCCTCGCCGATGACGAGACTGTCGCCGATGCTGCCGAGATATTCGCGCAGCGGGTCGAGCGAGGTGATATCCTCGCGCTTGCGCACGATGAAGACCGTGTCGAAGGCGAAGGAGATATCCTCAGAGTCGAAAATGCCGAAATCGGCCTCTTCGTTTACCGCGCCGGCATCCTCGCAGACGATGTCGTTGCCGCGCAGGCTTTCGAGCATCCCACGCAGAATGAGGCAGAAGCCCATGCCGCCCGCGTCGACGACGCCGGCCTTTTTGAGAACCGGATTCTGGTTGACGGTGTTGTCCAGCGCGGCGTGCGCCGTGTCGAGGCAGTGCTGCAGCACATACTCGATCTCGTTGTTTTCCACGGCCAGATCGCGCGCGGCGTCTGCCGTGAGGCGGGAGACGGTCAGGATCGTGCCCTCGGCGGGCTTCATGACCGCCTTATACGCGGCCTCCACGCCCGCAGTGAGTGCGGCGGCAAAATCCTTGCCGTCGGCCTCGAGCTTGCCCTTGAGAGACTTGGAAAAGCCGCGGAACAGCAGGGACAGGATCACGCCCGAGTTGCCTCTTGCGCCGCGCAGGAGCGCGGAGGCCGTCTTGTCGGCGGCCTTGGTGAGTGTAATGCCGTCCGCCTTGCGCAGTTCTGTGCTGGCGGCAGAGAGCGTCATGCTCATATTCGTGCCGGTGTCTCCGTCCGGGACGGGGAAGACGTTCAGCTCGTTGACCTTCTGCTTGTTCAGGTCGATCTCGGCAGCGGCGGAGAGCATCATCCGGCTGAACGCCGCGCCGTCAATGGTTTTGATCATGGTTTACCTCCGTGAGCGCCCTTGTATGCGCGCGTGAATTGAAATCGATATCAGTCGACGGAAATGGAGTCGACGAATACGTTCACGGCACGCACCTCGGTGCCCGTGGACTTGGTGACGAAATAGCGGACCTCGCTGATGATGGAGGACGCGATTGCGCTGAGATTGACGCTTTTGTCGACCATGATGTGCAGGTCGATGGATATGGAATTATCGGGGCTGAACGTGACCTTGACACCTTTGCCCATTGCCTCCTTGCGCAGCAGATGGACCAGCCCGTCCGTCATGGATCGCACGGCCATGCCTTTGACGCCAAAGCAGTTGGTCGCCGCAAAGCCCGCGATGTTGGTATAGACAGCGCTGTCGACCGTGATCTGGCCGGCGTCTGTATTCATACGGATCATCAAGATTCCTCCTTCTGGGATATTCAATTCATTCTAACCGATTTGCCGGGAAAGTACAAGTAAAAAAACGGGTTTCAGCCTTTTTCATAACCGGTCACGCCGTTATTCTGCATCCATTGGAGCTTTTCACCCATCAGATACGTTAGCGTCTCAAGCTCCGGCCGCTCTGAGCTGCTCAGATACTTGCGCAGGTCATACAGATCGTTGTACGTCAGGTACGGATAATCGCCCTCGACATAGGTTCCGTCGGGCTTGATGCTGTAATAGAGATTGTGGTTCGGCATGACCCAGCCGGAGCCGGTGTCCACAATGGCCAGCAGCATCCGGTCGGCCAGCGCGCGCAGATCCTTCCGGTTCAGCAGATCTGCCGCGTGGTACAGCGCCAGACACTCCGACGCCTGATGGTTGAGCGAGGTATGCGGGGCGGTAATTTCGTCCGGGTGCCAGTAATCGGGGATCAGCCAGCCGCCGGTTTCCGTGGGGATGTGGCTCGTGTCCGCAACCTGAGCGAAGAAGGCAAGATAGCGGTTCATCGTCTCCTCGAACATCCCCTTGCCGAGCCTGCGGGTGGCCGAGATGTAAAGCTCAAGCAGGTCGGTATTGAACCGGGTGTCATAAAAGCCCGGCCCGATGCCGTAATCGCCCTGGAGCCATTCGCTGCCGGGCGTGGTGGGCACATAGCCGTACTGGTTCTGCCGCTGCGACATGGTATCGAGCGAGAGGATGACGAGCGCGGGCGCTGCCTTGCAGCGCGGCATCAGGCCAAGATAGCCCCGGATGCAGTAGCTTGCGGCGCAGCAGTAATAATAATTCTCGCCGGACGGGATATAATTGGAGGGCGATTTGCGGAAATAGCCGTCGAAGCACCAGTGCGAATCGCCGTTTTTCACATAGTTGACCCACGCTGTTGCGCAGTTGTCCGCGCTCCAGTCCAGCCCGGACGGCGCGGTCAGGATCAGTGCGTCCGTTACGCAGTCGGGCGCAAGGCCGTAGCCGTCCATCGTGATGCGGACGCCGCCGTCACGCAGCTTCGTGGTGCGCAGAATGCCGTCCTGCTCCGGAAAATACTCCCGTGAGCCGTTTTCGCGCAGGGCAAACGTGCGCGGCAGCGCAAGAAAATACGTCTGCCCGGAGGCCAGCTCCACGACGACGACCGGCGAGGCATACAGCCCGTCCCCCAGCGCCTGCGAGCGCCAGTCTCCGGCGCTCTTGTCATAATACCAGACCGTGCCTGCCTCCGTGACGGTCTGGTCAAAAAAGCGGATATAGCTGCCCCTGCCCGCGGCGCGAAGACCGGCCGCGCTGACGCCGTCGGAGACGGCGTATTCCCGGCTCTCGATCTGATACTGCCCGTACTGGGTGGTTTCAATATAGACCTCGGCGGTATACTTTGTGGAGGTCAGCACCCGATCCGGCGTGCGGCCCACTGGCTCGTCCGGTTCGTCCGGAGCCTCTTCCTCCGGAAGCTCTGCCGGAGCTGCTGCTTCGGATTCTGCTGCCGGCGAGGGTTCTGCCTGCGGCTTGCCGCAGGCGCACAGCTGCGCCAGCACCAGAATCAAAATCAGGATCAGCGTGAGTTTCTTATGCATGGGTACCTCCGAGGAAGGGTTTGGGCAGAACAATGGCAGCCATTTTTACAAAGCAGTCCGGGATACGCGCAGTCTCTGTAGGGGCCGATGCCCACATCGGCCCGCTGGGAAGTTACGAATTCGCCGAAGATTCCCATAAAATCGGTACATCCTGCGGGTGGACAAGAGGCGTCCGCCCCTACAGGGGAGAGCGAGGGTCGTTGTAGGGGCCGACGACTCTGTCGGCCCATTGGGAAGTCGCGAATTTGCCGGAGTTTTTCATAAAAAACGGTGCGACCTGCTGGGCCGATGTGTACCGGCAAGCGGCAGACCCACATCCGTAACGCTCCTTCGTCGCGAACGGCTGTGACCGGCATCGGCCCCTACAGCTGGCGCGGGAGCGCCCGGGGCTCCCGCGCCAGTGCGAAAATCAGATCATGCTCGGCTGCCAGCAGTCGGGAGTCTCGAGGCCCATCATGGTCACGATGGTCGGCGCGACGTTGGCAAGGCCGTAATGGCCGTCCTTGATCTCATACTTGTTGTCGGGATCGTAGATGATGAAGGGAACAGGGTTCAGGGAGTGCGCGGTGCGCACGCTGGTCTTGCCCTTCTTCGTTTCGAGCATCTGATCAGCGTTGCCGTGGTCAGCGGTGACAAGCAGCGTGTAGCCGTACTTGTCGGCGGCTTCCTTCACGCGGGCCAGACCTGCGTCGACGGCCTCCATGGCGGTGATGACGGCGCTCAGAACACCGGTGTGGCCGACCATGTCGCCGTTCGGGTAGTTGCAGCGCAGGAACTGGTACTTATGCGAGGCCATGGCCTCGACCAGAAGATCGGTGATCTCCACGGACTTCATCGCGGGCGCCTGCTCGAACGGGATCACGTCGGACGGGACCTCGGCATAGTCCTCAAGGCTCTCATCAACCTTGCCGGAGCGGTTGCCGTTCCAGAAGTAGGTGACGTGGCCGTATTTCTGCGTCTCAGACACAGCATACTCATGCACGCCTGCCTTGCACAGAACCTCGGTCAGCGTGTTGCGGATGACGGGCGGCTCGACCAGATAGTGCATCGGGATCTTGAGGTCGCCGTCATATTCCAGCATACCTGCGAACTTCACGCCAGTATAGTCACCGCGGTCAAACTTGTCAAAGTCCTTGCGGTCGAAGGCGAGGGAGATCTCCTGCGCGCGGTCGCCGCGGAAGTTGAAGAGGATGACGCTGTCGCCGTTTTCGATCTTCGCGACGGGCTTGCCGTCGTGCGCAACGACGAACGGCAGCAGATCCTGATCGATCATGCCGGGATTTTCGGCGCGGTACGTCTCAATGGCTTCCCGCGCGGAGGCGAACTGACGGCCCTCGGCCTGCACGTGCGTGCGCCAGCCCTTTTCGACCATCGGCCAGTTGGCCTCGTAGCGGTCCATGGTGATGACCATGCGTCCGCCGCCGGAGGCGATCTTGTATTCATGCTCCGCGTCGTTCAGCTCCGCCAGAACGGTCTCCAGCTGGTCGACATAGTCCAGCGCGCTCGTCGCGGGGACGTCGCGGCCGTCGAGCAGGATGTGGCAGTAGACCTTTTTGAGGCCCATCTCGCGCGCCTTTTTCAGCATCGCGATCAGGTGCGAGATATTGGAATGGACGTTGCCGTCGGACAGCAGGCCGATGAAGTGCAGCGCTTTGCCGTTTTGCAGGCAGTTGTCCGTCAGGTCGACCCACGTCTTGGACTGGTACAGGGAGCCGGTCTCAATGGACTCCTGCACGAGCTTTGCGCCCTGCGAATAGATCTGGCCGCAGCCGAGGGCGTTGTGGCCGACCTCGGAGTTGCCCATATCGTCGTCCGTGGGCAGGCCGACGGCGGTGCCGTGGGCCTTGAGCCACGTCATGGGGCAGGTCGCCATCAGGTTGTCAAGCGTCGGGGTGTTGGCCTGCTTGACTGCGTCGCCGGGGCCGCCGTCGCCGCGTCCAACGCCGTCCATGATCACAAGTACGATCGGTTTTTTCATTGGTATTCCCTCCTGAGTAGGATATTCTCGAATTTCACTATATTTTACTACAATTTCCCCGCAGATACAACTTAATTTTCTTTGAACAATCGCAGCGCGTGGGAATTAGCCAGCGCGTAAACACGTGCGAAATCCACGTGCGGGTTATAGATGGCCTCCAGCTCGTCGTGCAGGGCCTTCGCCTGCGCGAGAAGCGCGGTCACGTCCGGCAGATCGGGCAGCGGGGTATCCGGTCCACGGTAATAGCGCTTCTCGTCCGGCAGATACACGGCCTCCGTCTCGTCCGGGAACAGAGGGTTCTGATATAGAACTGCAGTTTCCCGCGCGCGAAGCGCCTCCAGCTCCTCCCCGGACACCAGCTGCACCGCGCCTGCGGGCGGCTCGGCAGAATACAGGCCCCGGCAGGTGACGGCCCGCAGGAAGCGCCTGCTTCGCTCCTCCTGCGCCGGGAGCGGGCAGGACGGACGCGCAAATGCTGCAAGACGCGCATACGCCTCGCGGTAGAGCGCGCGGTAGCGCGTCTGCAGAAGCTCGATGGCGCGGCGCTCCTTTTGCAGCGCAATACGGTCATAGAACTGCCCCAGATCGAGATACAGTCCCGCCGCGCCCGGCGTGACGGCCTCGAGCACGTGCGGAGCCGTGCCGTCGGCGTAGCCGGTGTGCAGGGCCGGGAGATACACGCCGTCCACCGAATCCGGGTCGCCGGAGCACAGGACGTATTCGACATCCAGTCCGGCGTTCTCCGCCGCTTTGCCGATGGTCTTCATAAAGCTCGACTTGCCGCACCCCGGCCCGCCCTTGATCACCCACAGAAAATCCTCCGGCCCCCGGCAGAACTGTCCGTAAAACGAGACAAAGCCGGAGGCCGTATTGCCGCCCAGAAAATACTGTGTCACCGCCATGAAATGCCCCTCCTGTATAGCAAGAATACAGGTAGTGTATGCTGCCGCGCGGCGGGATGTGCGTACAGTCAAACGGGAAAATACGGTGCGAATTTGCCGAAAGCTTTGTACTGTACATCGTATCAGAAAAACACCGTCCACGGGAACCTGGCCGGGGGCTGTGCATCAAAAGCCGCTTCGCCTTTCCCGTCCGGGAAGGACAGCCGGTACGACCAGAGCGCGCAGGTGCAGCGGCCACAGCGGCTGCCGTATTTTCCGTCGCCCAGCAGCGGCAGGCCGCGCGAGGCAAACTGGACGCGGATCTGGTGCGTGCGCCCCGTTTCGAGCCGGATGCGCGCAAGGCTCAGCCCGTCCTGTTCGGCAAGGATTTCATAGTGCAGCCGCGCCTGCTTCACGCCGCCGCGCTGCCGCCTGACCACGTAGGTCTTGTTTTTCGCCCGGTCGTGGAACAGCAGATCTTCCAGTGTCCCGGCCCTCTCTGCCGGACATCCGGTCAGAACGGCGAGATACGTCTTCTGCATCTGTCCCTGTCCCATCGCCTGCGTCAGTCGTGCGGCCTCCTGCGCCGTCTTTGCGTAGACCATCACGCCGCCGACCGTCTGGTCGAGCCGGTGAACGGGGAAAATGTCACAGCCCAGCTGCTCGGAGAGCAGCTGGGGCATCGCCTCCGCCTGCGTGCCCTGCGCGGCTATGCCGATGGGCTTGACGCAGACAAGATAGCGCGCGGTTTCCTTCAAAATTTCAATCATACGCTTCGCCTCGTTTCGGGCCTATTCTACCAGAAAAACAAGACGCGCGCAACGGCTTGCAATCCGCGGAAACTCCCGGTATAATACACACGAATATAAGAAACGGAGCAAATATCATGACAACAGAGCAATACCGGAAGCGGTCAGGCTTTTCCATCTTCCTGTCCTTCTTCAAGCCCCACCGGGGGCTGTTTTTTCTCGACATGGCCTGCGCGCTGGTCGTGTCGATGATCGATCTGGCGTACCCCATCATCTCGCGCTACGCCATGCGCACGCTGCTGCCGCAGAGCGCGTACCGCACGTTCTTTACGATCATGCTGATCGTGCTGGCGGCCTATGCGCTGCGGTCGGTGCTGTATTTCATCATTACCTACTGGGGCCACACCTTTGGCATCCGCGTGGAGGCCGATATCCGCGCGGCCCTGTTCGGCCATATGCAGGAGCTGGGGTTTGAGTTCTTCGACCGCAACCGCACCGGCCAGCTGATGAGCCGCATGACGACCGACCTCTTTGAGATCACCGAGCTTGCCCACCACGGGCCGGAGGATCTGTTCATCTCGCTTGTGACCATCGTCGGCGCGCTGACCGTCATGGCGACGATCGAATGGCGGCTGGCGCTGGTCGTGGCGGTCATGATCCCGGTGTTTATCGCGATCATCGTCTCGCGCCGCAAGGCGATGCGCGAGGCCTCCCGCCGCGTGAAGAAAAAGACCGGCGCGATCAACGCCGACATCGAATCTGCCCTCTCCGGCATCCGCACGGCCAAGGCATTCGCCAACGAGCACGTCGAGGAAGAAAAATTCGACCGCTCGAACGACATTTACAAGACCTCCAAGAAGATGTTCCACCGGGAAATGGGCATTTTCATGGCCGTGATGGAGTTTTTCACAAGCTCCCTGTCCGTGGCCGTCGTGACTGTGGGCGGCCTGCTCATTATGAAGGGGCAGATGGATACGGTCGATCTTCTGACGTTCACGCTCTATATCGCGTCCTTTGTCAACCCCATCCGGAAGCTTGCAAACTTTACGGAGCTGTTTTCCAACGGCACGGCGGGCTTTGAGCGGTTCCTGGAGATCATGCGCACCGCGCCGGAGCTGCACGACGCGCCGGACGCGCTTGAGCTGACGCACGTGCGCGGCGAAATTGGAGTCGAGAACGTGAGCTTTTCCTATGAGGACGATCCCGAAGTTCTGCACGATGTGTCCCTGCACGTCCCGGCGGGCAAGACCGTCGCCATCGTCGGCCCTTCCGGCGGCGGCAAGAGTACGCTCTGCCAGCTCATTCCACGCTTTTACGACGTGACCGGCGGCTCGATCACCGTCGACGGCCACGACGTGCGCAGCGTCACGCAGGAATCTCTGCGCCGCTCCATCGGCATCGTGCAGCAGGACGTGTTTCTGTTCGCCGATTCCATTCTGGAAAACATCCGCTACGGTAAGCCCGGCGCGACGATGGAGGAGATCGTGGAGGCGGCGAAGCGCGCGGAAATTTACGACGATATCATGGCCATGCCAGACGGCTTTGACACTTACGTCGGCGAACGCGGCACGCTCCTGTCCGGCGGACAGAAGCAGCGCATCTCCATCGCGCGCATTTTCCTTAAAAATCCGCCCATCCTCATCCTTGACGAGGCGACGAGCGCCCTTGACACGCTGACCGAGGCGAAGATCCAGCACGCGTTTGACGAGCTGGCAAAGAACCGCACCACGCTCATCATCGCACACCGCCTGTCCACCATCCGCGCCGCAGGCGAGATCGTCGTCATTGCCGACGGCCGCATCGCCGAACGCGGCACGAACGAGGAGCTTCTCAAAAAAGACGGCATCTACGCCAGCCTCTGCCGCACGCAAAACCTGCTGGCATAAAACTTCATGCGTGAGCACTGCACCACGAAAATGCGCAAATGCCGGTGCATGAAGTTTTTGTGCATCATTTCCGGTTGCCCCGCAGGGGCGAGGAAA
>OJAM01000434.1_pt1 | contig 18806 bp, 10 predicted proteins | sample 1589071 | NCBI WGS metagenome assembly OJAM01 (sample SAMN03283243) | human gut metagenome | biome: human-associated habitat; material: feces | host: Homo sapiens | place: Peru | collected 2012
ATTATGTGAAGGTGGGACCGTACATCGAATCATTCGGCCCTTTGAACTCCAAAACCACTAACCAGCGCTTGTATAAAATCGCTCACGAAGCGGATTCATATTCATTGATGGACATCACCTCCCGCTTCTGGCATCGGGGTATCGATAGGAATGTGAAATAATATTCCGTTTTTGACGATAAAAGATTTGTAAATATTCGCTTGCATTCCCGAGAATAATTCCTATCTTTCGGGTCTTGTTTCATTTTTTGTTGAAAAGTTAAAGGTAGGTTTTGTATGTATAAAAATTCATTAGGCGTGTTCCTGCGTTCCGCTGGTATGGCTATCGTTCTTGGAGTTGTGTCCGCTATGGCTTCTTCCTGCGGCGGAAACAAGGAGAATAATGAGCCGGAACCGGTGAAAGAAAGTGTCGAGTTTACCCAGACTACGGTCTCGATTCCGATAGACGGGAATGGTACCGTCTCTTTGAAGGTCACCCCGATTGATAAGTTGGCCGATGTTGAGGTCAATGTGGCTGACGAGGATGTGATTGATTTGGACAGGACCTCTGATTCAGAAGGTTATGTCTTTACAATGAAAGCCAGGAGCCTCGGCTCGACCACAATCGTCGCTGTCCTTGGATCCAGCATCGCAAAGTGCGCCGTCAGCGTTGACCCTATCGCTGTGACGGGAATATCCTTGAACAAGACCTCCATTCAACTCGTTGTGGGTGCGACGGAGACGTTGAGCGCCAAGGTCACTCCGGACAATGCCACCAGCCCGAGCATCTCCTGGGATTCCAGCGACAAGGAGGTCGCTACCGTGGATAACGGAGTCGTTACCGCCGTCTCTGCCGGAAAGGCCACAATCACCGCGGCTTCGTCTTCTTTTACAGCTGAATGCGTTGTCGAAGTGAAAACTATCGAGGCTGAGTCGCTGACGTTGGATGTGGCTTCAAAACTGCTCACGGTGGATGAGTCTTTCATCGTGAACGCCACAATACTTCCGGAAGGCACCTCCTACAAGAATGTGGATTGGACTGTGGATAATGCGGATGTCCTTAAGATTGAGCCTTTTGACGCTCTTGAGAGTGACAATATTGTTTCTGCGACAATTACTTCCGTCAAGGCTGGCACTGCTGTTGTCTCGGCATCCATCAATAATGTCAAAGCCGTCTGCACGATTTCCGTCAAGGCTAAGGAACCTCCGGTCGAGCCGGCCAAGATCGGGGACTATTTCTATTCTGACGGCACTTGGAGTGACGGAGGATTGATCTCCATCAACAAGGATGGAACAAAGGCGGTCTGGGCGGAGAACAAGCCTGCTCCTGTCGAGGGGAAGACCGTGATAGGAATCGTGTTCCAGACAGATCCGGCCAGATTCTCTGAAATTGAACAAAAGCAAGGCTTCACTCACGGCCTTGTGTTCTGCACCAAGGCAGCCCACGCTCCGGGAAATCAGGTTACAAGATACGCTATAAGTGCAGGCATCGACTGTATCGGCAACCATAAGCTTGGTAGCAGCTATTACAACGACATCTATGGTCAATTGTGGACGGCCACAGTCAAGGATAGATACCCGGGCTCCCAACTTGCGCAATATCCTGCTTTTGACTGGACTGTCACGGACTTTGTCCCGGCGGCTCCTGCCAAGACTTCCGGTTGGTTTGTTCCGAGCATCGGACAGCTTTGGGATTTTATGGCGAATTTCGGAGGTGAGGAAATCGCCCAGTATCTTGCCCAGCTTCGTGACTATGCCTATGATGTCACCCGCTTGGATTTCTTCAAGCTGACTTATAACCCGATGGTTGCTATCAACAACCATTTCTCAAAGATTCCTGCTTCGCAGAAGGAAGAATTGGTGTATTCAAGTAGCAGAATGGAGCAGGGTGTTTGCGAGTTGATGTCATCCACTCTTTATGACAACACTGACGGTGCCTGCTGCATCTTCTGGCTTGGTGAGAACTTTGATTTCGCACCATATGCGGAATGGGTGGACAGTAATGTCGTCATCTGTCATCCGGTGCTTGCATTTTAGTTAAACGTCAACATTAGTATAACAGTATGATTATGAAAAAAGTATTTTTGACACTGCTTGCCGCAGCATCTCTCTGCGCCTGCACTGGAGACCTCGAGGACAGGGTTGACACTCTGGAGGCCAAGGTCGCCGCCCTTGAATCCAAGGTGAATGAGAACGTAAGTTCTATAGCGAAACTTGCGGAAGCCGCCGCGAAGGCCGTTACGATTGAATCTGTGACCCAGAATGAGGATAAGACCAGCTATACAATCAAATTCAGCGATGGTCAGACCGCCGTCCTGACAAACGGAAAGGACGCCGAGGCTCCGGTAGTCGGAATGAAGGAGTTCGAGGGTGAGCTTTATTGGACTGTCAACGGCGAGTTTATGACCAACAACGGAGCCAAGGTTCCGGTTTCGGGCAAGACTCCTCAGTTCAAGATTCAGGATGGAAAATGGTATGTCTCTTATGATGGAAAGGCTTGGGATGAGGTCCCTGTATCAGGTACGGTCGAGCCTAAGCTTGAAATGACGGAGACTGACACTGAGTATGTATTCACTCTCGGCGAGACTGTCATCCGGATAGCTAAGGCGAAAGCATTCGCCATCAAGGTGGAAAGTGACGCTGTGGACATTGAGCCAGGCAAGACTGCTACATTCAAGTACACTGTCACCGGAGCTGACGAGACCACTCATGTTGTGGCTGAATCATCTACTTTTGAGGTTAAGGTTGATGAGACCAACTCAACCATAACCGTGACCGCTCCTAAAGCAATGGTTTCCGGCTATGTCATCGTGAAGGCTGTCCGCAACAGCGACGGCAAGTACTCGGCACAGTACATCAGCATAAAGAAGGATTCCTACGGAACCTTCGGCGGAATCATCATCAGCGATGAGAATGAATATCTTAACTGGTAAAAAAAACGAACTGAAATGAAAAAGTCATTATACATCGCGGCCGCTTTAATGGCAGTAGTCGGCTGCTCCAAGTCAGAACTCGCTCCGGAAACCGCCGGAACACACGACATCAATGTCTCCGTGGCCGTCAGCACAGGCGCGGACACAAAGGCTGTCTTCGATGGCGACAGCCACATCAAATTCGAGAAGGGTGACTATTTCTATGCCGCTGTGGCGAAGAAGGAAACTCCCGCCAAAGGTGTCAAGGTCGCAAAAAGCAAAGGAGCTGCCGCCGGAGTGTATTACTCTATATTCAAAATCAAGGATTTCGAGGCCACAGCTCCTGTCTTCGATGGCGAGCTTTGGAGCATAGTGGACGCTGATTTTGCTGATGAATATAATTTCTATGGCGTTTTCCCTGCCGCTGCCGTAAATACGGCTTACTCTGAGGAAGACCTCACGTCCTGGACTGTAAAGATTCCTGAGGAACAGACCGCGACCCAGACTTCCTGGTACAACCGCGCGGACATCATGCTCGTGAAGCCGACCACAATCTCGACTTCAAACAAGACTCACAATGATGAATATGGTGAGTATTCCACCGTCAACAGTGAGAAACTTGAGTTCGCTCACTTGTTCGGTTTTGGAAAAATCACATTCGCTGGAGTTCCGGACGCCTATAAGTCTCAGGTTGTGAAAAGCGTAAGAATTGAGGCTGTTGGTGAGAACAAGGCTCTTGCCGGACGTTTCAGCGTTGACATCACCAAGGACGTTTGCGATGCTGATGTAAAGTCAACATCTCCAGTCTCATACATCAACCTTCCAGGCGATGGTACGACCACGGTGGCCGACTATGTGGCTTGGTTCGTTGCCAATAACGGTGAATTTGATGTCAAGATCACTGTATTCACGAATAAGGCAGACCTCGTGTTCGAGCGTAAGGGACTCGTCATCGCACGCAGCGCGATCACTTCTCCTACCGTCAACTACAAGAGCTCCGATGTCGTGACATCACACGATGTGGCTCTTGCTGAAGGTGAGACCTGGACAAACACGCCGGCATATTCCAAGATCATCAATAGCTCTTACAAAGAAAGGGCTTGGGGTGATGGAGACAAGAAGATGAATTTCTCCATCTCATATCCTGGGTCAAACAATGGCAATTACGGAACGTCCTTATATACTACGGATGGCTATACCCAGGGACTTGCCAGCTCGACTATCATAGGTGGAAAGGTCGTCCTTTCTTCCGCGGCTGATTTCAGTGGAGTCAAGATGGTCAAAGCTAATCTTGGTATCTACACAGATGACGCTACCGCAGACTTCACTATGAGTCTTGTCAAGGATGGTAAGACTTATGTTCTCGGCAAGTTCAACATCGCTGGCAGTGGCAAGAATCCTGACGGCAAAGATTACTATTTCCCGGCCAACTCTGAAACCGAGTCTGGACAGCTTGTTCTCACGGTAGATAATCTTTCCGACCAAAGCTGCCGTCCTTACATCGGTGCGCTCAGCATCAATCCGGCTCCTGGAATCGTACTTGACAGCAAGACGATCAAGGTGGCGAAGACGGCCCATTCCGAGAGCGTTGATTGTGGTGTCTATGCGGCTACCGGTGATCCTACCGTGACTGTCGCTGATGATGCTAAGTCCTGGCTTTCCGCTTCCTGGGCTTCCAACAAGCTCACTGTGACCGTGACAGAGAACACCGGCAAGAAGAGAGTAGGAACAATCACCATCAAGGCCAAGGGCTTGTCAGAGACCACAGAGGCTGTTACTGTCGAGCAGGCCAGTGTCACCGCTGTTACGTATAAACTCTCTGTGACCGCTGCTGATATGTACAAGGTTCTAAAGGCCGAGGCTGACAAGCTTACAAATGAGGGAAAGGAGGTTGATCCGTTGTCCGGCTATCCTGTCACAGCAAAGTTCACGGCCAAGGGCGTGAATGATGCAACGAAGACCACGGAGGTGGAGATCTGTGGCGACAAACTCTACATCGGCTCTGCCACCGAGACCTCTTTCAAGTCCAAGGGAAGCATCAAATGCACATCGGCTGTCGGTGCGATCTCCAAGATTGTTGTCGTTGCGGACAAGAAGATGAAGGCGGGCGCTTACGATGATCTTATCTTGAAGTTGTCCTCTGACGGAAGTTCGTGGTCAACGGTCAACAGCAATGCTTTGTCTTACACTGGTGACGGTCCTTACACCAGTACGGCGGTGATAGGGGACGATTCTATCAATTGGTTTGACATAGCTGTTACCGCTTGGGGTAGTTCGACTCCGATCTACAGTTTTGAAGTAACATTTACGACCGACTGATGAGTGGATTAAATAATCTGTTCAAGATGATTGTGGCTATGGTTCTCATCATAGTCACAATTTCTTGTGAAAAGGATAATGGCGGGTCAGGGATTGACTCCACCATCAATATTTCCGGAAAGAAGTTGTTGACGGTCTCGTCGGAGGCTTCCGGATTCGAGGTGAAATATTCAGTGACAGGAAGCGGGGCCGGCCAGGCTTTGACCGCTGTCTCCGATCAGGATTGGGCTGTCGTGGACGGCAGCGTGCCGGGAACTGTTTCGGTTTCGGTCGGCGCCAATCTTTCCGCAGAGGACAGGACTGCCGTGATAACCTTGACCCTTAAGGGTGCCGAGGACGCTTTTGTGACCGTTCTCCAGTCTTCCGATCCGGATTACAGGATCGACACCAAACAGAGCTTTGCTCTGGCCGTCACGGATGTCGAGGCTTCCAGTGCTTTCGTCACCGTCGCCCCTACGAACTCCGATTCGTACTACTGCTATGGTGTCGTCACCGCTGAGCAATACTCCAAGTTCAACGGTGACGGAAAGGCTTTTGTCGCTGACTATGCCAAGCAGTTGATCGACTATGCCCGTAAGGCTGCCGAGGCAAACGGACAGGAATTCTCTCTTAAGAATTATCTTACTAAGGGTTATAAATCACATACTTACAATGGGTTTACACCTCTGTCGGACTACTATCTGTTCGCGTTTGATATGACTTTGGGCGGGGAGTGCAGCGGCAATGTCGCGGTGAAGAAGTTCACAACGAAGAAATATCCTGATTCGGCTCCTGATTTCAGAATCACTGTGGATGCGGACGCTAACGTCAAGGTGGTCCCGTCCGATGCCTCTGTCACTTATGTGCTGACTGTCGATTCTTATGAGGTCTGGAGCAAGAGCGCCACTCCGAAAGCCTGTGCCGAGGATTTCCTCAAATGGGTTGAGGAAAGTGACAACTCCATCAGGTCGTTCATGCACCAGGGTGAGTTCTCGGAGTGCTATTATAATCCTAAGGCTCAGATGGGTAACCTTACCACCGGAGATTATGTGGCGTATGCTTTCGGGTACAACGGCTCGAAGATAACAACCGGGATCTCCTATCTGAAATTCCATTTTGACGAACCGAAAAAGTAAACTTGAATGAAGATTCCATCATTGCTCAGGCTGACCGCGTTGGCCTGTGCGGCTGCGATAGTATTCGCTGCCTGTGGCGGCAACGCCGAAGACAACGAGGAGGCTACCTCGACTTTTGATGTGAAGGTCAAGCTCCTCAGCATCGGGTCTGAAGGTGGCAAGCTTGCCGTCGATTACAGCATCAAAGGCTCCAAGGAGGGCAACACCGCCGAGGTCTCGACAGACAAAGACTGGATCCATCTCGGCAAGACCTACAGCACGACGTTCAGTGTCAATGTTGACAAGAACGAAACCGGAGAGGACAGAACCGGAGAGATCAAGATGACCTGCAAGGGTGTCCAGCCGCTGACTCTTGTCGTGAGCCAGGGCAAGGAAGGCTCATCCTCACAGGCTTACAACAAGTTCAAGATTGAGGTCAGCGAGATCACGACTTCTTCCGCGAGGGTGGTCATCACTCCGGTTAACGCCGCTGAGACCTACCTCTACTCGATCGTCAGCAAATCTGACTACGATAAGTTCGCCAATGTCGAGGCCTACATCAAGAAGCGGATCGAGCAGATAAAGGAAATGTGTGCCATCTATGGGATGAACCCGAACTCTTTCCTGACCAAGGGCACGTTCGACACGGCCAAACTGGAGACTGCCCGGAAGACCACGATAATGGACAACACGGCATATTATGCCTCTGCCTTTGACCTCAGTTTCGATGACAAGGGCAACGCCAGCTACAGCGGGAAGATCGATCTTTGCGAGTTCCGTTCCAAAAAGGCCACGCAATCCAATATGACTCTGTCTCTGAGCGTCTCCGGCACGCATCTCAACGTCACGTCCTCATCGTCAGGTGACACCTGGATCTGTGATGTGGTGTCCAAGGATGCGTGGGACGAATTCTCAGTGCCGGAAGATGCCGCGCACACCTACATCTCCACGATGACCCAGTACGGCGCGTTGACCCTGTACAAGGGAAGCCAGAGTGTTGATGTCTCCGGCAGCCTGACAGAGAGGGGCAAGGAATATGTCGCGTTCGCGGTGGGTTACAGGCAGTCCGACACGGACGGCGGTCTGACAACAGAAGTCGAGTACATAACTTTCAAGTATTAGTTTATGAATATATTCAAAAGGAAGGCGCTTCCTTTCACCGCCATTTGCGCGGCTCTCGCCGTGTCAGCGGCTTGTGAGAAGCAGGAATCGCCGGAACAGAATGGTGGTGAGAAGTCCGGACCGATCATAATCAATGAGTCTCCGGCCGCCATCAAAGGTGAGCTGATCATAAAGATCAAGGGCTCGGATGTGGGGACAAGGTCCGCCGGTTCGTCTGACGATGCGCTGGACGGCACCCGTGAGGTCTCCGAAGTGCTGGCACAGAACGGAAAGTTCCGTCTGGAAAGGCTTTTCCCTGAGTGCGGACGTTTCGAGGCCCGCACCCGCGCGGAAGGGCTGGACACTTGGTACATAGCCAGCTTCGACAAGACTTTGGAAACTTCGGATGTGGTCGCCCAACTGAAGAAATGTGGCTCGGTGGAAAGCATTGAATATTCACTGCCGGTCGTGATGTCAAGCGCTGAGGGAAAGGGCTCACCGTCAATCGCTCCGATGGCGTTGTCGGCCAGCCGCAAGGAAGTGTTCCCGTTCAACGAGAGCAGGATGGTCCAGCAGATGCAGTGGCACTACAACAACACCGGCTCGATCTTCGGAAAGACCGGGCTGGTCGGCGCCGACGCTGACGTGTGGGCGGCCTGGAAACTCTGCGCCGGCAACCCGGATGTCATCGTGGCCGTGATTGACCAAGGTGTGAAGTACGATCACGAGGACCTTGCCGACAATATGTGGATCAACAAGGGTGAGATTCCGGGCAACGGAATCGATGACGACGGCAACGGCTACATCGATGACATCCATGGATTCAATTTCGTGGACAACAAAGGCACGATCGTAACATCCTCGAACCTTTCGCACGGCACGCACGTCGCCGGAACCATCGCCGCGGTCAACAACAACGGCATCGGCGTGAACGGAATCGCCGGTGGATCAGGCAATAAGGATGGTGTCAGGATAATGACCCTCCAGACTCTCGGCGCAAGCGAGAACGGCTCCTCAGGCTCCGGGCTCGGCGGAATCGTCAGGGCTATGAAATATGCCGCCGACAACGGGGCGGTCATCTGCCAGAACAGCTGGGGCTACAACCAGAAGCTCAGCTGGAACACTTGGACACGCAGCTCGTTCTCGGCTCTCAGGCGTGCCATCGACTATTTTGTCAAGTACGCCGGCGTGGATGAGAACGGCGGGCAGACCGGCCCGATGAAGGGCGGAATCGTGATTTTCGCCGCCGGCAACGAGGCCGTCAACTACCAAGCGTTCCCGGCCGCGGACAAGAGCGTGGTGAGCGTCGCTTCATATTCTTACACCGGTGACGCGGCATATTACACCAACTACGGCACTTGGGTGGACATCTCCGCTCCGGGCGGCGACACCTACGCAGACAGCAACTATGGCGGCGTTTACAGCACCAGCGTCAATGAGGACGGAACCTCCGGCTATGAATATATGCAGGGAACATCTATGGCCTGCCCTCACGTCAGCGGAGCCTGTGCCCTGGCCGTCTCCTACTATTACGGCAAGGACAAGCGTATGGGGCTTACCCCGGATATGCTCCGCTCGGCGCTTCTTAGCTCCGCCCGTCCGATCAACGCCAACCTCAGCGCTCCGTATGTCGGGAATATGGGCGTGGGAATGCTCGACACCTACCGTCTGCTTCAGTATATGGGCTATCTGGGAGAGATCCCGGCTCAGACCCTCACCGCCGGCCAGACAAAGACACTGGAGATGTCGGAATATTTCCCGTCGGTACAGGTGCTGTCATATTCAGTCTCGGATTCTGCTGTCGTGAAGGCTTCTCTGTCGAAGGGAGTCCTCACGCTTGAGGGTGTGTCTTCCGGAACGGCGGAAGTCACTGTCTCTGACGGTAATTCAATGTTCAAGACAATAAAGGTAACAGTCAACTGATGAACAGATCAATCATAACGAAATTGTCTTTCGCCCTTCTTCTGGCGGCTGTCGCCTGCACAAAGGAGGAGACCCCGGAGCGGACTTCGCTGCCGGAGCCGAAGGTTCGTGTCTCTGATGTCACCAGCACGTCTTTCAACGTGTCTTGGGATGTAGTCACTGACGCTGGAGCCTACACTTACATATTCAATGACAATGACACTGTGACGACAAGGGAGCGTTCGGTCTCGTTCGCTGACCTTGAGCCGTCGGTGGAATATTCATTCTCCGTCAGGACTGACGCGGGGACTAACGGCGACTATCTGGATTCGAGGTTCGTCACCATCCACGTCATCACGGAGGGGGAGAGTGTCCTTGAGGCGCCGGAGCCTGTTCTGGTGGCCGCCTACAAGTCAAGGACCATCATAAACTGGAAACCGGTCGCCGGGGCGTCGGCTTATGAATATTCAGTCGCCGGGATGACCGGCAAGGTCGAGGCCTGCTCTGTGGAGCTTAGCGGGTTCGACGGCTCCACTGACTATGTGTTCCGTCTGAAGGCCCTGTCAGGGGAGAAGTATGTGAACGATTCGCCGGAGGCGGAGCTCAAATTCACGACACGCCCCGCGTCCGAGGATATTCCTCAGATAATTATGTCGCTTCTTGAGTGCGGCTCTGACTACGCCAACTTCAATGTCTATGCGGTTCCGGATTTCCGCTATGTGTATTTCGGTGTACCGGCAAGCTATTTCATCGACCATTCCGACACCGAGATCAGGGACACTTATCTGAAATATATGCTGGACGCCATCAATGACAGCAATATGACTGTCGAGGGTGGGATGTCTTATTATTCAAAGACGGGTTCGTCCAACTACTCCGAGTACCCGCTCTATCCGGAGCTGTCGTACTACATCGTGGCGTTCGGAGTCAGCCTTGACGGAAAGGCCACGACTCCTTTGTACAAGCTTTCCGCCAGGACAAAGGCCCACGACACGATGACCGAACCATCCCTCGGTGGGGCTGACTGGTTCAGTCAGACGATGTTCCATTCAGTGTTCGGCCAGTACAATTCCACCAATTGCGTCTGGACCAACTGGACTGGAAATGGCGTGGCCAAGATGAGCTATGTCCTCACTTCGACATATTCATTCAATGTTTATTTCGGAGGGTCGTTCGATCTTTTCAGGCGCTACACCGCGCTTAAGGGAAGCGCTGTAACAGAGACGGAATATATTGAGAAAGTCAATGAGGAGTCAGGGCTTACCACCCGATTCGCTCCGTTGTCAGCCGCTAACTCCTACACATTGGGCACGTTGGCGATCAATGAGGCGGGGGATTCTACCTTCGTTGTGAACACCCTCAGCACGATGGCTACGGCCGCGTACTATGACTGGGCCTTCGTCTCGCTTGGTACAAGCTCTTCCTACCCGGCATCCACTTCCTTGACCTCGGCGGTATCGATCGCTTTCGACGCGACAGAATCCTTGAATATCCAGGTTTCCGCCGGACGCTACCTTATGTGCCGCAGCTCTGAGTTGGGAGGCGTGACATTGACCGAGGCCGCGAAACTGGTGAAGGAAAAAGGGACGGATTTCTCATCGACACAGATCAAGGTTCTGAATATGACCGGAAAGATTTCGATGTCGTTCGGAACCGACACCCCTCTGGAGCCGGGCACAAAGTACACGTTGCTTGTGTCCTTGACCTCCGCGAGCGGGGACGAGGTCCTTCGTTACGCCACCGCTTCCACCGCTGAAGGGACGAAGACAAGATCGGCGTACAACAGCGAGCCTAAGGGACGCATCGAGGTCAATGCTCCTGTGATCCTTGACACTTACGAAATAAGCAGATAGATATGAAACTGAACAAGATATTGCGAATGATCGTCCTGGTTCCGCTGCTGTGCGCCACTGCTGTGGTGTCGGCTCAGAACAAGGCGGTCACTGTCAGCGGAAAGGTCGTTGACAAGACAGGCGAGCCTGTCATCAGCGCGGGAGTGTTCATCAAGGGAACCACTGTCGGAACCGTGACGGACTTCGAAGGAAAGTACACCTTGACCAATGTGCCGTCAGACGCTGTCCTTACTGCCTCGAACCTCGGCTACACCACGGCCGAGCAGGCTGTGAACGGGAAAACAGTCGTGGATTTCGTCCTGCAGGACGAGTCCGTGATCCTGGACGATGTGATCGTCGTGGCCTACGGTACGGCGAAGAAGGAATCATTCACCGGCTCCGCCAGCGTGGTGAAGGGCGATGAGCTCAGCAAGAGGCCGGTCGGTAACCTCACGAAATCTTTCGAGGGAGCCGTGGCCGGAGTCCAGGTGACTTCCGGAGGCGGCCAGCCTGGCGAGGGAGCGTCTATTATGGTGCGTGGAGCCGGATCGGTGAACGCTTCGTCCAGCCCTCTGTATGTTGTGGACGGTGTGCCTTACGACGGAGCCATCAGCGCCATCAACCCTGCGGACATCGAGACGATGACAGTGCTGAAGGACGCTTCGGCAGGTGCCCTTTACGGAGCCCGTGGAGCGAACGGTGTCATCGTGATCACCACCAGGAAAGGAAGCAAGGACAGGGTGAACGTGAGCTACAAGGGTAACTTCGGCGTGGCCTCCAGAGCCTTGAAACGCTATGACCTTGTCGGGATGAGCGACTATGTCGAACTGACCTACGAGGCCCTGCGCAACTCCGCCCAGTACGGCACCGGAATGGATTTCGAGGCCGCGAGCGTCTATGCCGCCGACAACCTTGGTCAGACGATCGGTGGACTGAAGAATCCTGAATATTACAACCCTTACAAGAATTACTCTTGGTCGGAGTTGATCAACAAGGAGTCCGGGAAGATCCAGGAGGACGCTGTGGCGGCCTGGAACGAGAACTGGATGGACGAGATCAGCAACGACAAGGCTTTCCGTACCGAGCACGTGCTTTCGGTCAGCGGCGGAACCGAGAAGACAACCTATTTATATTCCTTGGGTTACTACAAGGAGAACGGTACTCTTCAGAACACTGACTTCGACCGTTTCACCGGCAGGATCAGCGGGGACGTGCAGGCCACGGACTGGTTCAAGATGGGAATGAGCGCCAACCTCGCGCACGCGGTGTCCGATTTCCAGGACGCTTCCGGAAGCGAGACCTCCAATGTCTGGTACACAGCCCAGTTCATGGCTCCTGTGTATCCTGTTTACCTGAAGGATATGGACGGAAACGATGTGCTTGACGCGGCCGAGAACAGGCAGTATGAATATGGCTCCGAGGAGGACAACGGCTACGCCAACCGTGTCACCGCGCAGGGATTCAACTCCAAGGCCGAGTTGTACGACAACAAGGCTTACTACAAGCGCAACTCCGTGTCCGCCAGAACGTTCGTGAAATTGGGAACAATCAATAAGGACGCTTTGCTGTACGGCCTCAATCTCGACATCAATCTCGGTGTGGACTTCACTGACTACGGCCGCACGACGACCAACGACAAGTACCACGGAAACGCCGCCTCACAGGGCGGAACCGTCAGCAAGTACAACACCAGGACGATGAGCTACACGCTCAACGAACTGCTGACCTACCGCAGGAAGTTCGGGGAACATTCCGTTGACCTTCTCGCGGGCCACGAGTACTATCGCTACAATTACAACTACCAGCTGGGGTCCAAGAGCGGCATCGTGGACGGCATCGACGAGCTCGGCTCGGCGGTGACCACGCTCAGCAACACGTCATATTCAAATGACTATGCCATCGAGTCGGTGCTCGCGCGTCTGAACTACGGTTTCCGTGACCGCTACTATTTCGACGCTTCCTGGCGTACCGACGGTTCGTCCCGCTTCCACAAGTCCAACCAGTGGGGTAACTTCTGGTCAGTCGGAGCCTCGTGGAGAATCTCCGAGGAGAACTTTATGAAATCCACTTCCGACTGGCTCAACAATCTGACACTCAAGGCTTCGTACGGAGTGCAGGGTAACGACAACCTTGGCTCGTACTACGTTTGGCAGGGTCGTTTCAGCTATGGTTGGGCCAACGGAACCCGTCCGGGCTCGACCGCCTCTTCCATTGAGAACAAACTCGTCACCTGGGAGAAGAACGGTAACCTGAACACCGGTATCGAGGCCAGCATGTTCGGCGGAAGGCTCACAAGCACCATTGAATATTATTCCCGCAGAACCCGGGATATGCTTCTTAACAACCCTCTCGCCATCTCATCCGGATTTTCAGGCTATGACGACAATGTCGGTTCGATGGTGAACAGGGGATTGGAAACTTCGTTCAGAGGAGTGATATTCGATCGTTCCAACTTCCATTGGGACGCCTCTTTGATGCTTTCGATGAACAGGAACAAGGTGACGGAACTCACTTCTTCGCAGGATGTCATCAACTATGGCAGCGTCGTGATCGAGAAGGGTAAGCCGATCTACACATTCTATATGTCCAAGTCGGCCGGAGTCTCACCTTCGACCGGCCGTCAGCTCTACTATGCCTACTACCGCTACGCCGTGGACAAGACGGGTTCCATAGTGACCGAGAAGTGTGATGAATATGTCACCGACAATGTTGGTCTGGCTTCTTTGAGCAAGTACTACTACGGCAGCCGCCAGGCTTTGTTCTCAGGCAGCTTCTCGTCCAACTTCACCTTCTTCAAGAACTTCGACTTCTCGTTCCTGACCACGTTCTCGGTCGGCGGAAAGATCTACGACAGTCTGTACGGCGGCGCGATGAATGTCACCTACGCCGGAAACAACTGGCACAAGAACGTGCTCAGGCGCTGGCAGCAGCCGGGTGACATCACGGATGTCCCTCTCGTTGAGATCGGAGGCAGCCGCTCCAGCACCGGAGAGGAACTGATCGACGCTTCCTATTTCGCCATCAAGAACATCACCCTCGGCTACACCCTTCCTTCCTCATTGACAAAGAAGGCCGGGATCGGGGCCTGCAGGGTGTTCGTCACCGCTGACAATCTGGCTCTGTTCTGCAATATGAACGGAATGGATCCTCAGTACAACTTTACCGGAACAGTCTCCTACACCTACACCCCGTCAAGGGTTGTGGCAGCGGGAATTGACATAAACTTCTAACGGAATGAAAAAGATACTATCAATAATGTCGGCGGCCATTTGCGCCGTTTCCTGCAACCTGGAGTTCCAACCTACGGATTCCGGCTCCGGAGAGGATCTCCTGAAGTCGGCGACCACGGCCGTGACCATCGTGGACGGAATCTACAGGACAATGTGGACCGCCGGTTGGTCAACCGGTGGAAACGCCCACCAGTGCTTCGGAATCTCCGCCTACAACATCGCACTTGAGTCGATGGCCGATGACTTCATTATGCAGAGCCAGGGCAACGGGTGGTTCTGGTACGACCACTGCTACAACGTGAAGTCGTTCTACACTTCGGACAGTTTCCGTCCGTATGACGTGTGGAACGCCAACTACACTTGGATCTCCAACGCCAACTATGTGATCTCCGCCGAGAAGACGATGACCGGAAGCGAGGTCGATGTGGACTATGTGCTCGGCAACGCCTATGCGATCCGTGCCCTGTCATATTTCAATCTGGCGAACTGGTTCGCCCGTCCGCCTTACAGCGCATTGCAGGAAAAGTTCCGTTGGTCAGACCCTTGCGTGCCGATCTACACCGAGCCTACCGGCAAGGATTTCGTCGGCAAGAAGCGTGAGAACCTTGAGACAGTCTTCGCACAGATCAACTCAGACCTTGACACGGCCATCGATCTGCTCGAAAAAGGTGACGCGTCTGTCCTCGGAGGCACAAAATCCCATATTTCCTATTATGTCGCCCTCGGCATCAAGGCTCGTGTAGCTTTGGCTGCGGGAAATTGGGAGACCGCTTTGGCCGCTTCGGAGAAGATCTTAAAATCCGAGGAATATTCGATCGGCGGGACTTCCGAGCTGATGAACGGAATGAACTCCCTCTCCGCTTCCAACGTGATGTGGGGCGCCGGGATCGAGAACACCGAGCAGGCCGGAGGCTACGCCAGCTTCTTCGCTCACATGGACAACGTGGACGGGGCCTATGCCCAGTCCGCCCCTAAGCTGATCAACTCCAGCCTGTACAAGCAGATCCGTCCGGGAGACATCCGCCGGGCCTGGTGGGATCCGGACGACAAGGAGTCTCCGTACATCTCCAAGAAGTTCAAGTTCACGAATGTGGCCGCCTGGCTTGGGGACTACATCTACATGAGGGTCGAGGAGTTCTACTTTGACGCTGCCGAGGCCGCCCTCCGTCTCGGGGACAAGGACAAGGCTGTACGCTACCTCAACGCCGTGATGCAGAAGAGGGACGCCACCTTCGACGCCTCCAACCTTGACGGGACAATGCTCGGCTCGCTCACGACATCCTGGACCGGCTCCCTGCTTGAGAATATTCTCGTGCAGAAGAGGATCGAGCTTTGGGGTGAGTTCGGCCGTCTTGTCGATGTGCGCCGTCTCGGCCAGGGAATCGACAGGAAGACCTCCGACGGATTCGCCGAGGAGTGCATCTCCACGATGTCCGGCAACGGCATCAACCTCACCAACCCTGACACCTACGACTGGGTGATGACCATCCCTCAGGATGAGATCAACAACAACCCTAACATTAACGAAGAAGATCAGAATCCATAATGGAAAAGTTTTTAAGAATATTGTTGTGCGCCTCCGCCGCACTGCTTTCCTTGGTCGCCTGCGATCAGGAGCAGATCGGCGAGATGGCCTCTCCCAATGATTCGGACAACAAGGAGATCCATTTTGTCCAGAAAAGCCTTGTCAAAGAGTTCGAGCAGGGGACAAAGGAAGGTGAGTTCACCGTTGTGCTTGCCAGAAACGGCAACAAGGGCACTTACCGTGTGTTGCTCCAGAAGAGCGGCAAGAACGCGTCCCTGTTCTCTGTACGTGACACGGTGGTCATTCCTGACGGGCAGTACAGCGTCGAGGTCCCTGTGACCGTGAACATGAACGCTGTGGTGCTTGGATCCAGTGTCACCGCCTCCCTCTGCATAATCGGCAGGGACGCGGAACTCGGCGATGATCCGGCCTATATCACACAGTACAGTGATTTCCTTGATCTTACCGCATCGTTCACCCTGGAGTGGGAACCATATATGAGAACCACCGAAAGCGGCGAGCAGGTGCAGCAGACAGCGACATATTACTACTCCCAGTTCTACGAAGGCTATCAGCGTGGAATGCTGGTGGAGCGCGCAAAAGGCACCACCAACATATTCAGACTTCTGGATTGGGGAGCCGGTGTCAACTTCTTCTTCAAGGTGAACAGCGACAATTCCGTGGTTGTGCCGGGGCAGTCGATAGGCTACTACTACAGCGGCAGCGATGAATATGTCTATGTCTCAGACATCGCCCAGTACCTCGGTGACGAAGCCTCTTATGACCGTTTCCCTTGCACGTTCGACGGCAAGCAGACTTTCACCCTTAACCTGGTCTATTATGTCACGGACGGAATGTTCGGCTACGGTCCCGAGAAGATCGTCTTCGCCGGTGATCACGACAACGATCCTGTTGTCGCGGCGACTTACGAGGGTGACGGAAAATTCTCCTTTGAGTTCAACAGCTTCACTTCTTCATGCAAAGCCGTGGTTGTGGAAGGTGACGTCACCGGAGACACCGCGGAACTGAACAAGGTTTACAAGCAGATCTGTCTTGGCCAGCGGGATGACATCCGGACATTCTCCGAAAACACACAGCAGTGGACTCCGTCGGTTCCGTCCAACACGTTGATAGCCGTGCCTTTTGATGCGGAAGGCAAGCCTGGCGAGATGATTGCCATACGCTTCACCTACGATCCGGACGGCACGATAGCTCCAGAGGTTCTGGAGTTCAGCATCAGCCCTTACAGTGTTGACCCGTATTCCACTATGGTCTGGAAAATTCGTACGAGGAACGCCGCGTCTGTGCGTTACATTATGATGGATAAGGATGTGCTTGATTATTATGAGGAGAACTATCCTCTTGACCAGATTCTTGGAATAGGCTCTAAATTAGACGCGGATAACCTTGCCGCAAGTGAAGGACCGGACGGGCTTACCCTTTATTATCAGGGACTTTCGGAAGGTGGAGCCTATCGAGTCCTCGCTGAGGTTACCAACAGGTACGGAGACAAGGTCTATGTCACGGATTCAACCGTTCTGGCATCACATGCGGACAAGTTCAAAGCCGTGAGTCTGGATGATTTTGTCGGGGCCTACATAGTGAATGCGGATGTCAAGACTTCCGACAGCAATCAGGCGAGCACGGAATCCTTCCGTGTGGACATCATCAAGACTGGTGAGAACACCGTGATGATCAAGGGTTTGTGCAACTACAGCTCGTACTCTCCGGCGATCACCGGAACTTACATCCCGGAGGAGCATTGCATCCGTTTGCAGTCTCAGAATCTCGGTGAGTTCAGCTACCTGAACGTGGTCTTCGGCTTCGTCGCCAACCTTTACACGGGAATATGGAGTCCTGACAGCAGCATGGAATTCGGTTTCTGCGATGACGGCCTTCTGCACTGGCGCACGACCGCAGGCTCGGAGATGAGCCTGACCGGCTACAAGTTCCTACTCTTCGACGGAACCTCCTACACCGGCTACGCCGTCGGCGATAAGACCTACGAGAACATCCTGATGCAGAAACTTTGATATTCAATGAATAATGAATATGCGGACGGATATGCCGGAGCATTGATTCCGGTTTTCTGTTCCACTGAAATGAAAAAAGGGCGGCCGTTATGACCGCCCTTCTCTGTGTGCAGAATTAATTAGTCGATGTATCCGTCGTTTTGTGTCAGGTCAGGATTCATCTCCCTCTCCTTCTGAGGAATAGGCCATGTGGCGCAGTATGTGCCCACTGACACGTGGGTGTACTTGGTTGTTCCCCATATCTCCATAAGGCCGTTGGACTGAGCCTTGTAAGGCAAACCCTGGGCGCGGAGAGTGTTGTTGAAGTACTTCTCGTTGTGCCATGTGCCCCAGCGGAGTTCGTTGAAGTACATCGAATCCTCACCTCCGAGTTCGACATACATCTCATTGCGCGCAAGATTGATGACATCTTCCCTGGTGGCCTGGGCCGTCTTGCAGGCGGGGTCGCTCAGGAGAATATGTCCGGCACGCTTGCGTACCTGGTCTATGCAATCCTTCGCCTCGGAGAGATTCCCGAGCTGGGCCTCGCATTCTGCCCGGTGGAGAAGAATTTCGGCGTAGCGGATGAGGTAGATGTTCTGCTCATAGACCCAACGGGTTGTACACTCGTCATTTTCAGGAACATATTTCCTCCAGAGGTAGTAGAACATCGAGTTGGTGTCTGTACGGATGTCGTATGGCTCTCCCGCGTCAAGGCAGTACGGCCAGCGAAGGGTCCAGACGTGATTTCCTATGCCACTGGTGTTTCCGTTGAATGTGGAATATGGAGTTATGATCGCCATCATGAGACGCGGGTCACGGTTCTCGTAAACCTTCCTGATACGCTCCTCGTTGCCTTGGTCAAGATATTTTGAGAAATCTGAACCGAACTCCACCATCT
>OJAM01000435.1_pt1 | contig 18790 bp, 18 predicted proteins | sample 1589071 | NCBI WGS metagenome assembly OJAM01 (sample SAMN03283243) | human gut metagenome | biome: human-associated habitat; material: feces | host: Homo sapiens | place: Peru | collected 2012
CGCGGCCTGCGGGCCGGGCCGCCTCTCTCTATCCTTTTTCCTCCTCCGCCGGCAGGAGCGGCCCCGCTTCGCCGTAGGGCAGCGAAAAGTCCACGATGCCCTCCGCCGCGGGCGCGACGGAATACATCGGATAGAACCAGTGCAGGCCGTCGTCCGCCAGATAAAAGCTCCTGCTGGAAAACGCGCGGCGCAGCAGCGCGCCGTAATTGGGATAGTACGCCGCCGTGCCCGTCTCCATCTGCTCCCGCGCCGTCTCCCGCGCCGCGCGGACGAGGCGCTTTTTTACCGCCGTTTTCGGCGGAAAAAACGCCGTGAGCGGCAGGAGAAAGCCCGTGCGCCGATCCCACGTCTCCGCGCGGCGGAGCGTGAGCCGCGGCGGCAGATGCTCCTCCCGGCCTTCGGTATAAAGGCTCAGGATGTCTCCCCGCACGAGCGTCACCCGATAGGCGAGCACCGCGCGGGCGCAGCTCCACGGCGCGCTGCGCTCCAGCGCCGTGTGCATCGTTTCGGCAGCGCGGGGCAGCAGCTCCGCCTCGCAGTATTTAAGATAGGCGCGTGCGTATTGGCGGTAGTAGCGGTCGAAGCGCCGCGCACGGCGGCTCTTTCCCCCGCAGCGCGGCAGCGTCACCTCGGCGGTCAGCACCGGCACGCCGCCGCTCTCCCATGTTTTCTCCAGGTGCAGCGGCGTTTCCGACAGCCGCAGAAGCTCTCTTTCCATACCGTCCTCCCGTTTTTTTCTCACTCCAATGTATGAAGCGTCCGTGCAGGCGGTTCCGCCGCGGAAAATGCGAAAAGTTCACACTTCCGCCCTTTACTTTCATGCTCTGTTCTGTTAAACTATAAAGCAGGGTGCGCAGGGCGCACTACTGTCATATTTCGGAGGGGTCTATCATGGCTGCACCGGGAAACCGCATCGGAAAGAAAGAAAAAAACGAGGACTTTTATAAGGCCATTCTGCTTTTGAAGGACGAGGAGGAGTGCTACAGCTTCTTCCGCGACGTGTGCACCATCGCCGAGCTGCGCGCGATGGAGCAGCGCTTTGAGGTCGCGCGGATGCTCACGCAGGGCAAGGTCTACAGCGAGATTCTGGAGCGCACCGGCGCCTCCAGCGCGACGATCTCGCGCGTGGCCCGCTCGCTGACCGACTCCGACGGCGGCTACGAGCGCATCTTCGCGCGCATGAAGGGCGAGAAGTGATGGAAAGCTATTCCGCCCTCGCCGCCTCCTACGACGAGCTGACGCAGGACGTCGGCTACGAAAAGCGCGCCGACTTTGTCGAAAAGCTCTTCCTGCGCAGTCATATTCCGGTCCATACCGTGCTCGACCTCGCCTGCGGCACCGGCACGATGACCGCCCTCCTCACCGAGCGCGGCTACGAGCTCATCGGCGTGGACGGCTCGGAGGATATGCTGCTCGAGGCGCGCGAGAAGGCACAGACGCTCACCGGCGTCCCGCCGTTGTTTTTGCACCAGTCCATGCCCGAGCTGGACCTCTACGGCACGGTGGAGGCGGCGATCTGCTGCCTCGACAGCCTCAATTATCTTACCGAAGCGCGCGAGGTGCGCGAGACCTTCCGCCGCCTGCACCTGTTCATCGCGCCCGGCGGCTCGCTCGTGTTCGACGTTCATGCCCTCGGCAAGCTCGAGGCGATGGACGGTCAGGTCTGGCTCGACGAACGCGAGGATGTCTACTGCGTGTGGCGCACAGAGTATTCCCGCCGCTCGCGCCTGCTGGACTATTACGTTGATATTTTCTCCGCCCGCGCGGACGGCGCGTGGGAGCGCAGCTTTGAGGAGCACCGCCAGCGCTGGTACAGCGTTTCGGAGCTGACCGAATGGCTGACCGCCGCCGGCTTCGGCGAAATTCGCGTCTACGGCGACTGCCGCCTCCGCGCCCCGAACGAAACAGACGGGCGCATCTATATTTCCTGTATCCGAAAAGAGTGATTTTATGAACGACACATTAGTAAGAGCCATGTCCAAGGACGGCATGGTCAAGGCCACGGCCGTCTACACCCGTGCGCTCACCGAGCGCGCCCGCCAGATCCACCACACCAGCCCCGTCGCCACCGCGGCGCTTGGCCGTGCGCTCGCCGGCGTCTCCATGATGGGCAATGCCCTCAAGGGCAGCGGCGAGAGCGTCACGCTCCAGATCAAGGGCGACGGCCCGCTCGGCACCATCCTCGCCGTCTCCGACGCCGAGGGCAACGTGCGCGGCTATGTGCAGGACGCCTCCGTGGAGCTTCCCCTGCGCGCAGACGGCAAGCTGGACGTCGGCAGCGCCGTCGGCCACGGCGGCACCCTGACCGTCATCAAGGACCTCGGGCTCAAGGAGCCCTACGTCGGCACGGTCGACCTGCTCGGCGGCGAGATCGCCGAGGACCTGGCTGCCTACTTCGTCGAGTCCGAGCAGATCCCCTCGGCCTGCGGCCTCGGCGTGCTGGTCGACCGCGACCGCAGCGTACTCGCCGCCGGCGGCTATCTCATTCAGCTCCTCCCCGGCGCGGGCGAGGATACCATCGCCAAGGTCGAGGGCGGCATCTACGCCGCGCCCAGCGTGACGAATCAGCTCCGCGACGATCCCGATCCGGCAAACCTCCTGCGCACGGTGCTCTCCGATTTTGACCTCGAGATCCTGGAGACGACGCCCATCGAGTACCGCTGCTACTGCTCGCGCGAGCGCACCGAGCGCGCGCTGCTGTCGCTTGGCTCAAAGGAGCTGGAAGACATCGTCGCCGAGCAGGGGAGCGCAGATCTGACGTGCCAGTTTTGCGACAGCGTGCAGCACTTTACGGGCGAGGAATTGCGCGCCATGATCGGGGAATTGAAGGCAAAGGGCAAGTGAAAGCAAAAAAAATCAGTTTTTTGAAATTTGCTGTTGACACGGCGGGGGTTATTTAGTATAATAACCCTTGCCGTTCGCCGAGCGGTTTTGAGTGGGGGAGCATAGCTCAGCTGGGAGAGCACCTGCCTTACAAGCAGGGGGTCACAGGTTCGAGCCCTGTTGTTCCCACCAAAATGTGGCCATGTAGTTCAGTTGGTTAGAACGCCGGCCTGTCACGCCGGAGGTCGAGGGTTCGAGTCCCTTCGTGGTCGCCATTATCAGGCTGCAACAGCGGCTTGATATGCCTCTGTAGCTCAGTTGGTAGAGCAGCGGATTGAAAATCCGCGTGTCGTTGGTTCGACTCCGACCGGAGGCACCATTTGCGGGCGTAGCTCATCTGGTAGAGCGCCACCTTGCCAAGGTGGAGGTAGCGAGTTCGAGCCTCGTCGCCCGCTCCACAAATGAAAAAGGAGCAAACATTTTGCTCCTTTTTCTATACGGTGACATAGCCAAGTGGTAAGGCAAGGGTCTGCAAAACCCTCATTCCCCAGTTCAAATCTGGGTGTCACCTCCAAAAAGAAGGACATGACGAAAGTCATGTCCTTCTTTTTGGGTTCCGCTCACGTTGTTCGTTCCACCCCAAGGGGATCGGACATACTCGGGGCAAGTGAAATGCGGCGAAGCAGGGCACTCCGTGCATGCGGCACTTTTCCGCTCCGCTTCTGTTCCTTATGGGCTGCCCTGCCGGATAAAATATGACGATGCCGAACATCGGCACCGTCCTGCTGTATCGTGTATTCAGTTCGCCTTTTTCAGCTTTGCAATATCCTCCGCCATTTGGCGGCACATGAGCTTGAGGAATTTCACCTCGTCCTCCAAATCGTCCATGCGGGAGCGCGGCACGAGCTTTTCCTGAATGTCCTTGATACCGTCCGCCAAAAGGTTGAACTTCGGCGTGACGTCTGATTCAATCAAAACATTCATATAGCGCCGCGTGCGTTCTTCGGACGCATCAATCATTTTTTGGATCGCCTGTAAATCTTTTTCGTCAAGCATTTCTCTCTCCCCCTTTGTCTTGCATTATACGGTGCCGGTATTCGGTTGTCAAGGTGCGCTCTGCCGCCTGCCGGTATTCGAATTTTCTGCTTTCCCCATATTTTAATCAATAATCTTTCAAATCTTATGAATATTGGCTGTTGCATCTTCCGCTGCTTTGCCGTATACTCCTATATTATTTCAAAGTAGGATGGGATGGAACCGTATGAAAACCTATTCATTTGCCTACGGCAGCGGCACGGTGGAGCTGCCGCTGGATGAGAAAAATGTGATCGGCGAGCTGCACGGCAACGCCGTCGCCCCGCTTGCCGATATCCGCGCGGCGCTGTGGGCCTCGCTCGACGCACCGATCGACAGCGCGCCGCTGTGCGAGCGCGCCAGGGCGGGCGATACCGTCGCGCTGGTCGTGAGCGACATGACGCGCTTCTGGATGCGGCAGGATCTCGTGGTCCCGCATCTGGTGGATTACCTCACGGAGCGCTGCAGCGTGCGTGAGGAGGACATCACCATCGTCATTGCCAACGGCACGCACATCGGCGGCGACGAGCAGGAGCTGCGCACGCTCGTGACCGACGCGGTCTACGACCGCGTCAAGGTCAAGAACCACGACTGCGAAGCGAAAGACCTTGTCTATCTCGGCACCACGCCGCACGGCACGCCGGTCTCCATCGACCGCACGGCGGCCGAGGCCGATCTCGTGGTCTGTCTCGGCGCGGTGACGCATCATGTGATGGCGGGCTTCGGCGGCGGACGCAAGAGCATCCTGCCGGGCATCAGCGGGCGCGAGACCATCTTCCACAACCACGCCTTCTCGCTCGACGCGGCGCAGCTGCGCTCCAACCCCGCCATCGGCAACGGCGTTCTGAAGGGCAACCCGCTGCACGAGGATATGTGCGAGGCGGCGGGGCTGGTGAAAAATCTCTTCATCGTCAACCTCGTGATGAACGCCCAGATGCAGCTTGCCGCCATTCTCTCCGGTCACTACCTCACCTCGTGGGAGGCGGCCTGCCGCATGGTGGACCGCATCTATCAGGTGGACGTGCCGGAAAAGGCGGACGTGATCGTTGCCAGCTGCGGCGGCTTCCCGAAGGACATCTCGCTCTACCAGGGCACCAAGACCATCGACAACATCGAATCCGGCCTCAAGCCGGGCGGCACGCTCATCCTCATCATCGAGGCGCGCGAGGGCGGCGGCCCCGCCGAATACTTCGACTGGGCGAAGGACCTCGTCGCCGGTACCATCGAGCGGCGGCTGCGCGAGCATTTCACCGTCGCGGGCTACATTTTCTTCCTCAACTGCGAGCAGGCGCAGCGCTACAACATCCTGCTCTATTCGAGCATTGCCCCGGAGGACGTTGCGCCCATGGGCATAAAGGCGTTTTCCGACGTCAACGCCCTGCTTGACGCCGCGCAGCTGGAGGGCAAGTCCATCTACGTCATTCCGAACGGCTCGACCGTCATTCCACACGTCAAGGAGGCTTTCAAGCATGAAGCGTAGCTACATCGCCAAGCGATTTCAGAGCAGCGGCGCCGGACTGTCGCTCGACACCGAGGCGCTTGCCAAATACAAGGACATCATCGACCTGAGCATCGGCGACACCGATTTCACCACCGACGAGAGCATCATCAACGCCGCCTTCCGCGACGCGAGGGCCGGTCACACGCACTACGGCGACCCCAAGGGCGACCCCGAGCTGATCGACGCGGTCTGCCGTGCGTGGGAGGAGGACTTCGGTCAGCGTCTCCCGCGCGACCATGTGCTCGTGAGCGCGTCGAGCTGCCTCGGCATGGCGCTCGTGATGCTCGCCATCCTCGACCCCGGCGACGAGGTCATCGTCTTCTCGCCCTACTTCCCCATGTACCGCGAGCAGATCGAGCTGGCAGGCGGCGTATGCGTGGACGTGCCGACCTACGCGAGCGAGGACTACGCCATCGACGAAGCGCGTCTGCGCGCCGCCATCACGCCGCGCACCAAGGCCATCGTTTTCAACAATCCTACGAACCCCACCGGCATGGGCTACGACGGGAAGACGCTCGAGCTGCTCGCCCGCGTCGCGCAGGAGCATGACCTGCTCATTGCCGCCGACGAGATCTATACCACCTATCTCTACGAGGGCGACTTCCGCCCCATCCGCACGCTGCCCGGCATGGCCGAGCGCACCATCACGCTCAACAGCTTTTCCAAGAATTTCCTGATGACCGGCTGGCGCGTGGGCGTGATCATCGCCGAGCCGGAGCTGCTGGCGGTGATGAACCGCATCAACGGCTCGCTTATCTACTCCGCGCCGTCCGTCTCGCAGCGCGCCGCCATTCAGGCGCTCGCCATGCGAAAGGAGATCCGGGAGAAATATGTCACCGCCTACCGCGACCGCATCTTCTACTCCGCCGACCGCATCGAAAAGCTCCCCTACCTGAGTCTGGTGCGGCCGAAGGGCACGTTCTACCTTTTCCCCGGCGTGGAGAAAACGGGACTGGACGAAAAAGCCTTCTGCAAGGTCCTGCTCGATCAGGCCCATGTTCTCGTCAGTCCCGGCACACCCTTCGGCGTGAGCGCCGCGGGCCACTTCCGCATCGCCTGCACCGTCGGCATCGACCGGCTCAAAGCCGCGTTTGACCGCATGGAGAAGCTGTCGTTCTGACGCCGTCCTTTCCGTTTTTGCATAAATTGCACAATAAATCTGGATAACTTTTCACTATCATCGTTCGAGGCGGCTATTTACAAATCCGTTCCGTAGAGTATAATTATCCACATCAAATACGAAATCGCGCATACAAATGCACGGAACGGAGGAAAAGATGAAAAACTTTAACATGATGAAGAAGCTGCTGGCGCTGACGCTCGGCGCCGCGATGCTGCTGGCCGTGATGACCGGCTGCGGCAAGAAGGACACCGCGCAGGAGCCCGCTGACGATCAGCAGCAGCAACAGGAAGAGCAGCAGCCCGCCGAGCCCGCCACCCTGCTTGAGCAGATCAAGGCCAAGGGCAAGGTCGTCGTCGGCACCGAAGCCCAGTACGCTCCCTATGAGTTCAAGGATCTCGACGCCAACTTCGCCGGCTGCGATATGTGGCTGGCCCAGCAGATCGCCGACAGCCTCGGCGTTGAGCTGGAGGTCGTGGACATGGCCTTCGACGGCATCATCCCCGCCGTCCAGTCCGGTCAGGTGGACCTCGGCATCGCGGCCTTCACCAACACCCCCGAGCGTGCCGAGGAGATCGACTTCAGCGACCTGTATGAGACCAGCGCTCAGCTGCTGATCGTCAAGGCCGGCAACGCCGACACCTACTCCACCAAGGAATCCCTTGTCGGTCTGAAGGTCGGCGCACAGAAGGGCACCATCCAGTCCCAGTTGATCCAATCCGCTCTGCCCGAGAGCGAGCTGTTCGAGCTTGAGAAGTACCCTGCCCTCGCCCTTGAGGTCCAGAACGGCAACATCGCGGGTCTGGTCGTCGATCAGGCAGTCGGCGAGGCGCTCGTCGCCACCAGCAACGGCGCGCTTGAAGTCTCCAACTTCACTTTTACCGCCGAGGAAGCCTCCTTCGGTAAATCCGTCGTCATCGCCAAGGGCAACGAGGATCTGGTCGCGGTCGTGAACGAGGTCATCAACAAGGTCACTGCCGACGGCAGCTATCAGAAGGCCTACGACGAAGCTGTCGAGCTGGCTGCCAGCCTCGGTCTGTAAGTCGAACGCAAAATAAGATAACACGACCTACGGGCTTCGCCGTTTCGGCGGCGAAGCCCGCAGTGCTTTGAGGAGGAGTCCCCATGGAATTTATTGAGACGATCGGAAAGCTCGTCGTCCGCTACCACAGCTTTTTTGAGGAAGGCATTGTCAATACGCTCATCATCGCCGCATTCACCGTGTTTTTCGGCACGATCTTCGGCACGCTCATGTCCAGTATGCGCATGAGCAAAATTCTGCCGCTCAAGTGGCTGGCGGTCGCTTACATCGAGTTCATCCGCGGGACGCCCCTGATGGTGCAGCTCATGTTTATTTTCTACGGACTTCCCATGGTCGGCTTCACGCTGCCGGACATTTCGTGGATCCCGAACTTTTCGCGTTTTTCCGCAGGTATCATTGCCATGAGCATCAACAGCTGCGCCTACGTCGCCGAGATCATTCGTTCCGGCGTACAGGCCGTGGACGTCGGGCAGATGGAGGCCGCGCGCAGCGTCGGCTTCAGCCACAGTCAGGCTATGCGCCTCGTCGTGCTGCCGCAGGCGATCAAGAACATTCTCCCCGCGCTCGGCAACGAGTTCGTCACGGTCATCAAGGAGTCGTCCATCGTTTCGGTCATCGGTCTTGCCGACCTGATGTTCCGCACAAACGACGTCATCGCTCTGACCTTCAAGAGCCTTGCGTGCCTTGCCATCGCGGCGCTGTGCTACTTTGCGATGACCTTCACCGGCGGCCGCCTCATCGCTCTGGCAGAAAGGAAGATGAATCATGGCAAATGAGAAGATCCTTCAGGTCGTTGACCTGTGCAAGAGCTTCCATAAGCTCGACGTGCTCAAGCACATCAGCGTTGATTTTGAAAAGAACGAGGTCGTGTCCATCATCGGTCCCTCGGGCGGCGGCAAGAGCACCTTTCTGCGCTGCCTGAACCTGCTGGAGACGCCGACCTCGGGCCAGATCCTCTTCGACGGCGTGGACATCTGCGCCAAGGGACAGAGCAAGCACATCGACCAGCACCGTCAGAAGATGGGCATGGTGTTCCAGCAGTTCAACCTCTTCAACAACATGAACGTGATGCACAACCTGACCGCCGCGCCCACACGCATCAAGGGCATGGACAAGGAGCAGGCTGAGGCCAAGGCGCTCCAGCTGCTCGGCCGCGTGGGCCTTGCCGACCGCGCCGACGCCTATCCCAGCCAGCTCTCCGGCGGTCAGAAGCAGCGTATCGCCATCGTGCGCTCGCTGATGATGGACCCCGAGGTCATGCTCTTCGACGAGCCGACCAGCGCCCTCGACCCCGAGATGATCGGCGAGGTGCTCGACGTGATGAAGGACCTCGCCGAGAGCGGCATGACGATGATCGTCGTGACGCACGAGATGCGCTTCGCACGCGAGGTCAGCAGCCGCACCATCTTCCTCGACGGCGGTCACATCGAGGAGGATAAGCCCTCGCACGAGCTGTTTGCTCACCCCGAGAGCCCGCGCCTCGTGAGCTTCCTCGATAAGGTCCTCTGAGCCCCAATACGGAAAACAGAGCCGCAGCCGCGGCTCTGTTTTTTTCATTTTTTACGCGATCTTGCCCTTGCTTTGCAAGCGGATGCGGTCGGCGATCATGGCGATGAACTCCGAATTGGTGGGCTTGCCCTTGGTGTTCGACACTGTGTAGCCGAAGTAGCGCTGGAGCGTTTCCAAATCGCCGCGGTCCCACGCAGTCTCGATGGCGTGGCGCACGGCGCGCTCCACGCGCGAGGGCGTGGTGTTGTAGCGGCGCGCGACCTCGGGATAGAGCACCTTGGTCACGGCGTTGATGACGTCCATATCCTGCACGGCGAGGATGATCGCTTCGCGAACGTACTGATAGCCCTTGATGTGCGCCGGCACGCCGACCTCGTGGATGATGGAGGTCACAAGGCGTTCCAGCGCGACGGGGCTTTCCTCCTCCGTCTCCCCGTTCCGGACGGCCTGACGCATCCGCTCGAGCAGCGAGCCGGCCTCGCAGGGCTTTGCCATGAAGTAGGCCGCGCCCTGCTCCATTGCCTGCATCACCATCTGCTCGCGGTAGAAGGCGGAAACCAGGATCGTCTTCGGCCGTGCCGGCAGCTTTGCCATCCGGTCGAGCAGCGCGAAGCCGTCCAGCTCCGGCAGGATCACGTCTGTAATTACAAGCTGCGGACGTTCCCGTTCGATCATCTTCCATGCCTCCGCGCCGTCCCCGGCGCTCCCCACCACGTCAAATTCACCCGTATTTTCTATCGTCTGCTGCAGCATCGTGCGGAAATTTTCGTTGGCATCCGCCAATACGACCTTGATCCTGTTCTCCATTTGCCTGTTCCTTTTCCTTCCTCCTCAATACTTTGGCTTCGACAACCGCATTCCGACGCGAATCGGATGTTTCGTTTTGCCTTGGCTATAAACTATCACATTTGGACAATGTTTTCAAGTAGATTTTTGTCGTTTAGCACAAATTTTATACGACATCGTTCGAGCTTTTTGGACTTTTAGCACAAGCTTAACAGCAGGATAACATCTCCTGCTGTTAAGTCCTCCGTCAGGCGCTCGCCGCGCTTTGCGCCGTCATGCCGGAGGCGGAAAGCATATTTTCCGCGAGAATGCCATAACCTCTCTGCGGGTCGTCCAGCAGGACGTGCGTCACCGCGCCGACGAGCTTCCCATCCTGCACGATCGGGCTGCCGCTCATGGTTGATGTCAATATGGGACAACTAAACTTTCTCAAAAAATTATCGAAATCACGCAAAGCAGGTCAAATTCAGGCACTTTCTGATGGCATTGAAATTTCAGTGCTTTTTTGCTCTGCGATCTCATCCCGAAAGTTCCACTCGATCCGCATCCTGTTTTCAGGGAAAATCACGATTTGCCGGATCAGTTCCTTCATCACCGCCGGTGTAAGCTCCGCTATTCCGCGATATTGCGTCTGCTCTCTAAGCAAGTGTATTTCATTTTGCGCAGCGCCGTCAAGGCTTTTCAGTTCCTCCAGCCGCGTCTGCAAAAGGCTGATCTGTAGCGCAATGTCATTTTGATTCAGGCTCACTTCCTCTTTTTGCGACAGAAACATCTCTTTCGACAATTCCCCTTCAGCATACTGTTCGTACAGCTTCAGCTTTTCACGTTCCGCCTGTTCCATAAGTTTCCGGCAGCGTTCGATTTCCTGTAGAAAAAACACTTTGTCCTTTCCGGCCTTTCGTTTCTGTTCATCTAATCTTTTTACTTTGGCATCAAACAATTCGCATTGCGTCCAAATGGCTCGCAGCAGGACTTCCTGCAATTTCCGGTCATCCATGCGCACCTGTTCGCAGGAGGTATCTCTCGTATACCTTGCAGAGGAACAAAGCCATGTTTTGTTGGCCTCTTTCCCTTTTGCCAGCCGGTTTCCGCAGCAGCCGCACACCAGATAGGAAGACAGCGGATTTCTCCTGCCATTTGTCGGCTTTCTCGGCGCCACGCCTTTGATCACCTTATGCGCCAAATAGTAGTCCGAGCGGGAAATGATGGCATCATGCGTTTCCGGAATGACCTGCCGCAGCTCTTCCGGGATCACGCGAACTCTCTTGCTCCCTACTCTCATCACGTGGGATTTGAACACCTCCGTATCGCCGGTGTAAATGCGATTTCCGAGAATATTCCGTACCGAGTCATAGGTCCAAAAGGCTCTTGTCTTGTATCTCCCCCGCACATCCGCCAGATAGACGGAAGGTGTCTGCACATGATCCTCATTCAAGGTCAACGCAATTTGTGAAACAGACTTTCCCGAAGTCGCCAGCGAAAAGATACGGCGAACGATCTCAGCCGCCGGCTCATCTATCACAATGGTATTATGCCGCTCCCCCTTTTTGTAGCCATAGGGAACCGCCCCAAACGCATATTCGCCGTTGTATTTCTTCATGTCCACAACGCTTTTGATCTTGCGGGAAATATCATGGCTGTACATTTGGTTGACAAGGTTGCGGATTGCAAGATCGAGTCCACCGGTGTCTTCCCCCAGTTCCTCGCTGTCGAAGCCGTCGTTAACAGAAATGAAGCGTACTCCTCTGGACGGAAACTCGATCTCAAGATAATAGCCGGCTTCCAGATAGTTTCTTGCAAAACGTGATAAGTCGCGAACGATGACCGTTCTTACCTGGTCTCTTTTTATCATCGCCAGCAAACGCCTCATCCCGGGACGGTCAAGGCTCGTTCCGGAGTAGCCGTCATCTACGATTTCTTCGAAGTTGCTGCCTAACTCCGGTCTATCGTGCAGGTATTGCTCCACACAGGCTCTTTGTGACGAAATACTGTTGCTCTCGCGCTTATCCTCCTCATCTTCCTCAGATAATCTGAAGTACATGATATTCTTTTGCATCTCAAACGGCATGGCGTTCCTCCGTATACAGGTCCATATAAGCGTATAGAGGCTGGCACGGATCTGCATAATTCAGTTCGATCTTCACGCTCCTGTCCTGAAAAACCTTGATTTCTCGAATCAACAGATCGATCATAGGGCGGTCGATCACAGGGATCTTCTGATAGCGTTTCACCTCCGCAAGCCACCGCTCCGCACTACGAAGCTGCATTTCCGCTACCTTCATAGTTTCCCGAAGTGCAATTTCTTCTGACTGAATCTGCGCATACTGTTCATTGTAGCGCCGTTTTATATACTCATACTCATCCCTGGTAATCAATCCGGTCGTCAGGTCGTGCAGAAGCTGCTCCAGTTTGTTTTCGATATTTTGCCGTTTGACGCGCAGACTCACCTGCTTTTTTGTCTGTGCACTCTTAGCGGCCTTGATTGTCGGCATTTTCTGTACATCTGCAAGCATTTTCCCAAAATCAACAGCGATCCTGACCTGCTGATCGAGGGTATGCTGAATCGCATGAAACAGGGTCTCCTGTCGGATATAGTGACTGCTGCATTGGGTATGATTTGACTTCTTATAGGTACTGCAATCAAAAAACACTCTGCTCCCGCTTTTTGCTCCGGGTCGGGCGCAGCCCTTGGCCGCAGTGAGCAGATGCCCGCATTCTCCGCACACAACCTTTCCTCGAAACAGACTTCTGTGATCCACTGTCACCTCATTGCACGCCCCATAGCGCTCTCTTTTTGCCAATTCCTCCTGATTGATGCGCTGAATCTTCTCAAAAAGTTCCCGTTCCACAATGGCCGGATGTGCATTTTCAATGATCTGCCAACTTTCCTCCGGCCTTTGCGTCTTATTCCGTCCGATTTTATCCCGCTTGATTTTTCCGTGGATCCGGTATCCCAGATACACCCTATCGGTCGCAATTTTTCTTATTGTTTTGGGAAGCCACAGCGCATCCCGATACTTTTCGGATTTTGTAAGTCCGCGCTCATAGCGCAATCTCCCGGGACTCGGCACGCCGTCCGCATTGAGCGTTCGGGCTATTTCGTTGAAAGCACGCCCATCAGCCCGCATGGTAAAAATGCGTTTCACAACATCAGCGGCTTCTGAGTCAATATCATAGGTGTTTTCTTTCACATTCCTCAAATAGCCGTATGGGATACTGCCTGCGGCCGGCAGGAATTCTCCGCTGTTCATTTTTGCCGAAATTCCGCTCCTGATCTTTCGTGAGATGTCTCTGACATAACTGTCATTCATCACCATTTTCAGCGGCAGCATCAGAAGGTCGGTGTCTGCCTCTTCCCTGATGCTGTCATAGCCATCATTGATGCAGATCAGGCGGACACCCATATTGGGCAAAATGCGTTCTACATACTCGCTGGTGCTCACAAATTCTCTCCCAAAGCGGGAAATATCCTTCACGATAATACAGTTGATCTTTCCCCGTTCCACATCCTCCATCATGCGCTGAAAATCCGGCCGGTCATAATTCATACCCGAGTAGCCGTTATCAAAATAGTGCTCCACAATTACAATGTCATCACGGCCCATCGCATAATGCGCAGCGATCTTTCTCTGATTTCCAATGGAATTGCGCTCGATATCATCGCCGTCTTCCACCGAAAGGCGGCCGTACTGTGCGGCTTGATAGGCTGCCTGCTCCGGCACATCCGCCTGCACAGGATCCGTATATCTGCTCTTTCTTGCCATCTCAGCCCACCGCCTGTTCCAACTGCTTCAAAAGCTCCTGATCGTATGCGATCTCATCCCGGTAGTTGAATTCGATTTTGAGCCGTTTATCTTCATAGACATATATCTTATCGACAAGTGTAACCGCCATTTCCCTTGTCAACGATTTTTCCGCTCGATATTGCGCGAACTGTTCGACCCATGTGCGGTTTCCGGGACGCTCACCAGCAACTCCGGCCCGCTCCTCCATGATTTTTTCAAGCGATGCCTTTGTCTTCTCGATCATTCCCGTGTATTTTTTTCGCATCCCATCATATTCATCACGATCGATCAGTTTCTCATGGAATGCTTCCAGAAGCTTCATACGAAAATCCTGATAATTTTCGATCTCCCTCTCCTTTTCCGCAACCATCGTGTCCAGCCTTTTCAGTTTTATCGCCATAAGATTCCCGTGTTCGGTCTCAGTAAGCAGCTTGTCAATTTCAACAACTATTTCAATTTGCTTTTGAATGGCATGGCACACGATCCGCTCCAGAGCGCTCTGAGCAAAGCTGTGACTGCTGCACTCCTTTGTCCGCTTATTAGAGGAACACACATAATAGTAAAATGTGTGCTCTCCTCTTTTCACCACGCGACGGCACATCGCCCGCATACAATCCGCGCAGAACACGATCCCGCTGAGTGGCTGGACCGTTTCCTCCTCGGGTGACTTTCTGGTATCACGCTGCAGCATCCGCTGAACCAATTCAAACATCATCTCATCAACGATCGGCTCATGATTATGGGGGACCACAGACCACTTGCTTTCATCGCGCAGCCGCATCTGCTTGATTTTATAATTTGGTGTTCCACGCTTTCCCTGGATCAGCGTCCCCATATAAATCTCATTGGTTAGAATCCGACGGATCGTCATCGGTCCCCATTCGCTTATGCTCCCATTTTGAAACCCGCTTTTGTAGCGGCTGCCCATCTGCTTTTTGTACTGCGATGGAGACAGCACCCCGTTTTCATTCAGGTGATCCGCGATCGTCTGCGCACTATACCCCTTGATCTTCAGTTGGAAAATTCCCCGGACCACTTCTGCGGCATACTCATCGGGGATCAGCTTGTGCTTGTCCCGGGGATCTTTCAGATACCCGTAGCTCACAAATGCGCCGACATATTCTCCCCTGCTCCGCTGTACCTCAAATTGTCTGCGCAGCTTACGGGACAGTTCGCGGCAATACGCCTCGTTCATGATATTCTTGACCGGGATAATAATATCGTCTCCGGCCCGCTCACGCTCACTGTCAACGTCATCATTGATGGAAATGAATCTTACGCCCATCGCCGGGAATACCCGCTCCAAATACTTGCCCGTTTCGATATACTCGCGTCCCAGACGGGAAAGGTCTTTGACAATGACGCAGTTGGCCCTCTTTTCCCTGATCGCCCGCATAACTGCCTGAAAACCGGGCCGCTCATAATTTGTTCCAGTAAAGCCGTCATCCTCTTGTTCATCCACCAGAAGGATCTCAGGGTGGCGGGATAAATACTCCCGAACTAACTTACGCTGATTGGCAATGCTCTCGCTGTCATTGCTCTTGGCGTATTTGGAAAGTCGATAATATGCAACGGCTTCATATACCGTTCCTTCATTTTGGCACAAAAAATCAGCCATAAAACAAACCTCCTTCAAAAGCTTCAGGAAAGTCGTTTCTGGCTGTTATCCTATTTGGCGGTTTCCGCCGTTCTTCATTGACAATGCTATTATGACGGAAATCCTGTTCTTTGTCAACAGATCTGAAGAATTGCCATCACTTTCCTGTCCCTTATCCCAAACTGCTCACATAGGACTTTAATCGGTCTTGCAGGCTGACCTGCGTATCCGCATATCCGATCGCAACCACAACGCCGTCATCTACATAGCAATACGGGTTGCCGATCTGGTCGATATAGCTTTTGATGCGTTCCTTGCACGGCAGCGTGGTATCGATCACAACATTGCGAATATCACAAAGCGCTGCTCTGTCCGCTTTTCTGACGTCAAAGTTCTCTCCACCGTCCATCATCTGCACCTCCCTGATACAGCCATTTTCCCCAACCAGAAGCAAAATTATTCCAGACCCGGATCGCACTTTTATGCGTGGCCTATTCCGTACAAATTACAAAAGGAGATGCCTCCATTCACTGGGGGCATCTCCTTTTTGTCATCCTAATCATACCACAGCGCCATATGACACTTCAAGTACATCGGCTTAGACATTTTTAGGACATTTTCAAAAAATCAGACGCGAAACTGATCGGAATAGGCATACATCTCCGCAAGATTTTCGATGGCAGTACGCTTGATCCGGTCGATGGTGCGGTAGGTCAAGCCAAAGCTGGCAGCAACTTCCTTCGTGGGAATTCCGTCCACAAACACCAGACGAATCACCTCAGCCTGCCGCTTATCCAATAGGCCAATAAAATATGTCAGGCGTCTCTGCTCACATTCCAAGGCAAACAGTTCCTTTGCAATTTCGTGTGCTGACTCTGCATTCATGCGTTCCGCCTGTTCTTCGTAATTGAGTGCAATGTAGAGGGTCTTATTGGAAATATGTCCCGCACTATGGTCAAGACCATCGCCATGTCCGAAGTTCATGGCTTCGATCTGTTCTGACCTGCTTACTTTGGCCGGGTGCTCCAGATTATACCGAAGTACCGCGATTTTGCGCGCTCTCTCGTTATAACTCTCCAACAGCATCAAAACGTATTTACTCATTTCCGTACTCATAGCAATTTCCTTTCTATCATAAATTTTTGGACGCCATGAGTATTGGCGGCGGAGACCGGCAGCGGATCTGTTGACTTTTCTGGGGTATAAAACACAAGTTGCCTTCGCAGGTATCATAACCTGCAAAGGCAACTTGATGTAATATGGAGTTTCTCCAACCGAACAAATATGCGGGGTGTGTATCTAAGTTCTTGCCAATATGCTGAATAAATTCATGTGCAAAGCCCGTAGTACACGACTTGCTGTAAGGAAGCTGTATATGCTGCTGCACGCCGCATTCTACAAGGATAGCATAAGGAGCCTCCTTTTCGCATATGAGTTATAACACACCTCTATATGTCGAATTAAAGCATTCATAGTCGTTTGCCTGCATTATAAGATTACGCTGAGGTGAGTTATAATGCAGGAAGTGAAGGCTAACCTGGGCAGGGTTGTTCGTACAGCACGCAAGCGAAAAGGAATCACACAAGATCATCTTGCTGAAGAGGTAGGGATTCAAACGCGGACAGTTCTGGAAATCGAAAATGGCAGAGGCAATCCTCGATTTGAAAATCTTTTTGCAATGGTCCGTGTTTTGGATATTGCCCCCAACGATATCTTTAATTTTGACCAGAGTTTATCCGAAGATTCTGAGTTGTTTCTTCAGGAACTGTCTGCTTTCAGCAAAGTTGAACAGCAAATTGCTGTGGCTGCAGCCAGAGCAGTACTTCGACAGTTCCACCACGATGAAAATTCTGCAGTTTCCGATGATGACCACATGATGCATCCGGAAGAGAGCAGAAGTGGTTAGAGAATATGATCTGGCTCACTCGGATAGCAAGCCAAGAAAAATATACAGCGCAGCGTTCGGGTGAAATCCGTCCGCTGCGCTGTATGCGCATCGAGTTGCAACATTATGTCAGCGGCTTACATATTCAACTATAAGATTGATTTAGCAGGCCACTTTGCGTCGGCCTTCAAAGGAAGAATCAATCTTACTCAGCCGTAGCTCAGCGTCAGCTCCATTATTTACCGCCGCCCTGCAGCAGCTCCTCCAGCCGCTCACAGCGCCGGAGAACATCCAGATAAGCTTTCAGGCTGTCGTAGGAATCCACTCCCAGCTTGCTGTAGATGTGGCTGTTGTGACCCTTCACCGTCCCCACGCTGATGAACAGCAGGCCGGAGATGTCCTTGACCGCATAGCCCTCGGCATAGTAGCGCAGGATCACGCGCTCCGTACCGGTCAGCCCCTTTGCCCGGTCGATCAGCTCGGACACAAGGCTTTCCACCTGCCGGGGCAGGGCGGCCTCGGGCTGGCTTTCCCGCAGACGGCTGTGGAAGTAGGCCGTCAGCTCGTCGATCTCCCGGATCCCCGTGGGCTGCCAGTCCTGCGCCTGGCTTCTGGCCGCCGCAAAGCCCTGGGCAATGGGCGTGGCAAAGCGGCGGGAAAGGGCGGCGGCCAGCACCAGCATCCCCGCAAGGAAGCCCAGGGAGCCAAGGATCCAGCCGATGCGGGCGGTCTGGGCACGGTGGCGGTAGCCGCTCTCCGGTATCAGCGTCACCGCCGCCAGGGGATAGCCATCCGCCAGCCGTCCGGGGATGATCTGGTACTTTCCGAGATAGGTCGTATCGTTCCAGATAAAGGTATCGTAGTCCCGGCCGCTTCGGATCCTCATCTCACCGGAGGCCGACAGGTCCGTCCCCTCCGTGCTGCCCAGCATGGCCTTATCCAGAAGGAGAGTATCCCCGTTCATGGGGGCCAGCAGCATCAGAAAGCTGCCGTAGGAGCTGGGGACCGTGCTGTGGGACAGGCCGAAGTAGAGCTCGCTGAGCTCCATGCCGCAGACCCCCCGCACCGTTCCGCTCCCATCCCGCACGGGAACGCACAGCAGCGTCACGCTCTCCCAGGTATCCGGCAGCGGCACCCGCCCCGTCCAGAGGCAGCCGCCGGAGAGCCGCTCACCCTCCCACGCCATGACCTGCCGGTAGCCGGGGAGCAGGGACGTGTCCAGCTCCGGATTCCAGCGGTTGTGCAGCTGCAGGCCGTTTTTCCGGGCAGCATCCACCGTTCCCCGGAAATAGGCTGTGATGCCGCTGGGATGGGCAGAGCGCAGACCGGAATAGCGGAGATACACCCCCATGCGGGAGGTTTTGGATTCCGGCAGCGTTGTATTGGCCGTGGCATCCAGACAGAAATATACGCCGCTGCAGGTGCTGCCCGCCATGGTGGTTTCCAGAGCGGGGATCATCAGGGATTCCAGCTCTGCGATAAGCGCCGGATCGTCATTCAGCGCGTCAAAGGAGAGACCGCGGCGGGCAAGAAAGCTCTCCAGCTCTCCGCCGACCGTTTCGGAAAGCTCAATGCCCTGCGCGGCGAGGGCGTCCATCTGGGCAGTAAAAAGCGCGGCGGTGTTGCTCTGCTGCAAAGCCGCCGTCTCTCCAAATTGGCGTGCTGTGC
>OJAM01000437.1_pt1 | contig 18706 bp, 11 predicted proteins | sample 1589071 | NCBI WGS metagenome assembly OJAM01 (sample SAMN03283243) | human gut metagenome | biome: human-associated habitat; material: feces | host: Homo sapiens | place: Peru | collected 2012
ATCAGATTGGATTGAATCATGCCTTCTAGATTCAATTTATTCTGTTGGGCTTTCTTTTTCTGTTCGGGAGTGAAGCTTGCTGGACAATTTTTGTAGGAGCTTACGGCTTTATCATACATATCCTGAATGCTTTCGGACTTGGCTGTGAAGCGACGCTTTACCATCCGCACCGGCGACGGTTTAAAATCTCCCGAAAATCGGATGGCAGCGACGCTCTTGTAGCCACGCGACGCTTGAACGCCTACAGTGGCGACGCTTTGTCGTTGCCTTGCCTGATGCCTGGGATTCTTCCAGACATGAGACAAGGCCATGACGTAAAGCCATGACCTTGGACATTGAAAAGTAAATACACGATCAGTCGAGTGTGATCTCATTGATTGCAGCCATGATGATCTCGGCATCGATGGTCTGGTGTTCGAGCTGGGCACCCAGCGTCAGTGCGGTGGACATTACGTTATCAACCGTTCTGGCGTTTCCACCGCAGTAACCATTCAGTGCGGTAAGTGCATCGGCACCGATGATGGATTCGGATCCTCCGGCGAACTTGATCTTGTGGATCACGTAGGCGTTAAGCTCATCCGGATTCAGTCCGCCGAAGTTATAGTGGACGACGATCCGCTGGCGCAGCGCTTCATTCACAGGCTTTTCCAGAGTTTTGTTGAAGTACGGTTCTGCGCTTAGGATCAGCGTGAAGCAGTTCAGGGAATCATACTCGAAGTTCATCAGCATCTTGAGATCCCGGAGGATTCCGGGGCTGAGGTACTGTGCTTCATCGAGGATCAGTACGAGAGGTTGCCGCTTCTCCTTATACAGGTAGTAGATCTGCTCCTGTATGGTCTTGAACATAACGGTCTTTCCGCCACGGACATCCAGGCCGAGCGAGTCGCAGATCTGTTTGTAGAACTCTGCAACGGAAATGGTCGTTAGACAGAGGTACACCACCTTATAGAGGTTCTCATTCAGTTCTTTCTGGAAGCATCGGATACCGTAGGACTTTCCCATTCCGGGGGAGGCCGTAAATACGCCGACGCCCCGGACGTTTACGAGATACCGTAGTCGGTTCAGGAGTGCCTTCAGGTCATTTGACTGGAAGGCATCCTTCGTGGGGAGGGCACCTTTGGCAAAGGGATTCATCGATAAACCGTAGAACGTTTTGAAATCCATCATGATGCGCTTTCTTCAGGGTAGTGGATCCGGAGCGCCGGATTGTTTCTCCTGATCTTACTGTTTGCGACCTTATCGGTCGGGTGGATCGGATAGTGAACGCCATCGAAGTGGATGTAGGCATCCTCCATGTGGTCCGGAAGGTAACGGATCTCGACCTTGGTTCCGATGAACTGCTGTGGGCAGTCATAGGAAACGCCGTCGATGGAGACGCAGGAATCATTGTGGACGGTGCGGGAGATGCTGTTCTGGAAGCATTCGCCGAGCCATTCGCTGGACTTCGGTTCCTTCACATGGTTCTGAGTCTTGAGATAACGGTTCAGCGGTGTCTCGCCGGTTCCGGAATGCACGGTTGTGTTGTGCTGATGGATGTAGGCGCGGAGATAGCTGTGTTCAAGGATATCAATCTCGCCGCCGTCCGGCCAGCCCTTGTAGATCTGGTATCTCGAATCCGGCATCAGCCAGAACGCCTGTCCCGCATTGTCGCTGTCATCTACAAACTTGATTCTGGCCTCGATGTGGCAGTCGTACTTGATACCAACCTTGTACTCAGTTCTGATTCCGCCGGAGCGTACAACCCCGTCGTCGTCACGCTTGATGACAAGCACAAGGTTGCCGTCTTTGACATAAGAGTGTTCTGCTTTCCCGGACATATCCGTCTGCCATGCCGCCGTTCCCTTGCCGATAAGCGACCAGAACTCGGAGTTAACATCTCCATCGATGTCGAACTCGTCGCGAAAAATCACATCCTTCCCGTCAATCTGCGGCAGTTCTGACACATATTTTGTCAACTTTACCGTCCATTTCTGCGAAACCTCGCCCTTGCTCACGATGAACTCCTGAGACTGCGGCCAACTCCCGAGAAAATCGTTCGGATTCGGACTTATTGTCGCCCCATCCGCGAGGTCCACACTCACGCCGCTTACATATCCGCCGTATTCAATGACGCCGATGGTCGCCGTGCAGCTTTCCTCGTCAAGGCTCGCATGATAGCTCAGTTCATTCACCTTCAGTGCAAAGTCTTTCAACAAAGGTTCCGCTTCCGCATCCCCTCCGCTCTTCACGCACGACGTCGTCACAAACGTCAGTATCAATATTAAAAAATTCATTCTTTTCATTTATATGTTCTTGTCAATTAACTACTTTAAGAAATTACTCGGATGAGAATAGAAGATAAAAAGATGGTGTGCAACACAGCAATCCGCTTTTTTGCCCCTATTCTCCCCAGTCGATGAACTCGTACGGCAGAGTATATTGCCAGCCACTCCAGATTGTTGTCTGGTTGGCCGTGCCGCTCTCCCAAGCCCCTACAAAGATGTGGAACTTGAGATCCTGGCTGAACTTCAGTGCGCTAGTCTGAACATTTACACCGTTCGTGGTGTAGGAGCCGAGCACCTTGTCATCGAGCACCCACGAGAACACAGCCCAGCCGTCCTTGTCTGGAGTCATCTTGATGCCGAACTTGTGGTCTTCGACGCTGCTATATGGTACGTTGAAGTCCGAGAATGTCTTTGAGTTGCCCTTATCTACCATCGTCACATTCGTTTTTCCCGCACCCACATCAACGAACCACCTCATGTCGAAGTCCCCGCATTGGAAGTAAATCACCGGCTGAGCCTTTGCTGAGGAAGCCTTCATGAAGAAATCCCAGTTTCCGGCGGCGCAGTTATAGCGATGAACCTTCTGTGCTCCATAGATTTCCAGGCAGCTTCCCACGACCTTGCAGCTTGATTTGTCGTTGTCCGCGCCATTGATAATCCACTGCTCCAGGCCGGACGCGTCGAAATCGTAGTAGTCCGGAGTCGGATTGTAGGCCTGACGGATGACTATGCTCTTGACTATTTGCTCGAATCCGTCGGCAGCTTTGGTTTTGAGAAGGACTTCCGCTGTTCTGATTGACGCCCCAGTGTTTTCCGTGAGGTTAATCTGCAGTGTTCCGTCTCCGCTGAATTCCGTCTGCGGAAACTCAAACCATCCTATTCCTGTATCAGCTTTCCCTACAGTCCAGTCTGCGTTTGAACTGACTTTCACCGAAAGCGTCTGCGCGTCGAATGTTGTCCTCATCCTCACCTGGGCAGGTGTGAGAACGACGCCGTCCTGCCACACCCTCACGGTCTGCTCCCTCTCATCATGCCGATTGAGCACGTCGATGTCAGCAAAGCGTCTCTCGCCCTTGTTTTCCGCACTTACGGCAAGAAGGATATTCGCGTCTCCGTGTCCGGAAGTCTTTATCAGCGTCAGCCACGGCGCATCATTTGCCTTGACGAGGCTCCAGTCCTGGTTTGCACGTATGCTGAACTGTGCCGTACCTCCGAACTGGCCAATATTGAGGTCACCCGATTCCTCAATGTTGAGGTAGGCGGTTCCCTTCTGACGCACCGGAATCCACTTCCCTATCCAATAGTCACTTTGAATCACGAGAGTGTCGAGCCTGTCGTCAAGTTCAGTGTTCTCGGTGTATTGCACAGTCACGTCGAAAAGCTCGGACGCACCGCCCTCTGACGGGGTTATGCTGCACCACGACGACTCCGTTCCATAGACTTTCCACGGGTCTGTGGATTTCACTTTAAGACGTATAGGTTCCGGTGAGGTTGCCGTCAGGGTGTAGCTGTCCTCGGCAATGTAACGCAGGTCAACCCATTTCATTGGACCTGCCTTCTTGCAGGAGGCAAATGCGCCTGCAAGAAGAACTGAACCGCATAATATTGTTTTTCCTATATTCATCAATATCAGTTAATTGAAGAATTTCTGATTATTTGAAACTTCGTTCACAAAATCAGTCATTCTCGTATTTTTTGTAGTCTGTGTCGATTCCAAATGACTTGATGGTGAGAGAACCGACGGCTTCCTGAATTCCAAGGCAGTAGAAAAGACCGCAGGACTCGGCATTCGCCGCCCAGATGTCACCGACATTTACACTGTTGTCAAGAACGAGCACATCGTTAATCCAAACCTTTCTTGAGAGTGTGAGGTTTTGGTTTGTACCAGTTCTCTGTGTAGGCTTGATGAGAAGCCTGATTGACTTGAGCTGAGAGTAGTCGGTAGGGAATGTGCCTTCAGTGAATTTCTTGGTGTCGTTCCAAGTGTTGTCCCAACCTCCGTCGAATCCAAAGCCGACCTTATGCCCGTTGGCGTCTTTCGTTTCGCCGCCGCATGCAAGCAGAGCCATGTTGTAGCCGTATTTTAGCATAAGGTAGAACGGACCATTCCAGTTATTGACGCAGAAGTATCCTTCCGTGAGCTTGACGTCGCAGAACTCCCAGACGAAGTTTCCGTACTTGTACTCGTCGAATGTCTTCATAAAGGCCTGGTTTTTCTTTGGGTCTTCATTCTTTTCCGCGATTGTCAGGGTAACTGAACCGTCCTCGTTGATTTTATATGCGGACTTGTCACTGTTGTCAATGTATGAAGCCGGTGCTATCGCCATATCAATTGTCACAGGTTCCACGCCCTCGATTGTAGTTACAGGGGTAACAGTCACAGTGAAAGTCTTCTTTCCAAACCATTTTGACATAGGAGCCTCCACCTTGATGCCTCCTTCTGTCTTGCTTGCGGTGAAATGTCCGTCGGAAACGGCCACGTTCCAGTCAATGTTCGCATTGATCTTTATTTCTTTCGCACCGCCCTTGTAATCAAAGACTTTCTCGCCTTCTTCAAGTTCTTCAACCTCGAACACAAGACCCTCGATTGAAGCCTCAAAGCTCTGTACCGCATCCTCGCTCGCGACTGTAATTGTGGCGGTGTGCCCCTTGCCGTCTGTGTATTTTGCAGTTGTCGTCACGGTTACAGGCTGCTCTGAAGCCTCGCCTGAAGCCGGCTCAAAAGTGAGCCAGTCGGAAGGTGATGCGGTCACAGCCCACGGTTTGTTGGAGAGGACAGTGAATGTCTGCTTGCCGCCTTCCTTCGCGAACTTCTCGGTGAAAGGAGTGATGGTAATTTTGCCCGGCACACCTTGGATGAATTTTACAAGGGTCGGCTTTTCGATGCCTTCACCCTCGATTGTGAGTGTGGCTTCACGCGATGCCGAGCCAGTGTTGTCCTCGAATTTCACGATGATTGTCTCCGCGAGCGAGCTTTCCTTGCTGCTTGACGGAGTGACCTTACACCAATTCTCGCTGCTCGTGATTGTCCACGGCGTGTTTGCTGCGATGTCGAACGAAACAGACTTTGCCGCCGTTGCCGCCACGGTGTAACTTTCCTGCGCCGTACATTCAAGTTTCTTTGTCGGTTTATGCTCCTGTTCCTTCTGGCACGAGACAGTAAAAAGCGCTGCAGCAACAGCAATTGCTGAAATCATTAATGTTCTTTTCATGATCATAATATTTTATGGTTATTAATTACTTATATCTTAAGGCTTTGAGGCGTATTTAGAAGTCAGACGCTCAAATCACCATCCTTTATTCTGAGGTTCCAAATGACTGTTCTTCGCCAATTCCGACTGCGGAATGGGATAAAGATTCATCCTGTTGTTCCATTTCCTCGTGCCGCAGTCCTTAATTGAATAAGTATTGTCGCTTCCGGACTTCACGATGCTCACGCCATAGATATCAACCTGCGTGTCAGGCCCGAGCATCCATCGCCTCACGTCCCAAAACCTGTGGTCCTCGAACGCGAACTCCACTCTCCATTCGTTGCGGACCTCGTCAAGGAAACGGGTCTCAAGTTTCTCCGTACAATCAGGTAAGCCAGCGTTCTTACGAACGCGGTTTAGTGCCCAAGCTGCTGAACGTGTAAACTCGTCGTCGCTGTAATCAGGATTTCCGAATGCTCCTGCCATCGCCTCGGCATAGCTCAGAAGCGTTTCAGCATAGCGGAACACCACCCAATGATGGCGGTAGGTAGCCTTCGCATTGGGGTCGAAGCTCGTGTTTTCAATGACATATTTCCGTAGGTAGTATCCCGTCGGAGTATATCCCTGGAGAACTTCGCCCGCGTCTTGACCGCCTTCGAAAGTCTCGATAGCCGAGTTCTTGAACACGGAGCCGTCGCAGACGAGAGTCCTCGCCATTCTCGGGTCACGGTTGGAATAGGGCTTCTTGGGATTGAACTTAGGGTCGTCGCTTGTATAGCCGCTACGAGTGAGTGTTACCGCAAAGCCATTCACTGTTCTGAATGCTGAGGCGAGGTTCTCGGTCGGATACATGCAGTTCTGGACGGAGCCGCGTGAACCATACAAGAACCTCAGTGGAAAGCAGTTGGCCTCGAAGGACGAACTATTGCCGTTCATCCGGACAAAGATGTTCTCGCGCGAGCTGAGGTTGTTGCAATTGTCGCCGGTTTCAAGTGAGTAGAGCCCAGTATCAATCAGTTCAAGAGCCGCCTTTGCAGCCTTCTTCCATAGTTCCTTATTATCCTTCGGATTATGGAGCGGACTTGCCGCATAGAGCAGTGCCTTGGTTTTCAGTGCCATAGCAAAGCCTTTGGTGACACGTCCCAACTCTTTGTATGGCTGGTCTTCGTAGGATGCGGGAAGGACTGATGCGCACTCTTCGCATTCGCTGACTATGAAGCCTACCGCGTCTTCAAATGTGGTCTTGCCGATACTGTTTGCCTCTTCGGTGGTGAGAACGCGTGTAGGCATGACAATGTCCCCGTATCTCTTGGCAAGCTCGAAAATGTAGAACGCTCTCAGAGCCCTTGCTTCGTGGCTGAAATATTTCAGTTGTTCCATCCAGTTCTCGTAGTTCGGGTCGGTCTGATAGCGTGAGAAATCGACCTTTGCCACAGACGCGATGAACTCATTTGCGGCGCGTATTCCGTTGTAGAATCCCCATCCTGTGTCGTATGTATTTATCGCCGACCAACTTCCGTTAGTGAATCTCTGCACCGGAGCGACAGGATTGCCCCAGAGCGCGTCGTCCGTGGCGCAGTCTCTCATTGCGCCGTCGAGTGCTCCAAAATCCTGCGGGATGTAGGAATATACGTTCGTCAAAACCTGTTTTGTCTTGTCGAAATACTCATATACATCCGCCTTCCCCTGAAGTCCGTTTGTCTCATCGAAGTCGAGATACGAGCAGGAGAATGTTGCCGAAAGCACGAGGATTATGGATATTGTCCGAATTATTTTCATTGTCTTGTGAGATTAAAAGTTAAAGCGCAGTCCTGCCCACCAAGCGCGAGATGTCGGATAACCGGAACCTATCCGTTCGGGATCCACAATTTCGAGCGAGTCGATGCTGAATACGTCCGTTCCCTTTAGGTAGAGTTCCATAGTCATAATCTTGAGCATGCTCTTAGGAAAGGTGTAAGAAAGCGTCACGTCGCGCAACTTGAGGAACGAGCCGTCGCGGTACCATACGCTATTGTTGCGATAGTTATTTGCGTTAGAGACAGTTGTAAGGCGCGGGACTGTTGCGTTCTCTGAATTTTCGAGAGTCCACGGGGTCTCCTTTGAGAGGAACGATCTGGACAGGTTGCCGTTGCTGATGAGCGGCTTGTAGAGAGGTGAATTCAGCATATTCACGGTCACGTGTCCTATACCCTGGAATGCCGCTGAGACCTTGAGTCCCTTCCATCCGAAGGAAAGCCCGAATCCGTAGTACCATTATGGAATGGTCGAGTAGCCTATTGGGACAATGTCCTCGTCCGTAATCTGGAAATCATCGTTCTGATCGACATATTTGATGTCTCCCGGCTTCACGGTCGTGAACGTGTGGGTGACTGTGTTCCGTATGTCGCTCTCGCTGAAGAAGAATCCGTCGGACTCAAGCCCATAGCACTGCCCTACACGGTTACCCTTATGGTGGAGGTAGTCATAGCGCTGCCAGTCCTGATCGTCCTTGATGACCTTGCTTGTGAGACAGGAGGCGTTTGCATAGATTCCATAGCTGAAGTTTCCACGGCGTTCGTTCCATGAGAGCGACAGATCCGCTCCCGCCCAATCATCAGCACCTGCACACTGTTTGCCCGCGGTTACTCCGAGAATGCCGGAGACAGTCGATGAGGCGTTTATGAGAATATCGCTCCTGCGTTCGTAGAACCCTGTTCCATAGAATGCCAGTCTATTTCCGAGGGCCTTGAGTTCGATTGTTCCGCTTGCCTTCATTGACTTTTCTGGGACTATTCGCTCCACAGGCAGGCTGCCCTCTGCGATGCCATAGGAGAGCCCTCCGTCAGTGAAATAGTAACTGCCTGCTCCGGTGGAATTGAACGATTGATACTGGAGCTCGTGGACGAGCGAGCCGTCCCAGCCTGAAAGTCCGGTCGAAGCCGAAATCCTGAGCAGGTCAATTCCCTCTACATCCTTGAGGAAGCCCTCCTGAGAAACCGTCCAAGCTAGGTTCACAGCGGGATAGAACATCATCCTGTTTCCTTTCACGAGATAAGCCGAGCCTGCCCAGTTGAGAACAAGGTCTGCGCTGTAACGTCTGTCATAAGAGTATGAGCCTGTCATTCCGGCCGATATTCGTCTGTTTGAGTTGTTCTGTCCTGATGCGGTGTGTGACTGAATGTCGAAAATTGCCGTTGCTCCTACATGATGGCTATTGAAGGTCCTGTCATAGACCGCTTTCGCGTTGAAGTCGAAGTCGAGATAGATAGAGTTAAACCATGAACCGTGGGAGAGAACTTTGGAGTTTGTTCCATAGTCTTTCTGTGACGTGACCAATGTCCCGTCGTCAGCTATTGTGGAGTTGAGCACACGGTACATATAGGTTTTGGTGGCACTTTCCGCCATCGTTCCGTAGTCGTCGAATGAAATCGAGGCCTCGGCACGCAGTCCTTCTGTGAACTCGTCAAGGTGCTGGATTACCGAAAGATCTGCATTCACTGCGCCACCGATGGTCTTGGTGTTGCCTGTCCCCTTTAGCAGAGCGACAGGGTTGTTTGCTCCGTAAAGTTCGGAGCCTCCGTACATTCCGTTGGATGCAGTGATTGGGAAGGCTGCTGCCGGGGTGTTGTAGAGAGCACTGAATATGTTGCCGTAGTTCGCTCTGTTCTGTTCGTTGAAACGGGCAAGCAGGCCGAGCCTCATTTCGGTCGTGCGGGTGAGCTGCACGTCGATATTCGTCCTTGCGCTTAGCCGGGTGTCGGAAGGAACCGCGCTGTAGCGGCTGTCGGAGTTCTGAGACTTGAAGAATCCGCGATCGTACATATAGTCAACCACAGTGAAGTGACGGAACTTTCCGCTGCCGCCCTCGAAAGTGAGGTTAAGACGATTGTTGTGGGCTATGTTGTTATAGACCTCATTCCACCAATCCACATTCGGGTAGGCATATGGGTATTTTCCGGACTTGAACGCCTCGATTTCTCGGGCGTTGTACCGCGGCGCGAGTCCATCGTTCCTAAGCGTTGCATTGAGAGTTTCTGCGTAAAGTCCTGCTTCGGCAAATTCCGGGGAGCGCCACTGAGTCCTGAGACCGTACTGGTAGTTCGCCCCGACCTTGAGCCGGCCTTCCTTTGCTCTTCTTGTGGTGACGAGTACAATTCCATTCGCTCCGCGTACCCCGTAGAGTGCGGCTGCAGCTGCGTCGGTGAGTATTTCAACGCTTTCTATTTCGTAAGATGTCAGCAGACTGAGGTCTCTCGGAAAGCCATCAACGAGTACGAGCGGTTTCTTTCCGTGAATGCTCAGAGTGCAGTTGTCTGTTGTCGAGTCGCCGTTGCCGGCATAGACATTCAGTCCGGCAATCTTTCCGAACATGGCGCGTCTGACATCGATGTACGGATTGTCCTCCAGCGTCTCCCTTCCCACTCGCGCCATCCGCATGGTCTCCACCTCAGCCTTTTCCGCCTCTACCTTTTCCGTCACAGCCATCTGGGCAGAAGACTCAGTGGAGAATAGCATGACAGACGCAAGCACCGGTATCATATTTTTGTATTTCATAAACATATTTCGGTTATCAGATTTTTTATCAAGACTACCAGCCAGGATTCTGGGTCATTCCATAGCCCATGTCAATCTCGGTCTTTGGAACAGGGCTGAGATACCACTTCGTGTCCCAGTTGTTCCCCCATGCCCTCGTGTTGAGTTCAATCATACTGAAAGTGAACGACTTGGGATTTGTCTGACGGTCGCCCTTTGATTCAAGTCCGTATAACTTTTTCCTGAAGTCCTGTTCGCGTCCCCATCGGACGAGGTCGAACCAGCGAACCTCCTCGAATCCGAGTTCAAGAGCCCTCTCGCGAAGCACAGTTTCACGGAAGGCTTCCTTGCTCATACCGGACTTGATATCCGAGAGGCCAACTCGCTGACGCACCTGATTGACATAACTACACGCGAGAGTTCCAGGGATTCCGTTGTATTCGTTCAGAGCCTCGGCATATCCGAGCATTATCTCAGGCAGACGCAGATATGGCCACTGGATGTAGCCATTGCGGTCGGCACTGTTCTCAAGTATGAATTTCATCTGACCGAATCCCGTGGAAGGGCTGCCGTGCTTGGGGTGGTTGATGTGAAGTGGAGCAGTGGTTCCGTCGTACCAGATGGAACCGGGGACAGCCACAGTCTCATAGAGTCTCGGGTCACGCGTGATGTTACCTTCTGCGTCGAAGAACGGCTGCCTTGACGGCGCGTTCCAGTTGAAATTTTCGGGAAAATCGCTTCCGTCCTTCCATGGGAACATATTCACATAGTTCAGTGTCGGACCGGAATAGTTCCTTTCTGCGAAGAATGACTTTAGAAGTGTTGCAGCGGATGTTCCGCGTCTTGTAGAAATCAGAATCTCGCTGTTGCCCCGGTCGTAGTATGCACTGCGGAACGCTACTCTTCTTGCCTTGTCTGTTGACTCTGTCGGCTGGACAAGGGCTACTGATCCGTTCGTTCGCAGTTCCTTGAAAAAATCCTCATAGGCCTTGACAGCTCGTCCCCAGCGCTCGCGGTCGTAGTTGCCATAGCAGGTGTATTTGTCGGCTGTTGGATGCCATGGCGTTTCTGAGTTGAAGGTAGGGCTGGCAGCAAAAAGGAGAACACGGCATTTCAGGCCCATTGCCCCGCTTTTGCTCATCCTGCCGTCATCTCCGTAGGAAGCCTTCCACGGCAGGTCTGTAGCAGCGTCGTCAAGCAGACTGACTATGTAATCTACAGTCTCGGCGAATGTCGCTCGTGGATAGCTGAACGTTTCATTAACATCCACAGAATGGTCGATTAGAGGAACGCCTCCTACATATCTGAGAAGTTCCGAATATGCGAGCGCGATTATCATCTTGGCCTCTGCCGCCCTCTGACGCTTCATTCCGTCTGTCATGTCAGGGATGCGGCTGACATTCTCGATGAATGTCCATGCGTAGCTGATTGCGTAGTATTCGTATTCCTGCCCGAATCTGTAGGCTTCGGTCCCAGCGTAGAGCGATGAAACTGACGAACTCAATGCTCCATTGTAGTAGAGATTGTTAGGGCCGTCACTCTCATTGGCGCGATAGGAATGGTGCAGATCCGTAAGTGACTCAAGCACATTTACTCCAAGTTTGTCTCCTGCGCGCTTCGGACTCTGCGCATTATCTGTAGGAAGTCCGTAGGGAAGGTAGGTGTATGCCTTGGTCAGCACTTTTTCCGCGTTGACTGCAGAGTTGAACATCGTATCTATATCCGCTCCGGAACTTTCCGGTCTGTCGCCGAGGAACTTGTCTCCGAACTTGATTTCAGAACAGGATACTAAGCAAAGAAGCGCCGTGGCTGATATTATATATCGTATATGTCTCATCATTAAGTGATTTTTTTTCGTCAGAACGTTATGTTGAGTCCGAAGCTATAAATCTTCACAAGAGGATAGTCGCTAGTGTTGCTCGGCATCGCCTCCGGATCCATAAACTTCAGCGGTGTGAGCGTCAGCAGGTTGTAGCCTGAGAGAGAAAGTGCAAGGGATTTGATTCCCACGGCTCTCAGCGGTCTCGTGTCGGTAAAGGTGTAACTCAACGCGAGCGTCTTCAGACGAAAATAAGAGGCGTCCTTGAGCCAAAGCGTCGAGTCCTCGGAGTTCCACGACTCTGAAGTCTTAGACGCGCGTGGAAGCGTACCGCTCTGATTATCCTCACTCCAGCAGTCATCGTAGAAGTATTTGAGCAGTCCTCGTCCGCCGGCGTTCGTGAACGGAATGCGGTAGGTTGCAGCCGAAAGAAGACGGTTCGCGTGCGTCGCTCCAGTCCACTGCATCGAGAGGTTAAAGCCCTTGTAACCGAGGCCGCAGTTTAGGCCGAAGACATATTCTGGTCGGGTGGAGTAGCCTGTGACAATCTTGTCGTTTGAATCCACTATGCCGTCGCCGTTGACGTCGGCGTACATCGCGTCGCCCGGCCGCACGTTGAAGTTAGGCTGCGGAAGTTCCGGATTCAGAACGAGGTTGCCGTCCGCGTTGCTTACGAAGTCGCTGTACTGATAGATGCGCTCAAAACGATAGAGAAGATGGCGTCCGGTCGAACCTCCCGTAAAGTTTTGGTAGTCATACTGACTTCGGACTTCGTCCTGATAGATGATTTTGTTCTTCGCAAATGAGACTGTTCCATTGAGGCTGTAGCGGAAACCGTTTCTGAGTGTATCCTTCCATCCGAGGGCAATCTCGTAGCCTTGATTATCGACGATTCCGATATTCATCGCCGGGAGGGTCTTCGCGATGACGGACGGCACCGTGTTAGGAGTGATGAGTATGCCCGTCCTGTGTTCGAAAAACCAGTCGAACGAGAGACTGAATCTTGTCCCGAAGAACTCTGAGTCGAAGCCGTAGTTCTGCTTGTCGGCAGTCTCCCATGTCACACCTGGATTTCCGGCCGTACTGCGAGCATAAGCCTCCCTACCATTCGCGTTGTCAACACCGAAACTGTATGAACCGCTCTGGGTCCATGTTTCAGGCATGTAGAGGAAGCGTGTAGAACTTATGTCATTTCCGACCCGGCCGTATGAAGCGCGAATCTTCAAATAGTCGAGAAAACGCACGTTCTTCATGAATTTTTCTCCGGTCACAACCCAGCCGACTGAAGCTGACGGGAAGAGTCCGTAGCGCGTCTTGCCGGGCGCGAAGTTCTCGGATCCGTTGTAACCGAGGTTCACATCAAGGTAGTATCGGTCAGCGTAACTGTAGGTCGCGCGTGCGACATAACCGATATAACTGCGCGGAATGTAGGTGAAGGTGGCGGGGTAATAGTTTCGGGACTGGTTGTAGAGCACCATCGCAGAAACCTTGTGAGCGTCCGCCGGACCGAAGTTCCTCTTCCAGTTGAGCTTTGCCTCTATGTACCAGTTTCTTCCGCGTCCATAGGTCTCACTGTAGCCGAGGGGGTAGTTGCTACCCTCTTGAACATAGACGATGGTCTTGTCGTAGTCCGGGTCTGTCATCTTCTTTGTCTTGTCCTCAAGGTAGGACTTGTAGTAGGCAACCTGATGCTCAGCACCCCATGACTGGCGTTTTTTGACGAGGTTGAACTTGTTGTCGTATGAGCCCTTTATCGAGAACGAAAGCCCATTTGTCACAACATCAAGGTTCTGGATAATTTCCGCATCAACGTTGAGCGTCGCGTTGTAGTCCTTGTGGTAACCGTAACCGAAGAAGCAGGAATACGAGTCACGCAACTCGATGTCCGTGGGTATGAATCCCTTCGGGACTATGGTGCGAACACCATCGATGAATCCAGGACCGCTGAGAGGGTTAGCCCATACGGTTGCATAGACCCACGGGTTTCCGAGAGATTCGACCACAGAGTATGGCTCCTGCGACTGTCCTATATAGCCTCCTATGTTGAGCTTGAACTTTGTCGTGCCAGTGAGTTTCACATCGATGTTAGCGCGATAGTTGTAACGGTTGTAGGAGTAGTTGTTGTTATACGAAAGCTCGTCCAACTGCTTGAGAATTCCGTTTTGGTAGAGATATCCAATCGACACGAAATAGTTCACGTCCTTGTTGCCTCCGGATATGTTCACATTGTTCTTGGATTGGATGAAAACGTCGTTGCACATCATTTTCGTCCAATTGACGTTAGGGTACATTACAGGGTCTGAACCTGTTCTATATGCCTCGATTGCCTCACGGGAGAAGATTCTTGACGGGTCGGTTACACCATCATTGTGCATCTTCTGATTCCAAAAGTTGGCATATTCATAGCTTCCTACCTGCTCGATTAGACTTATAGGTTGTTGTACTCCGGTGTTGGAGCTGACGCTGATGCTCATCCGACCTTCCTTTCCGCGCCTTGTCGTGATGAGAATCACGCCGTTCGCGCCCCTCACTCCGAAGACCGCCGTTGAAGCCGCGTCCTTAAGAACTGACATATTCTCGATTTCATTCGGGTCTATCTGTGAGAACTCCCTCTCCACTCCATCCACCAGCACGAGAGGTTTTGACAGTTCTGTTGAGAGCGAGCCAGTTCCGCGAATGTAGATTGACGCAGCGTCCTTTCCCGGCTGTCCCGATGTCTGGACGGTCGAAACTCCCGGCACTGCACCGGCGAGCACGTTCGAGATGCTTGAAACAGGCGCTTCCACGAGCTTTTTAGTATCGACAACCGAAAGCGCTCCGGTGACGGTAGCTTTTGTCTGTGTACCATAGCCGATGACAACAACTTCGTCAAGCCTGTTTATCTCGTTCTGCATCGTGACGTTGATCGTTGCGCGTCCGTTCACCGTAACTTCCTGAGTGGCATAGCTCAGTGCAGAAAATACGAGCACAGCATCCGGAGCTTTCACGTCAATGCTCCAGTTTCCGTCGATGTCGGCGATAACCCCGTCCCGAGTACCCTTGGGCATCACGTACGCACCAACAACTGGCTCCCCGGAGCTGTCAGTGACCTTGCCCTTAACTATAAATGGTTTCTGAAGCTTATGTGACGCCGTTTCAGGTTTATTTAATGTGGCAGCGGCGTCGCTCTTATGAAGCAGAATCTGTCTTCCGGACAATCTGTAATTGACGTCTTTCGGAAGAATCTTTACGAGAACATCCCTTATGTCAGCATCCTTCACGTCGATGCTGACTTTTGTCTTGTCGGAAGCCACATCTTCCTGATAGACAAAGATGTAGTCCGAAACCATCTCTATCTTCTCAAACATCTGTATGATCGGGATGTCCTTTGCCGTCAGAGTGATGCGCTGTGGCAACTGAGTTTCTGGCATGGCCGCAGCCCTTGTCTCTTTTGGAAGCAAAACCGCCGACAGCACAGCCACCACGAGCGGTATTTTCATCAGTGAGATTTTAGTCATTAGTATAATTTGTCTGTGATTTTTTGTCTTTCACAAGCTCAAGACTTGTCGGCGATTCGCTATTTCATCGTAACACGATATTCGTTGTCGGATATTTTCTCAAAGTTCACCGGTGCGAGGAATTCCAGGTTCACGAGCGCCGTATCGACCCTTGTCCGCAGGTCAAGCTTACCTGTGATTGGATAAGCATCTTGCGGCAGTCCGTCGTGGCGGATGCATATACCATAGTAATCCTGAATCTTCAGGATTACCTGTTCCACAGGAAGTTTTTCGAATTTCAGATAACCGTTTATCCACGAGGTGTAGTCCTCAGTAGTGACCTGGGTAATGTTTCCAGAACCGTCTGACGGGTTTCTTAAGAACCGCTGTCCCGGTACTAGCCTATAAGTCAGTGTTTCTGCGTCGGTCTGTGAATCGACTTGGACAGCACCGCGTACAAGCACTACTGAGTGTTCGTCTCCCTTGCTGTTGACATCGAACTCGGTTCCGAGGACACGCACGGCGATTTTGTCAGTTTCGACTATAAACGGACGCTTTTCGTCCCTGGAGACATCAAAATATGCCTCTCCGTAGAGTCGGACGCGCCTTTCATTTTTCTTGTAATTGATTATCTCCAACTTGGAACCGGCATTGAGGCAGATCCTTGTGCCGTCGGAGAGTATGGATTCAGTGATGAGACCCGCCGGTGCGCTGAGAGTTTCAACGGCGATGGGAGTGTCTGTTTCATGGTGTCTAAACCCGAAAAAAACTCCCAATGCAATTGCGGCGGCCACACCGATGGCTTCGACTGCCCGCCTGAAGATAACGGCGCGTCTCTTCTTGCCCCGTTCATTCAGCATGGTTTTTCTCTCTAAATCCCAGTTGAAAATCAGAGCATTACTGAGATTGCGGTATGCCATCAGTTCTTTTCTGTTGTCTTCGCTTTCCTCCGCCCAATGTAGGACTTCAAGACGCTCCTCGTCAGAAGCGTCCCCATTGATATACTTTCTGAGTGTTTCTTGTGTCATAATTTTTGCGCTTACATCATAATAGTGTACGCAAAACATGATTACCCTATGACATTCTAAGTTTTTTTGGGGAATTTTATGATTCCGATGGCGAAGGCCATTAGCCTACAAGATGATAAAGGTTGAAAAACAACAGCATGGGCAAATAGTCCCCGAGGCTCACACGGAGTTCCTTCAATGCCTTGGAAATGTGATATTCGACTGTTTTCTCAGAAATTCCCAGTTCAGATGCTATTTCCTTGTTGGTTATGCCTTCGAAGCGGCTAAGGCGAAAGATGGTTTCCGTACGTTCTCCGAGATGTTTCAGAGTATCGTCGATGATTTCCCGTATATCGGCTTGATAGAGCTTGGAAGGGTCACATTCGCTTAGGGAAGATAGCCGTAACTGAATCTCGCGGTCGCGGTCCGAACCCATACCCTCCCGAGCGCGTATGTCGGCCTGCTTGTGTTTGAGGTAGTTGAGCGCGAGATTGCGGACGGTAGCGAAGAGAAACGGCATCAGTCTTTCAATCTGTTCACCTTCCTGCAACCGTTTCCACAGGATTATCATCGCCTCCTCGGCCATGCATTCCGCCTGCGCGGTGTCGTAGGTATAGGCCTTCGCGAAGAAGACGCACTGTCTGCAGATGCGTCTGTATTCATCATTGTCGCAGAAAAGCTTGAAGCTGTCCATCAGTTTTTCCTCCTAAAACTTATACTCTTCCCAAAGTTTGTCCGGACTGCTCTTTACCATAAATTTTCCCCGTGCAGAGTTGAATACGCAACCGAACCACTCTGGTGGGATGAGTTCCGTGCCGTCTTCGAGACAGGCTCCAATGAGGTCTCCGCGTTTGACCTGTATGTAGTTGTACGCGGGATTATAACGGGTATATGTGTAGCCTCTGTCAAGTGGAATCAATACTTTCCCTGTGTTGTAATCGATTACGCCAGAGTGTTCTCCGTCTGTGACATAGTAGTATTTTTCTTGATGGGGTTTGCAATCGATGTAATGCATATCCGGGGAAATCATCTCCCTCCCGAGCGAATCGCATACTCCCGAGTATTCGCCTTTTTTAACACTGAAGCGTTTTGATGAGCTGACAAAAAGTAACTTGGTGTAGAGTCTTTCGCGCGGAATGATTTCGGTTCCGTCGGTGTTGAAGACTCCGTAATATGTGATTGTCACGCCATTTTTGTTTTCATAGACTGAGGCTCTGATTTTTTTCGATTTGGGCATATATTTACAATACCGGTAACCACGGGACGCCGGGATGATAATTTTCCCGTTTTCATCAGTAGCTTGCGTAAAGTGGTTTATGTGAGCACGATAAAACACAAAGCCGTCCGGGTCTTCATATCTGCGGGGAATTGTAGGGTCTGAGGCCGGGTCATACTCATCTTCCTGTGCCCAAGCACTGACTCCTGACATTCCAATAAAAAGACATACAGCAAAAAAGAATTTTTTCAAAAAGCCCCAAATATTCATAACGCAATTATTTTTCAGACTCACATGATTTAGTTTTTTTCCAGCCTACAAAAATAGATAATTCCCCCGACTATCCATCATACTGACTCCTGAGTGGAATGTTAATTCTGGGGAGCGTCGTTGTATGCCCGGTATTCGCCTTTGGTGACATTCAAGGTTTTCGGGAGCCAGACTTTGTAGCGGGTGGATTTGTCCCAAGTATTGCCTGCGGATGCGAAGTCGCAGAGGTGGATCTGGCGTGGCTTGCCGTTGCCTTCCAGGTCGGCTCCTGCGATCATCGGGGCTGTGAAAGACATCCACGCGAAATCGTTGCCTTCTGCCGGGGTCAGGGCGACGCTGCCGTCCTCTGAAGATTGGATTACCACGCATTCATCCACGAAACCGTCATTGAAACGGGAATCCCTTGCAAGCACTATAGGACCACGCACAACAGCCTGATGCCCATTAAGTTCCAGCAGATGCGGCGTAAGGTCAAGCGACAGTTCGATGCGGTCACCCTTCTTCCATTTGCGGTCCATCTTTGCGTATTCACCGGCAGGAAGATTGTCAAGACTGATGTTCAATGTATCAGAGCCGCTGATCAACTTTGCCGTAGTCGTCTTGCTCCATTGAGGGATCCTCAGCGCCAAAGTGAATTCAGCCGGTTTGGCCGGAGAGAGTTCTATGGATATGTTTCCGGAAACCGGATAATTTCCACGGACGCTGACTCCCACGGAGTTGCGCTTGTCCAGGGAAATCTCCGCCTCGGAATCTCCATAATGGTTTATCTTGAGGCAATCGCCTTCTGTCAGATATGCGAGAGCCGGAATCATCGCGAAGGCGCGAGGACCATTTGCATTGCAGCAGTTTATATCCATATGGCATTGCTTCTCACCTTCTACTCTCCAGCCTTCAAGCGGGGTATATTTGGCAATCTGGCTGCCGTCACACTTCATCGAACCGAGAATGGCG
>OJAM01000440.1_pt1 | contig 18638 bp, 17 predicted proteins | sample 1589071 | NCBI WGS metagenome assembly OJAM01 (sample SAMN03283243) | human gut metagenome | biome: human-associated habitat; material: feces | host: Homo sapiens | place: Peru | collected 2012
TTAGTCCATTATAGTTAGGTGCTAATGTGGGCATTTCTTTATTTTCTATATTGATTGAAGTATTAGTTTGATTATTGGTAGGTGGTATATTTATGTTATTATTTATTCCAATATTTTCATTTGCAAATGTGTTATTTGTTGGTATACTACTTTCGTTTATAGTGTTTGGTGTATTTATAGGGGTAGGAACTATACTTTCTACAGGTTTTTCAATGTGTTGATTTTGTGTTGTATTATATGTTCCTATAGTATTATTTTGTCCTAGTATAGTTTGATTTACATCATTATTTACATTATTTCTTTGCGCTTGTTCGGGATTATTTACATATTGAGTTGAATTTATATTTAGAGTGTTATTACCATTTTGTGGTGTATTTGGTGTAGTTCCGTTGTTTATTACATTATTGTTTATTACATTATTGTTTAATTGTTCATTATTCATATTTACATCTCCTTTATTCTACATAATTTTATCATATTACTAAATATTTTTCAATTTAATTTGTATATAATACTTTATTATTTTTAATATTTTTAGTATAATTGTTTAAGAAAGAATGGTGGATATGAAAAAGAGAACTATTAGTGCATTAGTATTGCTTGTTATACTTATATCTAGTCTTATTGTGAGTAGTAAGGTTTTTGCATTTGCTATGGCAATATGTGCTGTTATTGGATTTAATGAATTTTTTAATATAAAAGGTGATGATAAATCGTTAATTATTGTGAAAATGTTTGGTATTATAAGTGTATTATTACTTGTGTTAAATAATGTATTATATAAAGTTGATTTATGTGTGTTAATACTATTTCCTTTGTTACTTTTGACTATACCTATAATATTTTATGATGATAGTAAAAACTATAATATTTTAGATAGTTTATATTTACTTGGTGGAGTTTATTTGATAGGATTTGCTTTTGGATATATTACTTATTTGAAGGAAGTTAGTTTAGCAAGTTGTATATATATATTTATAATATCTTTTGTTACGGATACATATGCTTATATTGGTGGATCATTGGTAGGTAAATATACTTTTACTCCTATATCTCCTAAGAAAACGATAGAGGGTTCTTTAATTGGAATGTTGATGGGAGTAGTAGTTGGTAGTGTTTACTATTACAATGTTATTGGAAATGAATCAGTAATGTATGCAATTTTATTATCTTTTTCACTTGCTATAATTAGTGAAATAGGTGATTTATTATTTAGTAGCATTAAAAGATATTATGGAGTGAAGGACTTTTCAAATTTGATTCCAGGACATGGTGGAATACTTGATAGATTTGATAGTGTTATATATGTATCACTTTGTATGGCTTTAATTACTAGTTTGTTTTAGGAGGATGAAATGACTTTAGTTTGGTTTATATTAATATTAAGTTTAATTGTAGGTATACATGAATTTGGACATTTTATATTTGCAAAATTATCAAATACTTACGTTTATGAATTTTCAATAGGTATGGGTAAAAAACTGTTTGGACATAAAAGAAAAGGTGGAGAAACAGAGTTTTGTGTGAGATTAGTTCCATTAGGAGGATTTGTTCAAATTGCTGGGGAAGATGTTGTAAGTGATGATTCTATTCCCGCTGATAGGCAAATGTGTAATAAAAGTTTTATTCAAAAATTTTTAATTTTAGTTGCAGGTGCAAGTTTTAATTTTTTACTTGCTTTTGTACTATTATTTATTAGTGGATTAATATATGGTAGTATATCACAAACTCCTTATGTGGGAAATGTTTTAGAAGGGTATCCAGCCTATGAAGCAGGCCTTAGAGAAGGAGACTTAATCACTGGGATAAATGGTGATAAAGTTAATAGTTGGGATATTGCAATGTTAAAGATGCAAACTAGTTATGGTGATACATTAAAATTTGATGTATTAAGAGGAGAGGAAAAATTAACTTTTGATATAACTCCTGTAAAAATAGAGGATGAAGATGGTAATGAAGCGTATAAATTTGGTATTAGTGCATCTTATAAAGTAGAGAAGGGATTTGGTAATGCTATTGTTTATGCGTATAAAAAGACAGGTACTTTGTTTCAAACTATGTGGGAAACAATAAAATGTTTGTTTACTGGAAAAGTTGGAGTAGATGATTTTTCTGGTCCAGTTGGAATATACAATTTGGTTGGTGCTCAAGCTAAACAGGGATTTGAAGCAATATTATATTTAGCGGCTTATTTGAGTGTAAATGTTGGTTTTATAAATTTATTACCATTACCAGCATTTGATGGTGGTAGAATATTTTTCTTGATAATAGAAAAAATTATTGGTAAAGAGATACCTAAAAATGTTGAAAATATAATACATTCTGTTGGATTTTTATTATTAATAGGTTTACTTATATTTATAACATGTAATGATATTATTAAGTTATTTTAAAAGAAGCGTTAGCTTCTTTTTTGGTATTCTTCAATTATGATGTTTGTGGCTTCTTCAGCACTTATGTTTGTGGTATCAACGATTAGATCAAATTGACTTAAATCATCAATATCAATATTATATGTTTTTAAATATCTTTCTCTTTCAACGTTTCTTCTTGTTATCAAGTCTTTTTTTTGTTCTTCTAATGTATTAAAATTTTCTGTATCTTTTCTATTTTGATCATTAAAAGCCCTTCTTGCAGCTTCTTCTATATCGACTTTAACAAAAACTTTAAAAGATTCTGGTACGACATAATATCCAAGTCTGGCATCAATAATTAAATTATCATGTGTTTTAGCATATTCTTTGGCACTAAACTCTATTTTTTCATCAATATGTTCTTCAGGATGCTCTTCTACATATTTATTGAATGTTGTTACATCCATTCCCATTTGTTTTCCAAGGCTTCTAAAATAATCACCATTTCTATATATTTCATAGCCAAGGCGTTCTTGAAGTAATTTTGATATAGTACCTTTACCGCTAGCTAAATTTCCTGTTAATGTAATAATATTTTTCATGTAACCTCCACATCTTTAATAATTATAAAATATTATTTATTTTAAATCAATGTTTGTTTATTATTTTCTTATATTATTCCTTCATATACTATGTTTGCTGGTCCTTCCATATAGATATGGTTATTTTGTTTATTCCATTCTATTCTATAGTTAATGTTCCTCCTTGTAGGTGAATATTAACTAAATTATCAGTTAAATTATTTAAAACACAAGCTACCAAAACAGCAGATGCTCCAGTTCCACAAGCTAGTGTTTCTTCACTTCCTCTTTCCCATACACGCATATTTATGTTTTTTTTGTCTTGTATTTCTATAAATTCGACATTTGTTTTATTTGGAAAATGATTGTTTTTTTCAATTAGTTCTCCATAAGTTTTAACATCAAAATCTTTTAAATTTTTTATTATAGTAACAGCATGTGGATTACCTACAGATAAACATGTTAATTGAAATTGTTTGTTTTTAATTATTAGAGATATATTTTGGGAATTTTTTTCTTGTGGTATGAATGGTACTGATATGGGATTTAAAATAGGTTCTCCCATGTCTATTGTGATGGTATCTACTTTATTGTTTTTAATATTTAACTTTAATTCTTTTATGCCTGCTAATGTTTCTATTGTGATTATATTTTTAGTAGTTAGTTTTTTATCATAGATATATTTTCCTATACATCTTATACCATTTCCGCACATTTCAGCTCTACTTCCATCTTTATTATATATATCCATCATATAGTCTGCAATATTACTATTTTTTATTAATATAATACCATCTGATCCAATACCAAAGTGTCTATTACTTAATTTTTTTGATAGTTCATTTGGGTTATCTATTTTTAATTCTTTAGTACAATCAAATATTATATAGTCATTTCCTAATCCTTCCATTTTTGTAAAATGCATATTTGTCACATCCTTTTAATGATTATATCATATATGAGAAAAAATGTAATAATTTAATAATTACTACATTATGATAAGTATTATTTTATAACGTTTGTATTTATGTAATCTGGATCAACTTTTATTTTTTCTTCCTCTTCAACGTTATCCCATTCTTCTTCGCCTTCTACTTCGGCGATTCTTACTTTTGCGTCTCCGATTATTTCTATTCCTAATGTTTTTTCTACTTCAATGTTAATTGTTTTTCCATCTTCTTTAGCGCTTATACAAGTTGGTTGTTTTAGTACACGAATAATTATATCTTTGTTAGTATTATCTGAAACAGTTGTTAATTTTACTTCTTCCAATTCTGTATAATTAATAGTTTTGCTATTTACAATTGTTTTTGTGTCGTTATCATAAGAGTACCAGATATTTACATCAAAACTTCCATCTATTCTAACTTTATTTCCTTCTTCTTTAGCTTGAAATTTATGATTAATAATCCAACAACCTAATACTGTTGAAGGGTCTTTTTCTACCTCTATGGTGTATGTATTGGTATAATCTTTTTTACTTTTTCCTATTATTGCTTTTGTAACTATTTCTTTCATAGACATTATATCACTCCTCAGTTTATTTTATGAAATATATAAGAAAAAAGTACCATATTAATATAGTACTAAATAATTATTCACTTTCCATTTCAAATATAATATCTCTTAATTCAGTTGCTCTTTCAAAGTCTAATTTCTTTGCTGCATCATTCATTTCTTTCTTTAGTCTATCAATCATATCTTCTTTTTCTTTCTTTGTAAGTTTATTCTTTTTGGTATCTTTTGCTTCTATTTTGTTTGATATTAGTTCTCTTATTTCTTTTATAATAGTTTTTGGAATGATATTATGTTCTTTATTATATTTTTCTTGAATTTCTCTTCTTCTTTTTGTTTCTGTAATTGCTTCTTGCATACTGTCACTTATGGTATCAGCATACATTATTACTTTACCACTACTGTTTCTAGCACATCTACCTATTGTTTGTATAAGGGATCTAGTACTTCTTAGAAATCCTTGTTTGTCTGCATCCATAATAGCAATAAGACTTACTTCTGGTATATCCATACCTTCTCTTAATAAGTTTATACCAACGACAACATCATAAGTACCAAGTCTTAAATCACGTATTATTCTCATTCTTTCTAATGTTTTTATTTCATTATGTAAGTAAGCTACTTTGATATCGATATTTTTAAGATAATTAGTTAATTCTTCAGCCATTTTAATAGTTAGGGTGGTAATTAATACTCTTTCATTTTTGTCTATTCTGTTGTGAATTTCATCTAGTAAGTTATCAATTTGATTTTTGGTAGGTCTTACTTCAACGATAGGGTCTAATAAACCTGTTGGTCTTATTATTTGATTTACAGTTTGATTGTTAACTAAATTAAGTTCATAGTCGCCTGGAGTTGCTGATACATAAATTGTTTGATTTAATTTTTTCTCAAATTCTTCAAATTTTAATGGTCTATTATCTAGTGCACTTGGCAGTCTAAATCCATAATCTACAAGATTTTGTTTTCTTGCTCTATCTCCATTGTACATTCCTCTTACTTGTGGAATGGTAACGTGCGATTCATCTACGATAAGGAGAAAGTCTTTTGGAAAGAAATCTATTAATGTTGTTGGTGTTTCTCCTTCTTCTCTTAATGATATGTGTCTTGAATAGTTTTCTATACCACGACAAAATCCAGTTTCGGATAGCATTTCCATGTCATATTTTGTTCTTTCTCTAATTCTTTGTTCTTCAATAAGTTTATTGTGTTCTTTGAAGTATAGGCATCTTTCATCTAATTCTTTTAGAATTCTTTCAATGGATATTTTTAATTTGTCATCATTTGTTACAAAGTGTGATGCTGGAAAAATAGATATACTTTGTTTTTCGTTTATTATAGCTCCAGTTACGGTATCTATGGTACATATTCTTTCAATGACGTCTCCAAAAAACTCTATTAAAATGCCATGAGTATGTTCATTAGCAGGAATTATTTCTATAATATCTCCTTTTACTCTAAATGTTCCTCTTGATAAGTCATACATACTTCTTTCGTATAACATTTCTACTAGTTTTTTTAAAACATCATCTCTTTCTATGATTTGCCCTTTTGTTAATGTTAACATTTTATTTTTATAATCTTCTACTTCTCCAATACCATATATACATGAAACAGATGCTATTACTATTACATCTTTTCTTGATAATAGTGATGCAGTTGCTTTATGTCTTAGTTCATCTATTTCGTCATTTATTTTGGCATCTTTTTCAATATATGAATCTGTTTGTGGTACGTATGCTTCTGGTTGATAATAATCATAATAACTAACAAAATATTCAACAGCATTATTAGGAAAAAATTCTTTAAATTCGCCATATAGTTGTCCCGCTAATGTTTTATTGTGAGCTAGTACTAGGGTTGGTTTGTTAACGCTAGCAATAACATTAGCCATTGTAAATGTTTTTCCAGATCCAGTAACACCCATTAATACTTGACTTTTTTGACCTTTATTAATACCATCTACTAATTCTTTTATAGCTTCTGGTTGATCTCCTCTTGGTTTATATTTTGATACTAGGTTAAACATGTAATCACTTCTTTCTTTTTTATTATGGCTATTATTGATAATATAATTCTTTTTATAATAATTTCATGTGGACTAATTATATCACTTAATAATTATTTTTCATATATTTTCTTGCTCTAATTAACAAATCGGAAACATATTTACTTTTAGTAACTTTGTAATCTTCTCTTATATTAGTACCATCACTTATTAATTTTCTCTTCAAATCAGAATAAGCTTTTCTTTCTTCTTTATTTGATAATAAATAATCTCTTAAAGTTATAAAATCTCTATATCTATCTGAATCAATATACACTAAATGAATATGTACATCTCCCATTTTAGTTTCTTCTTTTGTGCTTGCAAAAAATCTATAATTACCGGAATTATGATTCCCAGGAAAATAACCTAACTCTATTAAAATATCAGAATATTTATCCATTTCATTTTCTTCATTCACACCGACTAATATATCTATTATATTTTTTCCATACATATTTGGTAAAATAGTAGAACCAATATGTTCTATCGGCATATTTTTATTTATTCTTGTTCTTAATATTTTTTTTACTTCTTTATACTTTTTTTTATTATATTTTAAATTTTGTCTATGTAATTCTACCACATTAACCTCTTTTTTTTATTTTTATTATTTCTTGTTGTCCAAATGCATTATTCTCTAATTCTTGATTTTGATATATCTTATACCATAATGGTCTATAATTACTCCATCTTTTTGGTAGATAATCTTTATTTTGGAAAATTTTTTCTAATTCTTTTCTGGATTCTAAATAATATTCTAAAATTGAAGCCTCAGGATCCATTATTCCAACTTGTAAATTAGTTTGAGTTTGATAAATATTTATAATTGGAAATTGTGTCATATATTCTTTTAATTTAGTAAAACCCTCTTTCATTTTAACCAAGGAATCAATCCCGGATATATATGAAATTGTTGTATCTATTCCATATTTTTGAGCTAGTTCTAATGTTCTTATTGCATCTTCTATAGTAAGTTTCCCTTTTGAAGGATTTAGAATCTTATTTCTTTTTGTAAAATTATCATATGCATATATTAATTGAAATTTCCCTAATTCCGACAATTCCTTTAAAGCATCTTCACTATTAACTTCACATCCAAAATACATTAATTCGCCTTCAAATCCTCTTCGACTGGCAACATCATGCACTAATTTCATATGATCAACAACATTTCTTTCACTATGAAATAACCCTGTAACTACCGCAATTTGTACTAAATCCTGAACTAAAATATTTTTACTATCAAAAAATTCTTCTAGATCTTCTTTTGTATGTAAACCTTTTTTGTCTCTTAATACTGTTTCATCATATAAATTTTTATCATTATGTATGCATGCAGTACAACCTCCACAATTACTTCTACTTCTACTATTTAAATTTAATAAATGTGGTCCTCTTTGATAAGAACTTTCACATGTATCTAACATAATTCTATCAGTAATATCACCAATTACTATATTTTTATAATAAATATGATTATTATGACAACTAAAATTAGTATCTTCTTTTTCACGGACAGGTAAGGCATACCAAGTTTCATAATCACCGTTAAATTTTCCTTTAAATCTAACTCTAAAATTGACTCTCACTTCATTGTTTGGCAAATATACACCACTTCTATTCATATCAATTTGTAATATTTCTGAAATTGGTAAATTATATTTCTCACTTAATCTCTTATATTCTCCAAAATCCTCTATTATCTCAGCATTAAATTTGTTTTTCATTATTTTACCTCCTAAAAATTAATTTTTTTTGAAAAGAATCCAAAAAATCATCTTCAACTTCAACCCCTAATTTATTCAATTTAGAATCATGAAAATCAGATCCTCTTGTTATACAAAGATTATACTTTTTAGCATATTCAATGTATTTATAATACTGCTGTGGTTTAATTCTATCTTTATTTATTTCAATTCCACTTAAATTATGATAAACCATTTCTTTTATTATGTCATCTATATTATCATTAATTAAACATGGATGTGCTAATGAAGAAATACCACCAACGCTATCTATTAGGTCTAATATTTCTATGATTGACATCTCTCTTGACGGAACATACGCTATCGCGCCTTTTCCTATATATTTTTTAAAGGCATCATGTCTATTTACTATATATTTTTTTAGGTATAAATATTCAACAACATCTCTATAAGTAACAATACCATTTTTTGATATTTCCTTTACTCTCTCAAAATCGATATCTATTCCATTTTTTTTTAAGATTTCAATTGATTCTTTATTCCTCCCTTCATTTTCTATTTTTAAATCAATTAATACTTTTTCAAGTTTTTCAAAATTATTAATACCATAACCAAGTATATGTACATTTTTAATATTACTTGATATTTCTAATCCAGGAATGATATTCATATTATATTTCTCTCTATATAACTTATAATTTTTTAGGTTAATTATAGTATCATGATCTGTTATAGAAATTATATCAACATTATTTTTTTTTGCTAAATTTATTATTTCATCATAATTTAATGTGCCATCTGAATATATACTATGAATATGTAAATCAATAATCATTTATAATAATCACCAACTTTAAAAATGATTTCTAAAACTTTTTTACTATCTATATCATAAAAATCTAATTCATCATATAAATCACTATCTATATCATGAGAATCGGAACCTTTAATAAGAAGCATATTAAGTTCATTTAATTTATTATAAAAATTATTAATATCAATATACTTACACCTCCTATTTAATTCCATACTAGATATATTATTATTTAGCAATAGTAAATTATTTAATAAAGATAATTTGTTTTCAGAAGGATGAGCAAAAATGGTTAAATTGTTTTTGTTTAGTTGTTCTAACTTTAATTCACCAAAATTATTTACTGATAAATCTCCAACCATTTCATAATCCTTATAAAAGTCATCATCCATACCTCTCATGGCAAGCAAGTTGTGGAAAAACCTAAAATTACTTTTGCTATCTAAATAATCTTTGTATTTTTTTTCATATAAAACAAATAGTTCTTCTTTTTTGTTTTTTCTTTCAATACATTTATCTCTATCATTATAAAATTTCATTTTTTTCATAATATCCCAATTAGATATATTATTTTTATCAAATTGTATTTTAATGTATTCCATTATTGTTTTATATTCATATATTGGATTTATTAAAGTTTTTAAATATCTTTCATAACCATCCATAGTAAACTTCATATTATATTTTTTTATAAAATATTTTATTGCTTTATTATGATTAAGCCTATATAGTTGCTTTATACTTCGATTTTTACAAGCATTTTCTTGATATTTAACATCATTTATTATTGAATTACTTTTAGGATTTATAAAAAGTTGTAACATGTGAAATTGATTACCATAATCACTATTATCTATTGTAAATTCAATGCCAGGAACAATAATAATTGATGTTTTATTATATTTTAAATATTCATATAACTCGTCATATATTTTTACAGAATCATGATCAGTTATAGATATTATATCAAAGCCCAAATTTGTAGTTAGTTCTATTATTTCATTTAAACTTTCATTTGAATCAGCTGAATAATTAGAATGTATATGTAAGTCCATTTTTACTATTTTTTTCTTGTTAGCAATACTACGTATATCATTAATACATTTTTCTAAATATCGATTCCAAAAGTTATAATCATTTTTCATTTAATACCTCATAATAAAGTTTAAAATAAATATTTATATATAAAAAGAAAGCAATAATTGACAGAATATAAAAGATCTCATCAATTATCACTTCCTTTCAAAATGACTCTTATTACTTTTAAATATACTATTGAATTATTCAAAAGTCAATATGTTTAAAATAATATATAATAACTCTTTCAATATTGAGTTTAATTGCTATGTTGTAATAAAATTTAGAGTAACTGAATTAAAGAAAGAACATATAGGACAGATACAATTTTATAATATAATTCTTTTTATAATAATTTCATGTGGACTAATTATATCAAAAAGGGTATTTATTTACAATATTTTGGATGTTATATATAGATATTTTTGTTAATTGGTAATTAAATCTGGTTGTGGATAATTTTATTCTGTGTTATATTTGATAATGGGTGATGTATGAATGATAGACTTGAGTAATTTAAATAAAGAACAATATAGAGCAGTAACACATATTAATGGTCCTATGTTAGTTTTAGCAGGGGCTGGTTCTGGTAAGACTAAAGTTTTAACAAATAGGATTGCTTATTTAATAGAAAATGGTGTTAGTGAAGATAATATATTGGCAATAACTTTTACAAATAAGGCTTCTAAGGAAATGAGAGAGAGAGAAGTTAAGATATTAGGTAAATTGGCTTATGATATACAGATATCAACATTTCATTCTTTTGGATTAAAACTACTTAAGGAGAAATATGGTGTACTTGGTTATAGTAAAAATTTTAATATATTAGATTCAGATGATTCTTTGACTGTAATAAAGAAAATAATTAAGGAGTTAAATTTAAATCCTAAGTTTTATAATGCTAGAGAAATAAAGAGTAAAATTAGTAGTGCTAAGAATGAATTGATAGATATAGATAGTTTTTCTAAGATGGAATATGATAATAATATTCTTTTAATATATAAGAAATATTTAAATAAATTAAAGGTAAATAATTCGGTTGATTTTGATGATTTATTGGTGTTACCTATTAAATTGTTTAGGGAACATAAAGATATTTTAGAATATTATCAAGATAAATATAAATATGTATTAATAGATGAGTATCAAGATACGAATGAAGCTCAGTATATGCTTAGTAAGTTGTTATGTCAAAAACATAGAAATATATTTGTGGTTGGTGATAATGATCAGTCTATTTATGCTTTTAGGGGGGCTAATTATAAAAATATTTTAAATTTTGAAAAAGATTATAAGGATTGTGAAGTTATATTATTGGAAGAGAATTATAGGTCTACTAAGAATATATTGGATGTTGCTAATAGTGTTATTAAGCATAATAAAGATAGGAAAGATAAGAATTTAAAGAGTAATAATGGTATTGGTGAAAAGGTAAAATATGTTAAAGTAGAAACTGATAAAGATGAATGTAGTTATGTATCTAGTAAGATAAATGAATTACATAATAGTGGTGTTAAGTATGAAGATATTGCTGTATTATATAGAACTAATGCTCAATCAAGAATTCTTGAGGAAGAAATGTTAAAAAATGGTATACCTTATAGAATTGTTGGTAGTTTTTACTTTTATAATAGAAAAGAAATTAAAGATTTATTATGTTATCTTAGACTTATTAATAATCCTTTAGATGATGTTAGTTTATTGAGAGTAATAAATACTCCAAAAAGAGGAATTGGTGATAAGACTATTGATGCTTTAAGTGAAAAGGCTAATAATGAAAATATTAGTTTATTTGACGCTATAAGTGAAGGGAAGGAATTAAAGTTTAAGAATTTGATATTAGAGATGCAAGAATTGGCTCAAAATTTAACACTTACACAAATAGTAGATATGGTTCTTGATAAAAGTGGTATGAAAGAAGAGTTTGGAGATAAAACTTTAGATGGTGAAATAAGATTAGAAAACTTAGAAGAATTTAAGTCAATAACTAAAAACCATGAGGAAGAGTATGGTGTTTTGAACTTAGAAGATTTCTTGGCTGAAATATCTTTAGTTAGTGATGTTGAAGAATATAAAGATGAAGATAATAGAGTTAGTTTAATGACAATTCATTCTGTGAAAGGATTAGAATTTGATAATGTTTTTGTAACGGGTATGGAAGAAGAAATATTTCCTCATTATAATTCTATAAATGAAGGAACAAGGGATGCTATTGAAGAAGAGAGAAGACTATGTTATGTTGCTATTACGAGAGCTAAGAAAAATTTATGGTTATTAAATGCTAAGAAGAGAATGTTATTTGGAAATGTCCAACATAATTTATCTAGTAGATTTATGGATGAAATAGATTCTGATTATCTTGAAGTTATAAATAATAGGGAAACTTTATTTAATAAAGTTACAAAAATTGTTAATAAAGAAGAAATGTATAAAAAGAGTGGTGATGATTATTCTGTTGGTGATCATGTAAAACATACGGAATTTGGAGAAGGAATTATAGTTAAAATTGATGGTATTATAGCAGTTATTGCTTTTGCTCATCCATATGGTATTAAAAAGATAATGAAGACACATAAGAATTTATCGAAAGTATAACATTATTTTATATTTGCATATAATAATGTAGGTGATGTATGGATTATCATATTTTGGTTAATAAGGAAAATGGTTTAAATAAGACATATGTTCCAAGTAGACTTGTTGATACTAAGAGTAAATATAAAGATAATATTTTGATAGATGAAATAGTTTTAATAAATTTTAATAATATGAGAGAAGATGCTTTAAAGAATGGTTTAGAAATAGATATAATGAGTGGATATAGGGATTATTTTTATCAAGAAAAACTATATAATAGACTTTTAAAAGAAAAGGGGTATGCATATACATTTAGGAGTGTGGCTAAACCTGGTTTTTCTGAACATCAGACGGGACTTGCTGTTGATATATGTGTATATAAGGATGGGTTATGTTATATAGAACATGATATTACTTCTATTAAAGAGAGTGATTGGCTTATTAATAATGCACATAAATATGGATTTATTTTGAGGTATCCTAAGGGAAAAGAAGATATTACGGGATATAATTATGAACCATGGCATTATAGATATGTTGGTAGTTTAGCTACTTATTTATATGAAAATGATTTGACATTAGAAGAATATAAAAAGATTTACAATAAATAGATAAAGTGTTATTATATTTGTAGGTGATTGTTGTGAAGAAAGATAGTAAAATAAAATTAATTATTTTAGTAAGTATATGTGTAATTGCTTTAATAGTTTTAACAATACTTAATATAAAAGATCAAAAACAATATTTGATAGAAATAAAATATGATAAATTAATGGAGAAGATTAATAATAAGGAAGATTTTGTGCTTCTATTAAGTCAAACAACTTGTGAACATTGTATGGATTTTAAACCTAAATTAAATAAGGTTTCAAAAAAATATAAGTTATATACATATTACATAGAAGTTAATTTATTAAATGATGAAGAAAGACAAGGACTTAAGAATATTATTAGTTATGATGGAACACCTACGACAGTATTTATATTTAATGGTACTGAAAAAACTGCTGCTAATAGATTAGATGGTAGTGTATCTGAGGAAAAAATAATTGCTAAATTAAAAAGCAATGGTTTTATTGAATAAAATATCACTAAAATTAGTGGTATTTTTGACATTTGTTCGTCTTTGTGATATTCTAATAGATGTTGGGGGAAAATTAAAATGAATATAGAAATAAAAGATAGTGAAAGAAATGTATATCTTAAACAATTTTATGATGGAATTTTATATGGACCATTAGAATCTAGTGTAGAAAAATCAAGACCATGGATAAAATATTATACTGTTGAAGAATTAGCTAATCCAATAGTATATAGGACTATGTATGAAGATTTAATTTATTATACACAAAATAACTTAGATTGCGAAAGTAGTACTTATTTAGGTAATCAGGTGACTTACAAAGATTTTATAGAAAATATTAATATAACAGCTTCAGCATTTGAACAAAACAATGTTAAAAAAGGAGATGTTGTTGCATTATTATCAGTATCATTACCTGAAACACTTTGTACAATTTATGCTTTATCTAAAATTGGGGCAACTGTTCAAGTTATTGATCCAAGAGTAAATAAAAATTTAATTTCTCAATATTTACAAGATTCAAAAGCTAAAATAGCTGTCGTAGTAGATACTTTTAACGATAAAGTTATATCTATATCAGATGAAACAAATTTAGAACAAATAATATCTATTTCACCTTTAAATTCTGCTAATAGTGAATCTAATAAAGTTAAATTAGGTAGGGTTATTAATGCTTATAAACCAACATTATCAAAATTAAAAACGTTAACAAAGAATACAAGATTTAGAACATGGAATGATTTTTTGAATGATAGTAATGGTAAATCAACTACTGTAACATATGATGAAGATGCTATTGCTGCTATCGAATATACAAGCGGTTCTACAGGAAGTCCAAAAGGTGTAATGTTAAGTAACAAATCATTTAATTCTCTTGTTTATTCACAAAAACAAGTATATATTTCAATTCCTGGGGATAAGTTTTTGCTTATTATGCCACCTTTTATTGCTTATGGACTAGTCGTAGGTATTCATGTAATGCTATGCCAAAATCAAAACTTACAAGTTATTCCTAATTTTTCGATTCAAAAATGTCCAGATATGTTAATAGATTTGATTAAAAAGTATCAACCTAAAGTAATTATGGGAGTACCTAATTTTTTAACATATATTATGGATACAAAAGAAGATATGTCGTGTATTAGGAAAATAATTGTTGGTGGAGATAGTCTTAATTCAGAACTACAGAAAAAGGCTATAACACAATTTGAAGATAAAGGATATAATATCGATATAATGGTTGGATGGGGAATGACTGAAATAGCATCTTGTGGGACTTTTACTAAAGAAAATGCACCTATAAAATTGGGCAGTGCTGGAATTCCATTATCAAAGAATGTTATAAAAATATTACCTTATAATGAAGATAATGTCTATGATATAAATGCTAATGGCTTAGCTGTCAATCAAAAAGGTATGTTATTTTTCAGTTCGCCTTCAAGAATGAAAGGATACTATAAAAGACCTGAATTAACTGAGGAAACTATCTTAACTGATAATGAAGGAACAAAATGGATAAAAACAGGAGATTTAGCTTGGGTAGATAGCGATGGATATATATTTTTTGAAGGAAGAGCAAAAAGAATTGTAGTGCGACCTGACGGACATAATATTCCTGGAGAATATATTGAAACAATAGCTAATAGTTATGATCAAGTAAAATCAGCTGTTGTTGTTGGAGTTAAAAGTACCAATTATCAGCATGGAAGTTATGCAGGATTATGTATTGAAAGAAATAATGATAGTAATATGACTGACGATGAATTACTAACTATTATAGATAAAATGTGTTGTGAAAAATTACAACCAAGAGATAGAGTTAAATATTATATAATAACTAATATTCCATATACAGCGAATAACAAAGTCGATTATGATAAATTACGAATAGTAGTTAATCAATTAATAAAAGATCTTGAAATTAATGAAGATGATAGAGAAAGTTTCTTTATATTAGAAGGACAAGTTTTAGAACAAAAGAAAAAATCCACAAAAACTTTAAAACGTATTTAAAACAAAAAGGTAATGACTTTTTTGTTTTTTTATGTTATATTATGTTAAAATAAGAGGTGAAAATAATGTCGAACAATTTTTTTACAATTGCAAGTTTATTTTATAGTATTATGCTTGTTATTATTTATTTTAATAGAGATAAAGTTAATACATCAGAGACGAAAATATATTCGTATATGATTATTTCAAACTTTCTTACTGTTGTTACTGCAATAATTTGTTATGGAACAATATCAATTAATGAAAAAATACCGGCAATAAATAATTTTGTTTCTAAGACTTTATTATTATTATATATTACTTGGTCAATATTATTTACTGTATATATTTATGTCATAGCAAGAAAAGATGATAAATCTATAAAAAGTATTAAAAAAAGCACAAAATATGTATATCTAATAATATCATATATAATTTTTGCTTTAATAATATATTATTTACCATTATATTATCATAATGAAAATAAAATTATTTATTCCTATGGTCCATCAGCAAATTTTGTATATGTAATAACAGTCATACTTATGTTATATTGGATATTTCTTATTTTTAAAAATTATCAAATATTGAAATCAAAAAAATGTATACCAATAGTATTATTTATTGTTTTCTGTATTATTGTGGTTATTATTCAAAAATTGCATCCTGGTCTTTTATTGATAACATTTTTAGAAACTTTTATTACAGTTATAATGTATTTTACGATAGAAAATCCTGATGTTAAACTTTTAACAGAAGTATATAAATCAAAGGAAATATCAGATAGTGCTAATGATGAAAAAAATTTATTTATATATAATATGACACAGGAAATTAGGGAAATTACGAAAAAAGTTAATAATGAAATAGATTATATTTTAAATAGTGATTCTATTACAGATAATAAGGAAGCAGCTAGAAAAATAAAAGAATATACTAATAATTTTAAAATAGTAACTAATGATATATTGGATGTTGATATTACTAATGATATTAAGATATATAATAATAAATATAATATTAAAAATTTATTTAAAGAAATAATTAATATATATAGTAATAAAATTGAAAATAAGGGATTATCTTTCAATATCAATATAGAATATTCATTACCTGAATTTTTATATGGTGATAAAATAAATTTTAAAGAATTATTAAATAATGTTTTAGACTATGCTTTATCTGAAACTCTACATGGTTATATAGAATTAAATGTTAATACTATAATTAAAAATGATGTTTGTAGATTAATGATTTCTGTTGAAGACTCAAGTACTAATAATAATATTAATACAATTACAAAAGATAATAAAGAATTATATAAATCATATAAATTAGCTATATTATTAAATGGTACTATGTCTGTATTGTCAAATCCAAATAAAAATACGTTTAAAATAATACTTGATCAAAAAATATATGAAGAAGATAATATTGTTAATAAATACTCTAATGTATTTAATAATAAAAAAATATTAATTGTAGATAATGTTGATACGACATATAAAATAATAGAAAAATTATTAAAAGACACTAATATACAATTAGATTTATCATTAACTAGTAAAGATTGTTTAAATAAAATAAGAAGTAAGGAACACTATGATTTAATATTTTTAGAAGAAAATATGAATATTATTTCTTCAACAGAGTTAATTAAAAAATTACGTAATGAAAGAAATTTTAATACGCCAATTATATTATTAACAAAGAATAATGATGTTGAATATAATAATGAATATAAAAAAATAGGATATAATTATTATTTGTTAAAACCAATTAAAAAAGAAAATTTAAATGATATACTTGATGAATATATTAAATAGAATCTTCCAAAAGGAAGTTTTTATTTTAGATAATAATTTCTATACTAGACTTTTATTTATAAATTTAGTAAAATTAGTTATGAAAGGATATAACAATAGTTATATAAAAGGTGCAATATGTATGATGTAGTTATAGTTGGAGCTGGTCCTGCTGGTTTATTTGCAGCATATGAATTAGTTTCAAAAAATAAAAATTTAAAAATTGCAATATTAGATAGAGGAAAGTTTGCTGATAAAAGGGTATGTCCTATAACTGTAAATGGTGGTTCATGTATAAATTGTACACCATGTAATATATTATCTGGATATGGTGGAGCAGGTACTTTTTCTGATGGAAAGTTAAATTTTATACCTAAATTAGGTAAATCAGATTTATTTAAATATGTGTCTGAAGCAGAAGCTTATAAATTGATTGATGATTGTGAAGAGATATTTAATAAATTTGGTATGGATGCTAAGACATATCCTAAGAATATGGATGAGGCTTTAGAATTTAAGAAAGAAGTAGCAAAAGCTGGTGGTAGATTACTAATAATAAAAAATAAACATATTGGTTCTGATAAATTGCCACAATGTATAATTGAATTTACTAGATTTTTAAGAGAACAAAATGTAGATACATTAGAAATGATAAATATAGAAGATATTTCTAGGGAAGAAGATGGAAATTATAAGCTTATTTATCATAAAGGTGGTAAGGAAGAGAGTATTTTATCTAGATATGTGGTTGTAGCTCCTGGTAGAACTGGTGCTAAATGGGTACAAGAATATTCTGATAAGCATAAAATACCTTATGTATCACAAAGTATTGAAGTTGGTGTTAGGGTAGAGGTTAGAAAAGAAATTATGGAAGATATTTGTTCTAAGCTATATGAACCTACAATATTTATAAAGAGTGATACATATGGTGATGAGGTAAGAACATTTTGTACTAATCCTGGTGGTTTTGTTGCTAAGGAAAATTATGAGGGTTATATTTGTGTGAATGGATACTCAAACAAGGAAACAAAATCTAATAATTCAAATTTTGCTTTTATAGCTAAAATACTCTCTTCCTTACCA
>OJAM01000442.1_pt1 | contig 18604 bp, 13 predicted proteins | sample 1589071 | NCBI WGS metagenome assembly OJAM01 (sample SAMN03283243) | human gut metagenome | biome: human-associated habitat; material: feces | host: Homo sapiens | place: Peru | collected 2012
ATCGAAGAGACACAACGACAGGCGGAGATCAAAGCGCAACTTGCCGAGCAGGAGAAAATCCTTGCGGCGAAAGAGAAAGCCGCACAGAGGCTTGAAGCGCAGGACGCGAAAATCGTTGACAAGCTGAAACAGCAGACGGCGGAACTCGGCGAGCAAGAGACGAGAGCCGGAGAACTGACAAAGACAATTACCGATGCATCCAAAGGCGCGGACATTAAGGCCGCGATGGAGGGGGCGCAGCAATCTATCAAGAGCGGCATAAAGAATCTGCTGAAATACGGCATTGGTATCCGCTCTTTGTTCGTCCTGTTCCGAAAGCTTAAGCAATACACCATCGAAGCTGTCAAGGCTTACGCCGAGAACGACCCTGAGACGCAGAAAAGCATTAACGAGCTGAAAGCCTCTTTGCAGGGGCTGAAAGGCTCGTGGGGCGCGGCGTTTGCACCGATACTTAATGCTGTTATCCCAATTCTTAAAACGTTGATTGACTGGCTGACAAGCGCGGCAAATGCCGTTGCAATGTTCCTTGCTATTATTGCCGGAAAAAGCACGTTTAAGAAAGCGATTGCCAACACAGACAAATTGAGCAACAACTTAGCATCCGGCGCAGGAGCGGCAAAAGAGCTGAAAAAGCAGCTCATGGGCATCTGATCCCAAACTTGCCGACGGCGCTTGCCCGCACGCGGGGCGCAGCGCGCTCTGCGGCGGCGGCGATTCTGTCCGGCAGGCTTGTCGCCCGCTTCCGGCTTGTCCGCCTCACCCGGCGTCAGCGAAATTTCCCGTCCGCTCAGCAGCTCGTTCTGCGCGCCAAACGCACTCTGCTGGTCAAATTCACTCACCTGATCGGGGTAGATGACCTCCGGCAGCGGCTCAAATTCCTCGACCGGCTTGACAGCGGGCCGGGGCCGGGACGAGATCGGCGCGAGATCCTTCGGGATGGGCGGATCGTTTTTCCGCGCCTTGCCGCTGCGCAGGACGCAGATATCGCAGTTTTTGTAGGTGCCGATGGTCTCCGGATGATCCTCCATGCGCACCTTGACGCTCTGCCGCAGGAGATTGACATCCGTGATGGTGCCGCGCCCGTCAGGCGTATCGACAAAGGATTCGTTCTTCGGCGCGGTGCGCAGAAGATCTTCATAGGCGTCCTGCTCGTACTTCAGGCAGCACATCAGCCGCCCGCAGACGCCGGAAATTTTGGTCGGATTCAGGCTGAGATTCTGCGTCTTGGCCATCTTGATCGAGACCGGCTGGAAATCGTCGAGGAACTGGCGGCAGCAGAAGGGACGGCCGCAGATGCCGAGGCCGCCGACCATTTTCGCCTTGTCGCGGACGCCGATCTGGCGCAGCTCGATGCGCGTGCGCAGGGTGCTGGCGAGGTGCTTGACCAGCTCGCGGAAGTCAACGCGGCCGTCGGCCGTGAAGAAAAACAGCACCTTGCTGCCGTCAAAGGCGTACTCGGCCGAGACGAGCTGCATGTCCATATGCAGCTCCTCGATCTGCTTCTGACAGGTCGCGAACGCGTTTTTCTCGCGGGTGCGGTTGGCGGCGTCGATCTTTTTGTCGTTTTCGGTCGCCAGACGGCGCACGCGGCGCAGCGGCGCGACCACGTCCTTCGGCTCGACGTCGTGGTTGCCGTGCACGCACTGGCCGATCTCGAGGCCGTAGGCCGTGTCGACGATCACGGTGTCACCGGTCCGGACGTCCAGACCGTTGGGGTCAAAATAATAAAACTTCGTGGCGGAGCGGAACTGCACGTCGCAGACCGTCACGGGGGCAGTGGTTTCTTCTTTCATAGGAACTCCTTATGATTACGGATACGCCCGGGGCCGATCGCGGTCGGTCGCTCTCAGGCGGAAAGCTTGACGGCGAGCCAGCCGCACAGATGCGCGGGGCCGACATTCCCGTCGAGCATGGAAAGTGCCTCGGCCAGCGCGTCGGCGTCGGCCAGAAGCGACGCGGCGGTGCAGCGCGCGGCGAGCGTCTGCGCCTGCGGGTAGCCGCTGGTCGCCCCGGCGCGGAAGAGCAGCGCCTGCGTGACCAGCTCGCGCCATTGCAGCAGCACGGCGCGGAGCGCCTCGCGCGTCATGCGCTCCATCGGGATCAGAACGGACAGCAGCTGTACCTTTGAGCCGAGCGCGCCGACCAGCGCCTCGGTCTGCGGCAGCAGACCGCCGCCGGCCTCCAGCAGCTTCAGCGCCCGGCCGAGATAGCCCTCGCTCTGCGCGGCGGCCGTGCGGCGCTGGGCGTCAGTGGATGACGGCGCGCGCTGCCCGAGCGCGCGCAGCAGCGTCGCCTCAGGCAGGGGACAGAGCCGCAGCTCCACACAGCGGCTCTGCACGGTCGGCAGCAGCGGCTGCTCGGAGAGCAGGAAAAACGTGCCGTAGGGGGGCGGCTCCTCGATGCATTTGAGCAGGGCGTTCTGCCCCTGCGCGTTCAGGTCGTGCGCGCGCGGGAAGAGGTAGATCTTGCGCGCGCCCTCGTTCGGGCGGACGAACAGATCGGCGCAGGCGTCGCGGACGAGCTTGACCGGGATGGTCTTCTTGTCCGGCGCGTCGACTGTGATGACGTCGGGATGCATGTCCGAGAGCACCTTTTTGCAGGCTGTGCAGCGCATACAGGGGCGTTCGCCGTCAGCGGTGCACTGCATGGCGGCGATGAGCTGCCGCGCCAGCGTGTGCCGCCCCGAGCCCTCCGGCCCGATCAGCAGCCACGCGTGCGACAGCCGTCCGGCGCGCTCCGCCTCGTTCAGGCGCTGCTTGATGCCGTCGTTGCCCAGAAAATCGCCGAAATTCATACTCTGCCCTACCTTTTGCAAATTCGGTTTCTATTATAACGCATTTTTTGCCGATTTTCCACAGAAAAATGCAAATTATGCAAAGGAAACGCCCAGATACGCCCGCTCGGGCAGGGCAGCTGCGCCGAGTGCCTTGGCCATGGCGAACGGCCGGTCGCCGCCGGTCGTGCAGACCTCCGCGCGGGTGCAGCCGAGCCGTGCCGCCAGTGCGGCGGCCGCCTCCGGGACGTCCGGCAGCAGCTCCTGCAAACGCAGAACGCCGTCCTGCACCGCGCCTGCCGCGCAGCAGACCGCCGTGTCCGTCTCGATGCGCCAGCGCTGCGGCAGCAGCCCGAGCATCGCCTCGGGGAAGGAGACGAAGCAGCCGTAGAGCTGCAATTCGCGCAGCGCGCGATAGTCGGCGACGCCGACCGGCCGGATGTCGGCCGCCCCGCCGGGTGCAGCTTCATATTTTTTTTGATAAAAAACGGTCTGATACCCGTTTTTTTGATAAAATCCGAACAGACTTTCGTTCGCGGGAACGAGCGCCGCGCAGGAGAAGCCGGCGCAGCGCAGCGCCTCCTCGGCGAAGGCCAGCAGGCCGCTGCTCAGGCCGCGCCGCCGGAACGCCGGGTGGGTGCAGACGGCGTAGAGATAGGCGCAGGGCGCCTCGCCGCCCGCCTCGTCGACCAGCGTCGCCGGGAGCGCGCAGAGCATGGAGACGGGCTTTCCGTCAACATAGGCCGCGAAGGTGCGGATCTGCGGATGCGTCAGGATCGGCTCGGAATCGGACGCCGGGTCGCCGAAGCAGGTCTGCCAGAGCGCGGCCAGCGCCGGAACGTCCCGCGCGGCGGCGGGCGCATAGGCCGTCACTGCGCGGCCTCCAGCAGCAGCTTGTCCAGGAGCAGATCCGGCACATAGCTCTCCTTGGCGCGGCGCAGCCCCTCGAGGCCCATGTCGTCCTCACGGTTGAGCAGCTCCAGCTCGGGATAGCGTGCGCGCAGCATCCGCGCAAAGTCCCGGTTGATGATGGCGTAAGCGCCGTTGACTGTGGCGTCGGCCTTTTCAAAGTTGACGTCGAAAACGGTCGGGCGGATGCGGTTGCCCATGGTGAAGGCAACGAGCCGGTCGGGCGTAAAGAGCGCCGCGCCCTCCATGCCGAGCGCGTCGAAGCTGTCGAATGCGCGCGCAATGGCCGTGCGCTCCCCGGAAAAGTCGGTTCCGTCCTCCGTGTGGGCGGCGTACCATTGCTCCGTGAAGGCGCGGCAGGCGGGCAGCAGCTCCGGCGTCAGCGGCTCGACGCGGTAGTCCGGAAATTCCTCCTCAAAGCGATTGCAGTGGTTGCGCTTGGCCTGCAAATGCTTGCCGTGCAGCTCCGCCAGACGCTCGACCGTGTAGACATAGTCGGCGCTGTCGCGCACGGAATGGAAGCGGTACTGCCCCGGCCAGCGGCGCTCGACCTCTGCGGCCTCGTCCGGCAGCAGGCCGAACACGCGCAGAGCGATGCCGCGCTCGGCGGCGTCCTGCCGCAGCAGGGGAAGCAGCTCCGGCGCGGAATAGGGGAAGAGATAGGACGTGTGCGGCGCGAAATGGCTGAGGATGAGCGGCGTGCCGTCGGGCGCCTGACAGACGGCCTGCCGTCCCCAGAAATACAGGTTGGCGAAGGAATACTCGCTGCCGTGCCCGGCCGCGCGCTCGCACCACGGCTCAAGCATCGGCCGGTCGGACAGGGTGATGGGGTGAAAATTCAGCATAAAAACCTCGCTTTTAATGAATGGCTCCGGCTCAGCCGGCGCGCGGGCAGAAGCAAAAGCCCGTCCGAAGCCTCTGTGCCTCCGGACGGGTTGCTCTCATTTTGCGTATTCCACGGCCTTCGTCTCGCGAATGACGTTCAGCTTGATCTGGCCGGGGTATTCCAGCTCGTTTTCGATCTTTTTTGCAAGATCGCGCGCAAGCAGGATCATGTTGTCCTCGGAAACCTCCTCGGGCTTGACCATAATGCGAACCTCGCGACCGGCCTGAATGGCATAGGACTTCTCAACACCGGGGTAAGTGCCGGTCAGCTCCTCAAGCTTTTCCAGACGGCGGATGTAGTTTTCCACATTCTCGCGGCGCGCGCCGGGACGGGCGGCCGAGATCGCGTCGGCGGCCTGAACCAGACAGGCGATAACCGTGCGCGGCTCGACATCGTTGTGGTGCGCCTCGATGGCGTGGATCACGTCGGGAGACTCGTTGTATTTCCGCGCCAGCTCAACGCCGAGCTGCACATGGCTGCCCTCCATCTCGTGGTCAACGGACTTGCCGAGGTCGTGCAGCAGACCCGCACGCTTCGCCAGCGCGACATCCACGCCCAGCTCGCTTGCAAGCAGACCCGCGATATGCGCGACCTCGATGGAGTGGTTGAGAACGTTCTGACCGTAGGACGTGCGGTACTTCTGACGACCGAGGAGCTTAATCAGCTCGGGGTGCAGATTGTTGATGCCCGTCTCAAAGGTAGCGCGTTCGCCCTCCGCCTTGATGACGCGATCGACCTCCTTGCGCGATTTTTCGACCAGATCCTCAATGCGCGTGGGATGGATGCGACCGTCGGCAATGAGCTTTTCCAAAGCAAGACGGGCGACCTCGCGACGGATGGGGTCGAAGGAAGATACGGTGATTGCCTCCGGTGTATCGTCGATGATAAGATCGACACCGGTAATGGACTCGAGCGTGCGGATGTTGCGACCCTCGCGGCCGATGATGCGTCCCTTCATCTCGTCGTTCGGCAGTGCCACGACGGAAACGGTCGCCTCGGCGGTGTGATCGGCGGCGCAGCGCTGGATCGCGATGGAAATGATCTCGCGGGCAAGCTGATCGGCATTGTCCTTGGTCTGCGTCTCGATCTCCTTGATCTTCATTGCCGCATCGTGGCGGCATTCGCTCTCCAGATTCCGCAGGAGCTGACTGCGAGCCTCCTCCTGCGTCAAGCCGGAGATTTTTTCCAGCATTTCGAGCTGGCTCTTTTTGATGAGATTGACCTCCTCCTGCGTTGCCTGAACGGCAGCCTGACGCTTGTGCAGATCGTCCTCCTTGCGCTCGAAGGCGTCCATCTTCTTGTCGAGGGACTCCTCCTTCTGCTGGAGACGACGCTCCTGCTTCTGCAGGTCGGAGCGCCGCTCCTTGATTTCTCTTTCGTATTCGGTACGGTTTTTATGGATCTCCTCTTTGGCTTCGACGAGCATTTCGCGCTTTTTGTTTTCGCCGCCCTTGATCGCCTCATTGATGATTCGGGTGGCCTCCTCCTCGGCGCTGTTGATCTCGCGCTCGGCGACCTTTTTGCGGTAGGTCATGCCGACAAAGAAGAAAATAACAGCAGCAACAACTGCAACGGCAGCAGCAATATACCATGCGATCATAAAACCTGGAATACACCTCCTGTTGTTCAAAATGGGTTACTGCGGAAAGCTCCGCAAAGATAAAGCAACGCCGTCGCGCACCACCCCATAGTGTGCCACGACCATACTAATCCACCGTTTATTGTACTGTCCAGCGCGCCCCTTGTCAAGCAATTTTTTGTGCAAAGCGGGATTCCGTGCGGGAGCAGCCGTTTTCCGGCGCGAAAAAATGCGAAAAATGCAGAAATTTTTTTCTTGACAATTCCGCAGAGATGTGTTATCCTATATGGGCACTGAGGGTCACGGCAGTGTGTCGCAGGCTGTGCCGTGTGTCGCGGACTTGCGCAGAATATCGCGGGATAGAGCAGTTGGTAGCTCGTCGGGCTCATAACCCGGAGGTCGGGGGTTCAAGTCCCTCTCCCGCAACCAAACAGGAACCGCAAACCCATTGATTTCAAAGGGTTTGCGGTTCTTTTTGTTTTAACCGCACCCTTAAATCTCTTTGCTCATTTTGCTGTGACACCAACCGACACCAATGTGTCAGCGTCCTGCATTGTTCGGGCTTTCGGATATTTGATGTTGCGAAAGTGTGGTTTTCTGATACTCTTTCATGCTCTTGACACCAACGGTTGACACCAACCGTTTTCCTGACACCAAATGACACCAGTTTTGCTGGCAAGTCATACTGAAAAAAAAGCTGCTCATTTGATGTTATTTTTCAATTCTGGCGTGGATGGCTTTTGCTTTGACTCCAACGCGTTGGTGTCAAAATCAGCTTGCTTGCGCTTGTTTCTCGTTTGCGTTGGTGTCAATGGCTAAATCGCGAATTTGGGGCATAGCTGTATTGGTGTCACCACTCAGTTCCAGTCCTTGGATATCCTCCGCAGCGATGCTGATGGTCGGCTCTTGATTATGCCGGGCATCCTCTATGGTGCTAATGGTCGGGTCTTGAGTCTGCGGTGCATCTGCGGAAGTATCATCAGAACTGCCGCTTATACTGCAGCTCATATAGTTGCCTCGCATTTTCTCCATGCTGATCTTCTTATGATCCGGAAGGACATGTCCATAGAGATTAAGCGTAGTTGATGCCTGCGCATGGCCCAGTAATGCAGACAAGACCTTAATGTCCATGCCTGACTCCAACGCCCGTGTTGCAAATGTATGACGCAGCGCATGGAAGTTCGCAGATTCGATTCCGGCATCGGCGACAATGCGCTTAAAAAGCGTTTGGTAGACTTTTGGGTCGTTGTGATGACCCAGTGGCGTGGCAAAAATATAGCCCTGATCCTGATACTCTGATCCCAGTGCATCCTTTAGAGCGTTCTGCTTTTCTTTGTATGCCATCAAGTCGTCCCACAACTCATCGAACAATGGTATCTTTCGCATGGACAACTCAGATTTAGGCGAACGCACAACGATTTCCGTTGATGGAGTTCCTTTTTCTTTTTTAACGAGATGCCCTTTTTCATCAACCTTCTGCAGTCTGCCAAGTGTCCGCCTGACGTAGATGTAGTGTTCTTTTTCATTTACATCTTTCCAGCGCAAGGCAAGCAGTTCACCCAAACGAACCCCGGTACTGACTGCAAAGGTTATCCCATAGGCATGCAATTCATCAACACGGCTTACAGCGTCCTGTAATACCGCCTGCTCTTCCACGGTTAGAACGCGCATTTCTTTGGACTTGACCTTTGGCAATTTGACATTCAAAGTCGGATTTCTAAGAATCTTGTGGTCAGCAACTGCTTGGTCTAATGCCGAATGAAGCATATTGTAAATATTCCGCAACGTCTTCGGAGCTAACCCCTTCTTCTCTTCTGTACCGGCTTTTTCCTTAAAGAACTTCTGGAGATCCCTGGTGCTCAAAGATGTCAGCTTTATTTGCCCTATCTCCGGGACAAGGTGTATCCGTACATATCCTTCATAGGAGATGTATGTTGACCGCTTCACCGTTGGCAGGGCATATAACTCTAACCATTCTCGCAGCCATTTTTCCACGCTGTATTTATTGGGTTCTACGTAGGCACCTTTTGCAATCTCGTTCAGTATCTCGTTGAGTTTCTGCCTCACCTCCTCGAAAGAATCGCCATAGACCGCTTTTCGTTTGCTTTCCACTGTATAGCGTCCCATGTAGCGGCCATCTTTGCGTTTTGTAATGGATCCTTCTCCATTTGCTTTCTTTTTGCCCATACTTTTATTGATCCTCCTTACTGTCGTACAGGCATACAAATCGTACCATGTGGGATATAAACCTTTAGGTTTTTCCACACATAATATCTATACGACTTTCCGAAGGAAAACTCAACAGGAATCAAAGCAAATAACAAAAGTGCCTTTTATGTATTGTTGCGTTCTTTACCAAAGTTGGCGTCCATCCACTCCAAAAAGTGTTTTTTGCTGATGATGATTCTTCTGCCAACTCGGATTTTAGGAAAATCATACCTGTTTACGACCTCATAAGTCTTATTTTTAGAAATGCCCAAAATCTTTGACAATTCGCGCGGGCCAAATATCATGGGGATTTCTTCTATATCTTTGTAGTGATCCATATCACATCTCCTTATCGCTTCTTGCGCCACCTGCCGGCCCATTTCCTGCGCTCTCTTCGACCGCGTATTAGCAGGCTGCCGCTGTGCGGCACTTATGCGGTGGGTGCGCTCCCTTATGTTCTCGCACACTATCCGCCGCTCCTGTATAACCTCCGGTGGGGCTGTTCAGTTTTCAAGGTACATGTAATAGAACCAGTCATCTTCTGACTGGCTTAGCCTTACACTAAATAAAAAGAAAGCAGGCACCGTAAATCTAACATGCGAAGGAATATTTTTTCAAATTCTCTATATGGGCGATATTGTTTCTTGACTACCACAATATATTGTGGTACTATCACCATGTAATTGTTTTTTGTGCAACGCCTATACAGGCATTTCAGAGTGTTTCTGAACCGCACACGTTGTTAAGCTTGTATTTTAGTCAACAACACCACTTTGCCGCAGAGCAGTGGGCTGTTGACTTTTTTGTTTTTGAGGGGACATTTTCCCCTACAGCGAGAATGACACCGGCCATGCCATCGGCAGGCGCAAGTATCTGAGAGGATCAGGATGTCATTCTCGCTTTTTTTATTTGCCCAAATGCCGTAAGGCTTTGGAATATATTTGAAAGGTGGCATCCACATGAGCAGAAGGAATTATCCCGGCAAACGCTTGTATCGGTATCGAGAAGGAGACCGACGCAGGCAGAAACTCAGGAAAACGGAGCGGAAGGCGGCAAAATACCGCCGAAGCTATACCCGCGTTGTACCCCATCAGACGGGGCAGCGGAGGGTATAGCCATGGCAGTCGCAAGCGAGTCTTATGCACCGTCAGTCCTGGTCAGCACGGAGGGTCTTCCGGAGAAAGACTGGCTGGAATACCGGCGCAGGGGGATCGGCGGCAGCGATGCAGCCGCCATATTAGGAATCTCACCGTTTGCTACGGCACGGGATCTCTACTATGACAAGCTGAAGATCGTGCCATTTGACGACTCGGAGAGCAACTGGGTAGCCAAGAAGATGGGGCATCTGCTGGAGGATCTGGTAGCAGAGATATTCCATGTGAAAACGGGGTATCGCATCTATCAGATCAAGAAGATGTTTTATCATCCAGTACATACGTTTATGCTGGCGGATATTGACTACTTTGTAGAGCTTCCCGGTGGGCGAACAGCGATCCTCGAAATAAAAACCACCAACTATAATGCAAAGGATCACTGGTGGTCCGAGGATGGGCAGGAGATCGTTCCCCTCAACTATGAGGCTCAGGGGCGGCACTATATGTCCGTGATGAACATTGATGAGGTCTTCTACTGCTGCCTGTACGGCAACAATGAAGATGAAGTCATCATCCGGCATATCGACCGTGACCGGGACTATGAGGCGGAGCTGATCGCGCTGGAGCAGGATTTCTGGGAGAACCACATCCTCACCGGCATGCCCCCACCCTATACGGAGGACGGCGATCTGATCCTCAACAGCGTCAGGCGTCATTTCGGGCCTGCTGACCCATCGGCGCCGGAGCTGATACTGGAGGGGAATATGGCACTGCTGATCCCCCGGTATCTGGAGCTTCAGACCCAGCGAAACGCGGAGAAACGAAACTATGAGCACATTGAAGCGGAAATGCGGCGGCTGCAAGGCCGTATCGTCGCAGAAATGGGACGAAGCTGCACGGCTGTCTGCCAGGGGCGTGAAGCGGCTTACAGTATCAGCTATAAGCCTGTGCGTAAATCCGGCATCAGTAAGGACAACCTGCAGCGTTTGCAGGCGCAGCACCCGGACATCTACGAGCAGTACGTCACTGTTTCGGAAAGCCGGCGCTTCTATGTGAAAAAACGACGAGAGGAGGCTGCATGAGTTGGCTTATACAGGCATCTATGAACGGACGATCTTCTATAACCCTGTCAACAAGTACAGCGTGATCAGCGTAAAGACCTCAGACCGTTCTATCCCAGAAAAGGCTCGCAGCGCGTACCGGCATCGGGACAATATGATCCATTTTGCCGCCGTGGGCTATGAGCTGCCGCGCACCGATCAGGTCAGCATGATACTGGACGGCGAGTGGAAAGAGGGTAAAAACGGCTTTCAGCTGCATGTGACGAAATGTGAGGAGGTCGTACCTCAGACCCGCGAAGGGATCAAGGGGTATCTTTCCTCGCGGCTTATCAAGGGCATTGGCGGCAAAACCGCCGAGCTGATCGTAGACCGGTTTGGCGCAGATACACTGCATGTGCTGGAGAATGAACCGGAGAGGCTTCTGGAGATACGGGGCGTCAGCAAGGCAAAGCTGGAGGAGATCATTGCCTCCTATAACGAGAGCCGAACACTTCGTGATCTGATGCTGCTGTTGGCCCCCTTTCAGATCACCCCCACCACCGCCACGAAGATTTATGACCATTTCGGCGCACACAGCGTGGACATTCTGCGGGATAACCCCTTCGAACTCTGTCAGATATCCGGATTTGGCTTCAAGCGCGTGGACGCGATCATGCGAAAGAACAATTGGCCGCTGAACTCACCCATGCGTATCCGCGGTGCGGTATTTGCCGCGCTGGAGGGTGCAAAGGGAGATGGCGGTCATCTGTATCTGGATGCAGAGCAGCTTCGCAAGGAGTCCATGGCTCTGCTGAACAGCATGATCCCCGTTCCTCAGATGCGGGTAAAGGCAGATGATCTGGAGGCTGTGATCGACGACATGCTGCTGCAAGGCAAGATCATCAACAGCAACGACAACTATTATCTGGTCAAGACCTTCGCGCAGGAGGACGAAACCGCCCGCAGCATCGCAAGGCTGCTCTGCCGCCCGGTAGAACGGGTGGATGTGCAGGACTTGCTGACAAGGGTACGGCGTCAGTTGGGGGTCGAGCTCTCTCTGCGGCAGACGGAGGCTGTTCACATGGTATTCCGCAGCGATCTGTCCATCATTACCGGCTCACCCGGTACCGGTAAGACCACCGTCCTGAAAGCGGTCATTGAGGTGTTCAAGCTGCTGAAGCCATCGGAGAATATCCTGCTGGCAGCCCCCACCGGCCGGGCAAGCCGCCGCATGGCGGAGAGTACCGGCGTAAACAATGCCAGCACGCTGCACAGCCTGCTGGGACTGTTTGGTGAGGATGGCGGCTTCCGGAAAGGTGAAGAAGATATGCTGGACGCAGGCCTTATCATCGTGGATGAATCGTCCATGATGGATATGTGGCTGGCGCGGCAGTTCTTCTCCCGCATTGGGCCGAACACGAAGGTGCTGCTGGTAGGCGATGCGGACCAGCTGCAAAGCGTTGGAGCCGGTGATGTGTTCCGTGAGTTGATCGACTGCGGGCTGATCCCTGTGACGGTGCTCAATGAGATATTCCGTCAGAAGAAGGACAGCCTTATCGCCTATAACGCGCAGAAGATCAACAACAATGACACCGGCTTTTTCTACGGCAATGATTTTACTGTCTGCAAATGCGCCAACCAGGAGGAAGCCGCCGAACATCTGCGGAATCTCTATCTGGCACAGGTGAAGCAATACGGTGTAGACCGCGTGCAGATCCTATCGCCCTTCCGCTCCACCGGCGCGGCCTCCGTTGACCAACTCAACGAGGCGATCCGAGAGCTGGTGAACCCGCAGACGGAGGAAGCCGATCTGAAGGTGGGCAGCCTCTATTTTCGGGTAGGTGATAAGGTGATGCAGAACAAGAACAGTATTAAGGCGTCCAATGGCGATATTGGCTTTATCCGCAGCTTCCGTCACGATGAGCGGGACGGTATGCGCATATCGATCCAGTTTTCGCCCACGAGGGTCGTGGAGTACTCCATGGAGGAAATGGGCCATGTGGAGCTTGCCTATGCCACCACCGTCCATAAGGCGCAGGGCAGTGAGTTTGATGTGGTGTTATTCCCTTTGCTGAGGAGCCATGCCCGGATGCTGACGCGAAGCCTTGTCTACACGGCTATCACCCGCGCTAAGTCAAAGGTTATTCTGGTGGGTCAGATCGGCATGCTCTACATGGCGGTCCATAAAGACGATACCGGAAAACGCAACACGCAGTTAGGACATAGGATCTCACTCTATACCAATACGTTCAAAGTGCAGCAGCGCAGTGCTTGAGTATCACTGTGAATATTTTGTAAAAATGAGGCAAGCGCGTTAAATCTACGCCCTGTCTCATGTTTTTATTTAGAAAGGAGCTTTTGAAATGAATACACCCGAATCCACTTTGTTCAATGCTGTCCCCGTCGTGTCTGAACTGAACCGTGTCGCAGGCTTCGATCCGTTGCGATTCTTGAAAAAGACTGCCAACGGACACGAGCTGGATCTGCGATATAAAAAGCTCTGGTTCCGGCTGAAATATCCTGCCGGACGCACGCGGCTGACGCCGCTGCGCATCACGGATCAGTTGGCGATCATCGAGGCGAAGGTATTCTTCGACAAGGATGATGCTGACCCCGCCAGCAGCTACATTGCCACCATGACACAGGAAAACGCGCCTGCCGGCCTGTATATTCAGGCTGCGGAGCATGATGCTCTGGACATGGCACTGACCAACGCCGGCTTCGGTGTCCAGTTCGCACCGATGCCCAAGGCGGATACGCCTTACGCAGAGCCGACCACGCCTGTTATGCGGAGCGAGCCTGCCCCTGCACCTCAAGCGGCAGCGGAACAGGTCAGAACGGAACCTGCTGCGGTACGGGCCGACATTGAGCCTGTGGTCGTACAGCAGCCTGAACAGGAAGAGGTTCACCATGCAGAAAAAGCCGTACCTGACACGGCGCCGGTGGAAGTCTCTGCGGAACAGCCTGCAGAGGCCGTTGCAGAGCCTGCGGTAGAAACGGAACTGCCCTTCGTATATGACGAGCCAAGTGCCGCCAGTTATACCAAGGACATGGATGTGGATACCATCTGCACTCTGATGACCGAAGCGGAGGCCGAGGAAATCATTGTACCCATCGGCACATGCAGCGGACAGACGCTCAAGCAAGTCGCCGAGCGGAGGCCAGCCAGCCTCAAGTGGTATGTGAAGGGCTATTCCGGGGATGACAATATCCTGCGGGCCGGCGCCAAGCTGATGCTGGACAAGCTCCAGCGTCTGGCAAATGCCAGCTGACAGACGAATCGTTCAAGATGATGGTAAGGAGGTGGCGCGGTGGCGCAGCCACAGGAATTCCCGTTCAATATCATGGATGTGGCTGAGCTGCTGCATCTGCACATCCGGCGAAGACAGGCGGACAGCGTATATACCGACTGCCCGATCTGCGGTGATAAGCGGGGGAAGATGAACATCAACTTTGCTAAAAACCTCTGGCGCTGCAACTACTGCAACGAAGGTGGCGGTATGCTGTCTCTCTACGGAAAGGTATACGGGATCAGCAATTCCGAAGCCTACCGTGAGATCTGCGACACGCTGCAAAACGGCCTTACGGCGCCGGAGTACACCGTAAAGGAACTGCCGGAGCAGACGGCGATCGAGCAATCCGTCCTTGCCTCACCGCAGGAGATCCACCAGACATTTTCCATGCTGCTGGAGCTGTTGACGCTTACGCCTCAACACCGCAAGCATCTCCGGGAGGTGCGCGGGCTGACCGACGAACAGATAGAACGGCTGGGGTACAAAAGTACCCCGCCCTTCTACCTGTGCCGGTCACTGGCGCAAAAGCTGCGCAGCCGAGGCTGTAAGGTGGAGGGCGTTCCAGGCTTCTATGTAGGTAAGGATGACAAATGGACGGTCAACTTCAATTCCGTCACGGCAGGGATCATCATCCCCGCCAAAGGTATTGATGGGATGATACGCGGTGCACAGATCCGGTTGGATACGCCTATCCGAGATCAGGAGAGCGACCCCGACAAGAGCGGGACAAAGTACCTGTGGCTATCCTCCGCTTCCAAGAAACGCGGAGTATCCTCCGGCAGTCCTGTCCATTTCGTGGGCGATCCCTTTGCGCGGGTTGTCTATGTGACGGAAGGGCTGTTGAAAGCGGACGTGGCCCACTTTCTGATGGATCGCTCCTTTGCAGCCACGGCAGGCGCCAACAACGTCAACAAGCTGGATATGCTGTTTGCGCTGCTGGCCGCCAATGGCACAGAGGTCATCATTGAAGCCGAGGATATGGACAAGTATCACAACGCCGCTGTCAGCAAGGGCGCGTCGAAAATCTATCTCATGGCACGCAGCCATGGGTTGGAGTGCCGCCGTCTGACGTGGGATCCGAATTATAAAGGCATTGATGACTGGCAGCTTGCCATGCGGAAGAAAAAAGAGCAAAGAGATGTTTCTCAGATAAATTTCAGAACGCGGTTCGTCTGCGGGCTCTGTTCCTTTGACGCCATCAGTGAGGAGATCGCCGCATGGCACGAGAGGAACACCGGCAGCAGTACGCTCCACGATCACCTGGGTCTGAGTGAGCAGGAGTACGCCCGCTTTTTGCGGGATGGTGACGCGGCACTGGAGCAGTATCTTTTATCCCTGCGAGCGCAGCAGTATTTCCGTATCTACCAGCCGGATGTATCTGAGGGCAAGGCCGCAGATTTCGCCTTTGGCGGGATCAGGGCTTTGCAGAAGGCCGGTTATGAACAGCCGCCCGCCTCGGAGTACGCGCTGGTCTATGAAGGAGCTCTGGTGTGTGAAGTGCAGCAGGACGATGCCATCCGCCTGAAGCTGGTGGCGGCGCGATACAGCGGCGAGCTGCCTGCGGACTATCATGGACGCAGCGTTTCACCCTCTACGGTGATTGAGTTCTTTGACGAAAACGGGCGCAGATACTTTTACTGTGATGGGAATGATAAATTCCTGCCGGTAAAATTCTCGCCAAAGCTGGCAAAAGATAAACGGGAACGGCACTGAGCTGTTCCACCATAAACGAACGGCATCGGGCAGGTGTTTCTATCACCCGCCCAATGCCGTTTTATTTTGAAATGGAGGAGCCTTATGGGAGTATATTCAGAAATGGCCGCAGACTTGCGGGACAATGTACAGGATCGAAGCCCGGCGATACAGGACGCCGCAGAGTTGGCGTCCAGACGGGCAGACGACCGGCAGCAGGCTGAGGAGGAGCAGGCGAAGGCTCTGCTCTCCCAGATGCAGCAAAACGCAGATGATTCCCCTTCACCTTCCAATCCGGAAGTCGAGAAAAAGGCGGAAGAAGATCGTAAACGGCAGGAGCATGAACAGGCTGAAGCCAAGCGGAAAGCCGAGTGGGAAGCCAAGCAGCGAGCCAAGGAAGAAGCCGAACAAGCCGCATGGGAAAGCGCGGTGGCGATGAGCGATGATGAGGTGATGGCCGCCTCTATGAAGCGTGTGGGCGATGATTCCGAGCGACTGACCCGCCGCAACATGAAGCAGTGCGTCACCGAGTATATCCAGACTCTTTGTCTTGAGGATGTGTCTTTTGCCCGGAATGTCATGCACCCCCGTAAGAACATGGTCAACTGCTTCCGCTATATCAACCGCAAGGCGCTTGAGTTTGCCAAGCAGGAGATGGCGGACAATGACGTCAAGCCCTCTGCTGAAGGCTATGGCACCGATGTACCGGACGGGCTCTGCTACCAGTGGGCGGAAGAGTATTTCAAGGATCTGAACGCAAAGGAGGATCGTGGACAAGAAGAAAAGTTTGTTCCCAGACCGTATTACGGCGGCAGGAGCAGCACGACGAAAAAGGCAGAGAAGAAAAAAGCGGAGAAGCCCGCCGCCAAGAAGGAGAAGGCTGCCAATACAGCAAAGGAAAATGAGCCGTTGGACGACCAACTCTCCTTCGATAGTCTGGAGGTGAGCGCATGACGCGGAAGATAGACAAACGCGCCTGCCGCAAGTTTGCCATACCGGAGCTGGAATTCAATCTGAATGAAGGTATACTTCATGTGGAGCGCTGCCCTTATATTATCCGCACAGCGGTGCACAATATTTCCGGGCAGCGTATCCTGGTACTCTATATCTATCAGAGTGAGAACATTCTGGCGGGCAGTATCAAGCCCCGTTGGGTCGTTTTCCAAGGACGGGATGATTTTGCCACTCTTTCCCTTAGAGAAAATGCCAGTGCAACATGGCAATGCTCACCATTTGATTATTTGAATCGGGTATGCCGTTTTGACACCAAATGCGCTTTCTATCGGCAGCAGGACGAGGCTCGCGCAGCCCATTTTTGCAAATGCGCGCACAGTGCCATTTCGGCGTTAATTTGTCTGCAATGGTTGATTTCTCGTCGCAAGGCTCTGGAGCGTAAGAGGAAAAAGCAGCGTGCGATCATAGAGCGGATGAAATATGTGCCAGTGCTGCCCCGCGACCTGAAAGGTTTTATCCACCGCGAAGTCATGCCGCAGTATATCTTCTATGATTACCAACGGAAAGCGCCGGGGCATGCATATTGTACCGCTTGTCGGCACGAGGTCAGTATTGCGGCAGCTAAGCACAACACCTCCGGCCTCTGCCCTCGCTGCAAAAAGAAGATCACATTCAAGTGCAGAGGAAGGCGTGGACGTGTTTTTGACCGCGAAACGGTTCAAGTGCTGCAAAAGGCAAAAAATGGCGAGCTGTTGCTGCGGATCGTAAAAGCATACCGCACTTTTACCGATGCGGATACGCCGGTTTACTTTTCCGTATATGAAAATGCACGTCATTTTATTTCACTTTGTTCAGATGGTCATTGCAGTACGTCGCCCTATTATCTTGCGCCCGCCTACAAGGATGATCTGACGCCCTGGAAATGTGGGTATCGCCCGCATTTCTTCTCGTGGCGCGATAGTTTTGAAGGGGACACAGCAGGGCATCTATACTTTAGGAATCTTGCAGAACTCTTACGGAACACCCCGTGGCAGTATTCACAAATAGAAAGATTTGCCCGAATCGCTGCCACCATGGATGCCATCCCGTACCTGAACGCATACGTACAGTGGCCGGTGATCGAATATTTGGTCAAGGCAAAGCTGTTCAGACTGGTCTCAGACATCGTATATGGATCTTATCATTTTATGATAGGCAAAACGGTAAACTGCGAGGGGAAGAATCTGCAAGACGTCCTGAAGCTCGACCGTTCCTGGCTACCATTGCTGCAGGAAGTTGATCCCGGCATTGCACAGCTTAACGTTATCCAATGGTTTATTTACGCCGGGAAAAGGCCTGATGCTTCTATGATGAAGTGGTGCGCAAATAATGCCATACAGGACGTTTCGGTCTTGGCTGAGTTGCTTTCTCATATGACTATGCACAAGTTGATGCGCTATGCGGACGCACAATACGAGATACGCATTGCATCCACAAAGACTCCCGAATATATACGGTACTACAGCATGGCAAATCTTCTTGCCGATTATCGTGACTATCTTCGTATGTGTAAGGAGATGCAATATAACGTAGAGAGCAGCTTTATACTGTTCCCGCGTAATCTCAAATCCGCGCATGATCATGTGGTTGAGGCACTGGATGTCAAACGTACAGCGGAGCAGGAAAAAGCTATTGCAGACAGCTTTGAGGAATGGCAGAGGCTATACCAATATAAGGGGAAAGACCTTATGGTGATCCCTCCCCATTCCTCGAAAGAACTGATAGACGAGGGCACTGCTCTTCGCCACTGTGTCGGCAGGTATGTTAAGCGGGTCGCGCAGCGTGAATGCGTCATTTTATTTGTGCGAAAGGTAGCCGAACCGGACAAGTCGCTTTGTACCGTAGAGGTCAGAGACGGACGGGTTGTGCAGACAAGGGGCTTCGATAACGAAGACCCTCCGGCGCAGATCACGGCATTTATTGAACAATGGAAACAGCGGGTGCTTTATGCTGCCGAAAAGGCCGCAGCATAAACCGCAGTAGATCAATGAAAAAGCAGGGCGTATTCGTCCTGCTTTTTCCATAAACCAAGAAAGGTGTGTATGAAATGAAAGGACTTTCAGAGCTGAAAAACGAGTTTTATGAGGTTATGTACAAATACGAAAAGAGTTTTTCGGAGGAGGGTGTTATGGCTAAT